>Ga0326727_10010310_pt1 | contig 22357 bp, 23 predicted proteins | sample MB2enrmetagenome_FD_207643 | JGI IMG/M metagenome (GOLD analysis project Ga0326727, IMG submission 207643) | Lab enriched peat soil microbial communities from McLean, Ithaca, NY, United States - MB29MY | ecosystem: Environmental > Terrestrial > Soil > Wetlands > Peat | place: USA: New York...
TCCTTCCGTCTGGCCTGCATGAGGGAACTGAAGACCCTGAAAAATCGTTTCAGCGTCAAAAGCTGGAGGGTGATCGACGAATCGGACGAAACGGGCAACAAGTACGTTCAGGCCGCGATGTCGTTGTACGTAGGCGATTCCACGGTGGTGGTAACCCGCGCCGAGGGCGCCGGCCCAGTCGATGCGCTGACCAAGGCGATGCGGGTCGAATTAGAGAACTGGTACCCGGCCATCGCCGAGGTCCACCTGGGCCGGTTCAGCGTCACCGCCATCGACGTCTCCGCCCACGACACGGCGGCCCACGTCCGCGTCACGGTCAGCTTCCACGCCGACGGCCACGAACCCTGGACCACGGCCGGCGTGAACAGCGATTTGAACCAGGCGGCGCTGATGGCCATCGTGGACGGCTTCCACTACTGGCTGGCGAAAAACCCCGAATAATCCGTTTTTTCGAACAAACAGGCTCCCAGAAGATTCCCAGAGCGCATCCGCCCGTGCGCGGACGAGAAAGGCTTCCCAAGATGAACAGCTTTGCCAGCCGCGCCACACTGACCTCCGGCAACCAGACCTATACGATTTACCGGCTTCAGGCGCTCACCGAGCGCGGTTTCAATCTGGGCCGCCTGCCCTTCAGCCTGAAGATTCTGCTGGAAAACCTCTTGCGCCGTGAGGACAGCGAGAGTGTGACAGCCAGCGACATCGAGTTTCTGGCCAACTGGGAGGCCAAGGCCGAACCCAGCCGGGAGATCGCCTACATGCCGGCGCGGGTGCTGATGCAGGACTTCACCGGCGTGCCGGCGGTGGTCGATCTGGCCGCCATGCGCGACGCGATCAAGGCTCTGGGCGGCGATCCGGAGCGGGTCAATCCGCTGGTTCCGGCCGAACTGGTCATCGACCACTCGGTGCAGGTGGACGAGTACGGCACGGCCACGGCCTACGATGCCAACGCCTTCCTGGAGTTCGCGCGCAACCGAGAGCGCTACGCCTTTTTGAAGTGGGGCCAGACGGCCTTCAGAAATTTCAGCGCCGTTCCGCCGGGGATGGGAATCTGCCACCAGGTGAATCTGGAGCACCTGGCCCGCGTAGTCTTCACCACAGAGGCCGACGGGGCACTGGTGGCATACCCGGACACGCTGGTGGGCACCGATTCGCACACCACGATGATCAATGGGCTGGGCGTGCTGGGCTGGGGCGTGGGCGGCATCGAGGCCGAGGCGGCGATGCTGGGCCAGGCCATCTCGATGCTGGTACCGCAGGTGGTGGGCTTCAAACTGACCGGCAAGCTGCGCGAGGGCGCGACGGCGACCGACCTGGTGCTGACCGTGACCCAGATGCTGCGCAAGCTGGGCGTCGTCGGCAAATTCGTTGAATTCTACGGGCCCGGAATAGCGGAGCTGCCGCTGGCCGACCGGGCGACAATCAGCAACATGGCCCCCGAGTACGGCGCCACCTGCGGCATCTTCCCGGTCGACGCCGAGACGCTGCGCTACCTGAGATTGACGGGGCGCAGCGAGGAGCAGATTGCGCTGGTCGAGGCCTACTACAAGGAGCAGGGACTCTTTCACACGGCCAGTTCGCCGGAGGCCGAGTACACGCAGACGCTGGCGCTGGATCTGGCCAGCGTCGAGCCCAGTGTGGCCGGACCCAAACGGCCCCAGGACCGGGTGCTCTTGCGCGATGCGGCGGCCAACTTTCAGCAGCAGTTGCCCAGCCTGCTGGCTCCCACGGCCAAGCCGCTGGGAACGCGCACCGTAGCCAGGTGGGAGCGGGGAGCGGTGACAGACGCGGAGCTTGCGGCGCAAGAAAGTGCGGGTTCTTCGGCCGCGCAGGCCGCAAAAAGCGCGGCCGGCTCCGCCCAAAGCGAAAAATCGGGCAACCGGGCGCTGACCACGACCGTCAAAGCCCGTTTTGGCGTCGATCCTGACCTGTATCTCGACCACGGCTCGGTGGTGATCGCCTCCATCACCAGTTGCACCAACACCTCGAACCCCTCGGTGATGATGGCGGCGGGAATTCTGGCTAAAAAGGCGGTCGAAAAAGGACTGACCGTGCCGCCGTGGGTGAAGACCTCGCTGGCGCCCGGCTCGCGCGTGGTCACCGACTACTACGCCAAGGCTGGTTTGCTGCCTTACCTGGAAAAATTGCGCTTCAACGTGGTGGGCTACGGCTGCGCCACCTGCATCGGCAACTCCGGCCCCTTGCCGGCCGATGTTTCCCGCAGCATTGAGGAACACGGGCTGGTTGCCGTCAGCGTACTCAGCGGCAACCGCAACTTCGAGGGCAGAGTGAATGTGGACGTGCGGGCAAATTATTTGATGAGCCCGCCGCTGGTGGTGGCCTATGCGCTGGCCGGCACCATCAACCACAACTTTGAGACCGACCCGCTGGGCGTGGACCAGGCCGGACAGAAGGTTTATTTGAAGGAGATCTGGCCCACGCAGGCCGAGGTGGCCGAGGCCATCGAAAAGGGATTGTCCAGCGAGAGCTTCCGCCGCGAGTACGCGGCCATTTCGCAGGGCGACGCCAACTGGCAGGGGCTGAAGTTTCCCACCGGCGAGGTCTACCAGTGGGAGCCGGCTTCGACTTACATTCGCAAAGCCCCCTACTTTGACGGCATTACGCTGGCTCCCGCGCCGGTTACAGAGATTCTGGGAGCGCGCGTGCTGGCCGTGCTGGGCGACTCGGTGACCACCGACCACATCTCGCCGGCCGGCGCAATCAAGGCCAACGGGCCGGCAGGAGAGTACCTTGCCGCCCACGGCGTCAAGCCAGCGGATTTCAACTCCTACGGCTCGCGGCGCGGCAACCACGAGGTGATGACGCGCGGCACCTTCGCCAATGTGCGGCTCCGGAACCGGCTCGCTCCCGGCACCGAGGGCGGCGTGACGCGCCTTTTGCCCGAGGGCGAGCAAATGACGATCTTCGACGCCAGCCAAAGGTACGCCGAGCGGGGCGTGCCGCTGATTATTTTGGCGGGCAAGGAGTACGGCTCGGGCAGCTCACGAGACTGGGCGGCCAAGGGACCGAAGCTGCTGGGGGTGCGCGCCGTGATCGCCGAGAGCTTCGAGCGCATTCACCGCTCGAATCTGGTGGGGATGGGGATTCTGCCGTTGCAGTTCGCAGAGGGGGAGAATGTAGAAGTGATTGGGTTGACTGGCGAGGAATATTACCACTTTCCCGGTCTCGTCGATTTGATTAACTCTGGATTTGCCAAGGGGCGCACCCTTAGGGCATACGCTACCTCGACTCCGGAGAGCAAGTATCTCTTAAGCCAGACCTCCTTCGATGTCACAGTCCGCATCGACACGCCGCGGGAGATCGATTACTTTTTGCACGGCGGAATTCTTCCGTACGTTCTGCGGCAGTTGGCGGCGAAGTAGTCCTGCTTCGCCAGCCGGAAGTAGCGCTTCACCTTGGCCACACCAGCCTCGGCGCACAGCCGTCCCGACGGCGCTGAAAAAGAAACCTGTGCGACAAATGCCAGATGGCATATTCTGTTTTAGCTAAGCAGAGCCGAGTATTAGCTGAACGGAGGCGGGGAGAAATCATGAAAATTCTGCTGGGAGTTGATGGTTCAAAGTTCGCGAGTGATGCGTTCCGCGCGATTATCTCGCAGTTCCGGACGGAGAATACCGAGGTCCGAGTCTTGCACGTATTGCAACCGATCACGCTTCTGGCCCCTCCGGAGATGGCTCCAGGCTACATCCCCGAGCTGGAATCTCAGAAAGAGCCAGCCCGCGAGCTGGTCGAGCAGATTGCCAAACAGTTGCGGGAAGCGGGCTTCAAGGCGAGCACCGCCGTCGAGATTGGCGACATCAGAATGTGCATCATCGATGCGGCGGCAGAGTGGGGCGCCGATCTGATCGTGGTGGGATCGCATGGCCAAAAAGGCCTCAGAGGCTTTCTGCTGGGCAGCGTGGCCGAATCCGTCGCCCGCCATGCCAAATGCTCGGTGGAGATCGTTCGTGCGCCAGTTCGGGCCTGAGCTGCAAGACCGGTCGGCTTGCCGAAGATAGAAGACTTCACGCCGTCCGCCTCGGGAATCGATTGTGTGGAGCAACCGCGCCGGACCATAATCTGTGCATGCGCCTCTTTGTTGGAATACCCTTGGCGGCCGTGGTCATCGACGAACTTGTGGCGATCACGGCGCGGCTGCAATCCAGCGGGCGAGGGCTCCGCTGGACGGCCCGCGAATCCTGGCACATCACGCTGCAATTTCTGGGCAATGCCGGAGCGGAACAATGCGACTGCGCGGTGGCGCGTTTACGCGAGCTGCATTTGCCGCCCACGCCCATCAAGATCGAGGGGCTGAGCTGCCTTGATCGCGCCGGAATCCTGCTGGCCGCCGTCCAGCCAACGCCGGAACTGCTACTGCTCCAGAAACGCGTCTGCGCGGCTACGCAGCTTTGCGGGTTCGCGACCGAGGCGCGCCCCTACCAGCCCCACATCACCCTCGCCCGTAGCCAGGGCAAAGGCCAGCGGCCTGACTTGGGCGAACTGAAAGCCAAATTGCGCCGCCCGCACAAGTTCACTTCGTTTGTCGCTGGGGAGTTTCTTCTCTACGAAAGCTTCCTTGCTCCCGCCGGTTCCCGCTACGAAATTCGCGCGCGCTTTCCCCTCGGCCGCCCCTCCAGCCTATAAATCAAAAGGGGCTCTCCAAAACCGGACGGGGCCGCATTGCCGGCTCACCATTGGATTTTCAGACTCGGCCCGATTGGAAGAGCCAATGGGAAAATCTGTAGGGAAAAAGACCTATGGGCAGGCCGCGGCCGCCATACTGTACCATCAATGGTTGCATCCCTCTTGAATCGCCATGACCGACATTGCCAGTGAACGATTGAACCGCTTCCGCACCACTCCCAACCTGCTTACGCTGTTGCGCATCTGCCTGGCGCCATTCCTGGTGGCCGCCATCCTGGAAAACAACTATGCGCTCAGTTTCGGCCTCTTCGCGGTCGCCGGGCTGACCGACGCCCTGGATGGCCTGCTGGCCCGCCTGCTGAGGCAGCGCACCATGCTGGGCCAGTACCTTGACCCGGTGGCCGACAAGCTGCTGCTGAGCACGCTGTTCGTGGTGCTCACCTATAAGGGGCTGATTCCGGCACGGGTCACGGTGCTGGTCTTCGGCCGGGATCTGGGCATTCTGCTGGTGGCGGCCATTCTGTACGCGGCCACGGGGCGGCGGGAGTTCAAACCCAGCCTGCTGGGCAAGGCCAACACCCTGGCCCAGGTCTCGGCGGTGGCCGCCGTGCTGCTGCATCAGCTGACCGCAGCCCATTGGGTGGTAATCAGTTGCACGATTGCGCTGGGCGCCACCATGGTGCTCACGGTGCTGTCAGGCCTGCATTACGCCTGGTGCGCGGCCCGGCGGACTGGGGTGACGGTCATTAACGGCCACGGCAGACACTGAACTACTCCGGCGCAATGCTGCCTGGTGAGCCCTTGTCTCTGAGAATCTGGCCGGACTCGAAGGCAAAAAGCTGTCAGGAACGCCTTGAGGCCTGCTCAGTTTCTCCTGTAACCTGTTCTATCTCTTCTGGAACCAGCTCTGTTTCGACGCTGTCTTCAATCTCCATGTCGCGGAACTCTTCGGAGTCAAAAACCTCGCCACATTCCAGGCACTCGAAGAACTCTGCGTCTTCGTGCCGGGAGACAATACGTACCCTGGGGTGCTTGCAGATGGTTGCCATCGCTCGTTAAACGGGTGGAATGAAATCCTCTTACCGCCAGATTGTACCGGCATTTTCCTTCTTTTCAAACTGCTTTTTGCTGAATCTTTTGTTCCGCAGGGATTTTTTGGGCGGGTGGCCGGAGCGATTTCAGAGTGGGGCTTGAAATCCCGACAGAAACGGTCGTATACTGAATGCGGACCAGAGAAGTCGGATATTCATGCTGAAGCTGACGAAAAAAGCAGACTACGGGTTGATCGCGCTCAAGTATTTGGCCGAGCGGCCGGAGATGCCCGCGCTGAGCGCCAAGGATGTGGCTGACGCCTATGGGATTCCGGCGCAACTGCTGGCCAAGATCCTGCAGCAGTTGACCAAATCGGGCCTTTTACGCTCGCACGCCGGCATGAACGGCGGCTATGCGCTGGCCAGGGATGCGCGCACGATCTCCGCCTACGAGGTGATTCTGGCCATTGACGGGCCATTTTTTATCACCTCCTGCTCCAAGGGCACGAACTCCAAAGGCACAAAGGGTTGCGAGTTGACTCCCAGTTGCACCATCAAGGAGCCGCTGGCGCGGGTGAACGAGACCATCGCCGGGGTGCTGAAGAGTATCAGCATTCAGGATCTGGCTGAACACGAGCCCCTTGTGGCGCTAGCGCCCGGGAGCCAGGAACAGGCTGCGGAAACACTGATTGCATTGACGTTGTGAGAAGGTTTTGCTTTGCGCTTGGCAGGCGGCGTGGTTTTTTGGCCAGCGGCGTGGAGCAGTAATGAGGATGGAGACGCAATGAGCACAGTTGCCAAATCGATGGAAGCGCCAGCAGGCGTAAACTTGCCGATCTATATGGATAACCACGCCACCACCCCGCTCGATCCGCGGGTTCTGGAGGCGATGATGCCTTACCTTACGACCAAGTTCGGCAATGCGGCCAGCCGCAACCATTGCTTTGGATGGGAGGCCGAGAAGGGCGTCGATGCGGCGCGAGAGCAGGTTGCGCGGCTGATCGGCGCCACGGCCAAGGAGATCATTTTCACCTCCGGCGCCACTGAGAGCGACAATCTGGCCCTCAAGGGCATTGCCGAGATGTACCACGAGCACGGCGACCACATCATTACCCAGGTGACCGAGCACAAGGCTGTGCTGGACACCTGTAAACGCCTGGAAAAGCACGGCTTCCGCGTGACCTTTCTGCCGGTGAACGCCGACGGGCTGATCGATCTGGGCGATCTCGCGCGGGCTATCGAAGAGAAGACCATCCTGGTTTCGATCATGGCGGCCAATAGCGAGATTGGCGTGCTGCAGCCGATTGCCGAAATCGGCAAGCTCTGTCACGAGCGGGGCGTGCTCTTCCATACCGACGCGGTGCAGGCGGTGGGCAAGATTCCGATTGACGTCATCGCCGACAATATCGACGCGCTTTCGCTCTCCGGGCACAAGATTTACGGGCCCAAGGGAGTGGGTGCGCTTTATGTGCGCCGCCGCAACCCGCGGGTGCAGGTTGCGGCGCAGATGGACGGCGGCGGCCACGAGCGCGGCATGAGATCCGGCACATTGAATGTGCCCGGCATCGTGGGCCTGGGCAAGGCCTGCGAAATCGCGCAGGCGGAGATGGCGAGCGATGCGGCGCGCCTGGGCGCATTGCGCGACCGGCTGAAGAATAAGCTCGAAACGGAGCTGGACTTCATCCATATAAACGGCTCGATGGAGCACCGACTGCCCGGCAATCTGAACGTGAGCTTTCTCTACGTCGAGGGCGAGTCGCTGCTGATGGGCATCAACGACGTGGCGGTCTCCAGCGGTTCGGCCTGCACCTCGGCCTCGCTTGAACCCTCCTATGTGCTGAAGGCGCTGGGCTTGGGCGACGAGGTGGCGCACAGTTCGATTCGCTTTGGCTTGGGCCGCTTCAACACCGAGGCCGAGGTGGATTACGTGGCCGCCAAGGTGGTCGATATCGTGAAGAAACTGCGCGAGCTTTCGCCGCTTTACGAGATGGCGAAAGAGGGCATCGACCTGAGCAAGGTGCAGTGGGCCGCACACTAAGAAACACCAGCGGCAAATGTTCACGGTTCGGCGGGCAGTGCTGCTGAATCAAACTAACGGACAGCGGCTACTCCCGCGGAAGGAATGGACCCAATGGCATATAGCGACAAGGTCATCGACCACTACAACAACCCCCGCAATGTGGGCCAACTGGACAAGAGTTCGACCGAGGTGGGCACCGGCCTGGTGGGCGCTCCGGAGTGTGGCGACGTGATGCGGTTGCAAATTCGCGTGAACCCGGAGACGCAGGTGATCGAAGAGGCCAAGTTCAAGACCTTCGGCTGCGGCTCGGCGATTGCCAGCTCGTCCTTGGCCACCGAGTGGATCAAGGGCCGGACCGTGGACGACGCCCTGACCGTCAAAAACACCGAAATCGTGAAGGAACTGTCGCTGCCGCCGGTCAAGATTCACTGCTCGGTGCTGGCCGAGGATGCGATTCGCGCCGCCATCGGCGATTGGAAGAAGAAGAACGTTGTGGCGGATGAGGCTGCGTCCGAGCCTGAGACTGCGCCCGAAGCGGTAACGAAATAAGAAGTTAGCCCAGCGCAGTGGAATGCGGGTTCAAACTTTGGCTTCATTCGCAGGGTAAGCTTACAGGTTCGCTAGCGGATTGGGCAGAACTAGCAGGTTGGGTAGAAGAGGCGATTATGTCGAATACGGTGAGCATTGAAAGACAACTGACGCAAGAGCCGCCTTCTGCTTCCGCGCAGACGCCGCTGAAGGCGGAGTTGGCCGCGGATCCGGTGCCGCAGGGTTTGCAGGTGACCGAAAAGGCTCTGAAGCGCATCCGCGCGGCGCTGGCCAAGGAGGGCATTTCGCCTGATGAGGGAGGATTGCGGCTGGGCGTGATGGGCGGCGGCTGCTCGGGACTCTCCTACTCGATCAAATTCGACACGCGGCCCCGCGAGCGCGACCGCATCTTCACCTTCGATGGCGTGCGCGTCTTCATCGATCCCAAGTCATTCATTTACCTGCACGGCACCACGCTGGACTATGAAGAAACGCTGATGCGGCAGGGATTCAACTTCATCAACCCGAACTCCACGCGCTCCTGCGGCTGCGGTTCGTCGTTTTCGCTGTAGGATTGAAGGCTCGTATGAGTTCGACTACGTTCAAGGTTCTCGATTCCGCGGTTCCCGTTTCCTGCTGGGCCTGTTCAATCGGTCACAACGACTCCACTCTTTTCTGCCCGCATTGCAGCAAGATTCAGCCCCCTCCTGGGGGCGATTATTTTTCTGTCTTCGGATTGAAGCCCCGGCTCAACCTGGACTTGGCCGCGCTGGAGACTGAGTTTCATCGTCTGAGCCGCAAGCTGCACCCGGACCGCTTTGCCCGCGCCACGGAGAACGAGAAACAATGGAGCCTGGCCGACACGGCGCTGCTGAACGACGCCTATCGCACCCTGAAAGACCCCCTGCATCGCACCGAATACCTGCTCAAGCTGGAAGGCGCGGAGATCGGCCCGGAGGCCGATGCCGAGCTGGTGAGCCCTGGCTCGATCAGTCCGGCTTCGAGTCAGGCGCAGGCCGGCAACGGCAGGAAAGACCCCTCGCGGATTCCCGCCGACCTGCTCGAAGAGGTCTTCGATCTGAACATGCAGTTGGAAGAGATGCACGGGTTGCGCAAGAAGGGCAGAGCCGACCCGGAGTTGCAGTCAAGCCTGACCAGGGCGAAGAAGAAATTTGATCGCCTGCTTGGCGAGGCGGACATGGATTTGCGCGCTGAGTGGCTGGCGTGGGATGAAGGCGACCAGGCCGCACGGCTGGCCGCGCAAGACAGGATGGTGGCGCTGCTGGACAGGCGGCGCTACCTCAGCAATCTGGTCCGCGACGTAACCGAGACTCTGGGAGCTTGAAAGAGCAAGATGGCTAAAGCACGCGTAGTTGGAATTGATCTGGGAACCACCAATTCCCTGATTGCTTACATGCAGGGCAATACGCCGGTGGTGATTCCCGGCACGGATGGTTCACGCCTGGTGCCGTCGGTGGTGGCGCTGGACCCCGCTCCGCCCGAGGGTGGCCGACCTACGCTGACGGTGGGTAGCGGTGCGCGCATGGCGCTGATCGAGACGCCGGAGCGAGTCATCTACTCGGTCAAGCGGCTGATGGGCCGGGGCCTGGAAGAGGTGAAGGAAGAACTGAAGCTGCTTCCCTTCCACCTGGCCAGCGATGCGGCGGCCGTTCAGCCCGATCCCCATGAGGTGCCGCGCATTCAACTGGGCGAGCTTCAATTCACGGCGCCGGAGATCTCGGCCTACATTCTGCGCCAGCTCAAGCGCAACGCCGAGCGGTTTTTCGGCGCGCCGGTCACCCAGGCGGTCATCACCGTTCCCGCTTACTTCAACGACGCGCAACGCCAGGCCACCAAGGACGCCGGGCGCATGGCCGGCCTGGAGGTTCTGCGGCTGGTCAACGAGCCGACTGCGGCCGCGCTGGCCTATGGCCTGGACCGCTCCAAGGAAGGAACCATCGCCATCTACGATTTTGGCGGCGGGACCTTCGACATTTCCATTCTCAAGCTGCGCGACGGCATCTTTGAGGTGCTCGCGACCAATGGCGACACGCACCTGGGCGGCGACGACATCGACAACCTGCTGCTGGCCATTGCCCTGGACGAGATTTACGCCGAGCACGGGGTGGACCTGCGGCGGCATCCGGACGCGGTTCAGGCGCTGCGCAAAGCCGCCATCGACGCCAAGATCGGGCTCACCACCGCGCCGGTGGTGCACTTCGACATTGAGCTGGCCAACGGCGACCACTATTTGCGCGAGATTCCGCGCGAGGTCTTCGAGCTGCTGATTGAGCCCATCCTGGCGCGCACGGCGGCACCCTGCAAGCAGGCCCTGGCCGACGCCGGCCTCAAGCCCGAGCAGATCGACGAAGTGGTGATGGTGGGCGGCTCGACGCGCATTCCCGCAGTGCAGAAGCTGGTGGACGGCCTCTTCCATCTGAGCGCGCGCGGCAAGAAACCGCACACCGAGCTGAATCCCGACGAGGTGGTGGCGCTGGGCGCGGCGGTGCAGGCCGGCATTCTGGCCGGCGACTCGAAAGCGACTGAGGAGATGCTGCTGCTGGATGTGACCCCGCTTTCCCTCGGCATCGAGGCGCTGGGCGGGACTGTCGCACGGATTATCGAACGCAACTCGACGATTCCCGCCTCGGCCACCGATCACTTCACCACCGGCGTGGACGGGCAGACCAACGTCGCCATTCACGTGGTGCAGGGCGAGCGCGAACTGGCCGCCGATTGCCGCTCGCTGGCGCGCTTTGACCTGAAGGGCATTCCCCCGATGAGCGCCGGGCTGCCGCGCATCGAGGTCAAGTTTCTCATCGACGCCGACGGCATTTTGCAGGTCTCCGCGCTCGAACAGCGCAGCGGCAAGGCGGCGCAGATCGAGGTGAAGCCGACCTATGGATTGACCGACGAGCAGGTCGAGAACATGATCCTGGACTCCTACGACCACGCCGAGGAGGACTTCGCCAAGCGGCTCCTGATCGAGGCGCGCAACGAGGCCGATACGCTTCTGGCCGCAGCCGCCCGCGCGCCGGAAAACCCGGTCTGGGAGCAGTTGACCGAAGAGGAGCGGACCAGGATTCAGGTGGCCCGCGAGTACCTGGCCCACGCCACGATAGGCGAGGACCCGGCGGCCATTCGCGAGGCCGTGCTGATTCTCGACTATGCCACCCGCCGCTTTGCCGAGCTGATGATGGACGCCGCCGTATCGAGCGCCCTGCGCGGCAAGACCATGGACGCGGCCGGCGAGGATCTGGGCGAAGAGGTCACCGCGCCCCACGCCATGGCGCCGGCGGAGTTCAAGTAAGCAGAGTTAGAACATTTTCACAGATGGTGTAAGGTCTGGGTGCCCCATCCTCGCCGCGTCTTTGTTGTTGCGGCTAGGGTGGGAGAACACAAGGCAGGCCTTATAGAAACCTTGAAAATGCTTCAAGCCCATCGGTGCAGAAAGACGAATTCCATGAGCGACGCCACTGAAAAAAGCATTTCCACCGAAAAACTCGTGCGCGTCACCTTTCTTCCCGAGGGCCGCACGGTCGAGTTCGAATTCGGCGCGCTGCCCTACAAACTTCACGGCAAGCCGATGTCGCTGCTCGACGTGGCGGAAAACTACGGCGTTTTTCTCGATCACGCATGCGGAGGAGTCTGCGCCTGTGCCACCTGCCATGTGCTGATCAAGGCCGGCGAGAGCGGTCTCACCGCGCCCGATGACGATGAACTGGACCGGCTGGAGATGGTCGCTGACCAGCAGCTGACCTCGCGGCTGGGCTGCCAGGCTGTCATCACCCGCCCCGGCGACTACGTCGTCGAAATTCCCAAGTGGAACCGCAACTACGTCTCCGAGGGCAAGCCGTTGACCTTGGCGGAAAAGAAGTAAGGAGACCAGCCCCATGCCGCGCGAGATTCTATGGACCGACGCCGGGGAGATCGGCATTCAGTTGGCGGAGAAGTTTCCGGATCTCGACCCGTTGACGGTGCGCTTCACCGACCTGCACCGCTACGTGACCGGCCTGGAAGGCTTTGCTGACGACCCGGCGAAGTCCACCGAGGGGTGGCTGGAAGCCATTCAGATGGCCTGGCAGGAGGAGTTCGAGGACGCGCGAGGGTAGGAAGCTGAGGATCGGCGGCAGCACTCCGTTGTTGAGAGCTCTAGCCTAGCTCCTGTCGTAATCCCTCCGCTCGCTCCAACCGAAGGCGTTTTCAAAGTGGACGAATTGCTTTTTTTCGCCGGGTACAAGATAGACGCTGAGCACATCGAAGCGGATAGGCGGCGCGGCATCCTGGGGCAGCTGGCGGATGTACTGGTGGGCCAAGCGGCGAAGTATGGCGCGCTTGTGGGCATCGATGGCGATCTCGGCCGGGGCGGCGTCGCGGGCGGTGCGCGTCTTCACTTCAACAAAACAGAGCATAGGCCCCTGCCAGGCGATCAGGTCCACATCGCCGGGCCGGTCGCCCGACGACCAGCGCCGCGCCACCACGGTATAGCCGATGCGGCGCATATGGAAGAAGGCCGCGTTTTCCCCGGCGATGCCGGTGACGAGATGGAGGGGCAGAGCTTCGGCTCGTCGTCGCCGCCGCGCCACCCACTCCAGGCCGGCCAGCGTACGCTCCAGCCAACCGACTCGCATTCGCTTGATCCACCCCATGGAAGACCATTCTAAGCCCGACCATGGGAAAAGGCTCAAATCCACTTACGCCCGTGGCAAGCGCAGCCGTTGTGCGCCAGCGCGGCGCTGTTTCATCTATCGCAGTTCATAGCCTCGTTTTTGCCAAATAGGGACCGGAAAGTTCACATCCGGAAGCCTCCGCGCCTGCCAGCAGATTAGCCGAATTCCGCGCGGCCAAATCCGATGGAATGAGTGAGACTGAGGCTGAGCACTTGAAGGAAGGTAGAAGCTGAAGATTAGCTTCTATCGCCAGCACCGATTTTTTGCCCAGCAGGTGCGCCTTTTTCATAACCTAGAAATTCTTTGTTCAAAAGAGGCTTTCTACGCCTCCCTGCCAAGCTCTTGGCCTCAGATGCTAGGATTTCAACGTGGGCTGGGATTTCCACGTGGTTGGAGGACTTCTAATAAAATGGTCAGACTTCTGGTTCAATGGCTGTTAAGCGCGGTTGCCCTGCTGGCGGTCTCCTATCTCGTGCCCGGCTTTGAGGTCGATGGACTGGGTCCGGCGCTGGCAGCGGTGGTGGTCATCGGCCTGCTCAACGCGACGGTTGGCTTTTTCCTGAAGATCATCACCTTCCCCGTCAGTATCCTCACCCTCGGCCTGTTTCTGCTGGTCATCAACGGGTTGATGATCCTGCTGGCGTCGAGCATCGTGCGCGGCTTTCATGTGCGTGGATTCGTCGCGGCCTTCTGGGGCGCAGTGGTGCTGGCCCTGCTGGGAATCCTCATCCGGGCGGTCACCCGGAGCGCGTAACAGGAAGCGCGAATTCATTTGAATTCGCCTAACGTAATCCGGCTGAATCCGCCGGACAGAGACTACCTGGCCACAGGCGCAGCCGGCTGGGTGGCGGCAGATTTGGTCGACGCAGTTGAGCCCGTTGGCGCAGGCTTACCCCGATGGAACTGCACCCGTCTGGTCTGCGTCGCGGGATTGACAGCCGGTATGACCTTTTGCGGCGCAACCTGAGCTGCAGGGGCCACCACCGGGCCGTTAAGCGTCTGCGGCGTGCGCATCGCCCCGGCCCTGGAAAATCCGCCCGGCGCCGCCACGCGCGGCAGTGCAACTGCTGCTTGCGGCTGAACCTGCTGGATGCGCGAGGAAATGCACCACCCGCCTCCGGCCACCACAAAGACAATCGCCGCGGCAGCCACCGTACGCGCCCAGGCACTCTCCAGTTGTTTCGCCTTGGGCCAGTGAAGAATCCTGGCCTTACTCGAAACCGCGGGGCCTGAAGCCGCTTTGCCTGAGGCCGAGTGCAATCGGGCGCGCAATCCGGCCTGCACCCGCTCCTCGATTCCCTCGGGCGCGGGAAGGCGGGCGATCAGGCGCAGCGTCTCCTCAAAGGCGCTGGAATCGGAAGAGGCGCCGGGATCGTCGGGGCTATCAAATGGGTTTTGTGCGGCTGATTTCATTGCAAACTCCCTGTCTTGTCGAGCCGCCGGAACTGGCCAAACGGCCTGCGACCGGCCACTGACTGCTGATTTCTGACAACTGTCAACAGACGGCTATTCATCGCAAGCTCCGGGTGTGGTTTAGCAGGCCAGCCATCAGGTTGCGGGCGCGAAAAAGCCGCGAGCGGACGCTGGACTCGGTGATGCCCAGCACGGCGGCGATCTCCACGCTGTTCAACTCCTCGAAGGCCGAAAGCAGGAGCACCTGGCGCTCCTTGGCGGGAAGCTGCTCCACGCAGCCGAGCACATGGGCGTGGTGTTGGGCGGCGGCGGTCCGCTCCTCGGCGCTCAGCCCCGCAACGGGCAGCACGCGGGCCAGTTCGGCCACGTCGTCGGTCTCTGGCCTGGTCTTGGCGCGGCGTTTGCGGTCCAGCACCACGTTCCACACAATGCGGATCAGCCACACCCGCTGGTCGCGCACCTCGTGCAGCGTCTCGCGATGGCGCAGAACGCGCAAAAATGCCTCCTGCACAGCGTCCTCGGCGTCGGCGGAGTTGCGCAGAACCGAGTAAGCCACGCGGTAGAGCGTACCGGTGTACTGGTTCACCAGCGCGGCCAGCGCAGCCTCCTCCGCGTACGGACAGGCCTCGTCGAACTCTGCTTTGTCTGCGATTTCCATCCAACCTGAGAATACTGCCTGGCCAGCGCTCATACTCCACCAGACGCGCGAGAAAGTGAAAATGCTCGAGTGCTCTCCGGCCGTTACGGCGCAGGCGAGCCTCTCATCCTCGCCAGCGCCCGAACGGGAGGATGCCCCACCCGGCGCGCATTGGCTGAGGAGCGGGGCGCAAGTCAAAGAAAAAGGCTCGCCAAGCCTTTCGACTTGCGAGCCTCTTCTGTCAATCTGTCAGCTTTACTGCTTGGCGGCCAGTTTCTGCGCGGCAATCGAGCCGGCGGCGCCGTCCTTGTCTGCGTCCGAAACCTTTGCCCACAGCGCCCGGGCCTGGTCCTGCTTGCCGGAGGCGGCATAGAGGTCAGCCAGATCGAGCTGCGCCACGGCGGCTGAGACCGTATCCGATGGCTTGGTGGCCAGTGCGTTATAAAGGTCGATCGCCTGAGCGTCGCGGTTCGTCTGGTGATAAAGGCCGGCCAGCGCCAGTTTGGCCAGGTTTGCCAAGTTCCGGTCCCAGGACCGGGCAGCGGCCTTCAACGCCGTCTCCGCCGCGGCATTCTGGCCCAGTTGCTCGTTGGTGACGCCAGCAAAGTATTGCGCCTTGGCGCCATCCGGCAGCCAGCCATACTGGCTGGCCACGGCGGCAAACTGCTGATTCGCGGCCCTGGCGCGATCGCTGGCCGTCGCGTAGACGCCATCGCCGGCCGGCTCGCCGGGCTGCGCCAGCGGCGCATTGTAGACGTCCAGGGCCGCACCCAGAGCGGCGTCGGCGGCCGTCGAGCGCAGATTCCAGAAAACCAGCGTGCCCACGCCCGCCACAAGAACGACCACGGCAGCGATGATCCAGCGCAGAACGCCGGAGCGGTGACCACTGAGCCAACTCACGCTGCTGGCGGTAGCCTGGGCAAATTTGTCCTTCTTCAGGGCCTGACGGGTTTGGGTGTCCACTTCGGTCTCTTCCTATTCTTCGTCTCTAGACTTGCAGGCGGCGATTACGGGTGGAGGCGCTGCGACTGCAACCTTATTAGTCTATCAGCGCGCCAACCGGAGCGTCCACCGGGACTTCAGAACCGGGCAGGCGAGGCTGCTTCGTGCCGCTGCTTCCTGGTGGCCGAGGCCGCTTTGCTCTTTTATGGATACGGCCTCATTGGAGCGCGGGCACCGGTTCCACCCTAGCCGCAAAAACAAAGGCGCGGCGAGGGTGGGGTACCCAAATTTGTTTGATTCGTACAGGCCGGATCAATAGCTTCATGGGCATCGTCCGCCTCCAGATAAATCTTCCAGTTTCAGGAATATCGGCCCTGATTTTGCTCAATGCCTGGGCGCGACGACGTCGGTGCGCAGGGCGCGGATCCGCTCGATGGCGCTGCTCACGATGGGGCGGCCGGTCGCCTTCTCCATGCCTTTGTCAATCAGCGTGTCCACAAACTCCTCGATGGACATATTGCGATCCTGAGCCGCGCGAACAACCGTGTCCGGAACTGTAATAGAGATGATCATGGTGGCTGGCTTTCCTTTTGCTCGTTTATCGGCAGCCAGCAGCCAGGATTGAGTGGAAATCCTGAAAAGATGCAGAATCCGCAATTCGCGCTTGCCGTTGACCAGCTGCAGCGGTAGGCTAGGGGCATGTTCGAGGACTTCCACGCCACCGACCGCTGGAGCGGCGAAGATCTGCACTGCCAATGGAAGGGCACCATCGTGGCCGTCGCCACACGCCACGCCGACGCCGTCGATGTTCGCTTCGACGTCAACGGACGCCCCCTGTGGGTGGCGCTGCCCCTGGAGGCCTGGGGCCGGCAGAAGCAGCGCTCGGGCAAGGTCATCACCGACCAGATCGCCGGCCAGATCGCCGGCCGCTTCCTCAAGCAGTCGATTGAAGAGGGTTACGACTCCCGCCGCGAAATCTGCACCATGACCGTCGCCGAGGTGCTCTCGCACCTGGACGCCGTAGTCGCTGAAGCCAAGGCCCAGGGCGAAATGCCCACCCTGCCAGTGCTCGCGTAAAACCAGCCCGCACCTGAAAACTTCCGGACTGCCTCCAGTACCGTGGCCGTGTGGTTTGGAATGCCGGCCACGAAAGTTTGGGTGCCCCAGGCCCCGATTTCGGGACCTGGGAATGTACGAACTCGATTTATAGAATCATACGGTCACAGGCCTGGTGCTGCGACCGCGTGAATTTGTTATTTTCCAGGTCCCAAAATCGGGACCTGGGGCACCCATGAGTGTTGCCACAACAAGAGGTCAGAGACCGGGAAACTGCCTCGCTACACCTGAAAATGGCCTGCCGGGGCTGCAAATGACGCTGGAGAGCCGTTATTTGCAGGTTCTTCCGCCTTGACGATAAAATTCCTTCCCCAGCGCTCTCTGCGGATGGCAAAATGGAGCATTGACCTTTTTTGACCTTTTTCATGCTCGGAAGGAGTTCTGCTGATGGCAAGTCTCTCTGCAGTGGAGTCGCTCACGGTGCTCGGGACTGGGGCACGGGTGCATGCAAACCTCTCGGTCGCGCGGCTGGTGGAAACCGCCCTCCTGCGCGGCGAAGCCCGTCTGGCGGCCAATGGCGCCCTAGTGGCCTTCACCGGCGCGCGCACCGGCCGCAGCCCCAAGGACAGGTTCACCGTCGACGACGCGGTCACCCACTCCCTGGTGGACTGGGGCAAGGTCAACCAGGCCATCGCGCCGGAGCGCTTCGGGGCGCTGCTGGAGCGGGTCACCGAGCACCTCAGCGACCGCGACCTTTTCGTGCAGGATCTTTACTGCGGCGCCGACCCCACCTACCGGCTGCCCATCCGCGTCATCAGCGAATACGCCTGGCACTCCCTGTTCGTCCACCAACTCTTCGTCCGGCCGGAGGCCGCCGAGCTGGCCACGCACACGCCCGAATTCACCGTCATCGCCGCCCCCGAATTCGAGGCCGTTCCGGAGCGCGACGGCACCCACTCGAGCGCCTTTATCCTGGTCGATTTCACGCGCAAGATTATCCTCATCGGCGGCACAAAGTACGCCGGCGAGATGAAGAAATCCGTATTCAGCGTGATGAACTTCCTGGTGCCGAAGCGCGATGTACTGCCCATGCACTGCTCGGCCAACGTGGGCTCCGACGGCCAAACGGCGCTGTTTTTCGGCCTCTCGGGAACCGGCAAGACCACCCTCTCGGCAGACCCCGCGCGATGTCTGATCGGCGATGACGAGCACGGCTGGAGCCCCACCGGCATCTTTAACTTCGAGGGCGGCTGTTACGCCAAATGCATCAACCTGAGCGAGGAGCGCGAGCCGCAGATCTACCGGGCGATCCGCTTCGGCTCGGTGCTGGAAAACGTCATTCTCGACCCCGAGAGCCACGAGCCCGACTTTGACGGCGTCCATCTGACCGAGAACACCCGCGCCGCCTACCCGATCGATTTCATCGATAATGCGGTGATCCCCGGCATCGGCTTACATCCGCGTAACGTGATGTTCCTGGCTGCCGACGCCTTTGGCGTGCTGCCGCCGATTGCGCGGCTCACCCCCGAGCAGGCCATGTACCACTTCCTCTCCGGCTACACGGCCAAGCTGGCCGGAACTGAGGCCGGCATGGGCTCGGACCCGGTGCCGGAGTTTTCCGCCTGCTTTGGCGCGCCTTTCCTGCCGCTGGCGCCCAAGGTCTACGCCGAGATGCTCGGCGAGCGGCTCCGGCAGCACCAATCCTCCTGCTGGCTGGTCAACACTGGCTGGAGCGGCGGAAAATTCGGCGTGGGCAAGCGCATGAGCCTCAAGATCACCCGCGCCCTGGTCAATCCGCGCAACGCCTGGGCCGACAAAGAGGCTTACGACCGCACGGCCGCTGACCTGGCGGCCCGCTTCGAGGCCAATTTCCAGAAATTTGACGCCTCGGAGGCCATCCACGCCGCCGGGCCCAAGGCCAAGTAGGCGCAGGCGGCAAAAAAAGGGCTTTGACCAGGCTGTTGGCCTGGTCGAAGCCCTTTTTTTGCGGTGTAAGCAGCATTCAAATCGGCAGGGTCGCCGCTTCGCTCTGACCACTGATTACTGACGGCTGACAACTTTACTCTATACCCGTCTAAACCTATGAATTTTTGTCTATATTGATGGACACGGTTGGCTGTGCGCCGGTCACAAACCTTGTGATAAGGAGGGAAAACGCGCCTGAACCAGTTTCAGCGCTTCCTCGGCGGTCCCGATCAGCCCCTCCAGTTGCGCGTCTTCGACGGCTCGCAGCATTTCCTTGAAGCCGGCTCCCGGCTTGTAGCCAGCGGCGATCAGTTCGCGCCCGGTAATCAGCGGCGTCGGGCGCACTGCCTCCTCGGGGATCGATTCATAGCGCTCGCGCACAAACCTCCAGTTTTCCAGGTCGCCGGCGGCCGCCAGGCAGTCCATGCGGTGCAGCGCCAGGTGCTCGGAAAATTTTTCCAGCCGGAAAAAGCGCTTCAGCGTCGAAGCCTTCATTCGTGGCGCGTCGACAAAGCGCATGTGGTTCTCGATGAGCGACAGAATCTGCCGGGTTTCGTCGTTGGAGAACCGGAAGCGCCGGCAGATTTCCGCGCCCATGGCCACGCCCACCTCGACGTGGCCGTCGAAGCGGATGCGCTCGGCCCGGCGGAAGGTCGCGGGCTTGCCCACATCGTGCAAGAGCGCCCCCCAGGCCAGCGTCAGCGGACAGCCGGCCTCCAATTGACCGAGCAGCAGCAGAGTGTGTGTCCAGACGTCGCCCTCGGGGTGAAACTGCGGCGGCTGCTCGACGCCTTTCATCTGTTCGACCTCGGGCAAAACCTCGGCCAGTTGGCCGGTTTCGTCCAGCAGCTCGAAGGCCCGCCGCGCGTGGCCCTCGGTAAGCATTTTGGTCAGCTCGTCGCGGACCCGCTCGCGGCTCACCGACCTGGTCTTTGCCGCCAGACTCCGCATGGCGGCCGCCGTCGCAGCCTCCAACTCGAAGCCAAATCGCGCCGCAAAGCGCACTCCCCGGAGCATTCGCAGATGATCTTCCTCGAAGCGGAGCTCCGCTTTTCCGATGGCCCGAATGACACCGGCTTCTAAATCCGCCAATCCGCCCACGTGGTCGATCACGGCCGCGCGCAGGCTGCTTCCCCCCTTGGAGAAATCCGCCCCCTGCAAGGGGTCCAGCAGCAGCCCGTTAATGGTGAAATCCCGGCGGCGCACATCCTCTTTGGCACTGCTTGTGTAGTGCACCGCATCGGGATGGCGGCCATCGGAGTAGGCCCCATCGGAGCGGAAGGTCGCCACCTCGGTCTGCACATAGCCTTCCTCGACTCCGTGCGCAACCAGCACCACGCCAAAGTGCGCTCCCACGGCAAAGGTGACCGGAAACAGCCGCAGCACCACGTCTGGCGTGGCCGAGGTCGCCACGTCATAATCCATTGGCTCGCGGCCCAGCAGCAGATCGCGCACGCAGCCGCCGGCAAGATAAGCCTCAAACCCGGCCGCGCGCAGCTTGCCCACAATCCGCAGAGCCTCGTCGAATTGGCGCGTCGTGGGCAGCATGGCTGCTTCCATTGTCTCCCGTCTTGCTGCTCTGAGGGAATCCTTCCCGCCCACCCGCTAAACTAGACAAATGAACAAGCGCGGACGCGGCCTCATTCTCGGCATTGAATCCTCCTGCGACGAGACGGCGGCGGCCGTGGTCGAACGCGGCGCGCACACCCTTTCCTCGGCTGTCGCCTCGCAGATTCCGACCCACGCCCGCTACGGCGGCGTCGTGCCGGAGCTGGCCAGCCGCGAACACCTGCGCGCCATCGTCCCGGTGGTCCGCGCCGCGCTGGAGCAGGCTGGCGTCACCCTCGATGATCTGGACGCCATCGCCGTTACCGCCGGTCCTGGCCTGGCCGGAGCGCTACTGGTGGGCGTCACCTACGCCAAGGCGCTGGCCTTCGCGCAGGGGCTTCCGCTGATCGCCATCAACCACCTCGAAGGCCACATTCACGCCGTGCTGCTGCACGAAAGGGAGCAGGAACAGCCTTCAGCCGCTGATGAAAATTTTCTCCCAGCCGCCCAATCCGAGGAGCCAGCGCTTGCACTGGTCGTCTCCGGCGGCCACACACACCTGTTTCTTGCCCGGCCGTCGCACGGCTCCTGGAGCTATTCGCTGGTCGGCCGCACCCTGGACGACGCCGCCGGCGAAGCCTACGACAAGGTCGCCAAATTGCTCGGCCTGGGCTACCCCGGCGGCCCCTGGATCGACGCCCTGGCCCGTTTTGGCAACCCGCACGCCGTACCCTTTGCCTTTTCGCAGATCAAGACGAAGCTCCATCTGGCCGGTAAGCCGCCCAGAACCAAGGCCGCTCGCACCGCTCCTATCGCCAATCTCAACCCGCACTTTCTGTTTTCGTTTTCGGGCATCAAGACCGCTGTCCTGCGCTACGTCGAGCTGCACGAGCTGCGCCCCGAGGCCGAGGCGCGCGCCGCCAAGCTCTTTCCGCTTCCCTCCAGGGAAGGGCCGGGAAACCTTGAGCCGGGTTCCCCAGGTCCGGGGTCCCCACGGACGGGTCTTGGTCCGGGGGGTGGAGATCCCGATTCCGGGACCTGGGAATCCACTCATCTTCCCCCCCGTCCCCCGCAAACCAAAGCGGAGGCCCTGACCCTCTGTCCGCAGCAGACGCTCGACCTGATCGCCAGCTTTCAATGCGCGGTCATCGGCGACCTGATGAAGAAGAGCTTCGCCGCCGCTGAATCCCTCGGCGTGCGGCGCATTCTCATCACCGGCGGAGTGGCCGCCAACCGCGAACTCCGCGCCCGCTTCAGCGCCGAAGCCGCCCGCCGCGGCCTGCGCGTGGCCTTCCCCACGCTCTCGCTCTCGACCGACAATGCCGCCATGATCGCCGCCGCCGCCTGGCCGCGCTTCTTGTCCGGAGAATTTGCCGATTCCGCCCTCTCCGCCAACCCGTCGCTGGCGCTGGGGGCAATGAAGGCGTCGAAGTAGTGCCGTAACCGTGTGGCTTGGAAAGCCGGCTACGAAAGTTTGGGTGCCCCAGAGCCTGCACTGAGCGAAGTTGAAGTGTCCCGTTTTTGGAACCTTGGAAATTACAAATTCACGCGGTCGCAGCAGTAACCGCGCCGCAACAGCTTCGTTCCGAGCTTCAGCATTGGGGAAACGGCGGCACATTACCTGAATCGCCGCTTTAAAACAGCGGCGTCTGGCGGCCGGGCATGGTCAGGCCAAAGTGCTCGTAGGCCAGGCGCGTGGCCACGCGGCCGCGCGGGGTGCGGTCCAGGAAGCCGATCTGGATGAGGAAGGGCTCGTAGACCTCTTCGAGGGCGTCCTGCTCCTCGGCCAGCGTGGCGGCCAGCGTGCTCAGGCCCACCGGGCCGCCGTCGTACTTCTGCATGATGGCCAGCAGCAGCCGGCGGTCGATCTCGTCGAAGCCGTGGGCGTCCACTTCGAGCATGGTCA
>Ga0326727_10010313_pt1 | contig 22347 bp, 19 predicted proteins | sample MB2enrmetagenome_FD_207643 | JGI IMG/M metagenome (GOLD analysis project Ga0326727, IMG submission 207643) | Lab enriched peat soil microbial communities from McLean, Ithaca, NY, United States - MB29MY | ecosystem: Environmental > Terrestrial > Soil > Wetlands > Peat | place: USA: New York...
ACTCGAGGCCGCCTATCACAAAGCCGACAAGGCCATTGAGAACATTGTTACCCTGTTACAGGCAGCTTGATGTTACATGCGATTGTTGAAGTAGTTCTGTTTACGAATGAAGACCTAAGAATCTATAACTCCCCCAATTCCTCCAGGATCATTCTATAGTGGCAATCTGAGAGATGGAATCCACTCGCGCGCAGTTCATCGAGTTTCGCGCGAACGCTGGCGACAAGGCCGAGAATCCTGGCGTCGGCGTAGATCAGGGGAGTGCGGATCACAGCGAGGCCGCGCGATCTGGCGCACTTCACGCCCCGGCGCTCATCCATCAGCAGCGGTACTCTTTCCAGCGATTCCGCCACGAGAATTGCCTCACTCTCGCCCAGATCCGGGCGATGCTCACGTTGCAGAGAAGCCACGGGGCCGGCGTCGGGGGCCGATGCCACGGAAACCCATTTCCCCAGTGCCGCCAGCACCGCTGCGGCCACGGGATAATCCAGCCCGCTTTCGACGACTTCGCGATAAACTGCGGGGGGAATCACCAGAGCGCCGTAAATCCCGCGGAGAAGGTCGAAATCCGACAGCAGTGCCAGGTGGTTCAGGGGACTGCTGTCGGAGACGACCGCACTCACTGCCCAGCCTGGCGCGTATGTTCATCGCGCCTCTGACGAAGGCCAGCGAAATCTTCCTCATCGAGTTCCACCCGGAATTCGCCCCCCGTACGGCGCAGAAGATCGAGAAACTGAATGCGCGTGAGGCCAAGCGCATCGGCTGCCTCGCCGGTCGTCAAGCGATCATCGGCATAGAGTTTGAGTACGGCTTGCTCCTTGACCGAACGCAACAGTTCCGCTTCGGCGCCGGGGCCAACGGCGCCATCGGGAACATCGATCTCGAATGCCAGCTTGACGGGAATGGCTCGCAGTCACCATTCTACCGGAGTGTGGATGGAGTCGTAGCTGCCGAGCTGCCGGGACCCACCGGGTCAACGTCGGAGTCTCATTCCGACGTAATCTGCCAGTTACCCCACCTGCTTCCGCCCAAACCCGCCCGTCATCACCGGGGCCGGCGGCGGGGCCGGCTCTTCCGGTGGCGGGACCTTCTTCGGACGCGAATCCAGCTTCGTGGTAGTGAGCTGATCGCGAACCTTGCGCCACTTCGGAGAACCGGGCGCGGCGCCGCCCGCGGCGGCCTCCACTTCGCGATCCGTCACTTCCAGCGCCGCAGGCAGATACTTCTGCAGGTAGTTGCGAATGCGATCCTGCACCAGCCGATGCGCCGAATGCGTCAGCAGGAACAGCACTTCCTCGCCCGGTGCGCCGCAGATGGCATGGTACACCTGCGAAGGCTTCTGCAACCGTGCGGATTTCGCGGCGGTCTCCAGTTTCTTCGTCCGTGCCTCCAGCTTCTGCCACTGATTCACGTCGTCCCTGGGCATGCCCAACTCGCTCACCAGCGCCGACTTTTCCTTCGCCGTCAACTTCTCGGTGAGCACGTACATGAACAGGCCGAAGTTCTCCGGCTTCAGATCGGCCCCGAACGGAATCATCTGTTTCGCCTTTTGCAGCTTCTGGAAGCCCGCCAGATTCAGCTTCCCGCCAGCCAGAGCGGGCGAAAACAGCGTCACCAGCTTCTCCTGTTCCAGCGCCGCCAGCACCTCGCCGGGATCGGCCTCCCCGGCGATGTGATGGAGCTCCTCCAGCAGCGCGTCGGCGGCGATCTTCGTCTCCAGCCCGGCCTCGCGAACGTTCTGATACTGGCTCCAGGTGCGCTCGTCCACGGTGAACCCCAGCCGCGCCCGCAGCCGGATCAGCCGCAATAGCCGCACCGGATCGTCGTAGAGCGCGTAGTTGGAAACGGCCCGCAGCTCCTTCCGTTCGAGGTCGCCGATGCCGTTGTTCGGATCCACCAGCAACCCGCGCGAGGCGCGCGAGAGCGACAGGGCGATGGCATTGATGGTGAAGTCGCGGCAACGAAGATCTTCGTGAATCGTCGCCGGCTGCACCTGCGGTTTCCCGCCGGGTTTGGGAAACTTCTCCACGCGGGCGGTGGCGATGGTGGTTTTCGCGTCGCCGGGAAACTCCATCCGCACGAACTTGCGGTGTTCGTTGATCTCGGTGATTCTGGCTCCGCTTCGGGAGGCGATGCTTCGCGCCAGCTTGGCCGCGCTGCCTTCCACGGTGAAATCGATTTCGCGAATGGGGAATCCGCCCAGCATGTCCCGCAGGGCCCCGCCGGTGAGGAACAGACTGGTGTTGGCCTCGGTGGCGGCGGCCTGGACCTCGCCGATCATGCGGATCTGTGCGGCGCTCAAGTGATTCTCGAGCATGAACATGTAGTCGCTCATATACGCCTCGCCTACTTCCCCGCGACTTGTGCCCGGGGGTGGTGCTCATCAATCGTGCTCCGCAGCCTCGATCGGGCGACGTGCGTGTAAATCTGCGTGGTGGCGATGTCGGCATGGCCGAGCATCACCTGCACGCTGCGCAGGTCCGCGCCACCCTCCAGCAGATGGGTGGCAAATGTATGCCGGATCACATGCGGCGTCAGTGGCCGGCGAATCCCCGTTTGCCGGCCGTAATCGGTCAACAGCTTCCAAAAACATTGCCGGGTCATGCAGCTACCCCGCGCCGTCACAAACAGCCAGGGGCTGGCGCGCCGCCTGAGCAGGCGGGGCCGGGCGCTCTCCAGGTATTCCCGGATAGCCGCGATCGCCGATTCGCCCATCGGCACCAGCCTTTGCTTGTTCCCCTTGCCGGTCACGCGAATGAAACCCAGGTTCAGTTCTATGTCGGACAGCCGGGCCTGGCACAGCTCGGAAACGCGGACGCCGGTCGCGTACAGCAGCTCCAGCATCGCCCGGTCCCGCTGGCCGCGCGCCGTAGCGCCGTCCGGCGCCTTCAGTATAGCATCTAACTCTTCTTTATTCAGGTATTTAGGTAGGTTCTGCCATTGTTTAGGCAGGACCAGCGCGATCATCGGGTCCTGTTCGACGGTTCCGTTCTCAATCAGGAAGGCGTAGAAGTTCCGAAGCGTGGTGATGTGGCGCGCGATGGTGCGGGTGGCCAGTCCGGCGCTATACAGCGAATCGACGTACGCCCGCACCGTCTCGGTCCCCGGCGGCGGCGCGGAGGTCCCGCAAAAGGCCGAGAATCTCACCAGATCCCGGCGATAGGCTGCAATCGTGTTGCCCGCCAGACCCTTTTCGATCCGGCAGCGATCCAGGAACGACCTTGTCCCGGCGGACAAACATGCGATGTCCGGCATTGCACCAATGTTACAATATCTGGGAAATTGTTTGGAAGCGAAACACGTGAGGGAACTGGCGCTTGCCGGCGTCCACCAACAAAAAAGTCCTGGTGCTGCGTTTTGACCGCGAGACGCTGCCCGGTTTCGTGAGCCCGCAGTCGTGGCTGCAGGCCGACGGTCTGGAGCTGCTCAGCGCCAGCGGGTCGGTGGCCACCATTCCCTACGGCGACGTCCGCTTCGTCTGCTTCGTGCGCGATTTCGACCAGGGCGAGCCCCGGCGCGAGCTGCGCACCTTCTCCACCCGCCCGAAGACCACCGGACTGTGGCTGCGCCTGCACTTCCGCGATGGCGAGATCATGGACGGAATCATGTCCAACAACCTGCTGCAGATTGAGCCGCAGGGATTCTCCTTCATTCCGCCGGACCCGGGCTATCAGAACCAGAAGGTGTTCGTGCCGCGCGCGGCGCTGGCCGGCATCCAGGTGCTCGGCGTGGTGGGCAGCCCGCTGAAGACCCGCCGCCCGCAGCCGACGCCAAAGGAGCAGTTGGAGATGTTCGACAAGGGATAGTGTTTTCACGGACACGCAGCGCCAGCCGCGTTTCTCCGGGACTGCTTGCGGGAGGGTTCGACCGCCGCCTTAGTGAAGCTCATTCGGCAATAAGATAGAGTGGTACATTTTGTATGAATCGTCATCCACAGGAGTCGGCAATCCTCATGTCCAGCTTCCGCGCTCGTCTGGCGAGCAGTTTCCCGGGACTTCTGGTCGGCCTCGCGCTCGCATTCCCCGTGCATGCCCGGCAGGAGGCAACTGCTGAGGCCGGGTATATGAATCCGGCGTTGCCGCTGGAACAGCGTATTAGCGACCTCATCGGCCGCATGACGCTGGAAGAGAAGGTCTCGCAGATGCGGGACCACGCGGCCCCCATCCTGCGGCTCGGCGTTCCGAAGTACGACTGGTGGAACGAGGGCCTTCATGGTGTTGCCTTTGCCGGGTACGCGACAAACTTCCCGCAGGTGATCGGGATGGCCGCCACCTGGGACACCGGCCTTGTCCACATGATGGGCGAGACCGTCTCCACGGAGGCGCGCGCCAAATACAACGAAGCTATGCGCAACAACCAGCACGAAGCGTTCTTCGGGCTGACGTTCTGGGCGCCGAACATCAACATCTTTCGCGATCCCCGCTGGGGGCGTGGCCAGGAGACCTATGGCGAAGATCCGTTCCTGACCAGCCGCATGGGCGCGGCCTTCGTCAGTGGCATGCAGGGAAACGACCCAGAGTATTTCCGGGTGATCTCAACTCCGAAGCACTACGCGGTGCACAGCGGCCCGGAGCCGCTGCGGCACGGCTTCAACGTCGACGTCTCGCCGCACGATCTGGAGGACACCTACCTGCCCGCCTTTCGCGCGGCTGTGACCGAAGCGCACGCGCAGTCGGTGATGTGCGCCTATAACGCGATTGACGGCGTGCCCGCCTGCGCCAGCACCATGCTGCTGGGCGATCATCTGCGCGATGCGTGGAAGTTCGACGGCTACGTCGTGAGCGACTGCGCCGCCGTGGCGGACATATTCAACGGACACCATTTCACCGCGGACATGCCCCACGCGGCAGCCGCGGCCGTGAAAGCCGGCGCCGATCTCGAATGCGGCTGGGGCACGGGGCAGGCGTTCCCATCGCTGCTTGACGCGGTTCATCAGGGCGTGATCCGGGAAGCCGATCTTGACAACGCACTGCGTCGCCTGTTCCGGGCGCGATTCAAGCTCGGCATGTTCGACCCGCCTTCCAGTTATGCCTATGGGCGGATCCCCGCGAGCGAGGTCAACTCGCCCGAGCACCGCCAACTCTCGCTGCGCGCGGCGCGGGAATCGATGGTGCTGCTGAAGAACCAGGATCACACACTTCCTCTGAAAGCGGGGATCGCTCGCATCGCCGTAGTTGGTCCCACCGCGGAGCTTGTACAGTCCCTGCAAGGCAACTACAATGGTCCGCCGCCTTCGCCGGTCTATCCGCTCGACGGAATCGAAAAGCGGTTTTCCTCCGCCAGGGTGGCTTATGCGCAGGGCGCGACTCTGGTTGAGGGCCTGGCGATGCCCGTGGAGCATACCGCGCTTCATCCTGCCAGCGGTTCGGGCCATGGACTTACCGGCGAGTACTTCAGCTCGCCCGATTTGAGTGGCACGCCTGTTCTTACCCGCATCGACCGCAACATCAATTTCAATTGGGACAAGGTTGTTCCCGTGAACGGCCTGCAGCGTAACAACTACTCAGTGCGCTGGAGCGGCAGCTTCACTCCGCCGGCGCCCGGCGAGTACAAACTCGGTGTGCGCGTGAACTACTGCTATGCCTGCGAGAACGCCGAGGGCTTCCGGCTTTACGTGGACGGGAAGCTGCTGCTGGATAGCGGCGGGACGACGGGCGAGCGAGGCGGCGGCAGCGAGGCGCCCGTCACGTTCGGCGATGCCCAGCCACACCCGATCCGTCTGGAGTACTTGCACACAACGGGAACGGCCGGCATAGACCTTACCTGGCAGGCTCCGGCGGCTGTGCTGCGCCACGAGGCAGTCGAGGCAGCCCAACAGTCGGAGGTGACCGTCGCCTTCGTAGGTCTTTCACCGTCGCTGGAGGGCGAGGAGATGCCCGTGAAGCTGGCGGGTTTCAGCGGCGGCGATCGCACTTCCATCGATTTGCCCGCGGCCCAGGAAGATCTGTTGAAAGCGCTCGCCGCCACCGGGAAGCCGCTGGTCGTCGTGCTGCAGAACGGCAGCGCGCTGGCCGTCAACCAGGCGCGGCAGAATGCCAATGCGATTCTCGAAGCCTGGTATCCCGGAGAGGAGGGCGGCACGGCAATTGCCGAGACCCTGGCCGGCGACAACAATCCCGCCGGGCGCCTTCCGCTGACTTTTTACTCGTCGCTGAGCCAGGTCCCACCGTTTGAAAACTATTCGATGCGTGGCCGGACCTATCGTTATTTCGCCGACAAGCCGCTCTACGGATTCGGCTTCGGACTCAGCTACACCAGCTTTGCGTATAGCAACTTGAGAATTGCGCAAGCTCCGGTCACGGTGGAAGGCGACGTAAAGAACACGGGCGCAATGGCGGGAGATGAAGTGGTTGAACTCTACCTCACGCAGCCTAAGGCCTTTGAGACGCCGCTGCGTGTGCTGGCGGGGTTTAAGCGCGTGCATCTGAAAGCCGGCGAGTCGGCTCACGTCAGCCTTACCATTGATCTGCGCTCCCTGGGCCAGGTGGATGAGAAGGGCAATCGCGTGATCGTGCCGGGTGAATACACCGTCTGGATGGGTGGCGCACAGCCTCAGGATGCGGCCTCGGTGCAGACCGGCAAGTTCAACGTAACCGGCAGAGCCGAGCTGCCGAAATAGATGAGCCGGGCAGGGATCTCCCGCGGCGCCAGCCATCATCCGGCGCCGAGAGTACTCGCCCGCCTTGGGCGCGTTGTCGCGAACGCCTAGTTCCTTTCGGCGCTCGCGGCCTGATATCGGGGGATGTCGTGAGCGATCCGCACGCGGCGCAGCAGTTGTGACGATACTATTCTGGTCCAACTGCGCCGTCGAGTGCAGCCGCTATTACACAGCAGCCAGCCAAGTACTGAGCCGCTCAACCTCACTTGAAACGCAGCTCGCGCGTTTGGCTTACCGTCGGCACAGTGATCGCGTACGCTGTATGAGCCGCTGACGGGTGGTTCACCTTCGATCGCCGCCCTTCCTGCTGAATTCGCTTGTGTGCCTCCTCCCAGGTAGGAAGGTCCGCGCTGGCTTGCGTCCAGTGCACCAGAGCAGCTTCGTCACACCAGTTAAGCAAGCTTCGCATGGTCGGCCCGTGGGGTTTCGCATGCATGAATGCCTTCACCGAATCCCCGGACGACCAGGTGGTGACGGTCCAGAACGTGTTCCGGCGGTCCCGCAACAGTTTGACCGCCAGGTTCCCGTCGGCTCTCGCAGCTTGCCGAGCAATCCGCAACGTCTGAACAACGAACGCGGGCACATAGGACCACGACCGAACGCGCAGACGCGTAATGGAAACGAATGGCATAGGTCCCTTCTCCCGCCTGAATTTCTTTTTTCCTCTCGATTTGATACAGGTGCAAGGTTACTCGCCGACGGAAGCGGGAGCTGCTCTGCTGCCACTCATTCTGTTGATGTTCTTGTTGTCGCGCTGGTCTGGCGGACTTCTCGATCGCTACGGCGCCACGGCTCCGCTGGTTCTGGGTCCGCTGATCGCGGCCGCCGGATTCGCGTTGTTTGCACGGCCCGGTATTGGCGGGTCCTACTGGACCACGTTCTTCCCCGCAGTGTTGGTGCTTGGCCTCGGCATGGCGATCAGCGTTGCTCCGCTCACGACGACCGTGATGAACGCGGTGGAGCAAAGCTATGCGGGAGCGGCCTCCGGGATTAACAACGCCGTCTCGCGGGTCGCAGGTTTGCTTGCCGTGGCAGTCTTCGGAGCGTTACTCAGCGTAGTTTTCCAGAGCGCTCTGGAACGACGATTGGACCGTCTGAACCTGGCGCCGGCGCTGCGTGCACAAATCGAGGCCCAACGGTCCAGGCTCGCGGCCGCCGAAACGAGAGACGCGCGGGGGCGGCAAGCTATCGAGGAGTCGTTCGTCGCGGGCTATCGCACGGTGTTGTGGATTGCGGCTGGGCTGGCGCTCGCCAGTTCCTTGAGCGCTGCGGCGCTGATCAGAGAGCAACGGCTAAAGCATTGATGAACGAACGAATGCGACATCCGGTTGACTGCGTCTTCAGGTGTCTTTCGCGGACGGAGTCAGCGCGATGGCTGCCTCTGCGGTTAGCAGCAGGAATGTAAAGGTCTCCTGCAGATAGAGCCGGACGGCATTATCGGTGTGGCTCAGGTAGCCGATGGAGACGTCCTGGCCGATGTGCAGTTCGAAGTCGCCTCCACGCGTGGTCAGTACAAAAGCTCCGTCGATACCAGGCGCCCAAATGATCTTATCGTCGACCAGCCGCTTGACGTGCTCCAGCACCGGATAACCGTGATCGCGGGTTTCAGCGAGTGCAGTATAGGCCGCAGCTCCGAGCAGCACATTATAAGGGCCATTGACGCCGACAAGCCTCAACTTGCTTAAGGCTTGAGCAATGGCATCCGGGTACTGGCAAACGTCGTCCGGAAGGGCCATCTTCGGATTGCTTGTCCCCTCGCGAATTCCCACGATGCCGGCCGCAGAATAGCCCTCAAAAACCGCGCTGTCCTCAGCAAACGCGATCTGGCGTGCCGCCTCTTTCGCCGGTTGCCAATCCGAGTCGTTGGCGGCGCGTTCGACGTCGTCGATGGCCTGGCGATCGAGTTCAAAAGGAAAACGCAACTCCACCAGCGCCTGCACCTCGCGCTGTCTCGCGACAATGCCGTCCTTTGGACTGGCAATCGGCCGCAGATGGCCGGTGCCGACCGCGGAGAGAGCAAAGCCGGCCGGTCCCCGCACGTCCACCACGCGTCGTCCGGCGAGGTAACGCTTGAAGGTGCGAGCTGTTTCTTCTTCGATCTGAGCCCACGCCGCATCCGAAATGGGAGCCAACTCGCGATGCAGATTATTCATGCGGAATTTCTCCTTTGAGGGAACCTATGCCAAGCGAACCGTCGCTCTGCCGTGGGGTGGATGGAGGGCCCTTGACCGCCGCCGGGTTTACAGGAAGAGGCGTAGCAATCACGGCTGGCGGGTCCTCGCCGATGGCTTCCAGAAATGTTACAGACGGAGCGAAAAACAGATTTCCGGTGACGGCACGGCTGAAATCGAGCAGCCGGTCGTAGTTGCCGGGCGGCCGGCCAACGAACATGTTCTCGAGCATCTGTTCGATGGTCCGGGGCGAACGGCTGTAGCCGATGAAATAGGTGCCAAATTCACCGTGCGCGGCCCGGCCGAAGGGCATGTTGTCGCGCAGGATCTTGATCTCTTTCCCGTCCTCGATGATCGTGGTGAGAGCGCTGTGCGCTGAGGTTGGCTTGACGGAATCGTCCAATTCGATGTCCGACAGCTTGGTGCGGCCGATGATTCGTTCCTGCGCCTCCGTGGATAAAGCATTCCAACCGTCAAGATCGTGAAGGTATTTCTGCACGATGACATAGCTGCCGCCGGCGAATGCGCCGTCCTCGTCGCCGACGATCACCGCATCGATCGCTGACTCGCCCCTCGGATTCTCCGTCCCGTCGACGAAACCCAGCAGATCGCGGTCGTCAAAGTAACGGAAGCCGTGCACTTCTTCTACCGGCGAAACAGCATCTCCGAGACGCGCCATGATCTGCATCGCAAGTTCGAAGCACAGATCCATACGCTTCGCGCGGATGTGAAACAGCAAATCCCCCGGCGTGGAAACAGCATGGCGCACACCGGCGCGAATTTCGCGGAACACATGCAGTTCCGCCGGCCGCGGCGATCCAAAGAGCCGGTCCCACGCGTCGGATCCAAAGCCCACGACGCATGAGAGGCCCGCTTCCAGGTCGCGAAACTCCACTGCACGCAACAGCGCGGCAAGGTCTCCGCAGAACGACCGCAGGGTCGCGCGATTGTCAAAGCCCGGGTTTACCGTCACCACCAGGAAGATCGCGGCGCGGGAGAGCGGCGCGGCCACTGGCTGGGCGACGGCCCGCAAGCCGCGTCCGGCTTCTGGCGCACTCCTCGGATCGGGCTTCATCTGGATGTCATCGTGGCAGGCCGCGTGGAATCTCGCTCTTCGAAGGTTACCATCAACTCAGGGCTGATATCCGCCAGTCCGCCACTTGTCGTACAGATCGAGCTGCTCTGCGGTCCTCGACCGCGACGTGCAATTCGTCGTCGAACATGGCCGCAAGGCGCAAGGCCTGGGTCTGGATGTCGGCGATCTGACCAACCCTCCCCGCCATTCCGCGTTGACAAAAACCCGCACCAGCCAAACCCCCACATTACACAGCACTTCCGCCCCCCGCCCCAAGAATAACCCGCCCGCCCCGTGCTACCGTCAGTGCGAAATGCCCACAGACGCGCAGATCTCCTCGGACCGCGAAGATGCCCACGCCAGCACTCGCCCCCACACCTCGGAAGGCGAATCCACTTCCAGCAGCAACGCCACCAAACACGGCCTCGCCGCCGGCTCCCGCGTCCTCGATAACGAAAATCAGCAGGAGTTCGACGAATTAATCGCCGAATACCACCGATCCCTCGCCCCCACCAATACCCACCAGCAGTTCCTCGTCGAAGAAATGGTCCAGACCCGCTGGCGCCTCGCCCGCGTTCGTCGCTTGGAAGTCCGGCTCATCCCGGACATGGTCGCCCACCGCAACTCCGCCGATGCCGACGCCATGATGGTCGCCGCCCTGCGCAACGACACCGCCCGCGCCTTCACCACCCTGCAGCGCGACGCCACCACCCTCCAGCGAACCGCTTTCCGCGCCCTCGATCAGCTCCTGGCCCTCCGCCGGCTGGAGGCCCGCGCCGCCCGCGATGCCGCCCGACGAAACGAACCCAATTCCGGCCGGAGCCCGGACGCCCATCCGGCCACCCTCCACCCATCCCCCCACCCGGAAGTCACTGAAAACAATCCACCGTTTGTCGCGGAATCCCGATGCCCCTCCGCCGCGCCCCCCTCACCCCCGCCCGCTCCACACCATCGCCAGATGGTCCCGGTCGGCCGCATTCCGGTCGTCGCGATACGCCGTCCCGCGCCCGTTCCAGCGCGCCGCCCCGCTCGCCGGCCAACTGGTCACCATGATGTTGGTGATCTCGGAATCGCCCGGCTTCACATCCGTCACCCACACCGCCCCGAACGCCTCGCGAAACGAAGCCAGCACGTTCCGCGCGAACGCCGACTCCATGTCGCGGTCCAGCACCGCGTTCACCGCCACGCGGTCCGACACCGCCCGCGCGTCCCGGAAGAACTCCACGGTCACCAGCTCGTCGGGAATGCCCCGGCCGAGGTACGCGTCGATGAACGCCGCGCGGCCATCGACGGATGTGCCCGAGTCGCCGACGCCCACCGCCCTGAGACCACGGATCATGTGCGTCAGGCAAGGCAGGTTTCGACAAGACGTCAGATCGGCAACAGCCGGATCCGCTGGCGGACAGGGTCAACCGTGACGAGTGCACCCTTCTGCAGGTGAGGTTCAGCGGTCCTGATGGCACGAAGCACGGCCTCGCCGATTGCTGAGGGAAGCACGTCCTGCGAACGGACCTGAATGACGCTCGGGCGGCTCCTCTTGTGAACCGCAAGCAGCATCCCGAAATCCAGATCGTGCGTGAAGACGACATAGTAGCTGGCAGCGGCAAATTCGAGAATCTCGCGGTCCGGCGCCCACGGCGGGCCGAGAGTTGACCAGTGAACTCCCGTGTACCCGTGGCCGGCCAGGAACGGGACCCAGAGCGGGCTCAGGTTCATGTCCACCAGGAACTTCATGCAGCCGGCAACGGTACCTCGATCTCTTCCACTCGCCATGCGGCGTATGCCAGTGCCTGCCGAATGTCCTCCTGCTCAAGATACGGATAAGCATCCAAAATCTCGCTGAAGGAGTGACCCGCAGCCACCAACCCCACCACCGTCCCAACGGTCACGCGCATCCCGCGCAGACAGGGCTTGCCGCCCATGACATCAGGGCTTCGCGTGATGCGATCAAGGTCGGGCATAGAACTGACCTTATTGTAGACAGAAACGCCATCCGGGAGCGAGGTTCGAGCCTCTCCGTGCTCCGCAGCTTCGACGCCGGAGCCTTGGGACCTTTTCGGCCGGGTCGCATGTGATAGTCCAGACTCGAACCGAGCAAGTGACGGGCAAGGGCATGTCGCCGCCAGTCGGAACTCCACGAAAGCAACCGGCGGGGCTCTCTCTGAGCGACCGACAAGTTGGACAGAATCGTTTCGAATTCATCGAACCCGCGCGATACGGCGGTCTAACTGAGAGCATGAGGGGCGGAACCTCATCGAGGCCGAATGCACGCTCTTGCTCGGCATGTCTGTTCCTTCCTCACGCCTCATCATGCCTCAACCTCCCGGTGACGCTCGGAGAACCAGTCGTAGTCTCATTCTGCTGTCGGCCTCTGAAGTTTTCTTCCGGTCTGAAAGCACACCTCCGCCTCCCTTTCACGCCCCAGTTTCCTAAGGACGGTACCTTTGCAGTTCCATCCGTTCGCCAGATTCGAGTTCAGCCGCAGTGCCGTTTCAATGCAGACAAGCGCCTCATCGTGCTTCTGAAAGTAGTTGCTAAGCGTGGCTCCCTTGTTGACCCAGGCTTCAGCACACTTTGGGTCAAGCTCAAGCGCTCGGTTCCATCTGCAAAGCGCTTCGCCGTACTCGCCGAGATTGATGAGTGAAATACCCTCATGAAATAGTGCAGTCTGTTCCATTTCCCTGGCAGTGAATCTTTCTGTCCTGATCCGTTTGACTTTGAAATCTGGGTCGTGCCCGTCAGCAAATGCACCCACTTGATCCATTAGATCGTTTCGGGCCTGAGCAGCATTCTCAAAGATGTTGGCAACGTCCGGGATCTCGGGCTCAGGATCACCAGAGACCGCGCAAATTGCAGAAATGATTTCACGCCATGAGCGAAAGCGCTCAGCGGGCCGCTTCGCAAGGCATCGGGACACTAGGTCATCCAGTTCGGGAGGAACATCACGGGCAGCCGAACTAGTCCGCGGGGGGACTGCATCACAATGTGCTTTCCGATAATCGAAGGGCGAGTCCGCAACGAATACCGGTTTCCCGGTCACGAGCTCGTAAAGAACGCATCCAAAAGAATAGATATCTGATCTCATGTCAAGAACTTCACCATTCCACTGCTCGGGTGACATGTACGCTGGAGTCCCGACAATTTGCCCCATCCTGGTCAGCAGCGCGCCGTGGAAGGATGCCTCGTCATGACTGACAACCGGATCCGTCGGCAGGATTTCATCGAACACCCCAGCCAATCCGAAGTCAGTGATCTTGGTCAACCCAAATACATGCCATCGGATGTTCTCGGGTTTAATGTCGCGATGCACCATCCCTGGAATACGTCTGGTGACATATTCCATTCCTTGGCAAACTTGGATGGCAAAGGTCAGATTCACCTTCCAGTTCGCACTACCTTTGCCCCAGCCGACAATGTCGCGCAGCGAGTCTGGGATATACTCGGTTCTGATGTACGGATCCCCCAAAACGTTCTCAATGCCATGGCAGACTACGATGCCGTGATAGCCGCCCAGCCTGACCCACGTGAGACCTTCTTTGATGAAGCGAAGCCGCATCGCTCTGTTCGAAAGGTACTCTGGCCGCAGAGTCTTAAGAGCTACCGGGTCACCGTAAAGTCCGGGGTCGTAGCAGAGGTACACAAGGCCCATTCCGCCGCTCCGGATTCCAAATACCTCCCAACGCCCGTTGATGATGTCGCCAACGCCCCAGCGTGTAAGCATCGCATTTTCCTTACCATCGCCCACAGGACCGCTGCATCGTCTTGTTAATGGTCGTGTTCACCTTGTTCACCATATGACCGTTCTGCCTCTTCTGGTGGCTCGATTCCGCGCAGATCATGGGGAGAGCTTTCGATAACTTGGCCAAAACGCCAGTTGTCGAGGCGGCGGCGCGACTCTCTGACTTGCTCGCCCACGAAGTAAATCTGCGCTCTGAGTGCTCTGGCGAGGTCCTGCAGTTCGTGTGTCTGGATTTCCCTACGCGCCTTGGGTAACTGAACAATCATGTCTGCCGCATGGAATAGGCCTGTTAGCCCGCTGTAGAGTGCATTGAACCTCTCTCGCATGATCTCGACATTGGCCTTCTCATTGGCCCTTTTGATTCGCGTGGAGACAAAGGAGTAGACAGTCAACCCAAAGGAGACCAGTGAGATAGCCGCCAAGATCGCTTCGCGTAGGGTCATGTCGCTCTCCTCCCTTAGTCAGTGGCAGGCCACTCGCCAAAGAACCCTGTTGAGTATTCGGTATTCTCGGCTTTGCTTGTATTGCTTCCTGCCCAACTCTCGGCCGCTACGATTCAGTACGTGCGTACGGCAGTCTATCACGAAAGAAGCCCACCCCGGAAACGAGTCGTCGTAATCAGCGACTCCCGGGCGCGGCTTCAAACACCAAGCCGTCGATCAGAGTCCGGTCTACTGCGCCCCGGAACACGGGCGACCGCCCCACCCACACCGCATCCCCGCCCCCACGCCCCGTTGACAAAAACCCGCACCAGCCAAACCCGACATTACACAACACTTCCGGCTCTCGCCCCCGGATAACCCGCCCGCCCCGTGCTACCGTCAGTGCGAAATGCCCACAGACGCGCAGATCTCCTCGGACCGCGAAGATGCCCACGCCAGCACACGCCCCCACACCTCGGAAGACGAACCCACTTCCAACAGCAACGCCACCAAACACGGCCTCGCCGCCGGCTCCCGCGTCCTCGATAACGAAAATCAGCAGGAGTTCGACGAATTAATCGCCGAATACCACCGCGCCTTCGCCCCCACCAACACCCACCAGCAGTTCCTCGTCGAAGAAATGGCGCACTCCCGCTGGCGCCTCGCCCGCGTCCGCCGTCTGGAAGTCCGGCTCATCCCGGACATGGTCGCCCACCGCAACTCCGCCGATGCCGACGCCATGATGGTCGCCGCCCTCCGCAACGACACCGCCCGCGCCTTCAGCAGCCTGCAGCGCGACGCCACCACCCTCCAGAGAACCGCCTTCCGCGCTCTCGATCAGCTCCTGGCGCTCCGCAGATTGGAAGCCCGCGCCGCCCGCGATGCGGCCCGACGAAACGAACCCAATTCCGGCCGGAGCCCGGACGCCCATCCGGCGAGCCTCCACCCATTCCCCCGCGCGGAAGCCACTGAAAACAATCCGCCGGTTGCCGCGAAATCTCGATGCCCCTCCGCCGTGCCCCCCTCACCCCCGCCCGCTCCACACCATCTCCAGATGGTCCCGGTCGGCCGCGTTCCGGTCGTCGCGATACGCCGTCCCCCGTCCGTTCCAGCGCGCCGCGCCGCTCGCCGGCCAACTGGTCACCATAATGTTGGTGATCTCGGACTCGCCCGGCTTTACATCCGTCACCCACACCGCCCCGAACGCCTCGCGAAACGAAGCCAGCACGTTCCGCGCGAACGCCGACTCCATGTCCCGGTCCAGCACCGCGTTCACCGCCACGCGGTCCGACACCGCGCGCGCGTCCCGGAAGAACTCCACGGTCACCAGCTCGTCGGGGATGCCCCGCCCGAAGTACGCGTCGATGAACGTGAACCCGTACCGCCGGCCGTCCCGGTTCAGCCTGCGCACGGCATAACGCGCCGAGAGCGGCAGGAAGCGCACCTTGGCAGGCAGCGGCTGCCGAAGAAACTCCCGCTCGGCGATCCCCTTCACCACCGGGTCCACGTCCACGGCGTCAACCCGCCGCACCCGCGAAAGCGCCGCCGCATCGCGCGGAAACGTGAACCCCGCCGAGCCGATCACCAGCACCGTCTCCGCCCCGCTCTCGGCCAGCACCTTGTCCGCCGCCCTCACGTAGGCGAAAGAGGTGTCGCCCGTGTCGGCGTACACGCCTGAGGACCGGCTCCCGCTCATGATAAGCGTGCGCTCCGCCCGGCCGCTGTCGCTCTCCTCATCCACAATGCGGATGGACTGGTACGCGCTGTCGAAGGAAAACCCCTGCTGCCCCCGCGAGGCCATCGCGTTCACGCCGATCACCGCAACCAGCGCCGCGCCTCCGAAACCCAGCGCTCTGAGCGCCCGCGGCTGGCCGATGGCCATTACAGCAGCGCCGCCGGCCAGCAAACCGCAAACCACGAAGGTGGAGTGCGCCACCCCGAGCCACGGGAACAACCAGACCGGCGTCACCACGCCGCCCGCTACCGAGCCCACCGTGGAAAAGAACAGCACCTGACCCGAGGCCTTGCCCGCCTTCCCCTCCACGTTGGTCAGCTCCGCCAGCATGGGGACGGTCTGGGAAGCGAGGTAGATAGGCAGCAGCAGCAGCAGCGAGGCGGCCGCGCCGATGGCCATCGGGAGGCTCAGCCCCAGGTCCAGCGCCTTCTCGATGGTGGCCGCCTCCAGCGGAAACGCTACCGCGCCGTACACCACGGCGGCGATCAGCAGATTCCGCGTCAAAGCGGTTCGCGTGCGCGCCTTGTCCCAGCGCGCCGAGAGCGCGCCTCCGCGCCAGTATCCCGCGCTCAACGCCAGCAGCACGACGCCCAGCATCACGCCCGTCAGAGTGATGCTGGAGCCGACAATGGGGATGGCCAGGCGAATGGCGATCACCTCCACCGCGAGTGTGGAGAACCCCTCGATCAGCGCCACCGTCCATGGCAACAGAAACGTGCTGCGAGCGAAGGACCCGGATGTCTGCACACTCACATTGTCTGGCATCGAAGTACGCCAGGCACGCGACGCGGTACGCGCGGCGGCAGTCGCGCTTTCGCACCCGCACGTGAGCCATGCAGCCGGCCGGGGTGTATGTTGAATACGATGTGCCGCATCCTGCTCCCCGGAATCCTCGTCCTCGCCATCGCTCTGGCCGCGTTTGCGGCCGCGCCCCGCGCCACCGTCGACGACGCGCGCAGGTTCATGGACAACGTCGAGTCCACCCTCGACCAGCTCAACGTCATCGACAACCGGGCATCGTGGGTGAAGTCCACTTACATCACCGATGACACCGAAATCCTCGCCGCGAAGGCCGATGAGGACTTCATCCGCCAGACCGTCGACTTCGTCCATCAGGCCGAGCCCTTCGCGGCGCTGCCGCTGCCGCCCGACCTCGCGCGCAAGTTCAAACTGCTGAAGCTGTCGCTCACGGTGGCCGCGCCCTCCGATCCGGCGAAGGCCGCCGAACTGACCCGCATCACCGCCGGCATGGAGGGAACCTACGGTAAGGGCAAGTACTGCCCGCCCGGCGGCGGCAAGTGTCTCGATCTCGAGGACCTCAGCCGCATCCTGCGCACCAGCCGGAATGCCGATGAGCTGAAACAGGCGTGGCTGGGCTGGCATGCCATCGCGCCGCCGATGCGCGGGCCCTTCCAGCGCTACGTGGAACTGGCCAACGAAGGCGCCCGGCAGCTCGGGTTCGCCGACACCGGCGCCATGTGGCGGTCCAAGTACGACATGCCGCCCGATCAGTTCGCGGCCGAGACCGACCGCCTGTGGAACCAGGTGCGTCCGCTCTATCTGGCCCTGCATGCCTACGTGCGCAACCGGCTGCACCAGAAGTATGGCGACGCGCAACCCGCCACCGGACCCATCCGCGCCGATCTGCTGGGCAACATGTGGGCGCAGGATTGGAGCAACATTTATCCGCTCGTGGAGCCCGCCGCCGCGGCGCCCGCCGATGCCGACGCGGGTTACGATTTGACGGAGATTCTGGAGGCGCGCAAGACCGAGCCGAAACAAATGGTGGGTTACGCCGAGCGCTTCTTCACGTCGCTGGACTTCGCGCCTCTGCCGCCGACCTTCTGGGAACAGTCGCTCTTCGTGCGGCCGCGGGACCGTGACGTGGTGTGCCATGCCAGCGCCTGGGACGTGGACGGGAAGGACGATCTCCGCGTGAAGGTGTGCCTCCAGATCACCGGCGAGGACCTGATCGTCATTCACCACGAGCTGGGGCACAATTTCTACCAGCGCGCGTACGAGAACCAGCCGCCGCTGTTCCGCGACGGCGCGAACGACGGATTCCACGAGGCCATTGGCGACACCATCGCGCTGTCGGTGACACCCGAATACCTGGTGAAGATCGGCCTGCTGGACGCGGCGCCGCCGCCCTCGCAAGATACCGGCCTGCTGTTGCGGAAGGCGCTGGAGAAGATCGCCTTCCTGCCGTTCGGCCTGCTCATCGACCGCTGGCGATGGGAGGTGTTCAGCGGCCGCATCACGCCCGAACAGTACAACCGTGCCTGGTGGGATCTGCGCCTGAAGTATCAGGGCGTCGTGCCGCCGGTGGCGCGCAGCGAGGCCGATTTCGACCCCGCCGCGAAGTATCACGTCGCCGCCAACGTGCCCTACACGCGTTATTTCCTGGCCGACATTCTACAATTCCAGTTCCACCGCGCGCTGGCCCGTGCGGCTGGCTGCAGCGGTCCGCTGAATCGCTGCTCCATTTACGGCAATAAGGAGGCGGGCCGCCGGCTGAACGCGATGCTGGAGATGGGTCAAAGCAAGCCATGGCCCGATGCGCTCGACGCGCTGACCGGCCAGCGCGAGATGGACGCGACGGCGATTCTGGACTACTTCGCGCCGCTGAAGAAATGGCTCGACCAGCAGAACACGGGCCAGCCGGTGGGCTGGTAAGCGGCGTCTGCCGTCTGGTTGGGTGGCTGCCCGTTTTTCGGCCCGTCGTGCTGGCCGGACTGTTCTTGAATCCGCCAAACCGTAATGTTAGACTCTCACTGAACTCCCCACAATCTAACACCTGCCGCAAGGAGGCTTGTAATCTGCCATGAAGCCGATTACTCACAATCCCTGGATTCTCCTTTTAGTTCCCTGTCTAATGCCCGCCGCACTGGCCCAGCAGGACCGAATTACCGGCCCCATCGACACCAGCCGCAGCGTGGTTCTCGACAGTAAGGTCGCCCCGCTGGCGCTGGCGCAGCGAGGCGATGAGGGAGCCGTGGAGCCTTCCCGGCAACTCCCCTGGATCGCCTTGTGGTTCAAACGTACGCCGGCGCAGCAGGACGCGCTTACGCGGCTGCTCGCCGAACAGCAGGACCCCTCCTCGCCGAACTACCACAAGTGGCTCTCCTCGGAGGAATTCGCGGACCGCTTTGGCCTCAGCCGGAACGACATCGACAAGATCGCCGCGTGGCTGCAGGGCCAGGGCTTCAAAGTCGCCTACGTGGCTCGGGACCGGGATTTCGTCGCCTTCAGCGGCACGGCCGAGCAGGTGCGAACCACATTTCACACCGAAATCCACCGTTACACGATCCACGGCGAAGCCCACATCATGAATGCGGCGGCGCCATCCGTGCCCGCGGCACTCGCGAGTATCGTGTGGGAGATTCACGGCCTCAACGACCTTCGGCCGAGACCAGGAGTGGTGCGGGGGAAGCCGGTCAGCGGAGCCGCTGACCATCCCAGCTACACCAGCAGTACCGGTCTGCACAGTCTCGCGCCGGACGATATTGCCACCATCTATGACATCGCCCCGCTGTACAAGCAGGCGATTGACGGCTTCGGGCAGAACATGGTGGTGGTGGGGCAGTCGAACATCAGCCTCGCCGATCTCCAGGAATTCCGCACTAATTTCAACCTGCCCGGCGGCGACCCGGAGGTCATCGAATGCTGCGGCCCGGATCCGGGGCTGACCAATAGCGAGACCGAGGCGGATCTCGACCTGGAATGGGTCTCCGGCGTGGCTCGCAACGCCAATGTCATCTTCGTGTACGCCAGCGACGCCGAATACGCCGCGCAATACGCCATCGACCAGGACCTGGCGCCGGTGATCAGCCACAGCTTTGCAACATGCGAGCCGGAGGCTTCCTCGACAGGCTTTTCTCCCAGTGGCTTTGAAGCCCTGGCACTGACTGCAAACTCCAAGGGCATTACGTGGGTGGCGGGCTCGGGCGACACGGGAGCGGCGGGCTGCGACTCCCAAACCTCGACTGTCGCGTCGCTGGGCCTGGCGGTAGGCTTGCCGGCGAGCGTTCCCGAGGTGACGGCCGTGGGCGGCACCGAGTTCGACGGAGGCTCGGGCACCTACTGGAGCACCACGAACTCCTCGACCGGCGAATCCGCCCTGGGCTATATCCCCGAAACAGCGTGGAACGATACGGTCATCGCAACCGTACACCTGAACCTGGACGCAACTGGCGGCGGCATGAGTATTTTCTATTCCAAACCGTATTGGCAGACCGGTCCGGGCGTGCCGAACGACGGAATGCGCGATGTCCCGGATGTTTCACTCACGGCGTCCCCGAACGTGGATCCCTATAGGATCGTTAACGAAGGCGCCTGGCAGGAAATCGGCGGCACCTCGGCGTCGACTCCGGTGATGGCCGGCATCGTGGTGCTGCTGAACCAGTCCCTGGCAGCGGCCGGGAAATCGTCCGCGGGGAACATCAACCCCATGCTATACTCCCTCGCGCAGACCCATACCACCATCACTCACACCAGTTCCACTATCTTTAACGACATCACGACGGGAAACAACATCGTTCCCTGCACCGCAGGCTCGCCGGATTGTGTCGGCGGTTCGGAAGGCTATTCCGCCGGCGTCGGCTACGATCAGGTCACCGGTCTGGGCTCGGTGGATGCCTACAATCTGGTGACGGCCTTGAAGAGCGGGGTGCCCACGCAGACCATTGTGTCGGCGAATCCGTCGAGCATCCTGACCAGTGGCAGCACCCAACTGTGGGCCAGCGTCGAAAGCTCCACGGGCACGCCCACAGGGAGCGTCGCGTTCGCGGCCGGCAGCACGACGCTGGGGACCGTGGTCATGTCGGGGGCCGCCGCGTCGCTGACCGTTTATGGAAGCCAGTTGGCGACGGGCAGCAACTTGATCGTCGCCACCTACGGGGGTGACTCCACCTTCTCCGGGTCGGCGGGCTCGGTCTCCGTCACGGTCACCCCGGGCACGGCCAGCCAGACCATCACCTTCGGCCCACTTGCGAACCGGACGCTCGGCACCGCTCCATTCACCGTCAGCGCAACGGCTTCCTCCGACTTGCCGGTGAGCTTCAATTCGCAGACCACCTCCGTCTGTACGGTCTCCGGTTCGCTGGTGACCCTGGTTGCCGTCGGCACCTGCACCATCCGGGCGACGCAGGCGGGCAACGCCACTTACGCCGCGGCCACGCCGGTGAACCAGAGCTTCCAGGTGACGCCGGCCGGCGGCGGCTCCGGCACATCCGGCCTTGTCATTCCTCATGTCGTCGACGGCGGCGGATGGCAAACCACCTTCGGGATCACCAACACCACCGCGACCACGGCAACGGCGACGCTGCAGTTCTACCAGCAGACCGACAACGCCGGCGATACGCAAGCCTGGACTCCGCCGCTGACGGGAGCCGTTTCCACCACCAACATACAACTGGCGCCGGGGGCCACCGTCTTCCTGCAGACACTAGGGACGGCGCCCACCCTGACCCAGGGTTTTGGGGAAATGATCGCCAGCGCCGGAGTACAGGGCTACGCCATCTTCACATGGCACGTCGGCTCCGGCTACCAGGATGGGACGGCGCTGGCCGCCGCGCCGGGCGGGACGATTCTGGTCCCCTTCGACAACTCCTCCGGCATCGTCACGGGCATAGCGGTGGTGAATGCCAGCGGTTCCGCCGAGACGCTTTCGGCGAACCTGCGGCTGGCGTCGGGTCAGGTCGTGCCCGGATCGCTGCCGAGCATTCCCTCGCTCGGGCACACGTCCTTCACGCTGCCCTCGCTGTTCCCCCAAAGCGCCGGGCAGCAGGGCACGCTGGAACTCTCCTCCTCCGCGGGAACATTTTCGGTGGTTGGGTTGCGCTTCCACGCCAGCGGGGCCTTCACGTCGCTTCCGGTGTACGCGATGGGCGCCGCGCCGTTTTAAGGGCCGTCACAGGGCTCGCGGGGCCGCACCGGCCGGGTCAAGCCTGGCGCCGGGCGTGGGCCGCAGGTAAGAAGAAGGAGTAGAGGGAGTAAAGGGAGTAGAATCCGCTAAACCGTCATGTCAGACTCCCGACTGAACACCGACAATTCCGTACCTGCCCATAAGGAGGCCCGTACCCGCCGTGAAACCGATTGTTGATACTCGCTGGATTCTCGTATCCGTTCTGTGTCTGACGCCTGCGGCATTGGCGCATCAGGACCGTGTCACCTGCCCCATCGGTGGGCTGGTAAGGGCAATTGGAGGACGCTCCATCTGAACGCAGGTTGAGCCGATCCGGAGACCAGACGGAGTGTCCCCAATTACCCGTCTCCGAATTGGCCCAGCCGGTTATGCCGGCCGGTTGTTCTGGCCGTTCTGGCCGGACTGTTCTGTCACCGCAAAGTAGTAATGTCACCTTTGAGCAAAGTAGAAATGTCCTCTTGACAACCCCAGGCTGGGGGGATGCAGGAAGGACAGCTACTGATGACGCAAAGCGATCGCGACCGGCTGGTGGCGCTGCGCAAGGCAAGGAAGAAGCTGATCACGCAGCGGGAGGCGGCCACAGAGTTGGGGCTCAGCGTACGGCAGGTGAAGCGACTGTTA
>Ga0326727_10010318_pt1 | contig 22336 bp, 24 predicted proteins | sample MB2enrmetagenome_FD_207643 | JGI IMG/M metagenome (GOLD analysis project Ga0326727, IMG submission 207643) | Lab enriched peat soil microbial communities from McLean, Ithaca, NY, United States - MB29MY | ecosystem: Environmental > Terrestrial > Soil > Wetlands > Peat | place: USA: New York...
CTTGACTATCAGACTGTAATGTAGCAAAATTAATCGTTGGGAAGCAACGGGGTGTAGCGCAGCCTGGTAGCGCACCTGCATGGGGTGCAGGGGGTCAGAGGTTCAAATCCTCCCACCCCGACCATTTATCGAAGCTAAAAAAGCCTTTATGCAAGTTGCAGCATATGGGCTTTTTCTGTTTTTATCAACGGATTGTCGACATTTTTTTAAGCCCCCGTTTCCCGGGTGGAAATTTTAAAAATACGGCGAAATAACGTTGCTGTTACCGCATTATTCATATTTTATTCATTGCCTGTTCATGTAGTCAGCGCATAATGCTATTACATTTCATCACAAATAGCCAGGGATGCCTATCGAATATAAATTACAGAAAAATTAAAAGAAAGGGAGGCCTCAAATGACTGCACCGGACTCAGGAGGTATTCAAAATAAGGCGCTTAAAACAGGCAATCAAACAAAAACGCTGATTACCTATGTGCTGGGGATAGGGATATTGCTGGTGATGGTAGTAGTCGGGTTTATTTTATTTGCACTTCAAAGCACAAACCATATTACGGCGAACAGCAATAATATCAGCACAAGCCAACAAAACATTTCTTCTCTTCAGACGCAATTATCATCCGCTAACACCGCGATAACAGGATTAACAAATGAACTGACTACGGCGAACACGCAGATAGCTGTCTTGCAAAATAGCGAAAGCGCCGACGCCGCACAAATCACATCGTTGCAAACCGGATTGAAATTGGCACAAAGCGCAATAACGCCGTTGCAAACAGACCTGACCGCGGTACAAACCGGTTTGACCACAACTTCAAATCAGATTGCGGGGCTCACCAACCAGTTGACGGCGATTAACGGGCAAATCACTACTTTACAGGGTAATGTGTCATCATCAAGCTCTCAGATTGTTGCGATGCAAACCCAGTTGGCTACGATTACAACCCAAATAACTGCTGTACAAAGCAGCATTGCCAGTCTCAGCTCACAGGTGAGCGCTCTCTTAACCTCAAGCCCGCTATTTACGTCTCAGGGCATTTCCCAAAGTTTTAACACGCTTACGCAAGTTTTCGCCTTTACCCCATCGTACACCGGAGAAATATACATCTCCGGCACCAGCAGTTCTGCGACTGGATATATTCAGGTCACTAACAACTCAACAAATGTGACAGTTACCAGGACATTCGGTACAGGGAATGTAATTATACTCGGACTAATCGGAGGGGACAGCTATACGATTTATTTCGGAAATACTGACACGACCGGAACGATAATTGCGACGCTAACTGCAAGTTATTATATGTAAAAAATGCGACGCAATCTTGAATGAATTGATTCGGGGTAGAAAATCAGGGTACAGAAAAGAACCGAGTGGCCTGCTTCTGGTCTTACGGGAGTATGGGTGCAGGGGGTCAGAGGTTCAAATCCTCCCACCCCGACCAACAAATTGAATTTAAAAAGCCTTTATGCGAGTTACAGCATAAGGGCTTTTTCTGTTTTTGCCAACGGAAGCTGCACAATTATTACCAATCCACCTGGACGTCCGCAATTGTGCCTAAATCCCCAAAGGTAACCGTCTGCCCGTTGACCGGGAATAACCCGACCGGCTGATAATCAATGCCTATTTTAACAGTGACGATTTTGTCATTATCAACCGAGCCGCCTTGAGGGGCTTCCTGGCCGGTGCAATCAATGAAAACCAGACCTTTATCGGTGGTCATAAACGCATTCAGGGCATGGCCCGGGCTGTTGCCCGTAAATTCAATACCGACGAAAGCCGTCCGGATGCCGGCTTTTTCCGCATTATTATAGACATCCCGGGCGAAGTCGGCGCAGACATATTCACCGGGGACATAAGTATTTTGGTCGGTTTTGTCTGCTAAGAGAAAACTTTCCAACTGCGCAAATGTCGGGTCTGTTGCCGCAGGATTTCCGACCAAAGTAATGGGCTGACCGTCTGGGCCGATCGTCGGATGAACGTCACCGGATTCAACCTGACCGTAGGTGTTTTGATAAAGTTTGATTTCGGATTGGGCCGCTGCCAGCTGCGCCTGCACCGAATCCAACTGTGTTTGCAGGGACGACGATTGATTGCTGGCGGCAGTAAACCGGGTCAGCTCGCTGCTAAAACGGTTATTGGCCCAGGTTACATAATCAATAATTGTAAACATCGCGTTGGAATTGCTCCGCAACGCGTAAACCGCAAAAACGTCAACAAACAACAAACTCAACGACAAAATAGAAAGGATGACGAGCGGCAGCAGCAGCCGGTTATTACTGAACAGCTGGCGATTATTTTTCGACGGATGGTGTGTCATAGATTACCCCTTAGGTGCAAAACAATTTATTTCCCTCTAATTCTGCAAAGTGCTTAAATTTTATTCTTCACTCGTTATTGTGTCAAGCGAGATTAGTGATTAAGCCGTTGGAGAAGCATTGAATTCCGGTTTTCGCCGGAATCGATGTGAAGCGCCACCCGGTTTGTGTACCGTGCTTCATCGGAGCCTACGATGCGTTTCGGCTCACATGTTACTCGCAACCACGGTTTACACCCGGACAATTGCAGAATTGTGAAATTGTTTCGGCAGGTGTTAAAATGAAGCTAACATCCGCGTAAGAGGGATAAAGAAGATGGAAAACCAAAAATTATTAGACTCAAATTTTGAGATTTGGTTGTACATTGCGGACTTACACCATAAAATTGTGCTGGTCCGTCAAAGTGAATTGAACCAGTATAATATCTCCACCAGAAAATTGCACATTTTGCGACTGATAAATTCTTTGGGACCGGAAGCCAGAATATCCGCGATATCGAAAGCTTTAGGACGGAAACTCGACGTCGTCTCACGTCAGGTAGCCGCGATGGAATCCGAGGGATTGCTTAAAAGAATCAAAGCCAAACCGAAGTCCAGACTGTTAACACTGGAACTGACGGAAATGGGCCGCGAGATGCTGAAGATTAATAAATATTCGGCGGGTATGAACACCGTATTGTCAGTGCTGAGCGAAAAAGAACGCGAACTGGTCCATTCCGCTTTACACCGGATGCTGGGCAAATTGAACGAAATTTCCGCAGAGTAGCGCCGGCTTATTATTTTTGTTCAGAATGCAAATCTTGAAGATTTAAACAACATTAATGCATTTGAATATTGACATGAACATTTATTTTTGTTATTGTTTTTAGTAACGATGCCCACCACATCGTAAATATTTCTTTCAGAGAAGATGGCCTGAGTGCACCCCAGGCCGTCTTCGTTTTTAGGGGTCTTGTACGGGCGGTCGACAGGCCAAAATTCCAAATACTAAAATCCAAAAACCAAATAATGATGAAAATCTAAATCCTAATCTCTACATCCTAAATCCGAAACAAATTCAAATTATCTGCTCCAATTTGACACGCAACCGGTTTGATTATAACATCTGGTTGAACCACGGGGGATGAAATGATAATCGGGCTGCTGGTGTTTATGATTTGCCTGGCGTTCATCCTGGCCCTGTGGGAGATACAAATTGAGGGGAAAGACGGTTGGGCGGCGAAATCCCCTGGATGGCGTATCGAAAAGGGTTGGGTAATGAAACTGACCGGCGGCAGGCCGCTGACCGGCTATCACGTCTTCATGACGGTATTCCTGATTGCCATCGTCCACCTGCCGCTGTTCTTCGTGCCGTGGACGTGGCGTTTGGAATGCTTGTTGCTGGGGTTTTACGTGGGGATGGTTTTTGTGGAGGACTTTTTGTGGTTTGTTTTGAACCCGTACTACGGGATAAAGAATTTCCGCAAAGGGAAAATCTGGTGGCATAAAGAGTGGTGGGGACCGGTACCGGTGTTATATTGGATATTGCTTGCGATTACGGTCGCGTTGATTTATCTGGGGAAGAACGCGATAAAATAACAAAAATTTTAATGGATAGATGTAAAGCAACATTAGAAATTGTCCTTTTATCGGGCAACATCAAGCAAAATATTCATCTGCGGCATCCCAAATTATTGACAGTTGCCGGGTGTTGTTGATATTATTTGTCTAAGTTTGCACCGGATAATTTACCTCGGGGGATGAAGTATGCGGATTTCAAGGTTGCCGTTAGCGATTTCGCTGATGGCGTTCGGATTGGCGCTGGTAATTGTGGCGATTATCTTCCTGATTATCGGGTTCTCGCCGTTTACCAAAGTCCCGATTGTTTCGCTGGTATTGCTGGTGGTCGGTGTGGTTTCGCTGATTGCCGGCCTGCTGACAATGCCCCGGGACTAAACGCGGACATAATTACCCGGCTCGAAATAAAATATAAGCCCCGTGCTGAATTTGAAGCGCGGGGCTTTTTGTTACCGGCGGGTGTCAAAGCCGGAGTATTATTTGGTGATGCCGCTGATAATCATCTCGCGGTTAACAATCTGCACGTTTTGGGTAGTGAATGACGCTGTCGACTCTTGAAACAGACTGGCGCCGGAGATTAAGCCGGTAAGTTTGTCTTGTACTGACTGCGGTATCGGCAGCGAACCCATATCCACGTTCGTTACAACGACCGTGGGCTGACCGCCAACTATCTGCACTGTTGCTGTCATGCCGGCGCGGCCCGAGAAAATCGAGTATTTAATATCGGCAGACAGGATAATTTGCCCGTCCTGAAGATTTACATTCACATTGCTGACCGTTAGCCCATCCGGTAAGCTGACAGTGCCCATTTCGGCGTTTACTTTTGAGTTTACTTCTTCCTGTGTCAGCGTTACGGTGACCGGGGTCCCGGTAGAAGATTGTGCGATGGTGCTGTTAAAGCTATTCCACTTAGTGTCCAGTGATTGGGCGGCCTGTGCGTTTGATGGGACCGGCGTAACCCCGGCCGCAATTTTTGAGGGACGGCTCAAAAGAATCCAAGCAATAGCAACCACGATTATGACCAGCACCAAGACGGAGCCAATTACAATCCCGGTAATCTTCAGTGCTTTCAATGATTGCCTCCTTGCCCAAAAACGGAGTTTCTCACGATGCGGGCAGATATACCGGGTGCAGACCAGCTATAGGGAAATGCTAAAACAAACATTATATAATGTCAATATTGATATAGTAATATACGAAATTATGAAACGTGCAAAAAAGCCGGTTTTTAATTATTCAGAAAATGTTAAGCGGCAATCTGCGGTGAGGTCCGGGGATGATATACTGGTTAGATTTAGGGGGGAATTACGGACATTCACCCATGATTTTTAGTTCCGCCAGCATCCGGACCAAATGGCCTTCAGAGAAAGGCCGGCGGACGAGCTCGAAGCATTTACCCAGGATGCCGAAAGGCAATTTAACTTTCTCGAAACATGTGACGCAGATGCCGTGCGGGGTTTTTTCTAACGTGTACCTTTGCTCGTAGCCTTTGACTAGGTTGCCGGAGGTCATTTTGAACGCCACGCTGTGATTTTCCACCCATTCGGTAACCACGAAATTCAGTTTCATCACCCGTCCAACGGCGCGCTCTTCAAAATAAAATGTCGAGCCCAGCCCGCTGTTTTGGGTATTGGTGCGGCGCATGTTTTTAGCGGGCCTGCACCATTTGGCAATGTTGGCCGGTTCGGCGAGGAGCGGCCAGATTTTAGTCGCAACGGCCTTGATTTCGATTGATTTTTGGATTCTCATCCACGCCACCCCTCCCTTTCACTACCCTAATACTACAGGAAATGGAAATAATATGTTGGGGGCACATAAACTTTCAGCTATCAGCGGTCAGCTGATGTGAATATAATCAAGTTTCAAGGATTAAGAATCAAATATAAGTGAAACATGATTTTTTTTGCCAATCAATAACTACCGTACGTTTGCTTCGCATGCTACGTAAAGTATCTATTAGCTTTAGCTGGTATGGAGATTAGGAGATTGAGGGCGAGTTGTAGATTCACCACTACAGAAACATTACGGAAAATGAAGTCAATCGGTATGGAAAACTTCTTCGAGGGGGGAGGAGACCGGGGAGTGGTCCAGGTTGGTTTCCATGATATCGGCCATGTAGGCCCACCATTTTTGCATAATAGGGTGATTGGGTAGGTCGGCGTTGGTATTATTCTCCGTCAGCTTCTGGAACGCGAAGAGGGTGCCGGTATTTTTATCCAGATAAATGGAATAATCGCGGATGCCGGCGTCGTGCAGCAGGCGCGACAGCTCCGGCCAGATGGCATCGTGCCGTTTGCGGTACTCGAGTTCGCAGCCGGGTTTGATGCGCATGGTAAAAGCACAGCGGCGCATCATCAAACCTCCCGATCAAAATGGCGCTTGAGTGACAGATTGCTGAAAAAGGTTCTTGTCAAACCAGCGTCGCCGGAATTTATCCCGGCGACAACAAAACGGTTAACCGTTATTTCTGCTCGACGTAATGGACGTTCCAGCGGAAGCAGAGCTGCATTACGGTGTTTTTCAGCTCCGGATTAGACGATTTATAAAGCTCGGCGAGAAAACCATGGAGTAATTCACCGCCGCTCATCCCCGGTTCCGGCTCGGCCGGCCCCGGCAAATTGATGTAAACGACTTCCGACATCTGTTTTTGATACTCGATTGACTGTCCCATTACCTACCTCCGAATATTTTGTGCGTAATAATACGCAATAAAATTATTGATTAACTCATTCTATGCCATAGCTGTATGATTAGCAACCGGCAACAAATAAGTTTGGCTCTATTGTTAATTATATTTGAGAATTTACGGAATGCAATAGCCTTGTTTAGTTTTGAGAAAATAAAAAGGCCGGATGGAACTTTCCTTGCGTTGAGCTCCACCCGGCCCTCTATTACCCGCTAAAGATTAGTATCTTTTGGTAGGGTTGGTCTTGCGGTAACAATCCGAACAGTAGACCGGTCTGTCACCACGGGGTTCGAAGGGTACCTGGGTATCCTTCCCGCAGGTGGCACATTTCACCGGGTACATTTGCCGCGGTGCTGCTGACCCGGTACGGCTGCCGTAGCTGCTGCCACCGGATGTGTTCTGCTTTCTGGCGGCGCGGCAAGTTGCGCACCGTTTGGGTTCGTTAGTATACCCGCGGGATGCGAATTGTTCTTGCTCTGCAGCGCTGAACGTGAAAACAGTACCGCAATCGGAACAGGTGATTTGTTTGTCAGTGTAACTCATCGGGATGACCTCCTTTTTATTACTCGGTTAAAATCTTGGTCATCCAATAGTTGAAGGAGGAATTGCGATGCTCCACCAATGGAAAACCTTGCTAAACCTAGTGAGAGCATACACCCATTTAAGAAATATTACAATAGGGGGGAGAAAAAAGTTGCTTAAATTCAGAGGGCTTTTGATTTTCAGGACTTAGAATTGCGTTTGTATTGAATCGCCATGTCAAATGAATTAAAATGACTGGAACGTAAGGCCAAGGGCATGATTTGTTATCATACGCTTTATGGCGCACGATGGCAGTAGATAATTATGAATGAAACTCCCGAACCGAAAAATCAAACCCCGCCGGAAAAAATTCACTGGGTGAAACTGGCCGCTGCAATTCTTTTGATATTTGCCCTAAGCGTGCTGTTGTACTGGCTGATTAAAGAATTCGTCAGTCCCCATGTTTCCCTTTCGTCTATCGCCTGGATTGCTTATTTAACACTTTTCGGGATTACTCTGCTGATTAACCTGTCTTTCATCCCTCTGCCTTTTGCGGTGTCTTTGATGATTGCAGCAGGAGCTAAATATAACCCCGTGTTGATTGCGCTGGTTTGCAGTCTGGGCGCCTGCATCGGGGAAATGAGCGGTTATTATGCCGGCATGCTGGGGAAAAAGGTGGCGATAAAAAATGAAAACAGAGGTTATCAGGTGATGAAGAAGTGGATTGATAAATACGGCTTTTGGGCGATTGCCTTCCTGTCTTTTCAACCGGTGCTGCCCATCGAAGTGGGGGGAATTATTGCCGGAGCGGCGAAAATGCCGGTGGGCAAATTTTTCCCGGCCCTATGGCTGGGGAAGATTCCGAAATATATCATCCTGATTTACGCGGGGCTGGGGTTAATCCATTTCCTGCCGTTTTTAAAAACGTAAAAGCGATTTGTCGAGCCTACGAATAGATACCGGCTTTCGCCGGTAAGGATAAAACGGTGGGCTTAGCCCACTTCACAATCACCGGACGCACAGGCAGGGACGCCTGTGCCACCAATCCCGGGGTGCAAATTTTCTTTTGATGAATAATTCTAACCGGTAAAAATGTATTTTTTATTGTAAATGGATAATTACGTGTTATGATAAAGAATATAAGAAACTATCTTCGACGGTTATTCCGGCGTTATAATAAGTAGCGGCAGAAATAAACACGAAAATGATGAATCATTAATTTTATTTCAGGAGTACAGTCATCAGGAAGCTATCGCATTTATTTTCTCATGTTAACCGTTTAAAGACTGTACCGCCGCGTAAAGCCGCCCTGGTGACATCGGCATCATTTGCGGCCATCGGCCCGATTTATTTTCTGGCATCCAATGCCGTCGCACAATTATTACACCCCAATGTCAATCCCATCGCGATAACCGTCAGTTTCCTGGTTTTCGGGCATTACGGTTGGATTCAGACATCCGCTTTTTATATTTTGGGGGTCTCGTTTATCGCTCTGGCGGCGGCGCTGATAATCAAAATCAATTCAAAACTGAATTTTGGCGCAATTGTGGTGTTCCTCATCGGGGTTTGTTTTATTTTAGTCGCCGGCAACCACGTCCAAAGTCCGGGCACCATCATCACGTTATCCGAAAAAATACACCGCGATTCGGCGATTGCCATCGTGGTGATGTCGCCCATCGCCTGCTTTTTACTTGCGCCCAGCCTAAAAGCCAACGGGCACCGCGGTCTCTGGATTTATTCGATAATTACCGGCGTGATTGCCGTGCTGACGGTGGTTGTCGGTTTCCTGATACCGACGGCGCACGCCGATTTTCTGGGTATTTTTGAACGTATTTTGCTGTTAAATGGCCAGGTCTGGGGCGAAATCATCTGCCTCCGTCTCATCTGGACCGCTTTTAAATCGAAACCGGCGCAAACCGGGCCGGACAGCAGTTTACTGCGGCTTTTACAAATCTGGGTTAATTCCCAACCGGCAGAGGAGCAATAATGGACTGGCAATTCCCACGCGATTCTTTTTGTCCGCCAGATGACGACGAAGAAGAATAAATAAGTGTCATAATCCTCCTTTCTCTACTTGAAAATTAAATTTCAGGCGAGTAGCATTGGAAGTTAGGCATATACATCTTACATAATAATAATGTGGATGTATAAAGGAGGAAATCATGTCAGCAGCTGTCATTATCATCATTATTGTGGTTGTTGTCCTGGTCATCTGGTTGCTGGGGCAATCCATCCGCACGGTCAGACCGACCAGCCGTGGATTAGTCGAACGCTTCGGGAAATACAACCGGTTTGCCAACCCCGGTATTATCTTTCTGATTCCGTTTATCGAGCGCCTGGTACGCATCAATATCACCGAAAATATGATTGACGCCGGTTTGCAGGAAATCATCACCAGCGACAGTTTGAACGCGCAGGTGGACGCTCAGGTCTATTTCAAAGTACGCTCCGACGAAGAAAGCGTCAAAGCCTCGCAATACAACGTCTACAACTACATGGTGCAGATTGTGGCATTAGCCAGAACCACCCTGAGAAACATCATCGGCACGATGACACTGAAAGACGCCAACAGCGAGCGCGGCAAAATCAACAGCGCGCTGTACAATAACCTGGCTTCGGAAACCAAGAACTGGGGCCTGGAGATCGTCCGTACCGAACTGAAGGAAATCAATCCGCCGACGGACGTCCAGGAGACGATGAACAAAGTCGTTAAAGCCAGTAATGAAAAAATCGCCGCAATTGACTTTGCGACGGCCCGGGAAACGCAGGCGGACGGTGAACGCCGCGCCGCGATTAAAGTAGCGGAAGGCCAGAAGCAGGCGGCGATTTTGCAGGCGGAAGGTCAAATGCAGGCCAAGGTACTGATCGCCGACGGTGAAGCCCAGGCTATCAAGCTGGTGAACGAAGCCGCGGATTTGTATTTTAAAGGCAATGCGCAGGTGCTGCGCCAATTGCAGGCAGTGGAGACCTCGCTGACCAACAATTCCAAGATTGTAGTCCCGACCGATTCCTCGCTGGTGAACGTCATCGGCGGGCTGGCCGGCATTGACGGCACCCCGAACCAACCTAAGCCGCCAGCGATGAAATAAGCTAAAAATTTCAGTAACGTAAAAGTAAAGAGCGGGAGCCCATCAGGCTCCCGCTCTTTTTATTCTGGTGGATAATTGGCAGGATTATAAGATATCGCGGCTCGACACAAAATAAGCTTTTGTTAACTGCCCCGCGAAACTTGACGCACCCGGGGCATCGGGCTGATAATAGTGTTCTGCGAAAAACAGCTCAGGAGGACTGCATGACGAAGTGGGACCTTAAGCTATATGCCATTCGTGGCATTCCCCTGATAAAATCGGGTGACAATATCGGACAAATCGTCTATCAGTACACGGAGGCAGATGGCTTCCGTTTTAAAGACGGTGATGTCCTGATAATAGCCCACAAGGTAGTATCGAAGGCGGAGAACGCTATTATTAGGTTGTCTAAAATTCGACCATCACAGCAAGCAAGAGACCTGGCTGCAAAGACGGGAAGAGACCCTAGGTTGTGCCAAGTCTACATTAACGAAAGCTCAGAAATTGTTGGAACTGAGGGGAGGATGGTCATCACATGGCACAAGATTGGTTTCAGGGATACCTCGGCGGGCGTTGACCGTTCCAATATCGCGCCTTATTCGGAAGACCTCGTTTCTGTTTTGCCAAAAGACCCCGATGCTAGTGCACGCGGTATCCGAGCCAAACTAAAGAAGTTGTCGGGAAAGGAATTGGCGGTTATAATATCTGACACTTTCGGAAACCCAACCAGGCAAGGCTCATTTGGGGTTGCAATAAGGATCGCTGGCATTGCCCCCATCGAAATCAGGGAAGGAACGGACTTGTTCGGCAATCCGGGTGGGGCAGTCATTACCACTGTTGATGCGTTGGCCTCTGCTGCCTATACTATCATGGGGCAAAATGAAGGTCTCCCTGTAGTAATTGTCCGAGGAGCGAGGTTTACCAGAGACGAAAATGCATCGATAAAAAACCTTTTGTACCGTGGTATTCAAACACGATAATACCCAGCGCATCCATGAAATTGATTACCGTCCGGGCATGGTCGGGAATCTGATAGGCAAAAGGCGAAGGGTCGGAATCACCCGCGCCCATGAAATCCAGGGCAATCGCCTGATATTTTTTGGAGATAAAATGCATCGCCCGCGTGAATTCGTCCGATGACGAGACGGCCATGTGCAGCAGCAGCACCGGCTCCCCCTTCCCTTCAATCCGGTAATGAATTTGTCCCTCCGGGATATCCGCATACGCTCTCTTCATTTTTACCTCCGGTGATTTTATGTTTTAAAACTACGGCCGTCTATCACTGTTTGAAAATGATTATAATCTGCCGTGTGAAACTTATCAAATTCCGGAGAATGAAATATTATCGTCGGCAAGCTCTGATGTCCGGGTTGATTTTGCGCTAGATGTTATGATTTTGTCACGATTTCCGCCGGTATTTTATATTTTTTCGATACTCCGGCAGTTATAATCATATAATCACGGAGAGGAGAAATTAATGATTAAGAAAATTTTAATTCCCCTGGATGGTTCGAAAATGGCGGAAAATGTCTTGCCGTATGTTGAAGAATTAGCGCAGAAGCTTAACGCCGAAGCGGTTTTTATCAGCATCACCAATCGTGTGCAGGGATACTGGCCGTTTGAGGATGCCAGTCAGCCGGATAAAGTCACGCTGGTACCGCAGGGCACCTGTACCATGGAAGAGATGGCGGCCAATTATCTTAGCGAAGCCGTTAAAGGCTTGGAAGGGAAAGGGATTAAAATAACCAAAGAAGTGATTTGCGGCAAGACGGCGCAGGAAATTGTTTTCTACGCTAACGACAATCACTGCGACCTGATTATCCTTTCCAGTCACGGGCGCAGCGGTTTGTCCGGGTTAACTCAGGGCAATGTCACTGCCAGAATCCTCAAATTGGCGACTGTTCCGGTGATGGTGGTCAAGACCGCGTCAAAAAAATAAAATATTGACGGAAAATTGAAGTAATTTTCAGGTTGGCTTTTTGACGCGCAGTGGTTTGACGCAGGGTTTATCGGCTTTGTATTTGGCCAGCTTCTTTTTTATTTCGTCCGAGTACTCTTTTTGTTTCGCCGGTGGCATCGTGGAAGTCCGTTTGGCGGCCCACGCCTGTTCCGGGTCAGCCGGGTGATATTCGTCCCAGTGTTCCATTTTCCCGGCCAGTGTCAGCCGTGATCTTTTCTGTTCGGCCTCGCTGAAAATAACTTTGATTTCGCCGTTTTCGATTTTGAGTTCACCGTAGATGCCGCAAATCGGGCACTGCACGGGATTTTTCCCTTTGATGGTGATTTCATTCTGGTGGCAGACCGGGCAGGTCCCCGGTTCATCTCCCCGCCATTTCATCGCCGCGGCCGGTTTCCCCATCACCGCCGCCACGTGCTTTCCCAGTTTACGCGCCCTGGCCATGGCCGCGTTATTCAATAAAACCTGGCCTTTGACGATATTCGTGCCCATCACCATCTGCTGGTCGACAACTTCCAGCTGGATGGAAAAAGTCATTGTCTGGAATAGTGAGAGCCCCAGCGAAAGCCAGTCCGGCGTGACCGAACCGCCCACCGAAATAAACGCGCCCGGGCGGGTTTTAAAGCACCTTTCATCCACGAATACTTTTTCACCGCGCGCTTTTAGCTTTTTCCGCTCCATCATCCACGCCACGTCGGACTTGGAACCAAACAGCCGGTCCCGGATTACGAACAGATAACCGGGCGGGGTTAAACAATAAACCGGGCCGCTGATAATCAGCCCGTCGCAGTCCATGATTTTATCCCAGACAAAAACGGCGTCGTCTTTAATCACGCAGTCTTCCTTGCCGGTGATTTCCGCCTTACACTCCTTGCAGCCGATGCACGGCTTGACGTCTACATCCAGTAAGCTCAAGACTTCCGTTTCCACGCCGTATTCCGCCGCTCCCATCAGCGCTTCCCGCAGCAGTATTTCGCTATTCCCCATCCGGCGGCCGCAGGAGATTCCTAAAAGTTTCATCGCCGCACCCTCCGTCAATCGCTTTTTTATCCGGATAAAATGATTGATTAATTATTTCCCTGATTATAGCAAAAGGATTTGCAATTAGGTAGGCAGGATTATCATCTGACCCTTTAGCAAATAGAGCTAATGACTTTATCATTGTTTTCAGCCGCTAAACAAAATGAAATTGATGAGAATCGATGCGGTGACTCCAGCGGATAAACAATTTACCATGTTTAACGTGATCGCTATAAATAAAGTAACATTTTGGACTTATGTGCAGTATTTTTGTACACTAGGTAGAGTTGCGACTTAAAATGATAATGAATAAACCAAATTCCTTTATTTCCTGGTATTTTTCTTGAAAATTATAATTCCATATAAAATAAAGGCGATGGCAATAAGACTGATTACTAAAGATAGAATGAAAGAATAATTATGCACAAATACGTCGAGTAATATATTTATTACGCATAAAATCATTCCGATAATCAAACTAAAGAGAGGATTTAACTTCATTTTTTCTTGACTCAAGAACAAACAGCTGTTTTATATTACCATAATTATAAATTAATAGGTGCGTCCTGTTCCGATGGCAGAAACCACCAAATTGAGCAATATTAAATATTCAATAAAGAAGGGAATCAGCATGAAAGGGGAACATAAAAAACTTGATAACATCTTCGAGATGTCTTTAATCATTGCCTTTTTGATTTTAGCAATAATTGTATTTTTATATCAAGTTATCCCCGGTCACATTCGCTATTGGGTCCTGGTAGGATTTACAATAATCTATTTTATTTTGTTATTAACAAAACTACTTTGGGACCGAATGAAATCCAGGTGAATCGTATGCCGGCATAAATTATTATGTTCGCCCGATTACACAAAAGGAACGTACTAATTTCTGAGATTCAAAGCTCTTAAACTTACAAAAATAACAGGGAAGTTTTAATCCCCGTGATAAATCGCCGAATCAAGACTAATTTCTTTTTACTGTAAACACACAAATTGCGTTTTATTACCTTATCAAATCCAGACGCACACCCGTTCTTTTTCTGCTGGCGGATGATTGGCAGGATTTTTATTATCGCTGTACATGTTACAAAATAAATAATTGCCGGGTCGCATTTCGCCCGATTTTTACTCGTATGGTTGAATTTCGTTATATTTATATTCCAACTGGACGCCGGCTTCCCTTAACAGTTGTTCGCTCTCTTCCGCCAGTTGATATTTACGTTCACAAACCACTTTTTTAATCCCGCAATTGATCCACAGCATCGCACACGTCCGGCAAGGAGTCATTCTCTGATAGACTGTGGCGCCTTCAATGGAAATGCCTCTTTTGGCGGCCTGGCAGATAGCGTTCTGTTCAGCATGCACTGTTCGTACACAGTGTTCGCTGATCTCCCCGTTTTCTTGAATCACTTTCTTGATTATATGTCCTGCATCATCGCAATGAGGTAGACCGACAGGCGATCCGACATATCCCGTCGCCAGGACTTGTTTATCCCGCACGATGACGCATCCGCTTCTGCCGCGATTGCAGGTGGCTCTTTTTGACGCGGCGTCTGCCAGTTCCAGAAAATAGTCATCCCATGAGGGCCGATCACTCTTCGGGGAATTTTTAATCATGGGTACCTCCAATCGAAACAAAAATAATACAATACAATCTGTCGGTTCAGATTCGAAAATTCACAAGGGATAATGTCAAAATTATAGCATAAGCATGCGGAAATTGAACATACCGCTAAAGGTGGGCTTGATAATGGCACGTTCAATGATTGGGTAATGCAAACAACATTGAATCCGGCGCCGTAAAGCATCAGAATAAAAAGCTTTCCACACCCGGACTTCTCCGGCTTGTATATCTGAAATACGTTTTTAGGGGTTGACCGCTGTGGTGGGAAGATAGGGAATGACGGTTAAACTGACTGGTGGACTGGTGATACCGGAAAGGGTCGCAGTTACATCTGTTGTGCCAACCGCCAAACCGGTCACCACCGGTACTGACGAACTCATGAACATCGCGATGCTTGTATCGGAACAATTCCATGTTACTTTGTTGGAAATATCTGCCGTTGAGCCATCCGAATATGTCCCCGTTGCCGTGAACTGCTGCTGGTGGCTCACATTGATACCGGCTACTGGATTCGGTGTTACCGCAATCGAAATTAATGATGCATTAGAATTATGTGTGGTTGCGCTATTCGTCCCGGTAGACGTTGATTTTGACGAACAGGCCGCGGTAAACAGGAGTAAGCCTGCCGTTAGCCCAATGACAAGAGCGCAGCTAATAAGTCGTATCAGTTTTCTATTCATTGTAAATTGTCCCCCTTTGGGACTAATATTCTTTTCCTGAGCTAAATATTTCATGGTTTGGAATTTTTGTTTTTTTAATGTATCCGGGCGGGCTGGTGAAAACCAGCCCGCCCATTTATAACATTTTGTTCTGCCGATAATTATCGGAGTTTATTTTCTGGTTTCGTGCTTACGGTGATCTTAATGCAGGATTAATCCAAACTGCATACGGAACGCCGCCGCCAAAACCTGCGCCTAAAACAGCATCACCCAGCGTTGCGGAACCGGGATTACCCTGAACCCACGGCTGGACCATGTTGAAAGTAGAAGGTTGCGCCACAGAGATATCGATGTTTTGTGATGCAATGTAGACGTTATCGTCATGTAGTGCCTGCGCTGTGGCAGTCACAGATTGGGCGGCTATTGCCTGCTGATAGTAATTGTTAATGGTGGGGTCGTTAACATTAAGATAGTTTACCCCGTAGCCGGTCGTTAATTTTACAAGCTGGTGGAAGATGTCGTAGTTAACACCCATAAATCCCTGGTTGCGCGCTGCAAATGCAGTATAATTACGGGCGGTGATAACTTGACTCTGCCAGGGTGCCGGAGCCACCAGCGTGACACTGAGATTAACACCGATGGCCGCAAGCTCAGACTCAACGATTTGATATAAATCTGAATTTGCATCGGTACATAATATCAGCGGGTAAGTAACCGGAGTCGTTATCCCGGCTGCGGTTAACATCTGCTTGGCCAATGTCGGGTCGTATGTATACTGGGCCTGAACTGATGCCGGCCATTGCGGATACGCACAGCCCCAGCCTCCCAACCCCATTTGATTTTGAGTTAAAGAGGAAGGCCACGGTGTCGCGTAACCCTGGAAGAAGGAAGAAGCAATCAACGGGATATTGATTGCGTGCTGGATTGCTTGCCGGACACTGGGATTATTAAACGGTGCAACAGCATTATTCGGCGATAAATCTGCCTCGTTTCCTTGCGGAGATTGTTTCGCGTTCATACCAGGATTTGTTTTCAACATCGCCAGGGCATCGGTAACCGGCATCGAGGCGAAAGAATCAATCTTACCGACACGCATGGCAGCCTCAGCTGTGGAATTGGAAGGTATTATGAGGAGTTTCTCTCCATCCAGATAAGGCAGTTTATTCTGCGGCCACCGCAGGTCTGTTTGCCAGTAACTGGGATTTCTGACATAGGTTGCGGAACTGGAATCAACAAAGTCAGTCAGGATAAACGGTCCGGTTCCGATAGCTTGGTTCCAGCTCGTAATAAAGGCCGAATTCGCGGTTGTATAAGCTTGAATTGCCTCAGGGGCCATAATCTCGGTGTCAGCCCCTTGCTGCTGCAGCAGCGTCAAAATTTGGACAGGATTAGTGCCCTGTTTCCAACCAAAGGTAACCGTAAACTTGTCAGTAGCGGCCACTGATGTCAGCAATGCCCAGCTTGCATTACCGACATAGTATGGATCTACCGTGGTGAATCCGTCACCCAATCCCAGCATCCGGTCGAAGTGATAAACGATGTCGTTAGCTACCAATTGGCGGCCGCTGACCGGTGCGATGTTCTGCCAGTAGACATTCTGGCGGATTGAGCAAATTACCGTGTAGGGATTCGGCATGGAATAACTCTGGACCAGTTCGCCGGCGGCATATTGTTCCGGTATCCAGCCCGTGGAGAAGTCCCATGTGGACGGGTTAACGGTGTAGTCATTTTCAAATAGTGACTCGAGGTAGGGCGCAAATCCGGCTTGACCGTTGGTGCTCTCGTAATCATCCCAGACTGTGATGTCCGAGGTCAAATGGTCAATCAGGACACCTCCGTATTGGGGTGTTCCCAGGGTATCCCACCAATTGCCGGTTGAGGTTGTTGATACCGATGTTGTGGCGTTAGAAGTCACGGCGGTTGATGTCGTTGACAATGCGTTTGTCGTGGTAGTCATTGCGGTTGACGTGGTGGTTGACGCCGTTGTTGTGGGTACCGCTGACGTAGTCGTCGTTGTAGATGTCGAACCGCAAGACGCGAATAACAGCGACGCGACTATGACAAGCGATAGTGATACTAAGATTGTTGCTCTTTTCATAAAACCTCCTTTGCTCCTTTTTAGTTCCTGAATTTGCCTGGGATGAGATAAAACAAACTGCTAAGTTTTGAACAATATAACATCAAAAAATTAACCTTGTCAATTATCAATGGAATATTCATAACCATTTTCCCTATTTTTACAAATGAGAGTGGTAAAAAAAATGCGTTCTTATCACCTTGTCAGTTCAGTGCGCGAAGGCGTTCTTTTCTATTGACACTGATTTAATTAATCCATATGATTAAGGCATATTTTAAATGATTTATTTAAGCGGCAATAAGGTACAAGATGATAACTGACGCTCGCCCTCAGGTAATAATCCGCAATTGCGATACCTATGACGTGCCGGTAATCAGGACCATCATTCGCGACGGCCTGCGTCAAATGCAGCTTTGTCCGCACGGGCGTACATTATTGAAGCCGAACCTTGTTTCCAGCGGGGAGCTCTTCGAACATGCTTACACCCGTGCCGAGTTCACCGAGGGCGTTTTGCTCGCCCTGCGCGATGAAAACAAAGGAGAAATGACCGAATTGGCGGTCGGGGAGCGCAGCGGCATTACCATGCCCACCCGCCTCATATTTAAGGGCGCCGGTTACGACAAGCTGGTCAAGCGGCTGGGCGTTAAACATTATTATTTCGATGAAGAACAGCAGGTGGAGTTTGCGCTGCAACACGCAGGTCGCCTGCGCGATTACATTTTCATTCCGGAGGTCCTGACGAAAACCGACTTTTTCGTGGACTGCCCCAAATTTAAAGCCCATCCCTGGACGACCGTCACGTTTTCGATGAAAAACTATATTGGCTTGCAGGACGACCGGCACCGGATGATCGACCATCACCATCATCTCAACCGGAAGGTGGCCGACCTGCAATATGTTATTCAGCCGCAATTTATCGCTATCGACGCCATCACTGCCGGACAGAGCCGGATGTTGACGCCGCAGGCTTACGACCTGAAGCTGATTATCATGGGAAACAACCGGGTGGCTTTTGACGCTGTCTGCTGCCAAATCATTGGCGTTGACCCGCTTTCGGTGGAACACATCCGGCTGGCTTATGAACGCGGGTTCGGCCCGGTCGAGCTTTCCCAAATTGAAATTAGCGGCGATGTTCCACTGGCTCAGGCGGTTGAACGGGGACGGAATTTCAAATCCGGCCTGATACGGGTCGAGGACTATTTCCGGGATACGAAAATCAAAGCCTATGCCGGCGTCCCGACGAAAAATGAAGCATGCGATTATTGCTGGGGCGGATGCCCGGGTGCGCTGGAGGAAGCGATTGAAATCCTGCGGCGGTTCGATCAGACTACCGACGTCAAAATGCCGCCGCTGCACCTGGTACTGGGTGCTTATCAGGGCTCGATTGATGCCAAACCCGGCGAGAAGGTCGTTTTTATCGGTGACTGTGCGGAATGGCAAGGAATAATCGGGGGAGAAACCGTTGACATCAAAAGGTTGCCGCCAAAACGCGGCCGGTTGGACCCGCATTACGCCAGCGACGTGGATATCTTCGGGAAAATGCTGAGTGTCAGCCGGAAATTACTCCAGGCTAAAAAGAAAAAATACCTGCGGCTGACCGGCTGCCCGGTGGGTGTGGCCGAGCAGGTGCTGTTATTAGCCTATATTAGCGGGGCGAAAAACCCGTATTTCGATACCAGGATTGAATTTGACTATTTACAGTATTATTTGGCCTTTCGTGCCCGCAATTTGTTCAGTTTCCGTCCGTACCAAAAGCGGAAGAGATAAAAAAAACTGTTTCATTACGAATAATAAAGATTTTTCCCTCACCTTGCCCCGACAATCCACGATATTTCGACCGCCCCCGAGATTGATTATTCGCGGTATCATATTGGTAAACAAACCGGAATGAAGCTGGATTTTAACACGATATGTTATTATTGGATTTATGCTCGGAGTATTTATTGCCTTAGGGGCTTCGCTGGCGTGGGCCGGCAGCAGCATCCTGCTGAAATACCTCTCCACCAGAATTGACGCCATCGCCGTCAACACGCTGCGGCTGTGGGTGGGGATGGCGTCGCTGATTTTGCTGGTGCTGGTTACGGGGCGGGCCGGTGATATCGTGCACACGCCTTTACTGCCGGTGCTGCTGGTAGTAGCATCCGGAATTTTATCCAACGCCATCGGGGACACGATTTATATTCGCAGCCTGTCTTATCTGGATGTCTCCATCGCTTATCCGATTTCACAATCGGCGTTTCCGGTACTGACACTGATTGCGGCCTTTCTTTTTTTAAGCGAATCTTTCACCTGGCTTAACATCCTCGGTGCGGCGCTGGTCATCGCCGGGATTTTCATGATTGTCCGGAACAATAAAAAAGCCGCGGCCTCGAAAAACACGGTCAAAGGCGTCGTCATGACGCTGGCAGCGGCAATCCTGTGGGCGGCCGGTTCGATTACCCTTAAAATCGGGTTGGAAAAAGTGGATACCTTTTTAGCGGCGGCGATAAGGGTGACAATGGCGGCAATGGTGCTGACGGTAGTGGCCTTCGGAAGAAAACCGGAGGATCGTCCTAAATTAAGGACTTACGGCACCCGTAACTTGACCATAGCGGCCGGCGCGGGGTTGTTGACCTACGGCATCGGGGCAATCGGCTATGTCACGGCGATACATCTCATCGGTGCCGGCAAAACGACTTTACTTACCGCTTCGGCGCCGGTGTTTCTGCTGCCGATGTCGGTGCTGATTTTAAAAGAACGCTTATCGCCGGTGGCTCTGGCCGGGGTGGGTGTCGCCATAGCAGGAATATGCTTGGTCGCGCTATGATGAAGATAAGGGTTCATCAGGAACAATAATTAAATACGAGGTTTCTCAAGGGAGTTTTCGATGGAAAATATGGAAAATACGCAAAATCCGAAAAAACCAAACATGAAATGGCTGCGGATTACCGGCACGGTGTTTATTGCCGTTTGTATTCTGGCGGCGGGATTCGGGGGTGGGTTGTATTACAAGTCTTATCAAGCCCGGAACAGTGGAACCATCACTGTACCCAAAGCGGACGCAGCCGATTATGCGATGATACAGCAGGCCTGGGATACCATTGAGAAAAATTACGTGGACCAGTCTGCCGTCAGTCCGCAAATCCTGACCTACGGTGCCATCGGCGGGATGGTGGATGCCCTGGGGGATACCGGGCACAGTGTTTTCCTGACGCCCGCAGAAGTGCAGCAGGAAAATCAGGCAATCCAGGGGAAACTGGACGGCATCGGGGCGGAAGTGAGCGAGAAAAACGGGAATGTCGTGGTAGTGGCGCCGATTGACGGCTCTCCCGCGCAGCAAGCTGGGCTTCAATCCGGCGATATCATCCTTAAAGTTGACGGTACGGCGGTAACCGGTGTGGAAGATGCCGTGACCCGCATCCGCGGCACGCCGGGGACTTCAGTGACAATAACCATTTTAACTCCGGCCGGCACAACGACTGACCTGACCATCGTCCGCGCGGAAATCACCATCAATAGCGTCAACTGGCAAATGCTGCCGGGGACCACTATTGCGGATTTACGCATATCTTCTTTCTCCAGCGGCACGGCAGCTTCAATGGATACCGCATTAGCCGCCATCAATGCCCAGGGCGCCACGGCGATAGTCCTGGACCTCCGGGATAATCCCGGCGGGCTTTTAAGCGAAGCAATCGGGGTAGCCAGCCGTTTCCTGACGGGCGGCAGTGTCCTGGAGGAAAAAGACATCAACGGTAACATCAAACAGGACGCGGTTTTAAGCAATGTAACTAAAACCAGCCTGCCGATGGTGGTGCTGGTAAACGGCGGCACGGCGTCCGCGGCAGAAATTGTCGCCGGCGCTTTGCAGGATAGAGGCAGGGCCAAGCTCATCGGCCAGACTACTTTCGGCACAGGCACGGCACTGGTTGGTTTCACGCTGTCCGACGGTTCGGAATTAGTCCTGGGAGTGTCGGAGTGGCTGACACCTTCCGGCAAGAGCATCTGGCATACCGGTTTGACCCCGGATGACGTGGTCGCGCTGGCCGCCGGCGTTTCGCCACTGCTGCCGGAGGGGATTACCGGGATGACCCAAGCACAATTGCAGGCTAGCGGGGATGCGCAGCTGCTGGACGCGATTACCCAGCTGCAGCAGTAAAGCAATTGGCTCAGCATTTAGCTCAAAAGGGGGATTTTGCCCGATTCGGGCGAAATCCCCCTTTTTTGTTTTAAGAGCAGAGTTGAATTGAGGAGATGTTCTTCCTTAGTCAGATTGATATGTTTGTTAAAATACAACTTGAAAACCGGTTAGCTTCAAACATTTACGATAGTTCCAGTTTCCCGGCTGCCCATTGCGCCATTTCTTTTACTTTGGGTTGGGCATCATTTCGGGCATTAAGAATGCATTCCTGATATTTATCGCTGTAGCTGTTGACCATCGCGTTAATTGCGTTTACCTTCCATTTCCAGACATCGTTTTGCTGGATATACCAGAATTTGGGTTGAAGCGTTTTTTCCAGGAAACTATAGTCTGCCGCAACGAGATTTTCCAGCGAGATTTGTCGGCTCAATTCGGCCAGCCCCGGGAATTCTTCGTTCGCAGTGCGAACGTTCTTATTAAAGGGGCAGACGTCTTGGCAGACATCACAGCCGTAGACCCAGCTGCCAATCTGAGTCCCGAGCCTTTCTCGTGTTGCGCTTAAATCCCCAAACGTGGTTTGAAAGGAAACACAGCTCAACGGATTCATGGTGTAAGCTTGAGACATCGAGGATGTGGGGCAGTGTTTCATGCACGAACTGCAGCCTTCGGGGCACGGCTTGACGGTTGGCTTTTCAATCGCTTCCAGTTCATAATCAATCAGCCAGGCTTCCAAA
>Ga0326727_10010319_pt1 | contig 22335 bp, 16 predicted proteins | sample MB2enrmetagenome_FD_207643 | JGI IMG/M metagenome (GOLD analysis project Ga0326727, IMG submission 207643) | Lab enriched peat soil microbial communities from McLean, Ithaca, NY, United States - MB29MY | ecosystem: Environmental > Terrestrial > Soil > Wetlands > Peat | place: USA: New York...
TATATGACGTTGATTACAGTGACCACGGTGGGTTATCAGGAAATACATCCATTGAGCCAGGCGGGACGGATTTTCAATTCGTTCCTGATCATGTTCGGCGTCAGCGCCATGTTGTTCGCGGTAGGCGCTATGACCCAGACCATCATCGAACTGGAGTTACAGGATCGCTTTGGAAAGCGCCGAAGGAAGCGGGCCATTATGCACATGAAAGATCACTACATTGTTTGCGGGTTCGGCCGTGTGGGGCGCAATGCCGCGTTTGAGCTGCAGCGTGCGGGTGCGCCGTTTCTGGTTATCGACCGGAGCGATCAGCGGGTTGCGCGCGCCGCGCAGGCCGGCATGCTTGCCATGCAGGCGGATGCCACGCGCGACGAAAGTCTGCGCGAGGCCGGCGTGGAGCGTGCGCGCGGTTTCATTGCCGCGCTTGCCACCGACGCCGACAACGTTTTCGTGATTCTTTCCGCGAAGTCGCTGAATCCACGTCTGACCGTGGTTACCCGGGCTTCGGAAGAGGACGCCGAAGAAAAATTGCGCAGGGCCGGCGCGGACACCGTCTTCTCGCCCTACAGCATCGCTGGACACCGATTGGCGCAGGCCCTGGTGCGTCCGCACGTGGTACAGCTTCTCGATTTCGCCACTCAGGCAGTGGGTCTCGACGTAAGCATGGAGCAGATGCGCATAGGGCCGAACCCGGCTGTTGATTCGCGGAAGCTGGGCGATCTGGCGGCTCCCGATGCGCGCCTCATCGTGCTCGCGGTCGGCAAGTCCGATGGAAAGATGATCTTCAATCCCCCGGCGGAGATGGAAGTTGCGGGCGGCGATGTGCTCATCGTGATGGGTGAGCAGGCCGCCCTGCGAAATCTGGAGAGGATGCTGACCAACGGGCGCTGACCCAAGCCGGTCTCGGATATCCTGTCGCGAGGTATCTCGATGGCTTGCGCGTTAGACGGCCGAATGCCTCGCTGCATCGATCAATAAATACCGGTCCCCATTACAATTAGGATCTCTTCCTCGGCACGCCGAATCGGAACTCGTTGCCAGTTTCGCGGAACGAGCCGGCTCGCGCGGAAGCGGCCTTCACTGGTGCCAGAATGTCAACAACGGTTCAGAACAATGACAAATTGTTCCACTTACAGATTCACTCGGAAATCGAAAACGGTCGAACGGCCGACGATAAACGGCCGAACGGCCTAAAGGTTGAGATTGTTTCTGCCGAATCCAGTGTGGTCGATAGGACGACCGGCGAAAGATGACAATCCCCAACGCGGAAACCGGGCGAAACTTACCAGAAGCTAAGAATCTCATTAGCGCCCTCGCTCAGGTCGCTCAGTTGCCTATGTCGGATTTGATCAGCGAAGATGACGTTAAGATCAAAGTCATTTTACCTATGCTGAGAGCATTTGGCTACGATGATTCTGATTTTAACTACGAACGGAGGACTGGACGCGGATATGTGGACGTGTCTGTCGAAAGATTCCAAACCGGAATCGTGGTCGAGGCAAAGTCGCGGCGAACGAGATTGGACCGCTTTATAGAACAGCTTGAATCTTATGTCTTCCACCGCCACGGCGCCGAGCGTACGACTATTGCCATTCTTACCAACGGGGAGTTGTTTAACATTTACGGAATTACCTGGGCCCTGTTTAAGGGTTCGTTAGAAACGCTGACTTTCAGCCGCCCAGAGATAGTCGGCGCGGATCTTGCTTCTAAGCTGGCCAGCTTGCTTGGCAAAGACAGTAATCAAGACGGAACAATCGATGACGTGATCTCGACGTACCGATCGGAGTACAAAGTGACACAAGAACGTCTCGCCGAAATTCAAGCGTCGTTGCGCGACCTGAACGTGGAACGTCGACGAGTCGATGCGCACATGCAGAAACTTCAGGCCGAGAGCGTCTCTCTATTCAAAACTAACTCTTCCAGCTTGGAACGGCCGATCTTCCAGCGCGGCTCTGAGGAATCAGCCAACTTTCCCGCTATAGCGCACATTCTACGTCTGCTCGCTGAACGGGGAGCGAAGTCCAGGACTGAAGCTGTACAACGGAAATGGCTGAATGAACAGATTATAAACAGAGTGGAGGGAGTCAAGACACACCAAGCCGTGAGCTGGGGATTAATCCAGCTGAAGAAAAACGGGCAAGTTGAGTATGAAGGCAATCCGATCAAATTAGTGTGGCTCAAACAATGAAGATTGAGGGTAACGCTTCGCACCGACTGGAGTTCGGGGTACAGGCCTGATAGTTTCGCCACGCGTGATGCCGGGTAATCCTGGGGTTAGCCGCGTAGGTTCCGAAATCGGCTCGCCAATTTCCCGCGTGACCTCGAAGTGTGCAGATGATGCGACCCGGAAGTTACGCCGTGTCTCCTCTACGGTGTCGCCGACGGCAGCGCAGCCCGCAACGTCCGGCGAATACGCGGAATAGCCGGTGCCAGTTTGCTCGATGACGACCGGGTAGCGTCTCTCGCTCATTTTTGTCCTGCCTTCTTAATATCGCTCAACGTGCGTGGCGCGAGTTCCTTACCGCCATTGCCAGGCGATTCAGATCCAGCGCTTGCGCAGCAGCCACACCTTGATCACCTGCGTCAGCGCCATATAGGCGAACAAAGTAACCACGAGAATCGGCCAGTACAAACCCGGCAAATGCACCAGGCCCAACGACGAAGCCAGCGGCGAATACGGCAGCCAGATTCCGAACGCCATGATAGCCGACGAAGTGAAGATCAGCTCCCGGCTCGCCAAACTCTGCAAAAACGGAATGCGATTAGTGCGAATCACGTGAATGATCAGCGTCTGCGTCATCAGCGACTCCACGAACCACCCGGTCTGAAACAGCGGCGCCCGCGACACATCCCAGCAGTGGAACACATACAGCATCACGAAAAACGTCGTGTAGTCGAAGATCGAGCTGATCGGCCCGATGAAGAGGATGAATCGTTTGATCTCGTCGATGTTCCACGGCCGCGGCCGCGCAATCTGCTCGTCGTCCACGGCGTCGGTGGGGATCGGCACCTGGGAGAAATCATAGAGCAGGTTATTGGTCAGCACCTGGATCGGCGCCATGGGAATAAAAGGCAGAAAAGCGCTCGCGCCCAGCACGCTGAACATGTTCCCGAAATTGGAACTGGCCCCCATGCGGATATATTTCAGGATATTGGCGAAGACCTTCCTGCCCTCGACGACGCCGCCTTCGAGCACCATGAGGTCTTTGTCGAGCAGGATCAGATCCGCCGATTCCTTGGCGATGTCGGTCGCCGTATCGACCGAGATGCCGATGTCCGCCGCGCGCAGAGCTGGCGCATCGTTGATGCCGTCGCCCATGAATCCCACCACGTGCTTTTTTTCCCGCAGAACGTGAATAACGCGCTGCTTGTGGGCGGGCGAGAGGCGCGCGAAAAGAATGGCCTTCTCGGCCGCATCCGCCAACTCGGCATCGGACATTTTCTCCACATCGCCGCCCAGCAGCATGGGGTCGGGGGAAAGGCCCACGTCCCGGCAAACCTTGCGGCTGATCAGATGGTTATCGCCGGTGAGGATCTTCACCGCGACGCCGTGGCCGTGCAGCGCCTGGAGTGCGCTCGCCGCGGACAACTTCGGCGGATCGAGAAATGCCACGTAGCCCTTGAGCACCAGGTCGCGTTCGTCGTCCTTCGAGCAGAGCAACTTCCCCGCAAGCTCCTTCCTGGCCACCGCCAGCACGCGAAATCCATCCTCGCTGAGGCTTTCGTATTCCGACTTCAGCCCGGTCATCAGTTCGGGATCCATTGCCGACAGTTTTCCGTTAACTTCGAAATGAGAGCATTGCTGGAAGACGGCTTCCGGGGCGCCTTTGGTCAGCAGGATCGGCATGCCCTCGGGATCCTCCACCATCACCGACATCATGCGCCGCGTGAAATCGAAGGGGATCTCGTCGAGCTTCTTGTGCTTTTCGGCCAGCGCCCGCTGATGGAAATCGGGACAATCGAGAATGGCCTGGTCGAGAATATTCTTGAGCCCCGTCTGGAAATAACTGATCAGCCAGGCGTCGAGCAGCACCTCCTCGCTTTCGTCGCCGTCGACATTGCAGTGGCGCTGCAGCACCACGCGGTCCTCCGTAAGCGTACCCGTCTTGTCGGTGCACAGGATATCCATGCCGCCAAAATTCTGGATGGCGTTCAGACGCTTCACGATCACCTTTTTACGGCTCATGGCAAGCGCGCCTTTGGCCAGGCAGACGGAGACGATCATGGGCAGCATTTCAGGCGTCAGGCCCACCGCGACCGCCATGGCGAAGAAAAATGCGCTCTTCCAATCGTGCTTGGTGAGCCCGTTGATGATGAAGACCAGTGGCACCATCACTGCCATCAGCCGGATCATCAGCCAGGTGAAGTCATTCAGACCCTGATCGAAACTGGTCGGCATGCGGGCCTCGGCGATCATGTCCGCCATGCTGCCGAGATACGTGTTGTCGCCGGTGGTGACCACTGCAGCCGTGGCCGTGCCGCTCTCGACGCTGGTCCCCATGAAGCAGATATTCTTCAACTCGGTGGGTGAACTGACGCCCCGGGTTTCGGGATCGTGAAGCTTCTCGACGGGAAGCGATTCGCCGGTCAGGCTCCCCTGGGTTACGAAGAGGTCTTTCGAAGTGAGCAGGCGCACGTCCCCAGGGATCATGTCGCCGGCCGACAGCTTGACGATGTCCCCGGGCACCAGATCGCGCAGAGGCAGTTCCTTCGCCGCGCCGTCCCGCATCACCGTAGCGGTCACATGGATCATGGCCTTGAGCTTTGCCGCCGCCGCGTCCGCACGCGCCTCCTGCAGGAAGCGCAGCGAGACCCCGATCACCACCATAATGGCCATCACGGTTCCCGCGCGCGCGTCGCCAGTGCCATAGGAGATCGCGGACAAGGCCGTAAGCAGGACCACCAGGGGATTGCGCAGAATTTTCCAGAGGCGGATGGGCCAGCCCTGCGGACGCTCGTGCGCGACCTCATTCGGACCCGCCTTCACCGCCCGCGCCTCGGCTTCGGATTGCGTCAGGCCGGCCGCGCCGGTATGCAAATCCCGGAGGACTTCTTCGACCTCCTTACCGGCAGCGGCCAGCACGGCCATCGACACACGAATGTTCCGGGATGCGGGCGCCGCTTTGATCACTCTGGAAAGTTTAGCGAGGCAATGATAAGAATAGTATTAATGACTGCTAAGTTTCTTCTGTCCCACGCGCTGATTTGCCTCGCCGTGATCCCCGTCCTGTCCGCCCAGGCGCCGAAAACCGTCTGGCAAGGCGCCTATACCGAAGCTCAGGCCAAGCGCGGTGAGGCGACATATGCCGCCGAATGCGCCCGCTGCCACCGGGAGGACCTGACCGGATACAACAGCGTCCTGATCGGCAACCGTTTTATGAACGACTGGCGGGAGGACACCGTCGATCACTTCTTCAGCCTGGTCAAGCAGACCATGCCCAGGGGCGCCCCCTCCAGCCTTACCGACGCCCAATACCTCGATATCGTCAGCTACGTCCTCAAGATGAACGATTTTCCCGCCGGTACGCAGGAATTGACGATGAACGATATCGGCGGCATTCGGGTCGAATCGAAGGAGGGGCCGGAGCCGGTGCCCGATTTTTCGCTGGTCGAGGTAGTCGCCTGCCTGGTGAAGGGCTCGGATGGCGCGTGGATGCTGACCAACGCCACGGAGCCGGTGCGGACCAGAGACCCCGAGCCGACGCCTGTCGAAAAGGTGAAGGCGTTGCAATCGAAGCAGTTGGGAACGCGGACTTTCCGAGTGCTCGACGCAACGTCACTGCCGTCCAATCCGCCACTGGGACACAAGGTCGATGCCAAGGGTCTGCTGATTATGAAGACTGGCGACGACCGGCTGAATATTACGTCGGTGCAGGCAGTCGCCGATTCATGCGGCAAATGATTCGGAGCCAGTCGCGCTGGCCAAACACAATCTCGTTCCCGAAGGAACTGCGGGATGCCATTCCGGATTACGGCCCCCGCGCGCTGGTATTCGATTCCGTGAGCGGGGCTCATTCCCGGTCGTGGGTCCCGGCAGCGGACGGCGCCCCAGCCTAGCTTGGTTTCCTCGTACACGAGACGGGAAACCTGAACGGGCAGTTTACTCTGCTGCTCGATCTGGATGCCGAAACCACCCGCGCCTTAGGAAAGTTCCTCGTTGAGCTCGCGGATCAAGCCGAAGCCGACAATAGTTGAGCACTGGGCGCCTTTGTTGGGCGGGTTGGTAACCAGTTTGGTAACCTGCGGCCGATTGGCAATCGGCCTCCTGGTATTTTCAACGGGTCGCGGAAGGCGATGAAAAATGAGAGCATTTCGGTGGTCTGCGTCCTGAAGGCATCCGATAAAGTGCGGCCGCTGCGGACAGGTCGTCCGGGCACTGGAGAAGTTGAGACCGTAACGGTGCTTGATTGGGAATGCAGGAAATGAGTGGATCAGTGCGCGCCCTATCCCTTGCGGGAACGGGCAGCGGGAGGGTTCCTGTGTATCGGTCTGCGTTCTGCGCGGCGTGCTGCGGAAAGCGGAAGATGTGAATCACAATGTAGCCGGTATCGTTCCCCCAAGGGCAACCGACCGATGAGGCGGATCCTGACCGAGTGGCCTTCGCCGCGGTCAAGACCAAAGACAGCCACTTTCAGGAAGTATTTCGAAGGCTGGTTCCCCGTCTGGCGTTAAGAAGGTCATCTGAGCGATCGCCCATCGCATGTGCCGCCTCATCTGGAAGCTGCTGCACGAGAGCGCTGTCTCATCGAACAAGGAGCGCGAGGCCACGATCCGCACGCCATCCGCAAGCGACCCCGCAAACTTGTCGGAGATCTGCGCCGACTCGGCTACAAAGTGCTGATCGAAGACCAACCCCAAAGGCTTCCTGACGGTATTTTTCGAGGGTGCCCGCAGCTCTACGGGCTCACCGGACGGATCAGCATTACCGTTACATTGTCCGGGCTTCCCGCGGTATTGGCCGCCTTAAGAAGCGCTTCGCACTTTTCTTCAAGGGACGTTTTCGAGTCACCCAGAATGCTCTCGATCTCTTCCGCGGCAACCACTCCGTGCAACCCATCGCTTGAAAGCATCATGACGTCCGCCGGGGCCAGTTCGAGGGCATAGTAGCGGATCCGCACGGCCGCTCCGACGCCCACGGCCATGGTCAGCACGTGGCGCATGGGGTGGTTCCGCAGCGCGTCTTCATCCAGCCCGAGGGGGCGGCCGACTTCCTGGATCCAGGTCTGGTCCTCAGTGATGGTGCGCAGCTTTCCGCCGCTCAGGATGTAGGCACGGCTATCGCCCACGCTGGCAATGGCAACGTCGTTCGGGCTGGTTTCGAGGGCCGCGACGAGGGTGGTGCCCATGCCTTCGAGGCGCGGATCGCGGGTGGCTTCGGATAGAACCCGCAGATTGGCTTCCTCGACCGCGCCAAGCAGTGCGGCGGCGTCGCGATAGGAAGATTTCGCCAGATTGTCCGCCACGCAATCGACCGCGATGCGGGACGCGCGCTCCCCGCCGCGGGCGCCTCCCATGCCGTCGGCGAGCAGATAGAGGCCCAGTTCCGGGACGATCCGGAAGAAGTCCTGATTGTTGGTGCGTACCTTACCTGGGTCCGTGAGTGCGTAGGCCTCGAGCATCTAAGACAATGTTCCACTATAGACCAGCATGTTTCAAATCGCGCGCGATACACTGAGCGCTTGGACCTGGTACCAGCGGCACCTGCTTCGGATTATCGATCGGTATTGGAGCGCGGCGATATCCTTTTCTTCGCCGACGGCGGCTTCGAGATCCCGGCCGCGGTGCGCACGGCGCTGATGGGGGCGACCCAGGATGCGCGCAGTTTCCACAAGAACATAGCTTATAAGACGAACCTCGATAAGGTTTCGGGGCTCGAGAATAGCCGGGAAGCCGAGGTGATTCGCGTGGCGATGCGCGAATATTCGCGACTGGCTTTGGCGTTCATGGCGCGGATTCTGCCCGATTACGCGCGAGCCTGGAAAGTGGATTATGCGAGCTTCCGGTCGATTGAGGAACGGGGCCGGGAAATGCCTCTGAATAAGCGCAACGATCTGCTGCATGTGGATGCGTTCCCTACGCGGCCGGTGTTCGGGGATATGATTTTGCGGTGCTTCACTAACGTGAATCCGGCGCAGCCGCGGGAGTGGGTTACCGGGGATCCGTTCGCTTTGCTGGCGGAGCGGGAGGCTCGGGCGGCGGGGCTGGACCGGTTTGCCTCAACCTCCGGGTTGGATCGCGTAAAGCGGGCGGCTACACGCGTTTTGAGCAAGGCGGGTGTGCCGGTGGTCGATCGGTCGGCCTACGACTCTTTCATGCTGCATTTCCATGATTGGTTGAAAGGGAACGAGGTATATCAGCGGGATTGCGCGCGCTACCGATTCGATTTGCCTCCGGGTGCGACGTGGTTAGTGTTCACGGACGTGGTTCCGCATGCGGTTCTGGGCGGCCGTTTGGCTTTGGAACAAACGGTGATTATTTCGCGATCGAGCCTGGCGGATCGGGAAAGGGCGCCGGCATCGATTCTTGAGCGCATTGCCGGCAAGAGCCTGACCGAGTAAACATGTAGAACAAGCGCTTCCGCCTGTTCATCTGCCCCACCTGTGAGAGACTGGCTACACCGTATGCCACGTCTCTGTCTTCCGATTTTCTTTATTTCCTGCGGGATCCTTTTTGCACAGACTCCTAACCCTGGACGCGCCCAGTTTGAAGGGCACTGCGCGGTTTGCCATGGCCGCGATGGGACCGGTGGCGAACATGGCCCGGCAATCCTGACGCGCATCGGCAATTACAACGATGCGGAACTGGCGAATCTGATCCATGAGGGGTTGCCTAAGTCCGGCATGCCTGGCACGGATCTTCCCGCGACCGACACGCAGCTTCTGGTTGCGTTCCTGCAATCGATCAAGACTTCGGCCGACGGTGCGGCTTTGCAGCGCACCACCGTGACGCTGAGTAGCGGGCAGACTTTGTCTGGGTTGGTGCTGAATCGGGGTGCGCAGGAGATGCAGTTATTGGCCGACAGCGATCAGAAGATTCATCTGCTTCGCAAGGATGGAGCCGGTTATCGCGCAGTCACCAGCCAAAGCGATTGGCCCACATACAACGGAGTGGTGGGCGGCAATCGCTACAGCGCTCTCGATCAAATTAATAAGAGCAACGTCGCGCGTCTGGCTCCCAAATGGATCTTCCCCCTGGCCAATACCGCGCCCCTGCAAGGGACGCCGATCGTGTCGGATGGCGTGATGTACATGACCAGCGCTAACGAATGCTACGCGCTCGACGCGGGGTCGGGACGGCCCATATGGCACTACCAGCGCAAGCGGACGCCGGCGCTGGTTGGCAATGCGGCGGGCGGCATCAATCGCGGCGCGGCGCTGGCGGGCGACCGGCTGTTCATGGTCACCGACAACGCGCACATCATCGCGCTCGACCGGTCGCGCGGAAAGCTGCTGTGGGAAACGGAGATGGCCGATTGGCACGTGAACTACAACGCCACCGCGGCGCCCCTGGTGGTGGGCAATCTGGTGATCACTGGTGTCGCCGGCGGGGATGAAGGCGCACGTGGGTTTGTGGCAGCTTACGATCAGGCGACGGGGAAGGAGGCGTGGCGCTTCTGGACGGTGCCGAAGCGCGGCGAACCCGGCGCGGAGACGTGGCAGGGACCGGGGATCGACCATCCCAGCGGGGCCACCTGGTTGACTGGCACCTATGATCCACAGCTCGATACGATCTACTGGCCGACGGGCAACCCGGGGCCCGATCTGAATGGCGACCAGCGCGGCGGCGACAACCTGTATACCAGTTCGATTGTGGCGCTCGACGCCAAGACAGGCAAGATGAAATGGTACTTCCAATACACGCCCCATAATGTCTGGGATTGGGATGCGGAACAGCCGCCAGTGTTGGTGGACACGGTATGGAATGGGCAGCCGCGCAAGCTTCTCCTGCATGCCAATCGCAACGGATTTTTCTATGTGCTCGACCGGACGAACGGCAAAATGCTGCTGGCCAAACCATTCGTCAAGAAGCTGACGTGGGCGAGCGGGATCGACGCCAATGGGCGGCCGTTGGTGATCCGGGGGAAGGAGCCGACCGCGGAGGGGAACACGGTTTGTCCTTCGCTGCTGGGCGGCGCCAATTGGTTTTCGACGTCGTTTAATCCGGCGACGCAGTTGTATTACGTGCAGACTCTGGAGCGGTGCAGTTCGTTCGTGAAAACTCCGCAGGAGTGGAAGGCGGGGACGGGATTTTTCGGCGGGTCGTTTGGGGACGTGCCGGGCGACGTGCCGCAGAAAATTCTACGGGCGATTAATATTGAGACCGGCGCCATTGCATGGGAATTGCCGGAAGTGGGGGCTGGCGATTCGTGGGGTGGGACGTTATCGACAGCCAGCGGCCTCGTGTTTTTCTGCGACGACAGCTGGGCATTCACAGCGGCCGATGCGGTCACCGGGAAGGTGTTGTGGAGTTTCCCGGCGAATCAGTTATGGAAGGCTTCGCCGATGACGTATATGTTCGACGGCAAGCAGTATGTGGCAGTAGCTTCGGGTTCGAATCTGATTGCATTCGGCGTAGTGGAATAGCCGCGCAATGAACGGGTCACCAGATCGTCGTCACGCCTGGACAGCCCGCTTCAAAAGCCGCGGCATTCAGCTCGTAGCCAAAACCCGGCGCGCTGCCGAGTGTGATCGATCCATCCTGCGGGCGCGGGTCGTCGCTGAGCACCCAGGTTTTCGTGGCCCCGCGATAGATATCGACGTACTCGGCGAAGGGCGTCGTTTCCAGACCGTTTGTGGAGAGGAAGTGGTACGTGGGGCTGCCAACGCCGTGGCAAACCAGCTTGACGTGATGTGCCCTGACCAGCGCGGCGATTTTTCTCAAAGCCGTAGGGCCGCCGGCGCGGTAGATATCGGGTTGCACAATGTCGACGCAGCCCTCCTCGATCAGGCGGCGGAAACCGGCGAGCGTGTATTCGTGTTCACCGCCGGCGACCATGGTGTCGACCGATCTTCGGATGGTCCGGTATCCTTCGTAATCGTCCGGCATGACAGGCTCTTCCAGCCAGGCGATACGGTATTTATGCAGGCGCTCGTACATGCGGATGGTATACGGAACATCCCATGCCATGTAGATATCGAGTGCGATGAAGGCGTCGTCGCCGAGCACTTCGCGGGCGTGCGCCACCGCCGCCTCGTTCTTCGCCATGCCCGCCTCGCCGTGGGCAGGGCCATAAGGAATGGCGATCTTCATGTCACGAATGCCGAATGCCTGGAGGGCTTCGGGATCGTAGCCGGTGTAGTAGACGCGTAACGCGGGCTGTGTGGCGCCACCCAGCAGGTTATACACGGGTTCGCCGAGAAGTTTCCCTTTGGCATCCCATAGCGCGATATCGACGGCCGAGATGACGCTCTGGGTAAATCCTCCGCGGCCGTAAGCAATGGACGCCCGGTACAACTGCTCCTGAATCAGCTCTGTCTCGAAGACCGACTTGCCGACAATCAGCCGGCGCATCTGGTCGTCCAGCACGGCGACGGCCGCTGCCGCTCTGCCTCCGCCCATGAACCCAAAGCCGGCTACGCCGTTCTCCAGCACGATCTCGACGACCCCGGCCGTCATGACGCCGAACCAGGAGGAGCGCCGCTCCCAATACGGCGGGTATATGGACATCGGGTTGGCGACCACCGATTCGGTAAGCCACGAGCCGGCCATCTTCTGGACATGGCACTTGACGTCACGGATGCGCATCCAGTTCAGTGTATCGGGGAGCGTGGGGTTGGTGGTGCAGGTGGTTGATTTCAGCCACCAATAAGCCGGGTCGCGTCGACGAAACGGCGACAAAGCTCAAGGATTCAGGAACTTTCCTGTCTGGAGTTGCAATTGCTTAAGAACGTGCCCATGGACTATGTAGCCAGCTTGTTCCTTGCCGCCATAGGTGCAACATGCATTTATGCAGGATACAAGCTCTTTTGCGATCTCCCCGCGATGAGCGAGCATGGGCACCGCGCCAGCCGTGCTGCCGTGCTGCTGTTGAATATCGTTCCCGGCGCGCTGCTGGCCTTGTCCGGAACCGCGCTTCTTACTACGGAAGCGCGCGGGATGTTGTCGCATCGGCCTTCCATGCGCCGTGATGCACCACCGGCGGAAGGCACTTCCTGGCATCCGCGAAGTCCCAGAGCATTCAGCCACGCGACTTAGTGGTCTGAACAGGTCAGACCTGACGGACGAGTTGGGCGGCAGCGCTCTTCGCCAGCGAACGCACCGTTCCCCAGGCGTTCTCGCGAACATGCTGAAGTCCGGTAAGGACCTTCTGCATCGCCGTCAGAAAATAGTCCAGATCCTCTTCCGCGATGTTGAGCGGCGGCAGGAACTTGATCAGTTCCGTATGGTAGCCGGCTACCTGAGCTAATATCCGGTGCTCATGCAGCAGCGGCATGATGACGGTCTGGCTGAATACTCCCTCGTTCAAAAGATGCAGCGCATCCCACGCCGCTCGCAGCTTGAGTGACGCCGGCCGCTGGAAATCGATCCCGAACATCATCCCTTTACCTCTGACTTCGAAAACGAACGGGCAGGATCTGCCGATTTCCGCCAACCGGGACATAACTTTGACTCCGAGTTGGGCCGCGCGGGCGGGTATCCGCTCTTCCTCCATCACCAGCAGGGTTGCCAGGGCGGCTGCCATCGCCAGATCGTTCTGGCCGAAGGTATTCGAATGGACCACGCAGTGTTCCATGCTGTCGAACACGGCATCCATGATGCGCGGAGCGGCGATTACCGCGCCCACCGGCACATAGCCTCCGGAGAGAGCCTTGGCCACGCAGACGATATCCGGTGCCACCTCGGGCCAGTGTTGATACGCGAACCATTTGCCGGTGCGCCCCAGTCCGCACTGCACTTCGTCAACCACCAGCAATGCGCCGGCCCTGCGGCAAAGGCGAGCAGCCTCCACCAGATAGCCGTCGGCCGCTACGGCGCAGGTTTTCCCCTGCACTGGTTCCACCACAAAGGCCGCCACGTCGCTGCCATGGAGGGCCTGTTCCAGCGCCGCCAGATCGTTGAACGGGACTTGCAATGTATCGGGCATCAGATTGCCGAAGCGTTCGCGGAAGAAGCTCGACCCATTGAGCGAAAGCGCGCCCACGGTGAGCCCATGAAAGGCGTGGTCGCAGAACAGGATTTTCGGCTTGCGCGTATAGCAGCGAGCGAATTTAATGGCGGCCTCGACGCTCTCGGCGCCGGAGTTGCAAAAGAAGACGCGGGTCAGATCCAGCCCGGAATCTCCGCAGGCGTGCTGCGTCAGTTTCTCGGCCACCAGACCCGCCAGCAGCGGGCAATCCATGCGGACCAGGTTCGGCAGATCGCGGGAGAGGACATGTTCGAGGATGGATCGCACCCGGGGATGATTGCGGCCCAGCGCGAAGACACCCCAGCCAGTGAGCAAATCCAGGTAACGCCGGCCCTCGGAATCGAAGAGCCACGCGCCTTCTCCGCGCACATAGTTTTTATCGAAACCGATGGTGCGCAGCATCTTCACGAACGCGGGGTTGAGATGGCGTTCGTGCAACTCATACCGGCGGCCCTGCTGGGCTTCAAGCCACTCTGGGAATCCCTGGTCCATAGAAAATAAACGGTTCATCAAGACGATAACGTGATGCGACGCAGCGGGCCGCTGCGGGGTTACGCGGACGGCCTTCTTATTCGTGGCCGTTACCACGGAGCGCCGACTCGCCCTGGCGGGCGCTATTGGGCGGTATCTGAAAATAACATCACTTTCACAGTATGAAAGATGATGTACATATCGAGCGAAACGGCTAGGTTCTTGATGTAGTAGAGATCGTACTCGAGTTTCATGATGGCGTCGTCGAGGGTATCGCCATATTTGTAGTTGATCTGGGCCCAGCCGGTGATTCCGGGCTTCACGCAGTGGCGATAGTTGTAATAGGGAATTTTTTCGATCAGCGATGTTACGAATTCGGGCCGTTCGGGCCGCGGTCCCACCAGCGCCATCTCGTTACGCAGCACGTTAAGCAACTGAGGCAACTCATCGAGCCGGAAACGGCGCATCCATTTGCCGGGCGGAGTAATCCGGGGATCGTCCTTTGTGGCCCAGACCGGGCCAGTCCGCGCCTCGGCATCGACATACATAGACCGGAATTTATAGACGGTGAATGTGGAACCGTTCAATCCCACGCGGGCCTGGCGGTGAAGCACGGGACCCGGCGATGTCAGCTTCACTACGATTGCAACCAGCAGAATCACCGGCGAAAAAAGGATTGTGAGCAGAACGGCGATGGGAATCGAATACAGCGAATGCCAGAAAAGGCTTCCCTTGCGGGGCCCCAGGTCGGAGGAAAAGACTAACCGGGAGGGCCGCATCTGGCGGGTGGAAACGCGTCCGAAAGCCGCTTCGAAGGTAACCGCCGCTTCCTCGAAGCACACGCCTGAAAAGCGCAGATGCAGCATCTCCGACATAGGCAGTTCCCGGCGCCGCTCAGCCATTCCGACTACGATCAAATCGGGCTTGAGGGTGTGGGTAAGCTCCGTCAGGTCCTTAATCCGGCCAATAATTTTTCCGCCTGGCAGATCGGTTTCCTCAATCCCGTCGTCGATGTAACCGAGGACGTTCATGCCAATTTCCGGCCGTGCGCTCATATGGGCGGCGATCTCCTGACTGACGGCGGAAGCCCCCAGGAAAAGGATCCGCTGAAAACCAATCAGCTTCAGGAGTACCCGGCTGTAAAACACACGCCAGAAGGGAACGACGATCATGACGAGCACGCTTCCGAAGATCATCGCCCAGCGAGGCAGACTCCACTCGGGACGGCGCACGTAAGCCAGAAAGGCCTGCATCAAAAAGGCGAAACCGACTACCAGAACGGTCTGCTGAACCAGCAGCATGAACGACCTGACCCGGATGTCCGCGTACAGATTCTGGAAATAGAGGCCGATCATGAGACAAGCGACCACTATAGAGATCTGCAGGAAACCGCCCTCATCGAAGATGAAGCTGTTCAAGTCCAGATAGGGATTCAGGAAGCGCCCAACCAGCCACTCGCCGGCAACATAACAAAGGAATATCAGCGTCAGTTCCGAGAGGATCAGGCCGATGAGGCTGGCCGGTATAAAGGCTCTGAATAACTGGCGCATCTATAAGGTTTGAACTGTGGTCATGCCGGAACCTTGTCCAGGCATCATTATAATGTCTTTGCTGAACCAACCGGCAGAGCGGGGATACTATAACTACCAGAGCCGGATTGCTAAAGCTGACTCAGTTCAATCGTGTTAAAGAAATACTGCAATTCCTGCGCGGCTGTCTCCGGCGCGTCGGACCCGTGGATGGCATTGCGCTCGATGCTTTCAGCGAAGAGCTTGCGGACGGTACCGTCGGCGGCATTGGCCGGATTGGTCGCGCCCATGACCTCGCGGAGCTTCTTTACTGCATCTTCGCGCTCGAGGGCCATTACGATGACCGGACCTTCGGTCATGAACTTCACCAGGCTGCCGTAGAAGGGGCGTTCCTTGTGCACCGCATAAAATCCCTCCGCCTGACCCAGGCTCAGTTTCACCTTGCGCAGCGCCACAATGCGAAAACCATTCTCCTCCAGCAGCGCCAGGATCTTTCCCGCTTTGCCGGATGCGACAGCGTCCGGTTTAATGATTGAAAACGTCTTTTCCATATTTTTATTTTCCAAGCCGTTGCTGAATCTTTTCGCCGATCTGGGCTGGTGACGAGCACACCGTTATGCCGGCCGCTTCCATCGCCCGAATCTTATCCGGCGCCGCACCCGATCCACCGGAGATTATCGCGCCCGCGTGGCCCATGCGGCGTCCCGGAGGAGCCGTCTGGCCGGCAATGAATCCCACCACCGGCTTTTTCACGTTGGCCCCGATGTATGCCGCCGCGGTTTCTTCCGCGTTACCGCCGATTTCGCCGATCATGACGATGGCGTGGGTATCCGGGTCCGCGTCGAACATTTTGATGGAATCGAGGAAGGTAGTGCCGATGATCGGGTCGCCCCCGATGCCGATGCAGGTGGATTGGCCGATCCCCAACCGGGTAAGCTGGCCCACCGCTTCATAGGTCAGGGTGCCGGAGCGCGAAACCACTCCCACGTGCCCTTCGAGATGGATATGGCCCGGCATAATTCCGATCTTGCACTTACCCGGCGAAATGACTCCGGGGCAGTTAGGTCCAATCAGCCGCGAGCTCTTCGTCTGCAGGAATTTCCAGGTCTTCACCATGTCGATCACCGGGATGCCTTCAGTGATGCAGACAATGAGTGCGATACCTGCGTCGGCGGCTTCCATGATGGAATCGGCGGCAAACGGCGGAGGGACGAAAATCACCGTGGCATTGGCGCCGGTCTCTTTGGCGGCTTGCTGAACGGTGTTGAAAACAGGCCGGTCGAGATGCGTCGACCCGCCCTTGCCCGGGGTGACTCCGCCGACCACGGTGGTTCCATAGGCAATGGCCTGCGAGGCGTGGAACGTGCCTTCCTTACCCGTAAATCCCTGCACGAGCAGTCGCGTATTCTTATCGACGAGTACGCTCATTACTGTTTGCCTCCCGCCAGCGCGACCACTTTTTCTGCCGCGTCTTTCATGCCATCGGCCACCGTGAAGTTGAAGCCGGAATCCTCGAGCACCAACCTGCCTTGTTCGACGTTGGTGCCTTCCATGCGAATGACGATGGGCACCTTAATGCCGAGGTCGCGGGCCGCGGCAACCACTCCGGTGGCGAGCGTATCGCAGCGCAGGATGCCGCCGAAAATGTTGATGAGAACGGCCTTCACGCTATGGTCGGAGAGCAGGATGCGGAAGGCGTTCTTAACCTGCTCGGCATTGGCGCCGCCGCCGACATCGAGGAAGTTAGCCGGCGCGCCCCCCGCGTACTTGATGATGTCCATAGTGGCCATGGCGAGCCCGGCGCCGTTCACCATACAGGCAATGTTGCCATCGAGCTTGATGTAGTTCAGGCCGAACTTCGAGGCCTCGACTTCGAGCGGATCTTCTTCCGCCAGGTCGCGCAGTTCGAACAATTCCTTGTGACGGAAGAGCGCATTGTCGTCGAAGCCGACCTTGGCGTCGAGGGCGTAAACTTTGTTGTCCTTTGTCAGAATGAAGGGGTTGATTTCGGCGAGCGAGGCATCCATTTCGAGGCAGCACTTCGAGAGCGCCATCATCGCCTGAACGGCCCCAGCCAGCGCGGCCGCGGGGATGCCGATACCGAATGCCAGCTTGCGCGCCTGATACGGCTGCAGGCCGATGCCCGCGTCGATCGGCTCTTTCAGGATCGCTTCCGGCGTGTGCGCGGCGACTTCTTCGATCTCCATGCCGCCCGCCGCCGACGCCATGAAAATAAGGTTGCCGGTCTGGCGATCCAGCACGATGCCGAGGTAAAGCTCTCTCTCGATGGGCAGCGTCTCTTCCACCAGCACGCGCTGCACGAGCCGGCCTTCGGGCCCGGTTTGATGCGTGATCAGCGTCATGCCGAGGATTTGCTCGGCGATGGGCGCGACGTCATCGAAAGTCTTCGCGACTTTGACACCGCCACCTTTGCCGCGGCCGCCGGCGTGAATCTGCGCCTTGATTACGACGCTGCCGCCGATTTTCTTCGCCGCAGCCTCCGCTTCAGCGACGGTAAACGCCACTTCCCCGCGAGGCACGGGGACATTGTATTTGGCCAGAATGGTCTTGGCCTGATACTCGTGGATTTTCATTTGGTTTTGCCAAACAACTATGCTGGAATCTAACCCGGATTTTCAACTCTAACATGACGCTTGAACTGCTCCACGCTGTCGTCGACGGCCACTCTCTGACTCAGGATCGCGCCGAATCCGCCATGCGGTCGCTGCTGGCCGGAGAGTCGACTCCCGTGCTGACCGCTGCCTTCCTGACTGCCTTGCGGATGAAAGGCGAAACGGTGGCCGAACTGGCCGGATTTGCGCGCGCCATGCGGGAGGTGGCTACCGCGGTTCCCATCGGCGACGAATATCGGCCTCTGCTCGATACCTGCGGAACCGGCGGGAATCGCGCGCCGACCTTCAACATTTCGACGGTGGCCGCGTTCGTGGTGGCCGGGGCGAGCGTGCGCGTCGCCAAGCATGGCAATCGATCGATCACCAGCCAGTGCGGCAGCGCCGATGTTCTGGAAGCGCTCGGGGTGCGTACCCGCGTGGACCCGGAGGTGGTGGCGCGGGCGATACGCGAGGTTGGCATCGGATTCCTTTTTGCGCCGACCTTCCATGGTGCGACGCGGCATGTGCAGCCCATCCGGCTCGAATTGAAATTTCGCACAGCGTTCAATTATCTGGGACCGCTGACCAATCCGGCGCGCGCGGAGATGCAGGTGTGCGGAACGTGGTCGGACCATGCGGCGGAGAAGATTGCCGGCGCCATGGCGTTGCTGGGACTGCGCCGGGGGTATGTGGTGCATGGGTCGGATGGCCTGGGCGAGGTGACGATTACCGGGTCGTCGACGGTGTTCAGTATTGAGAATGGCGCGGTGGATCGGATCACGGTGACCCCTGAGGATTTCGGGTTTACGCCGCGTGCGATTGAGGAGATTCGTGGGGGCAACGCGGAGACGAATCGAGCAATCGCGGAATCGATTCTGGCGGGCGAACGCGGGGCGCCGCGAGAGATCGTGCTGATCAATGCGGCGCTGGCGCTAATGGCGGCGGGGAGGGCGGCGAGTTTCCTTGAGGGCGCGCAGCTGGCCGCGGAATCCATCGATTCGGGCGCCGCCCGTCAAAAGCTGGAGCAACTGCGTGAGATCTGAGGGTGGGGCAGGTTGGTAACCTGCGGCCGATTGGCAATCGGCCTCCCGAGGGCACAATCCTCCTCCGAACCCGACACGCCACGTGTTCGGATTGCCTCTCATTTCGATGGCCCCGCAGATGGCCAGCCCGTCTTCGGCCAGTTCGTTGAGGATGCTGTTAGCTTCCTCGACGTCACGGACAGTGGTCAAGCGAACGCGAGGCGGCTCGATGTCCAGTTCCCGGCGGGGCGATAAGCCTCCAGAGCCGCGATGAGGTCGGCTCCTGTACGTCGATCGCGTGATGTTCCAGAAGGCTCCTCGACCGGCGGCGAGGTTTTCAGCGCCTGCAAAGAGCGTCCTCGACGTTTTGAAACCCACCCCTTTTCATGCGCTCGACGATGAGGGCTTCGAGTTCGGGCCTGTGAATTTCAATGATCATCGGAGATGCCTCTTTCTCTTAGTGTTATCGTGACGCCGCATATGTCGGCGCGACGAACGCTAACGGTTGGCGGGGGCAGGGGCCGGCGGACCTCCATGCCCCGCTTGCGGCGGCTGACTGACGAAGGTAGCCACATCTTTGGCGGCTTTGGTCTCCACGCCGGGCTTTCCGAGGAAGCCGAGATCGCGGAACCAATCGATGAAGCGATACTGCCAGGTGCCATACGGCGTGTCGTTGCGGTCGGTGAGACCGCCGCTCATGCGGCTGCCATCGGGCAACGCATCGCCGGGATGACGACCGACGCCGTAGATGTGCATCTCAATATTCGGCACGCTCATGGCCAGCATCGCGCTGAAGTATTCGATGGCCCAAACGGCGTGCACCCGATCGCCCGAGCCGCCGCACACGAGGAAAGCCGGCGGAACGTTGCGCGGAATCGGCGGAGCCGTGCGATTGCGCGTGAACGGCGAGGGCCCGGGGTAGATGATACCCGCGAAATCGGGCCGCGACGTAATTCCCGCCAGCGGATCGCCAGGACCCGAGTTCTTCTTATCGAAATCGTCGAACAGCACCGCCGCCGGAGCGGCTAATTCCGCACCCGCCGAGAAGCCCATGACGCCGATCTTGTTCGGATCGAGATGCCAGTCTTTTGCATGCGCGCGCACCAGGCGAATGGCCTGCAGGGCATCGTATACTTCGTCGGTCTGCGGGTTGTATCCGTCGCGGCGCAGCCGGTTGCGCAGGATGATGGTGTTGACGCCGTAGTTGTAGAAGAACGGAACGAAATCGGCGCTCTCCGACCCGACGTTCAGGGTATTATGCCCGCCGCCCGCCGCCAGAATCACGGCTGCGCCCGTATTGATGCCGGGCTCCACGGTGTGGACTTCAATCGATGGGTTGTGGATGTTGACGATGCTGGAGATCCGCCCCGGCACGGCCTGGCTCATGTTGTATTGCTCGGGCTCGCGGATCCGCTCCATCTTGAGATACGGCGATCCGGGCGGGTAAAGAGGAATCACCACGCCGCCTTGCAGGATCGGCTGGGGAGCATAGGGAGCGTCGGTCTGCGGTCCCGGGTGCGGCACTGCCAGAGGGGCCGGCAGCGGAGGCAGTTGAGCGACATTTTGCGCGCTGGCGGCGCTCAGCGCCACTGTCGCCAAGACTAACGAAGCGATCTTCATAGCGGTTCGCCCAAACTATATCACCGGATGGGAAACACGGCCGACCACTCCCTCACGGTCGCGGTTCAGTAACTTCGGTGATTCGGTCTGCCGCCACGTTCGGGACCACCTGGACTTTCCCACCCGGCCACGTAACCCTTAGCTCCTTGATCTGCGTCTGCTTCCCAAGCCCGAACCGGACCAGCGGCTCGCTCGACGATGCATAGCCGACGCTGGTGGTAGCCTCATTCCAAAGCACCGTCCCATCCGGCAGCGTAGCCCTCAGTTCGGCGCCAATCCCGTCGCGATTGCTTTTTGAGCCAACAAGCTTCACCGCGACCCAGTGCCCCGTGTTTGCCGAAACATTCCGGTACAGGCGAGCCGGTCCATTCAGCACGCTCACCACAACGTCCACTTTGCCGTCGCCATCGAAATCCGCAAACGCGGCGCCACGATACTGCGCAGCGTCGTGGAACGCCTGCACATTTTCGAAATGGCCGCTCACGTTGCGAAAGACCGCACACGGCAGCGGGGACGGGACACCCAGCAGCTTTTCGAGATTGGGGAAGTGGCCGTTGGCGAAGAACAGATCCTTCCAGCCGTCGTTGTCGAAGTCGAACATCCCCATCCCCCAGCCCGTCCATTGACGCGTCGCCGCCAGTCCGGACTTTACGCTCGCGTCTTCGAAGAAAAACGGCTTTCCGAGGTTGCGAAAAAGCAAGAAGGTGTCGTTGATGACCCCGGTGACGGCGATATCCGGCAGCCCATCGTTGTTGAAGTCGCGGAAATCCACGCCCATGCCGCCTATAGGGCGCCCAGTCTCGCCCAGCGACGCGCCTGTCTCGAGGCCCACCTCGCGGAATTTGAAATTGCCTTCATTGTGGAAGAGCAGATTGCGCAGCGAATCGTTAGCGACGAAGATGTCGGTAAGGCCGTCGCGATCGTAATCCCCGAAAGCCACGCCCATGCCCTTGCCGATGACCCCGCCGATGCCCGAAACCTGCGACACGTCGGTGAAAGTGCCATCGCGATTATTGCGGAAAAGCTGACTGGGACGGCCGCGATAATTCTCCGGATGGCAATAGAATCGCGTTCCGGCCAGACCGCACGAGGGTTCCGCGCGGGGATCCCATGCTACATAGTTCGACACGAACAGATCGAGATATCCGTCGTTGTCGGCATCGAACCAGCCGGCCGAAACCGACCACATCTTGCCGTTGGCGGTATCCAGCCCTTCGAGCCCGGCCTTGCGGGTGACGTCTTCGAAAGTGCCGTCGCCGCGATTGCGATAGAGAATGTTGCGGTCCACCCCGGCGACGAAAATATCGGGAAAGCCGTCGTTGTTATAGTCCGCCACCGCCACGGCCATGGAGTATCCGTAGCCGGCCAATCCGGCGTGCGCGGTGACGTCCGTAAACGTCCCGTTGCAGTTGTTGCGGAAGAGCCGATTCTGAAATTCCGGTTTGGACTTGTCCATCGTCTGGGAAACGGCCGATGGCGAAGTGGCGCCGTTGGTGAAAAAGATGTCCATGCACCCATCGCGGTTGAAGTCGATCGCCGCAACCCCTCCCGGCATCAGCTCGATCTGATGGAAGCCTCCGGTGGCGCCATTGTTGAGCACAAAGTGAAGGCCGGCCTTCTCGGCGACATCCTCGAAGCGGATCTGCGCTGTAGCCGGCCAACCGCCCAACGCCACCAGCAGCAGCGCTCGCGTAAGATCCATCATCGCCCCCGCCCCGTCGCCGCGCGATCGTTGAAATTCCGCAGCCATTCAATCTCGCGCTCGGCGTCCCTCTCACGGCCGGTTTTTCGATAGAGCCCCAGCAGTAAAGTCCTTGCGAAGGGCAGTCCCGGCGCGAGCGAGACACTCAGTTCAGCTTCCTTGATGGCCTCGTCCGTGTGTCCCGATCCCACCAGCAACCGCGCTTTCCAGAGCGCCGCTATGGGGTTGCGCGGCTGTTGTGCAACCATCTTGT
>Ga0326727_10010320_pt1 | contig 22329 bp, 23 predicted proteins | sample MB2enrmetagenome_FD_207643 | JGI IMG/M metagenome (GOLD analysis project Ga0326727, IMG submission 207643) | Lab enriched peat soil microbial communities from McLean, Ithaca, NY, United States - MB29MY | ecosystem: Environmental > Terrestrial > Soil > Wetlands > Peat | place: USA: New York...
GGAACACGGTGGCGAGCAGCGCTCCTGCCCGTTCGCTCCAGTGCGATGACTCGCCACGTTCGCTGCCCGGGCGCGCGGCCCGAACCATGGACTCCTCCACCTGTTCAAATGCGCCACCTGTCAGATCTAACAGGCTCCTTGGCACAACCGCACCCGCCATAGCGGCCTACAGCGGTCCAGGACGCCTGGGGGAGTGGACGGCCCGCCGGAACCAGTCACCGACCCACGGGACGTGAGAAGGACAGGCAAGAGTAGCCATGCTCTAAGAACAGGACCCAACTGATCTTCACCCATCTCGCGTACGGGCTCGTGCAGTCCGTTCCTCCCGCGGGACGGCTTGGCCAGTTCTGGCTTTCGTACCTGACGTCGCGCCAAGGCGACGCATCCCGTGAGCTTGGCATCTGCCTCGTGCAGCGCGACGAGGCGCATGAGGAAGCGGGAGCTTTGGCGACGATGAGTGCCACCAGCGAAGGCGTCGAGCGCCGCAACCTGCAAGGTCACTACACAGCGGCGCGACGCCGCCTTGGACGCGCGGAGCGCGACGTGACCGAAGCGGCCGAGGCGAGCGACGCGGCCGATGCCGCGCTCTGCGCTCAGCAGTCAGTGCGCGCCGTTCTCGGTTCTGACGTGCGCAGTGCCCTCGACCGTCTCGAGATCGTCGATTCCGCCCTCGCCACGCTGCGCCGCCGCGAGATCGCTACGTGGAGCTCGGAGCCACCCGAGTACGTCGTCGCCCTGCTTGGACCCCGCCCGAACGACGAAGGCCGCGCGCAACGGTGGCAGCAGGGCACCGTTGAGATCGAGGACTGGCGCCGCTCCGTTGGCGCACGCGATGGCTCGAACTCGCCGAACGCCTGGACGCGTGCGCTCGGCCCACCGAGCGAGGGTTGGGAGGGCGGAAGGCGCCAGCGCGTCGTCGCGAACCTTGTGGCGGTGCGACGCGACCTTGGTCTTGAGGGGACCGATCGTGCTCGGGCCGTGAACGGCGGTCCTTTACTCGACCCCGGCGACGACAGCGGTGCCCGCGCGAGGTAGAAGCGGCGAGTCACCGTCTGTTCCTCGGTTACGGGATGTTGCACAGCTCGGGCGTGGAAGGTGAGGTCAGCCCGCGGGCCGGGTAAGCGGTTTACCAACCTGGCGCAAGAGGAGTGACCGGGGACACCGAAATGATGGGGGCTGTTGGAGAGCCATCACTCCTCGTCGACTTGGACATTCATAATCGCCGCCGCCTCCTCGTCGCTGACCTCGTAGAACTGCCCCGTGACCTTCCCGCTCGTGGCTTCGGCCGTCACAGTCTCAGCCAACCTCACAAGGGCTTGAGCCATTTCCTCTCCCAGCTCCAGTACCTGAGCACAAGCGACGTACAGCGTGCGCTGGCTACGCCATGCCGGACGGCTGCTCCAGACTGCCGTGCGTTCCTGGTCGCTCACTATCACGTGGGACTGCCAGACAGCCGTCGAGCCGAAGTGGCACAGCTCCGAAAGCTCCGCGTAGACAGCCTTGAACTGGGTGGAGTAGTGCTTGTCCATGTAGTCGATCAGCGACTGGATCTTCTTACGCTTCGGCTCTCCTGGCTTCCACTCCTTCTCAGGTCGCAGCAGTGCCGTGACGTAGCTCGGCTTGTCAGCCACGTAGCGCACCACGGCGACTGTCTCGGCCAGCTGACGCATGAGGACGAAGACAGCGGGATGGTTGGAGGCTCGTATCTCGCGCACGATGCCTTCGTAGAGCCCGTTGGCACGAGTGATGGCGCTCTGGCAGAAGGCCAACAGCATGGTTGGGCCTTCCATGGCGTTTATAGCCTCGGTGAGGACCGGCTTGACCACGTCGTCGAAGCCTCGCTTGCGGACGATCACCGCCATGGCGTGCTCGGGTGAAGTGAACTGGCTGAGATCGAGCAGGATCGGGTCTTGATTGCTACTCATGGGCCAAGTCTCGATCAGCTCGCCCCAGGAGTGCACCACCTCGCGGCGCCGGATGGGCTCATACGCGTGTTGCGCGCTTCGCTCGTGCCTGCCACATGATGACGAGGGCTTCGAATCACTCGCACAGAGACACATACTCGGCCTGCGCTTGGGTCCGTCACCATAACGCGCGGACCATTGCTGGTCGAGGGGTGCCCCCAGGGCCGGACACGGCGTGCCACCGGCGCTCCGCTAACACGGCGCGATCATGAGTGCCGCAACGCTTGAACGTCCGCGTCTGGCCTTGTCGCCTCCTGGCACCCAATGCATCAGGCGTGGTGCGGTGCCCGGACGCCCTTTGTTGTCACCGGCGTCCATACCTTCATCTGGCCCTTCTCACGAGCCGCGAAGCGACCGTGCTCCGGGCACGCCTTGTACGCCTCAAACGCCAGCGAACCACCTAGTTTTTCTTGGTCCGCCAGTCTCTGGATTTTTGTGACAAGTTTCAAGCTGCGACGACTTGGTTGAACGCATACGCCGAGAGGTGTGTGCGGACCGTGCGTCAAGAGTGCCTCGACCTCCTCCTCGTCGTCTCGCGTCGCCATCTCGAGCACGTTCTGGCCGAGTACTTGGCCCACTACAACGAGCATCGTCCGCATCGCGGCCTGGATCAGCAGGCTCCATGAAGCTTGCGAGTTAGTTGCCCCGATCCCGATTGACGATCCCGACCCGAAAGCTCCTGGTACGAGCCGAGATCCTCGGCGGCGTCATTCATGAGTATCGACTCGTAGCGTGAGCTGGTCGGATGAGTTTTCGGCACCGACAGGCTGCCTGGGTTACAGCCACGACATCAGCGCCCCTCGAAGGCCGGGTCGACGCTCGCGACGGACGAGGTGTCGGCGTGCCAGGTACTGACGACCACTTTCTTGTCCGTGTAGAAGTCGACGGCGTCTTCCGCACGACCGCGCAGGGAGCCGTAGAAGCTCGCTCTCCTGCCGCCAACCGGGTAAAAGGCGATGGGGGCAGGAGTACCGATATTAATGCCGATCTGGCCAACGACTGCCTCTTGGCGGAACCGTCGAGCTTCACCGCCAAGTTCGGTGTAGATCACGGCCGAGTGGCCGAACTCGCTGGCGTTAATGACCGACATAGCCTCCTCGAAGCCGTCGACTGCGGCGATGCAGCGAACCGGCCCGAACAGCTCGGTCGTCCACACCGCCGAGGTCGGGACGGCTTCCACGATGGTGGGCCCGAACCAGTGCCCCCGAGGGTATTGCTCCACCGTGGCATCTCGCCCATCCGCCAGTACCCTTGCGCCAGCGCGTTCGGCCTCCTGGACCGCTACGACCAGCCGTGAACGTGCTTGCTCGGAGATCACCGGGCCCAGCGTCACGTCCGCGTCCATACCATTGCCGAGGACGAGCGACTTGGACGCATTCACCAGCCGCTCGACAACCTGGTCGTAGACGGCGCGGTACACGAGCAGGTTCGACCCGGCGAAACAGCGCTGGGACGCGTTCCCGAACATCGACGACACCATGTTCGGCAGACAGGCATCCAGGACGGCTGAGTCGGTCACGACCAGGTGATTGTTGGCACCGCCCTGGGCCTGGCACCGCTTCAACGCGCTCGATACGCGTGCATAGACGAGCTTGGCAATCTCGGATGAGCCGACGAACGACATGCCGGCCACGTCGGGATGCACTGCGAGCGCGTCCACCGCGTTCGCTTCCCCAAGCAGGACGTTCACTACACCGGGAGGGAAGCCCGCCTCCTCCGCGAGCTCGACCATGCGGATCGTCGTGAGCGGGCAGTGCTCGCTGGGCTTGATCACCACGGTGTTGCCCGTAGCGACCGCCCACGTGAAGTAGAGCGGGATCATGGCCGGGAAGTTGAAGGGCGCCACGATGGCAAATGGCCCCAGCGGCTCGCGGACGTACTCGATGTCGACACCGATGCCGATATTCTCGGTCACCGCGCCCTTCATCGTCTCAGGGGCCGCCGCGGCGTGCTCGACGTACTCGATCGCGCGAACGAGCTCACCCCGCGACTCGGCAAGTGTCTTTCCGTTCTCGGTGGTGATGATCTCGGCGAGCTCCGCGGTCGCGGCGGTCAAGAGGTGGCGGTAGCGAAAGAGCGTGGCGGCACGTTGGGGCACGGGGACCCGTCGCCACGTGCCGAACGCGTCAGCCGCCGAGGCGACGACCTCATCGACATCGTCGGCGTTCGACATCGGGTGGACCGCCAAGACCTCGCCGGTAGCAGGGTTCGTGACGTCTACGGACGAGGTGCTCCGTACCGGGCGCCAGGTTCCATTTGCGTAGTTCTCCAGGATGTGTTTCGGCATGCGGTGTCCTCTCAATGCTCTTTGGTTCGGTTCACGGAGGTCGTGTCAGCCCGCCTGATATCTCGGGTAGGCGGCGGCGTGTTCCGGCTTTTGGCGACAGCCACCCAACCCTCGATAACAGCGAAGGCAACGGCGAGGGTGTCGGCGATCTCGAGGGCGGCCATGGCTGTGTTCGCCTGTGACCCGAGCGGCGCGTCCACGATGAGCATGTCTGCCTCCGCTCCGACGGGATGCGCCCGTTCGGGTCGTCATGAAGCTGAGCGACGTTGCCGGTCGCGATCGCCATGGCCGTCGGACAGTCGATGCCCCCGAGCGACGCTGCAGATGCCATCACGCGGAGCATGCCGAGCGGCTGCACACCAGACCCCGCCGGGCAGTCCGTCCCGGCGACGAGACGGTCGAGCTCGCCGAGCTCGTGAACGATGCCCACGATCTTGCCGAGCATGGTTATGTTCCCGTTGTGGACGATCTTCACGCAGGCATCGCTCTCGTCGAGGATCCGCGCGACATCCGACAATGACAGGCTTGTGGATCCGCCGTTGACATGACCGGTAATGTCCGGCCGCACCTCGGCGACAAAGTCAGGGCCGATGACGCTGATACCGGGGATCGAAGCGCCTCCGGTGTGAACCATAACCTTCATCCCCCGCGCCTGGGCCCACCGGACCATCCGGGCGGCGTCGGCGGGATTCGTAATTCCCGAAATGCCAGCCTCGCCGACTAGGCGGCAACCCGCCGCCGCCAGGTCGTCGAAGTCGGCTTCGACCAGTCCTTGCTCAAGCAGGACCGCGCCTGCATGGACCTTGACGCCAGACAGGCGGGCCTTGGCGAAGCTCCTGTGGGCGAGGATCGCGAGCACCTTTACGCCAGTCGGGTCCGAGGGGCGCCCCGGTAGGTGCGGCTCTCCGGCGGAGTACATCGTCGTCACACCGCCGTGGAGGCATGCGTCAATCCAGCCGACCGTGTTTTGCCGAGGCGTGAAGTCCCCGAACACTGGGTGAACGTGGTTGTCCCGGATGCCAGACACGACGGTAGCACCGGCGGCGTCGATAGTCACGGCGTCGGGTGGGATAACGAGATCACCGGCACGGTCGACGTCGGTGAATGACGCCATCTGTCGCCACGACGGCATCGGCGTCGAGGAGCGGCGCCATTAGCGAACCCGAGACGAACGTTCCCATGTTGATGATGACGACGCTGCTGGTGATCAACGGAGCCCATCCTCACCGACAACTTCGTCGATCGTGAGCCCTCCGATGCGAGCAAGCGGACGGCCGCCGTCGGCCACGGCAATCGCGAGCACGATCTGGTCATCGGCCGGCGCCTCGTTGAGCCGCAACTCGATCGCGTCGAAGTGTGAGCGCACATAGGTCGCGTCCTTGTAGTGCAGCGGGATGTCAAGCGTCGATCCTGGCCCGCCGCGTTTCTCGGTGGACGGAATGATCGCGCTGCCCCCGCCGCACACTTTGCGCAGCGGGCCGCCGAACGCCACGTGGAGCAGGGCAGCAGCGTGCTCCAGTTCACCGTCGAGGCCGACAATCGCCCCTTTGCCGTACGATTCGACCTCTCCCGCAAGTGCGGCGACTGCAGTCTCGGCCAGCTCGGCACCGACCAAGGCGCTGGCGTCGACGAGCTCACCGAGATCCTCGACGTAGCGTCCCGCGAATGGGTTTGACAGCACCGCTGCGGCGACGACACGGCGGATCGGCCGTGTCAGCTGTCGTCCCATCTCCCAGCGACGCTCGTGGACCTGCAAGTGGATCCCGAGCACGTGAACCACGACAGCCCCCTCTCTCGTGCTGCGCAGCTTTGGACAGAGGTTACGGACAGAGGTTATACACCGTTACCGCATGACCTGTCGACGATCATGCCCGCTTGCTTCGCAGACCGCGCCGACACCCTCAGCCAGGACCACGGCAAAGTCCTGAGACTCTTGCCTGACGCGAGGGTGCTGAAGCTCACGTTCGCCAACTGCTACAAGATCAGTGATGTAGCCGAGCGATCACCGGTCGTCGTAAGCACTCGTCGTCCTCCGAGACGAGGGTCGGCGACACCACGTGTTCGTCACCGCTCCACCAGTCAGAGTCCTCTTCCTCTTTAACGACATCGGGACCACCACCAACTCGATTCCTATGGCCGGAATAGACAACGTTTTGTCGAGTAGACCTCGCAAGCCTCTAGATATGTGGAGCAGCGGTTCGTTTCAGCGCGAAGCGGAGCACTGAGTGATACGAGCGCTGTTCGCCGTGCTCCAGCCAGATCGTCGAACCGTCGGCCTCGTCAGCTTTCTCGCTGGGGCGGTGAGTCGAGGGCTCAAAGGCGACCGCGTAGTACCCGGCTCGGAGGTTCAACCACTCGTAGAAGACTGGGAACTCTCTCTGGTCATACTCAAGCTCGAAGGTGCTCGTCGTTGGTGGACGTGTCTGCGACCGCTGCCCATTCGGGAACGTGGTCGAAGTACGACACGGAGGTCCGCAGCGCTGGTGGGTCGATCAGGCGCTCAACGCGATCCCAACGCTGGACCTGCGGGTCATCCGCCGGAAGACTCCCGCCGTACTTCGACAGGTTGCGAAGTCGCTCAGCAATCTCGCGCCATCTGGGCGCGTCTTCGGGTTTGGCATAGAAGAACCACATGGAGTGGTCATCGAGATCCTTCGCCAAGCTAGTCACGTCCGATATAGCTTCTCCCCTTCTCGCGGCCCCTACCCGGCACGCAGATCCCGGTACGGGATCCCGCCGGAGAGCCTACGCGCAGTCCAGCCCTGGTCGACGGGATGCGGCGTGTGTCATCGCGATGTCAGCGCAACTCTGCGCGACAGCCCCTAAACAGCCTCTCCAGACCTCACGAGGGCTGAGCCCACACCTAGCCTGACCTGGGCAAACACTTCCAGACTCGGCAGACCAAACTTAGAAGACTACGGATTAGAAGGTGGGGACTCGAGTTCCTCCGAGTGCGCTGAATGCGTCCAACGGGACACAGCCGCGGCGGCCGTCGAGACGAAGCCGGTCGGGCCGTGGGAGTTCGCAAACGTCACGGTCGTCATGTCGACGGTAGAGGTCTACTGTGTCGCCGGATTGGAGAAAAAAATGAGCAACTTATGCTTTCGCTTTGCCGCCCTGTCAACAACCTTCAAAGGAAGTGCCGTGAACGAACACGCGCGCCCAAGAACGCTACTGCGCTGCGGCATCCATCCTTGGCATCATCGTCCCGGGCCATTGGACAACCATCGGTGTGGCCGGTCTCGGGCCAGGCTCAGCTCTGGTCCAGGCCGGCGATGAATCGGGCCCGGTCGACGACGGCGCGCACAACCTGCCCCGAGGCCACGACGCGGTCGGAGTCCGTCAGCTCGACCTGGAAGTACAGGCGGCGACATTCGGTCCTGGTGAGCTTCGCGCGGGCGTGGACGTCGCGCCCAACAGGGGTCGCGACCCAGTGCTGGAGGTGTACCTCGACACCGACAGATGTCTGGCCCGGCTCGACCAGGCTCTCGACGATACGCACGGTTGCCGCCTCCAGCATGGCGAGCGCGCATGGCGTCGCGAGCGAGGGTACGTCACCGCTGCCGAGAGAAGCAGCGGTGTCCTGGGCTGCCACCCGGTAGGTGACCTCGACACAAAGCCCGGCATCGGAATCGGTCACGCCGTGATCCTTGCACGCCGTGAGACCGCCGCACGCAGGCGCGAGGACCTTCGCCTCCACTCCGGTCGTCCGCTCGGATACTAGGGTGACTCAGAGCAACAGAGCCAGGTACCCGTTGCCGACCATACTATGTGGAGCGACGCGTTCGGGACGTGATGAGAGGTAGCCACCGGTGGCGCAGGACTGAGCCAACATCGGTACCACGCGAACGATTGCGACGACAACAGATGAGCGCTCGGGCTGTCTCGTCCGGTGGTCCACACGCGTTGGCCTACCGGTACGCCGGCGTCGACCGGGCCAGGGTTGCGCTCATCGCTATCAGCCACGCCGTCGATGACATCTACCAGGGGGCAGTGCCCGCGCTGCTGCCGTTCTTTGTCGCTGACCGCCACTACAGCTACGCGGCGGCCACGGGGCTTGTCTTCGCGCTGACGGCCTTTTCGTCTGTGATCCAACCGGTCTTCGGTGCCCTTACGGACCGGCACTGCCTGTTCTGGTTGGTGCCGGTCGGCCTCTCCATCGCTGGGATCGGCGTCGCTCTCTCCGGACTGACCCCGAACTACCCGTTGACTTTTCTCGTGATCGCTCTGGCCGGCATCGGTGTGGCCGCCTTCCATCCCGAGGCGGCGCGTGCCGCACGAGCGGCGAGCGGTGACAACTGGCAGGCGATGAGCCTGTTCTCCGCGGGCGGCAACGTGGGCTATGCGGCCGGTCCGCTGCTTGTCTCGGCAGTTCTTCTTGCCGGATCCGGCACTCGTGGCACGATGTTCCTCGTCGTGCCCGCGCTGGTGACCGGCGTCGTGGTCTTCCTCGTGCTGGCCCGCCACCGGGAGGTAACCGTTCCGAAAAGGCAGCAGAGCGTGAAGAACGCCGAGAACACCGACGACTGGCGGGCGTTCGGCTTGCTAACCTCGGTTGTCGTTGTGCGCTCCGTCGTCAATTTCGGGCTAACCTCGTTGGTGGCGCTCTACGTCGGCACCGCCCTCCACGGCGGCAAGGAGTTCGGCGACCTGGCGCTTACGACATTGGTCGCCTTCGGAGCGCTCGGCACCGTTACCGGCGGCCGGGTCGCGAACCGGTTTGGCCGCCTACCTGTAGTACGCGTCTCGCTCGTCACGACCATTCCGAGCATGCTGGCGGTCACCCTCACTCCGTCGCCGTGGGTCTTTCTCCCCATCGCGATCACTGGGTTCGTGCTCTTCCAGTCGTTCAGCCTCACGGTGACGCTCGGCCAGGACTACCTGCCGAGCCGCATCGGCACTTCCTCGGGCGTGACGCTCGGCTTGGCGATCAGCGTCGGTGGGCTCCTCGCTCCCGCTCTCGGTGCCTTGGCCGACACGACCAGCCTGCGTGTGAGCCTCGTCGTGCTGACTGCCATATTGCCTGCTGCGCTAGCGATTGCACTGCGACTTCAAGATCCACGCCCGCAACGCCGAACTGTCGAGTAAGCTCCTCGGACCCATAGGTGGCCACAAAGGCTGGGACAGGTTGATTTGCGGTGTGATCGACCCGCGGCTCATGCCCGACGCGGCTGTGACAGCGCTCTTGCCGCCCCGGCCGAGCATCTCCGACGCCGCCCCGACCAGGACCCGACGCTGGCGCTCGTTCAGGTGAGCGAGGACAACCTCGAAGAATCGCGCGAACCCTTCGCGTCCGACCCTCCACACCCTCGCTTTACTACGCGCGGATTAACTTACGGTGGACCCTAACCGCCGCCTCACTAGCTCTTGAGCTTCTCCACCAGAGCCGGCACGACCTGGTAGAGGTCGCCCACGATGCCATAATCGGCGAGCTGGAAAATGGGTGCTTCTTTGTCCTTGTTAACTGCAACTATTAGCTTGGACTGACTGATGCCCACCGTGTGCTGGATCTGGCCGCTGATGCCGAGGGCGATGTAAAAGTCGGGCTTCGTCTTGGCTCCAGAGAGGCCGATGATGCGCTCCTCCGGAAGCCACTCGAAGTCGGCCAGGCTCTTGGTGCAGCCGATCTCGGCCTCCAAGGCTGTGGCCAGCACCTGAGCCAGGTCCAAGTCTTCGCGCTTGCCAAAGCCGCGGCCGACGCCGACGATGCGCGGGGCGACCTCAAGGTTCACCGCCTGGCTCTCGCGGGCGCGGCGACCGACGACCCTGACCGCCGACGGCGAGAGCGAGAGCGCGGGCCTGACCACTTCGCCAATGCCGGCCTGCAGCTGGCCGATCTCGAAGGTCTTAGGCATCACGGCAAACACCTTGACCGGCGTCTCGATACGCTCCTCGGCCACCGTGTTGCCGCCCAGGGCGTAGCGCCTGCCCACGAGCTGTCCGTCCTCGACGGTCATGCCGTTTGTGTCGGTGAGCGCTCCTGCGCCGAGCTTCTGCGCCAAGCGGCCGGTGAGGTCCTTGCCGCGCCGGCTGGAGGAGATGAGCAGGTACACGGCGCCCGCCTGGTCAGCGATCTGCGCGAGCGCGTCAACCACCACGTCAGGCTGTAGCGCTTGCAAGACCGCGTCCTCGCTGACGTAGATGCGGTCGGCGCCGAAAGTGGCCAGTTCGGTTGCCGCGGCTTCGGCACCCGGCCCCAGAGCGGCGGCAGAAAGGCCCAGGCCCAGCGCCATGGCGAACTGCTTGCCCTGGAAGACCAGTTCGCGCGCGGCTTCCGGCTTGTCGCTGTAGATGAGGATCTCCGCCATCGTTATCTCCCCAGTACCCCTTCTCTGACGAGCGCGTCGATCAGGCCTGCCGCCTGTGAGGAGGCGTCGCCCTCCAGCATGATGTGTTTGCGATCCTGCTTTTCCGCAAGGTTGGACAGGATGGTCTTCTGCGGAGCGGCCGATGCCGCGTCGAGGCCTAAATCAGCGAGCGAGAGCTCGGTGACTAGCTTCTTGCCGGCCTTCATGATGTTCATGAGGCTCGGGATACGCGGCTCGTTGATCTCACTCACCACGGTGACGACGACAGGCAAGGTCGCCTCCAGCGTCTCAACCATGTCGTCCATGATGCGCTCGGCGCGCACGGCGGACCCGGAGAGCTCCAACTTGCGCGCGTAACCGACCTGTGGCATCCCCAGAATCTGCGCTACGCGTGAGCCCACTTGACCGCTGTAATTGTCCGTGGATCCTTCACCAAAAAAAAGCAAGTCGGCGCCGCCGACTTGCTCCACGGCCCTTGCGATGGTAACGGCCACTGCGGCCTGGTCGGTGGCCGCGAGGGCGGGATCGGCGACTATGACGGCCTCGTCGGCACCGATCGCCAGCACCTCCTTCATCGTCTCCCTGATCCTGCTGTTGGCCTCGGCCACAGTGAGCGCCACCACGGTGACGTCGGTGCCACCCTCCTTGATCTGAATGGCGGCTTCGAGGGCGTTCTTCTCCAGGTTGCCGACCTTGTACGGGATCGCCTCCAGCACCGGTTCACGGTTCTTGACGCGCACCATCTGAAGATCCATGTTCGTCTTCACACAGACGATGATCTTCATGCTCATCACCTTTCGTCCCTGGTGACTGCCTCGGTTCCCGCCTCCGGCCCTAGCTCATGCGGTGTTGCACCCCGAACTGGCCCCGCGGGTAGTGCCAGGTCAGCGCCCGTTCGTCGCAGCAGATTAGGCAGGTGCCGCACTCCAGGCAGCCCTCCCAGTTAACCACCACGTCGCCTTCGTCGTTGAGCTCGTAGAGGTCGGCCGGGCATACGGTCACGCAGACCTTTTTAGTGCAGACGGCTCGACAGATCTCGTGGTCGATGACGATGTGAGGTTCCTTGTCCAGCTTGAACACGTTCAGGCCCAGCTTCGCGGCAATGCTCATCCTGCCGTCGCTGCCCGTCCCGCCATCACTCATGACGCCCACCTCCTCTCTAGAGCTTGCGGAACTGGTTGGCGTCTTTCAGCGTGGCGACGTTCAGGAAGTCCCTGCGCACGCCGCGGAACACGGTGCTCATGAGGCGCTTGGTTGGCCCCGGACCGATGGTGAAAACCTGCTCCAGGAGGCGGGTCACGGCATCTGGATAGTGGTCGAAAAGCCGCGGGTTCTCCATGACGTGCGGTACCGCCTGCGCAGTGCGCAGGTCCTGGAGCACGAAGCTATGGTCGAGACAGGTCTGGTAACACGACAGGCTGGCGGCGCTGAAGTCGCCAGTTTTGCGTGCTTCCAGCACCGCCCTGGCTGCGTAGTAGCCGGAGGCGATGGCAAAGTCCATGCCACGCACCGTGACCAGTGCGTTGAGGGAAAGCCCAGCGGCATCGCCGGTCATCAGATAGCCGTCGCCCAGGAGCTTGGGCACCTTGGCGATGCCGCCCTCGGCGATAGCGTGGGCCGAGTACTCGGCCACCGTGCCGCCGGCTATCAACGGCCTGATCTGGGGCAGCTGCTTGAGCCCGTCGAGGAGCTGCCAGCTTTCCAGGTCGTCCGGCCTGCGGCGCATCCAGTCCATGCCGACGACGATGCCGAGGGCGACTGACTCCTTGTTGGTGTATAGGAAGCCCCCGCCCATCATGCCCATGGTCACCGAGCCCATGAACAGCTGGGCGGCGCCCTCACCCGAGTTGAGGTGCCAGCGGTCCTCGATGACGCCGGCAGGTAGCTCAATGACCTCTTTGTAGCCGAGGGCGTGTGAGGCGGCCGCTGGTTTGTCGCGCAGGCCAGCGGCCTCGCTGACCAGACCGAGCACTCCCTCAGCGATGATGGTGACATCCGCGCCGATCTCATCCTCGCCGGCGCGGATGCCGATGACCTTGTCGCCCTCTTTGATCAGTGTGTCGACGAGGATGTTGGTGACCACCATGCCGCCCTTCTCGGTCACCTTGTCTGCAAGCCACCGGTCGAGCTTGGCGCGGATGACGGTGTACGACTGCGGCTTGGGCACGGTGAAGGAGTCGGCGGCGATCTCGAGGGTGACCTGGCGCCCCTCGGCCATCAGCGTGATCAGCTCGCGCATGACTGGCCGCTCAAATGGCGCCTCCTCCCAGAGCTCTGGATAGACTTCCTGTAGCGCACTCGTGTAGAGGCGGCCACCAGTGACATTCTTGGAACCCGGGTAGTCGCCACGCTCCAGGAGCATGACCTCGACACCCTCGGAGGCTAGGCCATAGGCTGCCGCAAGACCGGCAAGGCCACCGCCTACGACGATACACTCGACCCTCTCCATAAGCTTTATCGCCGCCTCATGGTGATCTGTTTCCGAAGGAATCCGCGACCTTCAGCGGAGTGCTGCTGTGGTAGGAGCTGCCTCAGCTCCGCAGTGCAGCCCCACAATGCATTTCCACGCAATCACTCAGGCGGGTGCGAGCCAACGTCGCCTCGTTGGCCACCAAGGCCTGTAGCGCTGACTCGACCGGCAATAGCCCACCGTTGGCGAATGTGCGCGCACCGCCCAATTTGCGATTGTGTGCACTCGCACAATTAGGCAGTAAAGGGATTGTGCGTGTTGCCCCATTGGTCTCGAGCAATGATGCCACGCATGATGTTCAGGCCACCTTCCGCGCCGACCTCGTAGCTCATAGCGCCGCGCAGTAGCATCTCGAGTGGCGTCTCCTTAGTGTAACCGAAAGCGCCATGGTAGATCATGCCGTGGCGAGCTATATCGTGGCAGAGTGTGGGAGCGAGGCACTTGCAGGTTGAGATGACCTTGTTGATCTCCTTGCGGCCGAAGCAACCCGGATTCTTGTTCTCCTCGCAGATCATCCATGCGCCACGCTGCAGGTTCAGCTTGAGCATGTCAAGCTGCATCCAGTCGTTGGCCATCTCAAAGGAGATGCCCTCCCACTTGCCGAGCGGCTTTCCGAAAGAGTAGCGCTGGGCAGTGTACTCGGCGCTGATCTCGAGGGCCTTCTCGGCGCCACCGAGGCAGGCGGCGACGACCAGCACGCGGGCGGCGTTGAAACCGTCCATGTTGGCATAGAAGCCCTTGCCCTCCTCTCCAAGCAGGTACTTGCGGGGCAGCTCCACGTCCTTGTAGATCCAGTCGCCCGTCGAGAGGCCCATGCGGCCCATGTCCTTGTAGGTGGTCCACGTGATGCCAGGCAGGTGGGCAGGCACCCAGATGAACGTCATACCTTTATGACCAGCGTTGGGGTCAGTCTTGACCAAGGTGCAGTGGCCGCTCGGGGGGCCCAACTTGGCGCACTCTTTGGGACCCGAGACGTAAGCCTTCTCCCCATTCATGATATAGGCCTGCTTGGCCTCGTTCCAGATGGCGGTGGTCCTAATAGCGGCAAGATTGGAACCGCCACTTGGCTCAGTTGTGTTGATACCGGCAAAGGCCTTGCCGGCGGCGACAGCGGGCAACACTTCTTCTTTGAGTTCTTTAGTGGCGTACTTATTGAGGATATACGACCAGCCGAGGGAAAGCAGCGTGTAGACCGGGGTCGACATGGAGAGATCGGCACGCGCGATCTCACTGATAGTGATCATCGCGTAGATAAGCTCTTCGCCAGGGACGGCGCAGCCACCGTATTCCTCGGGAATGGTTACACCGAAGATACCCAGTTCCTGCATGCCCTCGACGATGTCGTCTGGGATCCCAGCCTCCGCTTCATCGATGGCGCGGGAGCGTGGCTCAAGGTTCTTGACAAGCCACTCGCGGATCGACTGCCGGTAGAGGTCTTGTTCGGTGGTGTAGCGGAAATCCATGCCTGCCTCCTGTCTTACGGACATCACCCGTACCTCCTGCTGTTAGCGCTTAGCGCAGACAGCCAGATGAGGTCTGTGATACAAGCCCAGCGCACTAGGTTCGCTTGTTGAAGGCTCATAGCCGTCAAGGCAGAAGTCAGGTGAGCACACCCAGGTGAGGTTGTCAACTCGGGCGGCGCGGTCAGGAGGGGCCTATCGAGAAGCTGACCTGATCTAAAGCTCGTCGTCGCCAGCCGGTGCAAGTCCGGTCCGGGTAGTTACCAGGAAGCCCGGTAGCAGGCTGGCGGCTCGGACTGGAAGCGGTCCGGGTCGAAGCCCAGCGTTAAAAGTCCTTTAGGGACAGCGACCGAGCGGTCCGCAGCATGAAGCGAAGCCTGCCGCGCCGTTAGTGTGCCCGCCTTCGGGCGGGGCGGAGGGAGTGAACCGCTCTGTGTTTGATGGAGACTCCGGCTATTGGTTTCCAACCGCGAGAGCGGAAGCCTTTTGACGGTAGTAGAGATCCTCGAACTCTGCCGGGGGGAATGTAGTCGAGCTCGGAGTGGAGGCGCTCATCGTTCCACCAGCTGACCCACGACGCCGTCGCGAGCTCGAGGTCGGACCGGCCTCGCCACGGTCCTTCTCTCCAGACGCACTCGGCCTTGTAGAGGCCGTGCACGGACTCGGCCAGGGCGTTGTCAACAGGCAGTCACCGCGGGAACCGACCGAGGTAACGGCTCCTTCTGACGCCAAGCGCTCCGAGTAGCGAATCGAGAGGTATTGGACTGCCCCTGTCGCTGTGGTGGATGAGGCCGGACACCTCACGGCTACGGCGCCAGATCGCCTGCTCCAGGGCGTCGAGGGCGAGCTCGGCGCGAAGATTCGTCGCGACCTGCCAGCCGATGATCATGCGGGAGAAGACGTCGGTGACAAAGGCCACGTAGCAAAAGCCGGACCAGGTCGGGCCATAAGTGATGTCGGCCACCCAGAGACGGTTCGGCTCGGTGGCGCGGAACTGGCGATCGACGAGATCGGCGGGACGGGCGGCTTGTTCATCGACGATGGTCGTGCGCTTGGTCTTGCCTCTCACGACGCCTCTCAGACCTAGGCGCCCTTAATCGGCCGAGGTGGTCGCGTCCGACGTCGATGTCGTCGCGGATCGCGGCCTTCCAGAGCTTTCTCAGCCCATAGACCGAGCGGTTCTTCCTGTGCAGGTCGACGATCTTGTCCGAGAGCTCGCCATCGCGTACCGACCGCCGGGAGGGCCGGCGGGTCTTCCTCGCGTAGTAAGTAGACGGGGCGAACTGCAAGGCAGCGCAGATCGGCTCGACCCCGAAGGCTTCGCGATGAGAGTCGATGTAGGCGACTACTTCGGCTGTCGGCGGTCGAGCTCCGCCCCGAAGAAAGCTGTTACGCGGAATTCCGCGTAACAGTTTTTATGTGGAACCGGCGATTATGCGGACTCGACTGTTCGGCATGATCGTCGTGGCTGCTCACAGCGCGTGCGTGGCGGCGAACCAGTCCACATAATCGCTCCGACCGACCGACACTTCTATCTCCCAACTTGAGGAGAAGAGGAGGCGTCGTGTCGAAAGGATTGCGTGAGTGTTTGAGGGGGCCACTGGCACCATATGTGCCGGGGTTCCGCGACGAGCTGAGTCAGTTCGGCTACTCGAAGTCAGCGGCGAAGAGACAATTGCAGCTCATGGCTCGCCTGAGCGCCTGGCTCGAGGACGAGAACCTCGAGGTGTTCGAACTGGCGACGCCTCGAGTCGGGCGGTTCTTTCAAGCCAGGCGCGCCGAGCACTACGCCAACCTGCTCACGCCGAGAGCAGTCGTGCCCCTCGTCGGGTATCTGCGGCGAGTGAGCGTGATGGGTGACCCACCGGCGGCCGTGGCATCAGGCCCGGCAGAGGTCTTGGTTGAGCGCTTCCGGGTCTACTTGGTCAGCGAGCGGGCTCTTGTCGACGGAACGGTGCGGTTCTACCTTCACGTCGCCCGCTTGTTCGTCTCGGAGCGACTCAACCGAGACGGGTTGGAGTTGGCAGGACTGCGGGCGGGCGACGTGACCGGGTTCACGGCGCGGACCTGCGCGACCCGTGGGTTGTCCTCGGCCCGTCAGGTCGTCTCGGCGTTGCGGTCCTTCCTTCGCTTCTTGCAGCTCGAAGGCCTGACCGAGCTGGCGCTCGACGGGGCCGTGCTGTCACCAGCTGGCTGGAACCCGTCGCTGCCGCGGGCCATCAGTACCGCCGACGTGACGCGGTTACTGGCGGGCTGTGATCGCAGGACTGCCATCGGGCAACGGGACTTCGCCATCTTGAAGTTGCTTTCGCGTCTAGGCCTTCGCGGTGGAGAGATCGTGGTGCTCGGGCTCGACGACATCGACTGGCGCGCCGGTGAGATCGAGGTGCACGGCAAGGGACGCCGCCACGATCGCCTGCCGCTGCCGACAGATGTCGGCGAAGCACTCGCCGCCTACCTAAAGCGGGGTCGGCCCTCCAGCGACTGTCGACGAGTCTTCCTCCGTCATCACGCTCCCTTCCGTGGGTTCGCCGAAACCGGTGCGATCCGCGGCGTCCTTGATCGCGCATGCGCGCGGGCAGGCATCGCCTATGTGTCGCCTCACCGTCTTCGACACACGGTGGCGACCGAGATGCTGCGCGCCGGGGCTTCGCTCTCCGACGTCGGGCAGATCCTTCGTCACACTGGCGTCGCCACGACGGCCGTGTACGCCAAGGTCGATCACGAGCGGTTGAGGGTGCTCGCCCGAGCGTGGCCGGAGGTGACGGCATGACCGCTCTCAAAGCCGCTCTCGCCGACTATCTCGCGCTGCGTCGCTCTCTCGGCTACAAGCTCGAACGAGGAAGCGAACTGCTGACGGACTTCGTCGACTACCTCGATCAGCAAGGGGCCGACCATGTCACCGTCGAGCTCGCCGTCACCTGGGCGACGCTGCCTGTGAACCCGGAGTCGCGCTGGCGGGCCCAGCGCCTCGGTATGGTGCGCTGCTTCGCCCGCTACCTCAATGCGCTCGAACCTCACAACGAGGTCCCACCGACCAGGCTGCTCCCTCCGGGGACGACGCGCCCCGCGCCGTTCCTCTACTCCGAGGCCGAGGTCGCACGGCTGATGGCTGCCGCTCGGGGTCTTCACACTCCGCTCTATGCCGCCACAATCGAGACAGTGATTGGGCTGCTCGCCGTCAGCGGGCTTCGGGTCGGCGAGATCCTCCGCCTTGACCGTGGTGACGTCGACTTCGAGGGCGGGATGCTGACCGTTCGCAACTCGAAGGCGGGAAAGTCACGTATCGTCCCGCTGCACCCGACCAGCACCGAGCGGCTGCTGACATACGCCACCGAGCGGGACGCCCTGTTCCCGAAGCCGGTCGCACTGAGCTTCTTCATCTCCACAGCGGGCACACGACTGCTCTCCGGCAACCTGAACACCGTCTTCGGGAAGATGCTGGAGCGTGCCGGATTGCCGCCTCGATCTGGTCGGAAGGGGCCACGCCTCGCGGATCTACGCCACAGCTTCGCCGTTTCGACCGTGCTTGATTGGTACCGGTCAGCCGTCGATGTCCAGGCGGACCTCCCGCTGCTGTCGACCTTCCTCGGTCATGCCAACCCGGCCTCGACGTATTGGTACTTGAGCGCATCGCCTGAGTTGCTCGCAGCCGCAGCTGCTCGCCTCGACACAGTGGGAGTGGGGTCATGACCGCGCTCGCGCCCACCCTCGAAGCCTTCTTCGTCGAGCGGCTGGGTTCGCAGCGACATGCGAGCCCGAACACGATCGCCTCCTATCGGGACAGCTTTCGGCTGTTGCTCAACTTCGCACAGCAAGCCACTGGCATCGCACCGGCGAAACTGCAGATCGAGATGCTCGACGCCCCGCTCATCGGCGCCTTCCTCGATCATCTCGAGCGCCAACGCCAAGTGGCTGTGACTACCCGGAATGCCCGGCTGGCTGCGGTGCACTCGCTGTTCTCGTTTGCCGCTCTCCGCCACCCTGAGCACGCCGGGCTCATCCAGCGTGTTCTCGCCATCCCCGCCAAGCGCGGCGACCATCCCGACATCTCTTACCTCACCGGATCCGAGATCGAGGCACTCCTCGCCGCACCAGACACCACCACCCGCATCGGCCGACGCGACCGGGCACTCCTGCTCGTTGCGGTCCAGACCGGGCTGCGTGTGTCGGAGCTCATAGGGCTACGCCGCCAGGACGTCACTCTTGGCGCCGGTGCTCATGTCACCTGCGTCGGGAAGGGGAGAAAGCAGCGTTCCACCCCGCTCAGGATTCAGACGGTCACGATGCTGCGTGACTGGCTTGACGAGTGCGGCGGTCAAGCGACCCACTGTTTCCGGGGCCTCACGGCGAATGTCTCAGCCGGGACGCCGTCAGGCGCATCGTCGATCGGCACACCGCCACCGCTGCATCCGCCTGCCCCTCCCTTGTTGCCAAGCGGGTCACGCCGCACGTGCTCCGGCACAGTTGCGCCATGCAGCTGCTGGACGCAGGAGTGGACTGTGCGGTCATCGCGCTCTGGCTCGGTCACGAATCGGTCCGGACGACCGACGTATATCAGCACGCGGATCTCCGCATGAAAGAACGCGCTCTCGCGCGGGTCACACCCCTAGGCACTGCACCCGGTCGATACCATCCCCCCGACTCGTTGCTCGCGTTCCTCGAAGCCCTGTGATTATGTGGACTGGTTCGCCGCCACGCACGCGCTGTGAGCAGCCACGACGATCATGCCGAACAGTCGAGTCCGCATAATCGCCGGTTCCACATAAAAATCGCCGCGGACTTCAAGATCTCATTCGCCCGGCGGAGCTCTCTGTTCTCCTTCTCGAGCTCGCGCATCCTCCGGCGTTCATCGGTCGTGAGCCCCGTCCGGCGGCCCTGATCGATCTCGGCCTGGTTCACCCAGTTGCGGAGCATCTCGGGATTGAGGCCGAGTTGCGTGGCGACCTTGCCGATGGCGCCTCGCTTCTCACCGGACTCCTCACGAGTCTCAAAGACGAGGCGAACAGCTCGTTCCCTCAGCTCAGCTGGGTACTTCCTCGGTGCTGGCATGACTCCATCCTTTCCAAAGAATGGAGCCTCCAGGAAACTCAGAGCGGTTCAGTGCGCCCTAACTGGGGCCTTCGGGTCGACTGATGCTGTGATCAGTTTCCTGGCATCATTGGCAGTGGCTTTCTCCCTCTGCTATCTTGGCCAGTGCGGAATGCTGGGCTTCGATGCCTTCTACTGGAGTAATCGTAAGACCGACGGTGGAACGCACCGTATTCTCTGTGAAGATCAGGTAGCGCAGTGGCTGCAGGGATATTAGTCATAGACATGCAGAATGCTTTCTGTCACTCGGAAGGTTTCTTTGCGCGCTCGGGTGCGCCTCCAATCATCGATTTGCCAAATTGTATCGCTGAGATTTCTGCGTTACTGGTTGCTGCTAGACGACTTGAAATAGCCGTTTTGTACACGCGGCACGTCTACAAAGAAGATCTATCTGACGCAGACAGCGTGACGCGCCGACTTTTCCGATCTGATAGTCGATTACTTGCTCGAGGAAGTTGGGACGCTGAGATTATTGATGAACTCTTCCCTGCCTCTAGCGAGATCGTTGTTGAGAAGAATCGGTATGACGCCTTCCTCCACACTGGGCTCGAGAATCTTCTGCAGCAACGAGGTATCACTTCGCTGGTCGTATGCGGCGTATTGACCAACGTTTGTGTGGCGATAACCGCGACTGCTGCGTACATGCGCGACTTCTCTATAGCGGTGCCTTCGGACTGTACGGCAGCGCTAGACTCTGATTTGAAAGCCGCCTATCTCAAGTCAATGGGAGCATTCGCTGACATCAGACCCTGGGCCGAGCTTTGCCTCCACCCATAGGCTCCGGTGATGGAAGGCTCTTATACGAATCTCTCGTGCGGCATCTTCACGAGGTACTGCGCAATCCGCTGATTCCGTACACACCCGGGACGAAGTTTGAGCTTTCCCCCGCAGGTCGGACACTTGGTTAAGGGCCCTCCGTAAAAGAACATGGTCGGAGTTATGAGGCTGTGACTGAGCGGGCGGCAGGCTGGGCGGGGTGCACGGTGTAGTTCCAGTCGCCGTGAAAGTCGTGGCGGCCGAGAGCGACGGAGGCCATGTCGGCCTTGGTGATCTTGAGCCCTTTGAGGTAGGAGCCGGTGTCGAGGTGAGCTGGGACCTTGAGGCCGCGCTTGTTGGCGGTGGCTCCGATCAGGTCCACGAGGACCTCGTGGCTGGTGAGCGGACGTCCCCGCCAGTTCATCGAGATGAAGCTGAACATACGGTGCTCGATCCTGTCCATTTCGAGGTGCCGGGCGGGTAGTGGCAGACCGTGATCTCGAGGCCAGTCTCCTCGGCGAGGTGGGCGAACTCCTTCTTCCAGGTGCGGACCCGGTAGCCATTCGAGCCGCCGGCATCCGCGGTGATCGGTAGCCGCTTGGCGTCGGGGTAGACGATCCGCCCCACCATCTCCCACCAGCGCCGGATCGTCTCGACGGCGAACTCGGCCGTGTCGGCCCGGTTGCCGAGCGAGACCCAGCCCTCGTCGTTGTAGAGGTCGTAGACTCCGTAGGGAACGGCCCGGCCGAGCTGTTTGTCGAGGAAGTCGTGGGTCTTGACCCTCGTCGGCTCTCCGGTCGGCTGCCACTCGGTCCCGGTGTTCTTGAACTCCCCGACGAGCTCGCCGGGTAGCCCGGGCGCATTGCTGCGCCCAGGCCCCTCAGAACCGAACGTGCACGCTTTCCCCGCATCCGGCTCAAGCAAGCCTAAAGGCTCGCAGGCGCCGCAGGTTCTGGTTCCTATGGCACCTCGGTAGAAGGCCGTTGGCGGCAACGGGCATGCACGAGACGAAGTGTGCTGCTGGAGCCCGACGTGCCGCGCTCCCGGTAGGCGATGCTCGTTTTGGCCAGCGCCTTCCCGGCAGTGCGCACCCACTGCTCCCATTCTTGAGGGCTTTGCGGTGGTGATCGGTGGCAAGGAGAAGCTCCCCGCAGAGAGGGCATACCCCGTGTTGTGCCTGGAGCAGGCGCAGACTGAGACTGTCCATCGGTGGAGGAGCCGCCCGGCGCCGCCGGGCGGCCCAGTACCCGGCCAGGGCCGGGTCGTCAAGTGACGCCCCCGCCTTGACCATCTGGCGTTGGATGATCCTGGTCCAGGCGTGCTTGACCAGATAGGCGCCGCTGTTGCGGTCGCCGAACACCCGCCGGTCACGTCTGGACTTGTTGAACCGGCCGAAGTACCAGTCGACGATCCAGCGCTTCGGTTTCCTCGGATGGCTGTGTTTGGCCCACTTGTAAAGGAGCCGTCACAGGTAACGGTCCAGCGCGGAGAACATCTCTCTGAGAAGACCGCGACTCGCAGCCCGTCTGGTGTGAGCGTGTAGGTTTGGTGTGCGGGATGCGCTCGATCAGACCGTGTAGGCGGAGGCGTCGAAGGTCGTAGGTCATCTGGCTGGTGGTGTAGTCCCGTCCGAGCAGTCCGGAGGCGAGCCCACGAAGGCTTTTGTTGGGGTGAAGCCGGCGACGGCGTGGACGAACACGGCGAGGGCGCCGGTCAGGGCCATGGCGCGTGGATCCCCGAAGCGCAGGGCTCCGGTTCGTTGGCCCTCTCTTTTGTAGGGCTCGTGGATGCGCTCAAAGAGCGCAGAGCCGATGGCACAGCCCTGACCGGCACGTTCGATCCTAAGCAGACGATCATTGACGTGTCGCCCCTTGGTGATCAGCTCGGGCAGGTGCTCGAGGCGCGACAGCACCCCGACGTCCTTGGGCTAGTTGATGACGGTCTCGATTCTCAGGGCCCACCCTTGCGTTCGTACTCGTGAGCGGACCTGGAT
>Ga0326727_10010321_pt1 | contig 22328 bp, 10 predicted proteins | sample MB2enrmetagenome_FD_207643 | JGI IMG/M metagenome (GOLD analysis project Ga0326727, IMG submission 207643) | Lab enriched peat soil microbial communities from McLean, Ithaca, NY, United States - MB29MY | ecosystem: Environmental > Terrestrial > Soil > Wetlands > Peat | place: USA: New York...
TTAACAATTGAGCGTCTGGGTGTAAGCGTCTTTTGCCCGAAATCGACATCCTCCCATTTGACGCCGCTCAACTCTCCTCGGCGAAGTCCCGTACCGAAATCGAGCAGCACCATAACGCGCTCTCTCGGTTTCAGGACTTCAAATATGAGCTGGGATAGCTGATCGACGCTGAGACGGGTCGGGGTCGACAGACGCTGTCCACCCTGGCGAACGGCCGAGATGGGATTATGGTCGATCCATTCGTAGCGAATGGCGTGTACGTAGAGAACGTGCATGAGGTCTCTGATTTTCTTTTTGGTCCCTGGAGCCAGAGGGTTCCCGTTCGGTTTCTTGAGCGGTGACAGCCAATCTTCTACTGCGACTGCCTTCAGTTCCTCTAGCGCGACCTCACCCCATCGGGGAATGATCCACCTCCTCAAGTAGCTTCGGTAGTTATCCTTGGTTGAGAAAGCACGCCTGCTCTTAGGATCTGCTTCCATCGAGCATTCTCTCTGGAGCCAGTGATCCACCAGTTCCTTGAGGGTGGTGGGACCATCCCCGGATCGGCGACCCATGCCAAGACGATGAACTTCCCTCCGTGCAGCGGCCTCGCTTCGAAATTCTTTGGCTAGGCCGAGTACACGTTTGCGTTCTGTGGGTCGACCATCCGCTCCAGCGTCGTACCATCGATAGACCAGTACATCTCCGGACTTCCTCTGAATCGTGCTGAGGAAGCCCTTACTCGTATGCCTCTTTCTCATTGATACCCTTTCCTTTCAGAAAGAGGCGGGCGGCGATCCGAGTGTAGCTTGCTTTTCATCCACTCGTCTAGCTGTGAAATTTTGAAGCGCCACACTTTGCGCAATCCGTCTCCCCACGGATATGCAGGAATCTCGCCTTTGCGTGCCTTCTCCAACAGAGTCTTGGGGGCGATGTCAAGATACTCAGCGGCTTTTTCCGCCGAAACGTAGGGCTCGAAATCGCGCGCGAGGCCATCAGCGGTTGGAACGGGTGAGTGCATTGACGTAAACCCTCATTGCATCGTCGTTGTCCCGGACAGACTGTCCGATGCGGATGCCACGCAGGGGCAAGACGCATGTGCAGCTCGGCTACAACGTTGCACTTGACAATATCCCACATGTACACATAGAGTCAAGAAGTAACGTTACTTATTTATTCAGTGTAACCATCGAAAGGAGTTCCATGGTAGAGAACGCCGCGACCCCGCAGCAGCCAGTGATCTCCATCCGCATCTCCGATGCTCTGCGCTTAAGGCTTGAAACCCTGAGGAAAATCATATCCCTCAAGACCGGCCAACCCGTCTCGACATCGGAAGCTGCAAAGCAGCTTCTTGAGTCTGCGCGAGACGACCGTCTTGAGTTGGTAAACCTGCTTGCAGAGCCAACGGATTCCCTGCTGAGAATTCGTGGGAAGGCAGACTCAGGACTCTCGCTTTCGCAGGCGGAATGGACCATGGTGGCCCATTACTGTGCCATCGGAGCAGAGTCATTTATGAATACCGCACAGGGCCAGATTTCCTACGAGACCCTGGCCGAAATCCTTGAGGCATTCCTTGCCGCTTACGCCATCGCACGGAGACCGAAGAAGTCCATGCGGGATTTTGTGTATCTGCGGACTCTTCCAGGGGACAAACTGGTCGAGGCCAAGGAAGTTGAAGATATTGGAAGCGATGACGTGCGCCGGGTGGTGAATCACACCATTCAAATGCTGAGGAACCCGGCTCAAAAGCGGCGAAAACCGTTACTTGCGGTTCGCAATCTCTACACACTTCTCGATGAGGAGAAGTTCTCAAATATTGAGAAGCTCAACGAGGTGCTTTGGCCGCACTGGTCAGCCCTATGGCGAGTGTGCGCGCGCGGCCACTATTCCCTTCACCGAAAGCCCCTGCGAGAGAAAGTGCCTGCGGAGACAAATGATGAGGATTTTGAGCTTGCGGTTCAGCCGGCATTGCCGTCCTTGGAAGAAGGCGGATACCGCCTCGATCTGGTGCGGGAAGAGGGGAATGAGTTCTCCCCTCGTTTGCAGTTTCCCGGAGCGCTTGCGCCGCAGTATCCGGTGTGTGGATACCCGAGGATTGCGGAGTTCCGAAGAATGCTGGAAGAGCTGGATTTGGAGCGGGATCTTTGCCAATGGCAAGGCTACTACTTCTATGCTCACACGGCGATCCTAGAGGACGAGGGGAGGGGAGTATTTTTCTTTGCGCGTGAGAACGGAATCACCTTCCGATTCCCGATGGAACACTGGCAGTCGATTCGGAATCTGTTTCGGCGCGCATGGCAGGCCCCCGAAGTGATCCATACGTGGGAGGCTCAGGTGCTGGAGTATGGCGAACTGTAAGAGCGCGGTGCTTTGCACCGGATGAATGTGGACACGACACCCCCAAACGGGAACTGCGGAGCGACGGATTGGCGGGTTTGATGTTTACGCAGGTTAACGTTCATGGTGTCAGCAGATTGGATCGCTTAGTGGAAATGTTCGTGGTAGCGAGCGATGACTGGATTTTGCGACAAAGTACTTTTGGCGTCGATCAGGTAAACGCGTTGAAGCGTAAGGACTTTCTGTAAACCAGCATTTCGCCGCTTGACGGCGGCAGAGCAGGACGCGGTATGGGCAACAAAGCAGTTTCCCCAATGAGTATTCGCCGCATTCAGGCCACTCCACAGTCCAGTCTGCCATTTGGCGAAGAGGCGAAGCCCGGATTCCGCACAAAAACCGCCGCCACGCGGCTGACTCCAGAGGAACTTTGCGAGATCGAAACCGCCGCCGAAGGCGCGGGACAAGCCCTCTCCGAATGGCTACGCGCGACTGCTTTGCACGCCGCGCGGCAGCGTCCCGCCGACCCTGCGGAACTGGTGTTGGCCGAGGTTTGGGCACTACGTTATGCCCTCCTGAATCTCTTCCATGCTGGCGCTCAAGCGGCATCGGAAGGAAGGCAAATGTTGCCCGATTCCATCCTCAAAATCCGCGATGAAGCCGATGCCCGCAAGCTCCAACAGGCTCGTAAATTACTCGACGATTTTCTCGCACCGCAGGGCATGAAACGAGGACGGAAACCATGAATGACCTGTCCTTTCCGACACGTTTTCCGTGGCTTCCTGCGATGGCAATACTGGCCTTTTCCGGGGCGTTGTTTCTGTGTAATTGGTTGGTGTGGACGCCCATGCAGCGCTACTACCTTGGAGCCTATTTGAGGTGCGTCTTGCTCGGAACTAACCCGGCTTCGAGTACCGAAATCCGATGGTTGTACAAGACCGCACCGCACAAGCAACAGGAATTGGCTACGGATGCCGACGTGGTTCCGGCAACATCAGGCGGCGATCCCCGCATCCCGATGCAGCTTTCGCCAGCGGCGCGGCAGGACGGATGGACCGGCCTGCAACAGGGGCCGGATGGATGGCTCCAAACAGTCAGACTCCAGCCGTTTCTTGAGGCGCAGTTCTATGACGGAGAGCGCTTCTGGCGATTGCTATTGACGCCCCTGCTTTGGGGAGCCGCGATGTTTTTTTTTCTATTGGCGGGGGGAAACATATTGCGGAGCCTGAACGCATATGACCAGTGGGATTTGGAGAGGATCGAATGGGGGGAACCTCCGACAATTTGGCCGCAGAGATGGAGAAAAAAGATCGGCAGAACGCGATTCAGCCTGCCGGGATTTGCGAGGCGGAAGATCGCAGGCGTTGCGCCAAAAACAGCATCACCATCGCCAGTCAGCGCTCCCGCCGACTCGCTGAAGAAGCCGATCCAGCCAGTGCTCCCGATCTTCGGTTCGACCATTGATGCCGCCGCCGACAGACCCAAAGAGCGGTCTGCCTGGAAGGAGACGAAGAGAATCGAATGAGAGGCAAATTGCCGAGAACACGTTCTTACGGCATTCACCGTCGGCGCGCTGACGGTTCCGCGCACAGTTGAGGAGCGCTTATGCTTACGATCTCGAAACCGCTGTCCGCCAGTCAGGCGCGAACATACCATGCGCGGGAGTTTGCCGCGCAGGAGCAGAACTATTGGAGCCGCGACCAGCAAGGCCACAGCGAATGGCAGGGCAGGTTCACCGAGCAATGGAGCTTGCATGGTGCAGTCGGCTCCGAACATTTCGCGCGGTTGAGCGAAGGCCAGCATCCACACACCGAAGAGCAACTGGTCCGGCATCAGGTTTCGAGAACCTATGAAGGAAAGTTCGGCAGAGAGGTGACCAGCGCCGAGCACCGCGCCGGATGGGACGCCACGTTTTCCGCGCCGAAATCGGTTTCTCTGACTGCGCTTGTGGGCGGCGATGACCGAGTGCGGGAGGCGCACCGGGAGAGCGTCCGCGTTGCGCTCTCTGAGTTGGAGCGGTACACCCAGGCGCGGATCGGCAATGTCCACACCCCGGAGACAACCGGAAAATTCATTGCCGCCACTTTCGAGCACGACACCGCGCGGCCCGTCGATGGCTACGCTGCCCCGCAGCTTCATACTCATGCGGTGATCTTCAATGTAACGGAGCGGGAGAACGGCGAAACACGCGCTTTGCAGCCGCACGAGATGTTTGTTTCACAGCGTTACACCACAGCGGTTTACCGATCAGAACTTGCGCTGCGTCTGGAAAGGCTGGGCTACGAATTAGAGCGCGGCAAATATGGGCAACCGGAAATCCGAGGCTACTCGAAGGAATATCTGGAGGCTTCCAGTCCGAGGCGTGAACAGATCAAAGACCATCTCCGAGAACAAGGAATCGACGGAGCCGCGGCAGCGCAGATCGCGGCCCACCATACGCGCGACCGCAAAGAACTGCTGTCGCCGGAAGAAGTCTTACAGCGGCACCGCGAGCTTGCCGCACAGTATGGGCATCAGGCGGACCGTGTAGTCGCCCAAGCGCGTGAACACGGGCAGTATCGGATACACGAACCGGAGATGCAGGCGCAGAGGGACGTGACCTGGGCGCGCGATCATGTCTTCGAGAGATCGGCTGTAGGGGACCGCCGCGCGATCCTTGAAACGGCGCTCGTGCGCGGCATGGGAGAAACTACGTATGCCCAGGTCCGGCAGGAGTTCGAGCGCCGGATCGCAACCGGGGAGTTCCGCGAAGTCTCCCACACTGGCGCTGGCCAACAATACACGACTGCCGCGATGGTTCGCATGGAGCGCGAGGTCATTGTCCGGATGCAGGAAGGCAATCGGCGCGACTACAGCGATCCCATGCTGGTCTCGCCGAATGTGCGTATTGCCACGGAGGACCGTCACCCGGAGCTGAATGCTTCGCAGCGTCAGGCCGTCGACGAAATCTTTCTCTCGCGGGAAAAGATCATTGGTTTGGATGGCATCGCAGGCGGGGGCAAGACGACAACTTTGTCCGTCATCCGCGAAGGCGCGGAGGCCGAGGGCTACCGAGTGGAAGGCTTCGCGCCAACGTCCCGCGCGGCGCAGAAACTAGCCGAAGCAGGTATGGAGACATCAACGCTACAGAAGCATTTGGCGCGTGGGCAGGAACCTGACACCGGCGAGAAGCGCCTTTATGTGCTCGACGAATCCTCGTTGGCATCGACCAGACAGGTGCATGAGTTTGTGGACCGGCTCCATCCGAATGACCGTGTGTTATTGGTCGGCGACCGGCGGCAGCATGAGGCGGTCGAGGCCGGATGTCCCTTCGCGCAACTCCAGGACGCTGGCATGAAGACGGTGAAACTCGAAGAAATCGTGCGCCAGAAAGACCCAGAACTGAAACAGGTAGTCGAGCAGCTAGCGCGGGGAGAAGTGCGCGAAGCAATACAAAATCTTGACCGGCAAGGCCGAGTCCATGAAATCCACGGCCACGACGAGCGTATCGCGGCCATTGCGAAGGAATACGCAAAATCACCAGAGAACACGCTGGTGGTCTCGCCCGACAACCGCTCCCGCATGGAGATCAACGAGCGCATCCATGCGGAATTGCAAGGCCGGGGCGTTGTCAGGGTCGAGGAGCACCGCGTCCGAACGCTTGTGCCGCGCCAGGAACTGACGGGCGCGGACCGAACTTGGGCGGAGCGGTACGAAGTCGGCGACGTGCTGCGCTATTCGCGCACATCGAAGGAGACCGGCATCGGGAGAGGCGAGTACGCACAGGTGAAGAGTATCGACGCTCCGAGAAACCGGCTAACGGTCGAACGGCAGGACGACACGGAGCGAACCTACGATCCACGCCGACAGCGCGGCGTCTCCGTCTTCCGCGAGGAGATGCGGAGTTTTTCCGTGGGCGACCGCATTCAGTTCACTGCGCCAATCAACGAACTAGTAATTGCGAACCACGAGTTGGCGACCATCGAGAGCATCGGCAAAGACGGGCGGCTACGCTTGAAAAGGGACGGTGGCCACACGGTCGAACTCGATCCGCGCAAGCATCCGCATCTCGATCATGGCTATGCAATGACCAGCCACTCCAGCCAGGGACAGACCGCCGACCGCGTCCTGATTCACGCGGACACTGAGTTGGGCGCAAAGGATCTCCTCAACAGCCGCATGGCCTATGTCGCCGTCTCGCGTGGACGCTATGACGCACAGATTTATACGAACGACCGAGAGAAATTAGGCACTGCGCTTGGACACGATGTTTCCCACAAGAGCGCTCATGGGCCGGAAAACAAGGCCGAGCAGTCCACCGCGCCGCAGCGGGAAATTGCGGCACGACAGGAACCGGGGTTGGGTTTGGGAATTAGTATGTAATTCGACCTGCCCGGATGATGGCAGCGTAGCCCAGTCTATGCGTGTGTCAAGGCCGCAGCCGCTGGCGCGGTGCCTTCGGCAGCCTTGACACACGCATAGACTGGGCAAAAACTCTCCAGCTATTCCGGGGCAGATGGGGAACCAACAAAACCTAAAGGCTAACCGGGCGATAAGGCCCTCGCCTTCGTTCTTCCATTCTGACGATCCTAGGCTCTCACTTCACCTCTAGAGTCATCTCCAAGCTGTGCTGCACATTGTCGCCACTGGTTCCCACCAGCATGAGCTTGTATGTTCCCGAGGGCGTTGCTCCGGTGCCAGGAGAGGCGAGCGATCCACCGCCGCAAGCGCTGAGCGAAAGCAGCAACAGAAGACTTCCGAGCAGGACAGATGCCTTCAGGCTGCGGCCTCGCCACACGTCCCTTCGCCAGGGCAGAAACAATACTCCCGCCACTCCAGGGAGCCACGGCCATACCGGCATTCCCCGACGTTTGGGCATCGGACCCGCAGTCGCCTGCGTCGTGGCTGCGGTGGTCGTCACATTAACCGTAACGTTTGCCGAGTTAGTGCCTGTCATTTGCACCGAACTGGGTTGCGCAGTGCACGTGCTGCCCTGCGGCGCCCCCAAGCACATAAGCGCGACGGAGCCGTTGAAATTGAGCGCTGACACCACCACTTGATAAGTTGCCGTCTTTCCGGCCGTAACTGAGGCCGTCAGACTCGATCCGCTAACTGGCGCGAGCGCATACTCGACCGCCCCACCGGTCAACGTGACAACTTGGACGCCGACGTTATCCACAAGCGTGACAGTCCCATTGCGGTTACCGGTCACAGTAGGAGTAAATGTCACGTTGATCGTGCAATTCGCACTCACGGCAATCGTAGTGCAGTTACTGGTCTGCGCGAAGTCTCCCGAGGCAATGACGCTAGTAATAGTGAGAGCGCTGGTGCCGCCATTGCTGACGACAACGCTCTGCGCTGTACTCGTCGTGCCCACTGCCTGGCTTCCAAAGGTCAGGGTCGAGGGGTTCAACGCGACTCCCGCAGCAGTGCCTATACCAATCAGACTTACAACCTGGGTCCCGGCATTGTCGACGAGCGTAATGTTTCCGTTCCGTGTGCCGGTTGCAGTTGGAGTGAACGTCGCCTGAACCGTGCAAATAGCACCCGGCGAAATCGTAGTGCAGTTGCTGCTCTCGGCAAAGTCTCCGGACGCCGTGATGCTGCTAATAGTAAGAGAACCGGTGCCGCCATTGCTGACCGTAATGCTTTGCGCCGCGCTTAGGGTGCCGACCGTCTGGGTGCCGAAGATCAGTGCGGATGGATACACACCGATCACAACCGCAGTTCCCGTACCGCTGAGAGTTACGACGTGAGTCCCGACACTGTCGACCATGGTGATGCTCCCATTGCGTGTACCGGTCGCGGCCGGTGTGAACGTCGCTTGAATCGTGCAACTGGCGCCCGTGGCAACACTCGTACAGTTGTTGCTCTGTCCAAAATCCCCGCTGGCTGTCACGCTGCTGATGGCGAGAAGGCTGGTACCGGTATTGGTGACAGTAACGCTCTGGGCCGCGCTCGTGGTGCCGACCACCTGACCGGCAAAAGTCAGAGTAGATGGATTCAATCCGACTCCCGGTGCGTTGCCTGTGCCGCTGAGAACAGCGACCTGCGTTCCCGCATTGTCGACCAGAGCAATGTTTCCGTTGCGCGTGCCGGTCGCCGTAGGAGTGAATGTCACCTGAATCGTGCAACTCGCGCCCGCGGCAACGGTAGTGCAGTCGGAGGTGGTATCGGCGAAGTCTCCAGCGGCAGTGATGCTGGCGATGGTGAGTACGCTGGTACCGGTGTTGCTGACAATTACGTTCTGCGCCGCGCTCGTGGTGCCGACCACCTGACTGCCAAAAGGCAGCGTCGATGGATTCAGGCTGACTCCGGGTGCATTGCCTGTACCGCTCAAGGCTGCGACCTGCGTGCCGGCATCGTCTGTGACCGTAATGGTTCCATTGCGCGCGCCGGTCGCCGTAGGAGTGAAGGTTACTTGAACCGTGCAACTCGCGCCCGCGGCAACGGCGGCGCAGTTGTTAGTTTGAGCGAAGTCTCCGGCAGCGGTCACACTACTGATAGTCAAAACGCTCGTACCGGCATTGCCGACGATCACGCTTTGCGCTGCGCTCGTGGTCAGGGCCACCTGACTGCCAAACGTCAAGCTGGAAGGATTCAACGAGACTCCGGGGGCGTTGCCCGTGCCCGTCAAACTGATGACTTGCGAGCCCGCGTCGTCTACGAGAGTAATCGTGCCAGTTCTTGCACCGGTCGCGGTCGGGGTGAATGTCGCTTGCACGGCGCAATTCGTGCCAGCCGCAAGAGTGGTGCAGTTGTTGGTTTGAGCGAAGTCTCCGGCAGCAGTCACGCTGCCGATGGTTAACGCGCTCGTCCCGGAATTACTGACCGTCACCGTCTGCGAGGTGCTGGTGCTGCCGATGACCTGACTGCCAAAAGCCAGACTCGGGGGACTAAGGCCGACTCCGGGAGCGTTGCCCGTGCCGCTCAAAGCGATGACCTGCGTGCCAGCACTATCGAGCAGCGTGATGGTTCCGTTGCGCGTGCCGGCTGCCGTGGGCGAGAAGGTCACCTGAACCGTACAGTTCGCCGCCACGGCAATCGCAACCGCGGTGCAGTTGTCGGTTTCCGTAAAGTCGCCGGCCGCGGTTACGCTATTCACCGTGAGTGAACTGCTACCGCTGTTAGTGATTGTCACGGGTTGCGCCGCTCCGCTGGTGCCGACTAGCTGGCTGGCGGCTACAAGCGTCGACGGATTCAATTCCACGCCGGGAGCGTTGCCCATACCGGTAAGGGCCACTACTTGGGTGCCTGCGCTATCCGCCAGAGTAATGGTGCCGTTCCGCACGCCGGTCGATGTTGGCGTGAAGGTCACCTGAATCGTGCAACTCGCGCCCGCAGCGACGCTACTGCAGTTGTCCGTCTCGGCAAAGTCTCCGGCGGCCGTTACGCTGCTGATCGTGAGAGCGCTCGTTCCCGTATTGCTGACGACTACGCTCTGCTGACCGCTGGTGGTACCTGTGACCTGGCTGCCGAAAGCGACGCTGGGCGGCTGCAGGCTTACACCGGGTGCGGACCCGTTGCCCGCGAGAGCAAGGATGAGCTGTCCGCTGCCGGTGCCGACCGTATAAGTAATGACGGCGGTGCCGGTACGTACTCCTGTCGCCACGGGCGAGAAGGTAACGCTCACGCCGCACGCCGTGCCCGGACTGACGAGCGCGGTACAGTTATTGACCACGGTGTAGTCGCCGCTGACGGTCACTGCCGTCACCTGAAGCGGAGCATCAGCTGAAGCGTCCAGATTGACGTTCGCCGTCAGTTGCGAGTTCGCACCCACGATGACGCTGCCGAAGGTTAAAGTGGCAGGCGACAAACTCACTCCTGGTGCTGCACCCGTGCCCATCAAGGCAACGACATGCGTTCCGACACTGTCGGCAATGGTGATTGCTCCGCTGCGGCTGCCGACCGCCGTCGGGCTGAACACAACCTGCAACGTGCACGTCCCACCTGCTGTCAAGTTCTGGGGCGGAGCGCAGTCTGGGCTGGTTACGGTAAAGTCACCGCTGGCCGTGAAGCTCGCAATGGTCAGGCTGCTATCACCAGTGTTCGTAAGTGTCGAGATTTGGAGACTGCTGGTCGTGTCAATGGTCTGGCTGCCAAAGGTCAGGCTCGAAGGCGAAAGCCCCACTCCCGGAGCCGTGCCCGTACCCGTCAAAAGCACAACTTGAATTCCCGCGCTGTCGGTGACGATGACCGATCCTTGCTCAGCTCCGACGAGCGATGGCGTGAAGGTCACGGTGATCGTGCAGGTTCCCCCTGGGCCAACCGTAGTACCGCAGGTGTTCGTTTCGGCAAAGTCCCCGGTTGCGAGCACGCTCGTGACGGTCAGCACGCTGGCGGCATTGTTCGTCAACGTCACGCTCTGCGACGCGCTGGTCGTGCCCACCACCTGACTCGGAAAATTGAGCGAGGCCGGCGCAAGCACAAGTCCACTCGCGACCAACAGATTCGCGTAGGCGGAGTTTCCGGGGCCGCCGTTGGTCGATGTCACAGCGCCTGATGTGTTGGTATAGCCGCTCGATACTGCGGCGGTTACGCCCGCCGTTAGTGTGCAGGTCGTGCCGGAAGCGATGCTGGCCCCGGTCAGCGAAATCGTTTGGGAACCCGCCAGTGCCGTCGGCGTTCCGCCGCATGTGTTAGTCAGTGCATTCGGCGCGGCCACCACTAATCCCGCAGGCAGATTGTCGGTGAACGCCACTCCAGCTAGCGCCACGGTGTTCGCCGCGGGGCTCGTAATCGCAAAGTTCAATGTGCTGGTTCCGTTCAGCGCAATCTGGTTGGGCACGAATGCCATGGCCAACACCGGAGGCGCGACCACAGTAAGCGACACGCTCGCGTTTGCGGTTGTGTAATCGGCCGCGTCGGCTGGCGTGAAGCCCACCGAGAGCGTATCGGTTCCGGTTGCAGGAGTGGTTCCGGCTGCTGGGTTGTAAGCGAACGCCCCTCCCGTTGAGGCTGTGGCGTTCAACTGCGTCGCGCTCAGCGTGGTGCCAGCGACGATGGGTGCCGGTGTTGCCCAGGTGATGCCTGGGGTCGCTTTGCTTACCGTCAAGGTCACGCTGCCGGTTGCGGTCGTGTAGTCCGTTCCGTCAGTTGGAGTGAAGGTGACCGAGAGCGTGTCCGATCCTGCTAGAGGAGTGGTTCCCGCCGCTGGATTGTAAGCGAAAAGGCCAGGCACTGATGCCGTGGCATCCAACTGCGTGGCGCTCAATAGGGTGCCGTAGGGGATGGTCGCGGGCGTTCCCCAGGTAATGACTGACGTTGCCTTGTTAACCGTCAACGTTACGTTGCCGGTTGCGGTCGTGTAGTCGGTGGTGTCGGTGGGCGTGAAGGTCACGGACAACGGCTGCGATCCGGCCCCCAACACGGTACCAGCCGCGGGAGTATAGACGAATGAGTTGCCTGCGACCGAGGCCGTAGCATCGAGTTGGGTGGCGCTGAGCGCCGTGCCATAGGTGATCGCGACCGGTGTCGTCCAGGTGACGACCGGGATTGCTTTATTTACGGTCAACGTGACGCCGCCGGTTGCGGTCGTGTAATCCGTGGTGTCGGTGGGCGTGAAGGTCACGGACAACGGCTGCGGTCCAGCCGTCAGCACCGTGCCAGTCGCCGGGGTGTAGACGAACGTTGTGCCTGCGACCGACGCCGTCGCATCGAGTTGTGTCGCGCCGAGCGCCGTGCCGTAGGTGATCGCGGCTGGCGTCGCCCAGGTGATGACGGGCGTTGCTTTGTTTACCGTGATGGTGGTCGATCCGCTGGCAGTGTTGTAGTCCGTGGTGTCGCCGGGGGTGAACGCGACCGCAAGCGACTGATTGTTTCCCGCACCCAGCACTGTGCCCGATGGCGGAGTATAGACAAACGTTCCCGCCACTCCGCCGGAGGTCGCGTTCAACTGCGTCGCACTTAAAGCCGTGCCGTAGGTGATTGCCGCCGGAGTCGCCCAGGTGATGACCGGGGTTGCTTTGTTTACCGTGATGGTGGTCGATCCGCTGGCATTGTTGTAGTCCGTGGTGTCGCCGGGAGTGAACGCGACCGCAAGCGACTGATTGCTTCCCGCACCCAGCACCGTCCCCGACGGCGGAGTGTAAACAAATGTCCCAGCCAAACCTCCTGAAGTTGCGTTAAGCTGTGTCGCCGAGAGCGCCGTGCCATAGGTGATCGCGGCCGGAGCCGCCCAGGTGATGACCGGGGTTGCTTTGTTAACCGTGATAGTGGTCGATCCGCTGGCATTGTTGTAGTCGGTCGCGTCGCCGGGAGTAAACGCGACCGCCAGCGACTGATTGTTTCCCGCACCCAGTACCGTGCCCGACGGCGGAGTGTAAACAAATGTCCCAGCCAAACCTCCTGAGGTTGCGTTTAGTTGTGTCACGCTGAGGGCTGTGCCGTACGTGATTGCCACCGGAGTCGCCCAGGTGATGACCGGGGTTGCTTTGTTAACCGTGATGGTGGTCGATCCGCTGGCATTGTTGTAGTCGGTCGCGTCGCCGGGAGTGAACGCGACCGCGAGCGACTGGTTGTTTCCCGCACCCAGTACCGTGCCCACTGCTGGGGTGTAGACAAATGTTCCCACTACGCCGCCCGAGGTTGCATCAAGCTGTGTCGAACTGAGTGCCGTGCCGTAGGTGATCGCGGCTGGCGTCGCCCAGGTGATGACGGGCGTTGCTTTGTTTACCGTGATGGTGGTCGATCCGCTGGCAGTGTTGTAGTCCGTGGTGTCGCCGGGGGTGAACGCGACCGCAAGCGACTGATTGTTTCCCGCACCGAGCACTGTGCCCGAAAGCGGATTATAGACAAACGTTCCCGCCACGCCGCCGGAAGTAGCATCGAGCTGCGTAGCACTGAGCGCCGTTCCGTAGGTTATCGCCGCAGGCGTCGCCCAGGTAATGACCGGGGTCGCTTTATTCACGGCCAACGTGACGCCGCTGGTCGCGGTCGTGTAGTCCGTTGTATCGGTGGGTGTGAAGGTCACGGAGAGCGGCTGCGGTCCAGCCGTCAGCACGGTCCCAGACGCCGGGGTGTAGACGAACGAGGTGCCTGCGACCGATGCGGTGGCATCAAGCTGTGTTGCGCTGAGCGCTGTGCCGTAGGTGATCGCGGCTGGCGTCGCCCAGGTGATCGTCGGCGTCGCCTTGGCGACCGCGTAGCTCACGGTCGGCGAAGTGCTGCCTATGAAGGTTGAATCCCCGGCATAGACCGCCGTCAGGCTGTCTGTGCCCGCGGGGAGCGTGCTAAGGGTCAGCGTAGCCACGCCCGATGTCAATGTCCCGCTGCCGATCAAGCCCGCGCCGTTATAAAAGTTGATCGACTCGTTGTTGGTCGACGACGCCGACGTGCTCAAAGTTGCGGTCAGCGTCACCGGCTGTCCATAGGTGCTGGATGCCGGATTCGCGCCGAGCGCCAGCGTCGTCACCGTTCCCGTACCGGTCAGCGGAATCGTGGTTGAGATGCTGCCCGAGTACGTGCTGTCTCCCGCATAGCTGGCATCCGTCTGCTGCGTGCCCAGTCCCGGAACCGTCACCCCCGAGATTTGAGCGGTTGCCGTAACCACCTCGCTGCTGAGCAGCACGCTGATGTTGTTGCTGGAAATATTCCCCACCACCAAGTCGGACTTGCCATCCCCATTGAAGTCAGCCGCCAGCAGTTGAAGGCCAAAACTGCCGCCGGAGGTATAGATTGTCTGTGTCGGGAAGCTGCCGGCCCCGTCCCCCAGCAGAATGCCCACCTGGGACCCCCCGCTCGATATCGCCAGGTCGGCTTTGCCGTCCCCGTTGAAGTCTCCGATCACCACATCCATCGGGTGAGCTATTGTCGTCGGATAGTAGTCCCCTCCGAAGGTGCCATCTCCATTACCGAACCAGACGGCCACCGTGCCGGTGTAATAATTGAGTTGCGCCAGGTCCAGTTTGCCGTCCCCGTTGAGGTCGCCTACCGCCATGGGGTCGCCGCCGTTGGCAGGTGTTGTATAGGAGTGGCCTAAATAGAAGGTGCCATCCCCATTGCCCAGCAGGATGTCCAGGGTCGTGTTGTCTGCCTCAATGGCCAAGTCCAGCTTGCCATCCCCATTGAAGTCCCCCGCCACCAATGCGCCGGAGTAACCCAGGGTGCTCCCCACAGTGAAGGTGCCATCGCCCTTGCCCAGCAGGATGACCGAATTACCGGTATAAGTAACTACCAGGTCGGCCTTGCCGTCCCCATTGAAGTCTCCCACCACGATGTTGGCAAGGCCGCTCCCTACCGTAATCGTTTGCTGCGGGTAGAAGGTACCATCGCCCTTGCCCAGCAGGATACTCACCATGCCGCTGCTGCCACTATTCAACACCGCCAGGTCCGGTATTCCATCCCCGTTGAAGTCCCCCACCGCCAGAGCAAGAGGATTGACTCCGGTGGCATACGTCGCCGCCGTCTGGAAGGTGCCATCCCCGTTGCCCAGCAGAATGCTCACCGTCTGGTAGCTGTAATTGGTCACGGCCAGGTCCAGCTTGCCATCCCCATTAAAGTCTGCCACCGCTACGCCATAGGGATGGTCGATGCCATAGTTGGTAGCCTGAAAAGCCGAGATTGCCGTTCCAGAAGACAGTGTTGCCGAACCCAGGGTGTTGCTGCCGGTCGTATCCACGAACGACACGTTGCCGGTGGGATATCCGCTGCCCTCGCCGGTCACTGTGGCCGTCAGCGTATAGTTGCCCGCCACGCCGGAAGAGGAGATCGCCGTCTCGGAAGGATTCGTTCCGCTGCCAATTCCGCTTACGGTCAGCGGTTGCGCCGACGAAGCGCTCGCCCCGTTCGAGTTGGTGCCGCCGAAGACAGCCTTATAGCTATGGCTGCCAATTCCCGGAACCAGTTTGATGACCGCAGTCCCTGCCGCAGTCAATTGCGCCGTCCCAATCATCGCTGAGTTCTCGCAATACGTGGCCGTGGCGTCGCAGAATGTGACCAGGCCGGGATAGACCGGGGAACCGTTGGAAACCGAAGCGGTAAAAGTGACCACGGTCCCCGCCGTCACCGAAGCAGACGACAGCGCCAGCGTTGTCGTGGTCGGCGGTGGTGTTGCGGTCAGACCTACTGTGCTCGACGTGCTGCTACCATAATTGCTGTCGCCGCCAAAGCTGGCGTCGATATAGTGCGTGCCAGTTCCGGGAATCGAAACGCCCGTCTGCGTCGCCGTAGCCGTCGCTGTCACCTGGTTCAACAGCACGCTGACCCCGCCGTTGTAACACGCCGCAGCTATGTCGGCGAGGCCGTCCCCGTTGAAGTCCCCAACCGCGAGTGCATCCGGGTTGGTCCCCGTCGTATAGAGGACCTGCCCCTGGAAAGTGCCGTCGCCGTTGCCCAGCAACACACTCACCTTAGTGCCACTGGAATAATTGCCCACCGCCAAATCGGCCTTGCCGTCGCCGTTGAAATCTCCAATCGCCACGACCCAGCTACCGGCTGTGGGATAGGAAACCACCGCTTGGAAGGTGCCATCGCCGTAACCTAGTAGCATGCCTACTGTGGCAGAGGATGCCACCGCCAGATCGAGCACGCCGTTCCCGCGGAAGTCCCCTATTGCCACCCCTGCCGGATTAATACCAGCACTATACGTAACAGGCGCCCGGAAGCTACCGTCGCCGTAGCCCAACAACACACTCACAGTGTTGTCGCCGTAGTTCGCCGTCGCAATGTCGAGGATGCCGTCGCCATTCAGGTCCGCAACAGCTACCGCCCGGGGTCCGCTTCCAGCCGAATATGTGGCTCTAGGCTGGAATGTGCCATCGCCGTTCCCCAAACCCACGACCACCGCGGACGTCGCATCCGCCACCACCCAGTCGGCCTTTCCATCCCCATTGAAGTCTCCCACGGCTATACTGACAGGACTGCCAGTGCCCGCGAAGTAGCCAACCAGCGGCTGGAACTGGCCATTGGCCTGCCCTTGAAAATAGTCCACTTTGCTGCCACCGCTGCCACCGTATTCCGTGACCACCAGGTCGGGAATGCCGTCGGCGTTAAAGTCCCCGACCGCAATCCCATTGGCCCATCCTCCGTCGTTGATCGTCAGCGTTTGATTCAGGGTAAAGCCGCCGAAGCCGTCTCCCACCAATATGCTCACCGTGGCGCTGGTGTTATTCACCACTGCCAGGTCAAGCTTGCCATTGCCCAGAAAGTCCCCGGCCGCAATCCCCGAAGGACCGGTCCCCGCCCCATATGGGACCGCGCCGGCAAATGTCTGTGCCAGAATTGAGCTGCCGAAAGCCGCCGAAGCGACGGTCGTGCTCGTCGTCGTGTCCACGAACGACACGCCTCCTGTGGGCGCGGGACTTGCCCCGCCGACCACCGTCCCGGTCAGCGTATAGTTGCCCGCCGATCCCAACGGCGAGATGCCGGTCGCCGTCGCATAGGTCCCCGTGACCGTCAACGGCTGCGCCGACGAGGTGCTCTTGGCGTTGGCCGGGGTGCCGTTTGGCGTTCCATTGAAGACAGCGGCATAGCTGTGGCTGCCAATGGCCGGAACCAGTTTGATCGCCGCCGTCCCCGCCGAGGTCAATTGCGCCGTGCCCAGGACCGCTCCATTGTCGCAATACGTGGCCGAAGCGTTGCAAAAGGTCACCAGTCCGGTGGTGACCGCCGCGCCATTCGACACTGCGGCCGTGAGAGTTACGACCGTCCCGTGAGCTACCGACTGAGACGACAGGGTCAGCGTCGTCGTGGTAGCGTTCGCGGCGTGGGCCAACGGCATCGCCAGCATGGCCACCATCGCCAACATCGCGCTAAGGAGAATCCTCAAGCCGCGCTTGGAACGTATGTAAGTGGAGAGAGACACTGCGGAGGAGCCAGAAGCGATTTCTGAAGACATAGAATAAAGGTCCTTAGCTGGATGACTTAATTGCACGGAATCCGATGGTTGTTCGCACGCGCCCGATAACTGCGGGCGTGGACTGGCACAGACGTGGCAGGAGCATCTCTGGATATATCGGCACAAACGAGTTCTCATCATGTAGTCATGATCCGGTGGTGCAGCACGAGAGGACCTGCCCGGTTGTGCATGGTTAGGCCGTCCACACTTCTAACCGTCGCAAATCGTGCGCCAACGTTCCGTGTTTAGCGCTCCATCCAGCACTTAGGTAAGGGCGCTGCCAGGAATCCGCATAAACAGCGTTAAGCGTCCGGCCTAGACCGGCCTTGACCGTCTCGACAAGGGTGTGAGGAGAGGGCACTCTGGCTGTGTGGGCGCGATTGAAAGTGTCCACGTGTCTCAAAAATGGACACTTCCAGGCCAGCAGTGACCGAGATCGTAACGAGGGCGAGTTCTGCCCGGAGCACCCCGAAACAGTCGCAGCGGACGGTGGAGGAGAAGCGAGGGATTGTCGAAGAGACGCTGGTGGAGGGTACGTCGGTGGCGCGAGCGTCGCGGGCGCACGGGATCAACGCCAACCAACAGTTCGGTCGGCGCAGGCTGTATCTTGCCGGGCGACTGGGAGGCAGTGGTGCAGTGCAATCAAGCTCTTGCCGGTTCATGTGACAGCGGCGCTGGATTCGCTTGCACAAAGGGACGGATGGATGTTCGGCGACAGACCTGGTACCGGCGGGGCGCTCGCCACCGAATCACGGAGAGAAAATGTGAGGGCCTTAAAAAAATTCCGAATGAGACGCTAAAGCAGGGAGTCTCTATGAGGCCCGAGCCTAAATGACAGACACGTCTTCGATGCCGACCCAGTTAAACGTTGGACCCACCGTTTCAGGGGTGAGCTTGCCGCAATGCTGGTAAATCTACCCCGTTGAGGGTAGAATAAGTGCATGGCTGCCATCGAATATACTCCGGCACAGGCGTCGGCAGTTGCCAATCTGCCGCTGCTTGCTGTTCACAAGCTGATTGAACGCCGCCTCATTCGTCCGCGACGGCTCCGCACTGGCCGTTTGGTCCAACGAATGTTGAGCCGCGAGCAGGTGCTATATCTGCGCCTGGAAGCCGAGGGCGTGCGCCTGTTGCCGATGGCCGCTCGTCGGGCGATCGCGAAGAAAATTGAGTCGTCTCCCGGAATTGACGCCGTAGTTCTTACGGAGGGTTCGGCCCTGCTGATTCAGGTGAAATCGGTGCGGGTGGAACTCGACTTGGAACTGAAGAAGCTGGAACGTGCAGCGAACATAATTACCTCCGACCCTGAGATTATGCGTGGTACGCCGGTGTATCGCGGCACGCGCATTCCGGTCGAACTTATTGCCGACATGTTGGCCCAAGGAGCAAAGCCGGAAGAGATCCTGGATGGCTACCCAGCTCTTGACAGAGAAAAAGTCGAACTCGCTTCTCTTTATGTCCAAGCCTTTCCGCGGCGCGGGCGTCCCGCCTCTCGCCCTTGGGCGAAGCAAAAACCGATTCATGTAACCCGGAGAGCCGTTGCGGGGGCACGGTGAAACTCTTGATCGATGAATGCCTGCACACTTCGCTGGTTAAACTGGCGCATGCTGCCGGCCACGCGGCCGATCATGTCAACTATCTCGGTCTTGGCAGTTCGAAAGACTGGCAACTCATGGCCACCATTCGCGCACAGGACTACACGTTTGTAACCAACAACCGTTCCGACTTTCTTGTTCTCCATGGACAAGAACGGTTGCATCCAGGAGTGATCATTATTGTTCCAAGCGTCACGCCGCTTCGTCAGCGAGAACTTTTCAGCGCGGCGCTCAAGCACATCGGCACCAGAGATTTGACCAATACTGTGGTTGAGGTCAAGTACGCAGGAAATCATATCGTTTGCTCTGAGTATGCTCTGCCGGAAACGGCCGAATAACACTCCGGAAAACGATTGAATTCGAGTCAAGCGGGGGCACGTTTTGTGGGTTGCGCCGTAGCGGCATCTCTACCCATGACGGAATCCGCGTTAAACAATTTTTCGCCGATTCTTATTCGGGAGTGTGGTCCGAATGTGGTCCAGTAGCGATGCTTTTCTGTGCTTGCAATGACTCTCTGTCGTTCCCGGCGGCGTCAAGTCGTTGAAATACATTGCTATCGTTTATTCTGCTGGGCTCATAACCTAACGGGTAAACGTTTTTCCCGTCCCATGCAGGAGCCTCCATCGGCGGTACGGGTTACGGTACGTAAATGTTTCGGCTTGGGCAGACTTGCAAGGACTTAGGGGGCCGCCCGCCTCTTGCAAGTCGTTGTATTTCCTTATGGTGGTTGTTCTTTCACGGCGGTAACATGGGTTCAAATCCCATCGGGGACGCCAACCTTATCGAAAATATTTCGAACAAAGGCTCAAAAACTTAGTATCGCTGAGACGTTCTGGGTCGGCCTTGGCGTGTCTGACAGTTGCGTCTTGGGGCGAAAGCCTCCTTTCAGTAGGAACTACGGGAGAAGAAAGGCCATTCCAGGGTATGACGATACAATCACTTTGTATGCAAAGGGCACTCGGGGCGGAGACAAAATCACTCATCGAAGCGCTGCACAAGCCTGTCTCTTTTTGGGAGAGCCCCGCAAAGCACAAAATGAGTACATTGGCTCTCATAAGCCAAACGGGTGATCCCGCTGCGATTCCTGACATAGTTCTTCTCTTGCTGGACCGCGACCGAGATGTTTCACGATCCGCAGCAGAGGCGGTATCGAAGTTGACCAGACTTCTGAGTCCTTCGGAGCTTCCCTGGCTCGATCTGGTCATGCGAGAGCGTTCGCCTTACAGATGGTCCTATCCGTCCGCATGGGCAGAACTAAAGCCCGATCAATTGCCTCTCTTAGAGAGATTCGGGAGTGAATCCGTCTATGCTCTTGGAATGGCGTCGATGCACTTCAGTGGTTATGTGCGGGACGAGGCCCTTCGAAAACTGTCCGACGCACAAGGTGGAACAGAACTGCCGTTCCTGCTGCTGCGGCTAAACGATTGGGTGCAGGAAGTGCGTCATACTGCTCATCTCCTAGTGCGAGAACGTCTCACGACACAATACGCGCCCTTCTTCGTTAGCAGCATCGCGCTTGTGAACCGCCTTCGACTAGTTCGTCGTGGGCACCAGGCGGAGATAGTAGGAGCAATTGAGCGCTTACTTAAGTCCAAAGATTGCCAAGAGGCCGTCGAGATCGGCATGCGCTCACCGGACGGGCACGTCAAGCGAGCGTGCTACGAGTTAGCGTTCGAATCCGCCAGCTTTGATCAGGTTCCGCTTATCGAAAGAGCGCTATCTGAAAAAGACCCCGCCGTTCGATTTCGAGGCGCCGAAAGGATCTCTGTTCTTCCCAATGCTGACTCGATGGATCATCTGTTGTCCCGCGCAAGAGAGGACCGATTTGCGCCCGTTCGACGCAAGGCTTTGCAGGTCTTCTCGGAGCGATTCCCAGAGAGAGCCCGCCCATGGCTTGAGCACGCGCTGACGGACTCCCACCCTTCCCTTCGTGGCTACGCTCAATTTGAGCTAGGGAAAGGATCGGATTTTGATCTGCGAGCGTTTTATCAAGGTGTGCTCGGCAAGTCTGAACCAGCAACCCTGTACGCAGCCATTTCTGGGGTGGGGCAAACTGGTATCTCGTCTGATACGAGCCTCGTAATAGCGCATCTGTCGCATCGGGTGCCCAGAGTGCGTCGGGCCGTGCTCCGCACTCTGGCGCGCTTGCATGCTGAAGGATTCGTCGATCTCTTTGCGGAACGTCTCCTAGATCACGCCCCTAGTGTTTCGCGCGAAGCCATGAGGGGACTAGCCAAGGTTCTTCATCTCATCACCGGAGAACGCCTTTGGAGGGTTTTTGCTGCTGCAACAGAAGATCATGTTCGCCGCAACGCCCTTTTCCTGGTCGCGCGTCTTAGCAAGTGGGAGAGCATCGGCTACCTTGTGGAAGCGCTCGATAGCAATGCCGAAGACCTAAGAAAGCTCGCCCAGAGCTATCTGCGGCGTTGGTATGCGCAATTTAATTCCAGTTTCACCGCTCCTACAAAACCGCAAGTTGAGCGGCTGACTGTTGCGATGCAGAAGTCCGGCGCTAGCTTGGACCGATCAATCAGAGGACAAATCGAATTTGGTATTCGCGCATTCTGAGTGCACAATTACCCTCCGCTATCCCCATCGCCGAACAGCATAGCCGGGGCGCGGCTCGCGTCAAGGCTCACGACCGCTTCGCGGCGCAAAACGCGCGGCCTTGACACAAGCCTTACCCCCGGCACATTTTCTCCGCCATATGGGGAATGTGCAGGTGTGGCTCTCCGCGAAACCTCAAAGCCCGAGACCAAGACTCGGGCCACCGAGGTCATGTTCGACGCCGACATGGGGATTCCTTTCCGGTTCCGCTGTGTGAGTTGGAACAGAAGAATGCTGCTCTCCAATCTGCTGGCCAGCTTGCCGATTCACCCCATTCATCAGGTCAACACGGTGACCGTTTTCCGGATCGTGTGCGGATAGCTGTTTTCGAGCTAGTTCAATCGCGGACTGCCGCATCGTGGATACGCCGACGGATTCACGAAGTTGCTCGCGGTCGCTCGTGACAACAGCGATCTCGCTCCGGCCGCGGCTCGCCGCAACATAGAACAGTTCCTTTTTCATGGAGTCCGCCGAGATGATCACGGTGTCTACGGTTTTGCCTTGGCTTCGATGGGCTGTGACCGCATATCCGTGGGTGAATTCGTGATAGTTCGCAGGAAGTGTTCTTCCGTCTTCAAGGCGAATGGCTTCAGCGCCATCGTAAGTGAGATTGGCAGCGACGGCATGAGTGTGGAGCTGAGGATCTAGTTGACGACTCGTGTCGTGAGTGTGGGAAGCCACGATCCAGTTTCCGGTGGCTCGATTTTCGTTTAGGCCGGCGAGGCGCACCCTAGTGGCCGAGTATTTCTCCGCTTCTTCCAATGCCTCGCGCACGGCGGTTCCGTGCGCGGCGACCAGTCTCTCATCACCGCCAACAATGGCCATGACAGAGACGGACTTCGGCGCCGAAAATGTCATGTCATAAAGAGAGCGCGCCTTACTTTGCTCCTCACCATTGCTGGCAATGCGATCTGCCCCGTGACGTTGCCGGAAGAATTCTCCCGTTTGTGGGTCGAGACCCTGACGCACTGCCTCGAAATCCTCGGAGGTAACCTCTC
>Ga0326727_10010322_pt1 | contig 22327 bp, 19 predicted proteins | sample MB2enrmetagenome_FD_207643 | JGI IMG/M metagenome (GOLD analysis project Ga0326727, IMG submission 207643) | Lab enriched peat soil microbial communities from McLean, Ithaca, NY, United States - MB29MY | ecosystem: Environmental > Terrestrial > Soil > Wetlands > Peat | place: USA: New York...
TTACAAGACTTCTGCCCTAGCTAGGGCCTTCATTACATGCCTACGCTGTTACCACCTCGAAGGCATAGAAGTGCTGCTCACGATCTCGCGATGGTGTCCGCGTTGGGGTGCTCGGGGTGAACTTCGGACTAGAGCGAACTTCGACCTGGGTGTTATTTTGTGTAGCCGCTGGCCTAGCTACGAGCCTGCCGACCCAGGGCTTTCAGCTCCGAGAGCTGCGCGGTCGGCGTGATCGCCTCGGGATCAACGACGACGTCGAGTACGGACGGACCGCGAGCGTTGAGAGCCTCGAGTAAGGCGTCCTCGAGCGACTCGCGTCCGGTCACGCTGAACCCGTGAGCACCCAGGCTCATCGCGTGACGAGCGAGGTCTACTTCACCGATGGTGACGCCGACGAGCTCCCCGAAGGTCCTGGCCTGGTGCATAGCGATCGTGCCGTAGAGGCCGTTGCGCATTACGACTACCACGATCTTGCTACCGAGGCGTACCGCCGTTTCGACCTCCTGGCCGGTCATGAGATACCCGCCGTCGCCCACCACCGCGACTACAGTCTGCTCCGGTCGCACCAATCCCGCGGCGACCGCCGCCGGGACGGCGTAGCCCATCGCCCCGCTCGTGGGCGCGAGTTGCGTAAACGGGTACCTGAAACGCCAGTAGCGATGGAGTGCGATCGAAAAGTTCCCCGCATCGCTGGCGATGATGCTGTCCTGGGGCAAAATCTTGCTCATCGCTGCCACGACCTCGCCCGGCTGGAGCAGGGCAGCGCTCGAGGTGGTGGGCGGGCTGGAATCCATCTCATAAAGGCGATGCGCCTCTGTCCAGCAACGGGAGCTCGCCTGTCCCTCTCGGGCCGAAAGCAACGCGGCCACGCTGGCTTTGACGTCGAGCGCGAGTGAGAGGTCCGGCTGGCGACCCGGACCGATCGTGTCAGCATCGACATCAGCATCTAAATGGACGAAGAAGGCTCGTGTCGGCGGCATCGTGAAGCGTTGGGTGGTCACCTGGCTCAGGCGACAACCGAGCGCGACTACAAGATCGGCCTCCCGCAAGGGCGCGAGGAGCGCGGGCGAGGGGGCGAGCGCGAGATGCCCGAGATAGCAGGCATGGTCGTTCGGGTAGTGATCTTGGCGCCGGAAAGCGCTGTACACACCAATTCCGTAGTGCTCGGCGAGCTGGACGAGCTCGTTCCACAATCCAGCGGTCCGGCCACCGACGATCATCACCGGACGCTCTGCACAGGCGAGGCGTCTCCCAAGCTCCGCGACTTCCGACCCTGGGCACGGCAGGCTGGGCGGACGGGGCACGGCCAGCGGTGCCCCGAACTCGCCCTTGACCACCTCGGCAAGAACGTCTGCAGGCAACGCCACTAGGACGGGACCTGGGCGACCACTCGTCGCCGCCCGATAGGCATGGTGCGCGACCTCGACGACATCCTCCGGTCGGCCAAGCGTGGTCGTCCACTTCGTGAACGGCCGGTAGAAGGCTTCGAGGTCGATCTCTTGAAAGGCGCGTCCGCTCCCCATCAGCCGTGTCTCCACCTGGCCGACGAGCGCGATGAGGGGCGTCGAGTCGTGCCAGGCCGTGTGCACACCGATAGCGAGATTGGCCGCGCCGGGAGCGCGTGTGGCCATTGCCACCGCGGGGCGACCGACAAGCTTTGCGTGGGCTTCAGCCATGAACGACGCACCGGACTCGTGCCGGGTCGAGACCAGCTTGGCCTCCTCGTTCAGTCGGACGGCTTCGAGCACTTCGAGAAAGCTCTCCCCAGGCACCGCGTAGAAGTGATCCACACCCAACGCGACCAAGGTATCGACCAGCAGCCGACCCGCCGAATACTTCATGGCCTCTCCACGTGGCCGCCTCGCGTCATGGCTTCTGCCTACTCGCTTCTTCCGCAAGCCTTAAGAATCAGGCGGTACTCACTTCACCTACGTTCGTGCTGACGTACTAAGTAGTCAAAATCCCCGACCGGGAACGCCGCGAGATGGCTCGGCGCAATCCGCACTCAACATCGCCCAGCTTTCCAGCTCTCGAATCTCACCCAGTCCCATCGCGGTAACCTCCACATAATACCGCGGCCTCACAGCCCAGGTCATTATCGTCGTGCCCTAGTCCAGACTCGATGGCGCCGTACCGAGAACGGTATTCCAGATGAATTTCTCAGGCAATACTACGCTTCGCCCAATATGCCTCGCACCATTACAGACCAGAGCGCTCATGCTCACAACAAGACCCTAAGGATTATCATGCAAAAGGCTGCCGCAAACTACGATCGCAGTCTACTTGCCCAAATCGTGAGTCGAATTTGGGATAATGAAGGACTGCCGACACTTGCCGATTATGTACGCATTCCTTGCATCTCACCCCTTTTTACTACCAGCCCGAGCGCGAGCGAACACATGGATCAAGCCGTCCACTGCCTCGCAGAGTGGGCGCGTCAGCGACCCTTTGTGGCTGATGTCCAGGTTCATCGCTTGGACGGTCGGACTCCTATGCTCGTAGTCGATGTGGCGCCGAGCCGAAGAACTCCCGATCTGTCTCCGACCCTCATCTATGGTCACTTCGATAAGCAACCGCCTGGTGATGGTTGGGCGGAAGGACTTGATGCATTTACTCCGACTCAACGACATGACCGTCTCTATGGGCGTGGCGCTGCCGATGACGGGTACTCAGTATTTGCTGCCCTCATTGCTGTACAGGCACTCAACGAAATGAATGTGCCCTACGGAAGGTGCCTCGTACTTATTGAGGCTAGCGAAGAGAGCGGGAGTCGTGATCTGCCTGCGTATCTCCGGGAACTTGGCCCGGTGATTGGCACTCCGCGCTTGATCGTGTGCCTCGACGCTGATTGCATTAGCTACGATCGCTTGTGGGTCACGACGTCTCTTAGAGGCGTCGTGAGTGGAATTCTTCGGGTCGATGTCCTAGAGCACGGAGTTCATAGCGGTATCGCGAGCGGTGTCGTTCCGTCTTCCTTTCGTATCCTGAGGAATCTTCTCGATCGGGTCGAGGACTCGGAGACCGGAAGGATCTTGTTGACCGGACTCTGGGGCGATGCTCCCGATCAACCGCCTGAGGGCTTGAGCGAGTCTGCTGGCCTCGTGACCGACTTCGCTCCCCTTCCTACAATTCCTGGACTACGGAGGCTTGCCGATACGCCTGTGAAAGAGCTTAGGAACCGCGCGTGGTCGCCCGCTATGGCCGTTACTGGCGCATCCGGTCTCCCAGCTCTGGAGCATGCTGGCAATGTGTTGCGCCCGTACACTGCGCTCAAGCTTTCATTTCGTGTGTCTCCGACGGCCGACATCACTGCGGCTATAAGTGCTTTATCAGCGTCTCTTACGCGGCGTCCTCCCTATGGTGCACGTGTGTCGTTTGATCTCACGAGTCACTCATCAGGTTGGGTCGGCGACGACCACCCGAGCTGGCTTGCCAACGCCATCGAGGAGGCCTCCTGTAGCTTTTATGGCGCGTCGACGGCCTCATTTGGCGACGGGGCTTCGATTCCCTTTATGTCAATGCTGCGTGAGCAGTTTCCGTCGACACCATATCTGGTGACGGGCCTCCTTGGGCCGAACAGCAATGCCCACGGTCCCGATGAGAATCTGTACGTCCCAGCGGTGAAGGCATTGACGGCGTCGGTGGCTCACGTCCTGTCCGCAGCGGCCACCGGCGCTGCCGGGTCGCGCGCCGAAGACGCCGTGGCCGACCTCTTGGGTGAATAGTAGGTGGCCACTGACGGTGCTTGCTTGCCACGCACATACTCCAGGGGACCGGTACCTTCTCCGCCTGGGGCTTCACAGGAGGACTCCGTGGACGGTACGGCTACCAGGCACGGTGTCACGGGAGGTGGCTGATCGCTTACGCTGGGGGAGACTGATCGGAGGTCCCACGATCCAATCGCAGGTAGAAGTCTCGTGGCGCTCGTCGTCACGAGCGTCGTAGTCCTCGATGTCCAGCGGTACGGGTGATGGCCGCCGCAGGGGATGACTACTACACCTTGGCGAGGTGTAGGTTCGAGCTAAGGTCAAGTCCAGGTTTCGGTCGGTGGAACCAGGTTCCTTTATGTCCGCTTCCACCCCAAGGGTGGCTTCCTCGCACCGCAAGTACTCCGACATCCGCCGACGTGAGGCCGCCACCAACCGGCTAGCGAACAAGTGATCTAGCTCTGCGCTGATCACCTACTCGCCTACAAGGTCGACCCCAAAGGGATGCTCGAGTTCGTCCCTCCTGTTGCCTCACGTCAATCCTCTGACTGGTGCGAATCGTTGCCTCACCAAAGAGCTCGGGCTGGTAGTGACTGGCGAAGGCCCTGTTCACTGCTGGCTTCACCGGCGCCGCGGCCTTATTCAGTGAGATGCGCCCGAGCTTTGTGGTGAGGGCTTTGATCTCGCGGTAGAGCTCGCCGGGGTGGACGGCATCCCTGGTCCGTTGCATCGCTGAGTGGTCCCTTGTCGGTGATAGCGCCGAAGACTCTGGCCCTCTCGAAGAGAGTTGCGACTCGGCTCTGTCGTTTAGTGATCTCGGACCCGTTGCGCTGCTTGAGCACGAGCTCCTGCTTGGCGAGAAGGTTGTTGCCGTAGACCCGATCGAGCTCCCTCGTCTCGCTCAACAAGTCGAAGTCGGCTTGGGTGTCAAAGTGCAGGTAGCCGACCGGCTCGGACATGGGTCCAGTTCTTCTGCTCGAAGTGGGCCCGGTCGTTCTTGTTGCCGGGCCTGGAGCGCGTGAGGGTGATCTTGTGCTCGACGCAGTAGGCGAGTAGGTGGGCATTTTATGAACTCGCTGCCGTTGACAGCTCTCAATGACCTCTCGGTCAACGAAACGTACTTCAGCAGATAATGCCCTTAATCAGGCGGAGGGCACCTTATGACTTGCAAGGACAGGGTTACCTCGGCTCTTCTGCGTTCCGGGGCGGCGAATCAAGCTACATCCAAATCTACCGACTATCGGTGGCGAGCGTGACGTATAATCAAACTTTCCCTGTCGCCCTGCGACTCTGAGGTCAGCGACACCGCCGACGGCGATAGTATGACCGAGGTGACAACTTGAGCGCCTCGGACTCGGATCTGACAGGCTTGGGCTCAGAGAGAAAGGAGGGCGTCATGACACAAGGTGACGCTAGGTCGAACGCTATCGGGGTTCACCAACTGGTCTGGGTTCCAGGTTGGAGCGACTCGGAATGTGACTGGGCTTTACAGGCAACCAAAGAAGCTGGTTATGACTTTATCGAGATCGCCCTGCTCGATCCTTCTAGCGTAGATGGGGTACGGACACGTAAACAGTTGGCCAACTATGGGCTCTCAGCTTCCTGTTCTCTGGGTCTGAGCTTCGATACCGACATTTCGAGCCCAGATCCAGATGTTGTGCAGCGCGGTGAGGCACTGCTCCGGGAAGCGCTCGACGTAGCGAGCGCGCTAGGTGCGCAATATCTGGGCGGGGTCATCTATAGCGCGCTGGGAAAGTATCGAGCACCCGCCGCGGTCGGGGCGAAGTCGCAGGTGGCTGCCGTTCTTCGCCGGGTAGCTGACAAAGCTCGAGAACGCGACATCACCATTGGCCTTGAGGTTGTCAATCGCTACGAGACGAACCTTGTCAACTGCGCAAGGCAGGCACTGGCCCTGATTGAGTTGACGGGAGCGGCCAACATGGTTGTCCATCTCGACGTATATCATATGAACATCGAGGAAGGGGACCTTGAGCGACCGGTAATCGAGTGTGGCGACAGACTGGGCTACGTCCATATCGGCGAGAGTCACCGCGGTTACTTGGGTACTGGCACCATTGATTTTCCGCAATTCTTTCGTGCGTTGGCACGGGTACACTACAGCGGGCCAATAGCATTCGAGAGCTTCTCGTCTGCAGTGATATCCACCGATTTTTGCTCAGCTCTCGCGGTTTGGCGCGACCTCTGGGACGATGGTGAGGACCTGGCTCGACAGGCTCGGCAGTTTATCCAGCAGCAGCTCGACGCCGCCCGGCGAGCTGTGGTGGCGGCTTGACGCGATTTTCCGTGGTTGAAGAGACAGGAGAGAATCATGGGCGACAGGAGTTTCAATCGCGTGCGGTCACGCGCGGCGGCTGAACGCTCGCTGACTCTGTGGTGGCCATTGGCTACTTGCTCCTGAAAGAGACTGATTAGTCGTTGGTTCTGTTGAAGGGACACGGTCGTCGGTTCCTGTGTCTTTCTCTCTTTCTCTCTCTCTCTCTCATCGGGCATGAGCCGGGCGACCTCACGAGGTAGTGGTGGAAGATGCGTGGCCGCGCCAGGCCTGGGCGCCGTCGGCTCGGCTTTGGCGGGTAAAGCGCGCAAGTCGAGGTAGAAAGGTCGCGCGGAGAAGGTGTTTCCGCTACGCGGGTTCTGTTTGCCCAGCTCAGGCGATTGCGGCCTTGCCCCTGCCGAAAGCTTGAAGCACCTTGGCCTGGAGTGGAGTCGGCCTGCTGACGAGCTCGACGCTGCGCTCACCAGCGCTCACGAGTTCAAGGCGTACCTCGGCCAGTTCGGCGGGCGCTCGGCGAAGTGTCATGTACTGAAAAACAGGGTCCGCGTCTATCACCTCGGCGGCAGCGAGGTCCTTGGCCATGACGGCCGTCGTCGCCGGTATGTAGAGGGCGACATGCCCACCCCAGGGCGCGTTAGCAGGACCTTCATAACTGAGCCATCGAAACCGGGTCGCTTGACTGCTCTCGCGTAGCCCTTCGCCAGGCCTCCTGCCAAATACGCTTGGAGCCGGCAACGATCTGGGCCGACGACTCTTTTTCCGACTGTGGCTTTACCTCGAAGGCCACCCAGGGCTGGTCGTCTCTCTGATGTCCGAGATACCCACTATCGAACAGTCCAGTGATGAACTGCGCCAACTCGTCTACACCGTTGCAGCCACCAGGCCAGCCAAAGCGCGGATGCGAGTCACCGTACCCGGCTGTGTTCTGGTCGAGCACGCAGTTGCCAACGTGGATGTGCACTAGGTATGGTGCGAGCAACCTCAGCGCTTTTCGCGAATCCTCGAACAGCAAGGGTTGATGACTGAGGTCGTACATCAGTCCGAAATTCGGATACTCAGACCGCACCGCTGCGGCATACTCGCAAGCGAGTTCGCTTGGCCCGATGAGGGCTTTCTTGTCAATCAGCCGGTCGAACGTCTCGCACGTTATCGCCATGCCCTTCGCCATCCCGTAGGCACAGAGTTCTTTGGTCGAGTGAATAAGAGCCTCGAGCGCAGCAGATCGGTCACTGTCACCGGGATCCTTGCCAGAGAGGAACGCGAAGCGTTTGGCGCCAAGCTCAGCTGCCTCATCGATGTGTGCCTTCAGCGCCTCGACAGCAGCCTCGCGTTCGCGTTCATCCAAGCTGTTCAGGTTGAGCCCACCTCTGAGGATAAGCGGCTGCGACCCAAAGCCCACCTTGATGCTCGAAACATCGATCACATTCCTCACCGCCTCGCGTTCTTCGGAATCCTCGATCGACGTGATCTCGATCGCTCCAAAGAATGGATCCTCTGCTATCTTCGAGATGCTTTCAGCGATGGGACCGGTACCGCTCATGGCAGATGGGTACGCCATGAAGTGCACGATGCTCATCGTGCAGTAGTTGCTCCAATCTTTGTCCATCTTCTGCTTCCTTATCTGTCAAGGGACCCCAGGCACTGAAAATCCAAGTTTGGTCTTATTAACTCTAGGCTAGGGCACTGGTTAGTTGGAGACGAACGTGTTACGGTTGCCGCGCCGTGAGACCCGAAGCCCGAAACGTAGAGGAGCACTGATGGAAGCCGCTGAGTTCGGCGTTGAACTCGCCGAGATCGAACTGCCTAGTTACGAGCTTCCTCGCGACGAACCGGTCGTTCCTCAGGCGACCTATGAGGCACGTCTCAGCTCGGTGGAGAGGGCTGCCGCGGAGTCGGAACTCGATGTGCTCGTTGTCTACGGCGATCGCGAACATTTCGCCAATATCGCCTACCTCACGAAGTTCGAGCCCCGTTTCGAAGAGGCGTTGCTCATCCTTGTCCCAGGGCGTCGCCCACGCCTCGTGGTCGGCAACGAGTGCGAGGCGTATGCTGAGATTAGTCCAGTTGATCTCGATGTTGTGCAGTACCAGAGTTTCAGCCTCGTCAACCAGCCGCGTTCGGAAAGTGCGACGCTTGAGACCGTCCTTCACGATGCTGGCCTTGACGGCAAGAAGACTCCTCGTGTAGGCCTCGCCGGTTGGAAGTACTTCACGGCCGGAGAGTTCGATCAGCCCGAATGTCGCCTCGATGCTCCAGCGTTCATCGTCGATGAGCTGCGCGAGATGGGTTGTGTGCCAACCAACGCCACCCAGCTGTTCAGTGAGCCTGGTCGCGGCATCCGACTCGTGAATGATGTCGAACAGCTTGCATACTTCGAGTTTGCCGCTAGCCACGGATCTGAAGCGATGCGCCGGATGATCTTCGGCATCGCACCAGGGATGACCGAGTTCGAAGCCTTCTCTCTCTACCAGCCAATGGGGCTGCCCTTCAGCTACCACCCGATCCTCTCAAGCGGAGAGCGCACGCTGCTCGGCCTCGCGAGTCCGTCGAGTCGCGAGCTGCGACGTGGCGACCCCATGAGCGCAGCCTTTGGCTACTGGGGGAGCAACACCGCTCGTGGCGGGTTCCTTGTCGAAGATTCCCGGGATCTCAACAAGGGCATCCACGACTATGTCGATCGCCTTGTTGCTCCGTATTTCGCAACAGCGGTCGAATGGTACGAGACCGTCGGCATCGGCGTCACCGGAGGCGAGCTATTCGACGTCGTCAAGCGCCGACTCGGTGACCCCTTCTTCGGAGTCCACCTCAACCCCGGCCACTTTCTCCACTTGGACGAGTGGCCGAGTTCCCCTGTTTACGAAGGCTCATCGATCGAACTGCAGTCCGGCATGGCGCTCCAGCTCGACGTTATCCCGGCAACGGGCACCGACTACCACACCTCGAATATCGAGGATGGCATCGCGCTCGCCAGTGAGCCGACGCGCGAGGAGCTCGCCGAGCGTTTCCCTGGACTGTGGTCGCGCGTTGAGTGTCGCCGACGCTTCATGCGCGAAGAGCTCGGGATCAACCTCAAGCCCGAGGTACTGCCGCTATCTGGGCTCGCCGGCTACCTGCCTCCGTTCTGGCTCGCACCGAAGTGGGCGCTGAGGCGCATCTGCAGGCGGTGAGGGTCCGTGCGGCTATCGCCAGAGCCGCGAAGGGACTCTAAGACCGACGCCGACTCATCGACCGGTCAGGCCCTTTGCCATTGGTAGTCAGCGGGCGCGGTGCTGAAAGTCTGAATCGTAGAAGCTTGGGGTGTTGGGCGAATAACACACCTTCGTGGGACAGTGCGAGGCCCACCCTGAACATGTCGTTCACGCGCGATTGGTGTGGAAGTACCAGGAACGGCATCCGCAAGTAACGCAGCGCGCCAACTCTTTCGTCGACTCGACGGTCAGAGGGGACTTGACAAGTTACCGGAACGTCCTCCTCCCGATTTTCGACTCGGGAGACGTGCGCGTCACCACGGATTCATTGATTACTGCACAGTCCTCCACATAAGCAGGTTAGATCAGACGCCGCGACCGACGAAACGCCAAGTCTCAGTTAGATATTTACCACTTAGTTCAACACCAGACCGGACGAGCACCTCCGTGGCTATCGGCACCCTCAAGATCTCAGGATTCCACCGCGCTTTTACTTTCGGTTGACACCTGATAGCGAGCGTAGCGTCTCGAAACATGCGCCAAGAGCGTGATAATCCGGATCAAACAGATCACCCTTTAGTGCATCACTTCTCTTCGGGAGTGAGGTGGGAATCTTGTACCAGCCACCCAGCGCCTCATCAATCATCTGTCTCCGACAGTAGTCCCACAGAAGCTCGCGATCCCTCGCGAACTTTGAATCGCCGGTCAGTGATTGCAGCACCGCGGCTGCCCCAATTGCTTCAGGAGGTGACCAATAGGACTTCAGGCTGAGCCAGTTGGCATTGATCTCCTCGATCGCGTCCTTCTCGGTCGGAACCCGCAACTCGTCATCTAGGACCATGTAAAAGCCTTGATCGTCGTGGTGATCCCAGCCATGGGACCATGCCACGTCATATAGTTCTAGCGAGCGTTCGAGAAGCCAAGCGCGTCCCGTATGACGATAAAGAATCCCTAATAGCTTAGCCCACTCTGACTGGTGGCCAGGAAAGACGTTGAATTTCGACTCTATCGTGCTGTTGTCCTCGAATCCACTGCCCGGCCAATGCAAAAGTCCCCACGAACCGTCAAAGTTCTCCCAGACGACGTGGTGGGGTGTTTCGAGCGCAAGATCGCGAGTGAGCGTCGTAGCTATATCCAGCGCGCGACCGAGGAAGCTCGCGTCCTCCGTCGCCTCATAAGCAGCGATGTATGCTTCACAGAGATGCATGTTTGGGTTCTGGCCGCGTGTTTCGCTAGCTACTTGCCAATCTGACGACCAGTAGTTGGGCTCCGCTAGGACATCGTCCCCCGAAAAATGAACCCGCAATGCCTCGACAATGTCGGCGAGAAACTGCTCGGAGTCTGGCAGCCCTGCTTCTACCGCGTGTGCCGCAGCCAAGAGAACGAAAGCGTGCCCATAGAGCACCTTCCGCGAGTCGGGTGTCTTATCGTCGTGCATTATCCAGTGATACCCCCCGTACTTGCGATCGCGATGAGCGGAACGCAGAAAGTCGAGGGCGGCGATAGCGTGGCCACGGAAGTAGTCGCTGTTAAACAGCTCCGCTCCCATCGCGAAGTTGATGACGAAACGAGCGCTCGCGACAAGATGCTGATTGTTGAGGTCGTATGGTTGACCATCTCCGCGAAGACAGGCGAAGTATCCTTTACCCGGTTCTGTCGAAGCGTAAGTCGCCCAAAAGTCGAGCGTCTGACGGCAGATGTCCTTAACCCACTGTAGCTCGCCATTTTCTTGGGTAAAGCTTGTGATGCTCATCACGCTCCAATCACATCTTGAAATGCCGATAGTATGTATCGACCAGGTGACAGTGTTCTTGTCCTCCCGAAGCTAGACGCCGCGGGGTCGGCTAGTGGTCGCCTAACCCCTTGAAGTACGGGTGTCATGTTATGTCGGAGATCATTCGGGTCTCGAAGACGGCGTAAGAATCTATGCGGCTCAGGTAGTCGGGGATTGCGGGAGGTAGCTAGTGCAAGCTGCGATGCGGCTGGTCGGTCAGCAAGTTCGGCACGGGGTTCATGGTTGGGCCAGTGACCTGGAGACCATCGCCGGTCCACCGGAGCGAACGCAGATCAGGCACAAGCAGGTTTGCACCAGCATCTGCTGCACGCTTACCGACCCCAATAATGGCACCAGCACCTGCCGCCTTGGCGGCTTGGATACCAACTGGCGCGTCCTCGATTACTACAGCGTTGTTTGTCGAGTGACCAAGGCGTTCCGCAGCTATCCGGTACCCCTCGGGATCGGGCTTGCCGTGCGTGACATCTTCAGCAGTGACGAGAATAGCCGGGAAGGGCAGCTGAGCGGCACACAAACGTGTCGAGGCTAGTTCCCTGCGACCGGACGTCACGACGGCCCATCGGTGGCGAGGGATCGACTCCAGGAGAGCGTGCGCGCCGGCGATGGCGCGCACTGAGGCGGAGTCCTCGACCTCGTACCGATCGATGCGTGCCAATTCCTCGACCCGTCGCGCCTTGGGTATGAGCAGCGTGACAGTTTCAGTGGAGCGTCGGCCGTGGACGAGACTATTGACCACGTCAGGCTCGAGACCGAGGGAACGGGCCCAGCGGCTCCAAGCCGAGATTACGCTCGCGTCGGAATCGACAAGAACGCCGTCGCAGTCGAACAGCACGGCATGACATCTCAAAACGGTGACCCCACAGCCCTGCGACGGTTCCACTAGAAGAACTCCTGACCGCAACTTGCCGCGTATTGGAGGCAGTCCCGCGGCGATGACGATAAGACCTTCGACCACCACCTGACTGGTGGCATTGAACGCCTCCGGAGCCCCGCTGGCGTGGTGGGCCGACTGTTCGTCACCTCAAGCTGCAAGGCCAGAAGGACGGATGGGACAGTCAGGCCAAACATTGATGCCAGCGAGCAGCTGGCGCGCGCAAACTCTGTTGAGCAGCGCCTGGTAGCGGACTCCGGAGCTCGGCTGACCAGGAACCAGTGACTTGGGTTGGCTCGAATAGTCTGCGCGCCTGGCGGGAGCTGAATGTTATCGGCAAGCAGTTTCCGCAACTGGGCCTCCGCATTTGTAAGTGTTCGGCGCGTCCGTCAGGCTGCCGTCGTCGCCGACCGGGAAGATCGAATCCGATATCGCGCCGATGCTACGACCAAGCGTTGCTATTTGCCTGAGACTCGCAGGGCGCGGTACGACAGTTGCTTTGAGCTAGCCTCGAAAACTCCTTCGGCCTCGGGGAGCTGACGGAGAACGGTCCAGTGGTGACGATGGGGTAAGCAGTGCGAGTGCCTGGCCGTGTCGGGGCGCGTCGGTTCAGGGATCCCTGCTCTTATCGGATGTCACGCCCTCGGGAGATGAGCTTCCCCCGGTTCTCCGGACGGGATGGCTGAGCTGATCATGCCGCAACTGCGGCGTCGTCGCATGGCCTGAGAGCAGTGCCAGCTACATAGCTAATAGCTTGAGACAGGTGGAATCCCATGGTCCAGCCGATCTGGAAACTCCCAGTCTTTGCTCTGTCGCTCCTGACACTGGTAGCACCGGTCGCCTCGGTCAGTCGTCTGCCAACGGTGTCCGTGAAGCCGTCGATTGTGCTGGTGATCGAAAGTGGTTCGATGTGCGTGACAGCCCTGTCTACTTACTCGTAGTAGCGCGTGTTACTACGGGGCGGATTTGTCAGCACTTGCCGGACGATGAAACGGACGAGGCCCACGCCGACGGACGGAGCAACACTGGATGCACGGTTTCCATCACCTTGCCAAGGTGAGGGTCGCGGGTTCGAATCCCGTCGTCCGCTCCAGATGGCCAGCTCAGAGCCATAATCCAGTTCTCTACACTCGGCGGTCCGCTGTCACTCTATCCAGTCTCGACAGTCTCGACAGTCTCGTGCACAGTCTCGTGTGCTGTGCGACTCCGGTTCATGCTTGACAGTCTCGACAGTCTCGTCAGCGAACCGTTGGTGAAAGAGACGAGACCGTCGCGGGTGAGTTCAATGTGGCGCTCGCCGTTGGCGTCTCGCAGGGTGAGGCCGGTGACTCGTTGTACTCCGTGTGCAAGATGCCCTTCAGATGTGTGATGCCAGATGCGTACATCATGAACCGAACGAGATACCGCTTGAACTCGATGACGGAGTGGTAGTCCCGGAAGGCGAGCATCGTGCTCCAGCAGTACCAGAAGATGGACTTCGTGAACTCGGGGCCGAACCAGTCAGCCGTGGAGATCCCTTCGAGTTCCTCCTCCGGTGTGGGGGGTAGTGACTGTCGACACATCAAATGGAGAGGTCACCGACAACGTCGAATACTGGCTGGTCACCGAAGCGGCCCGAGCATTCGCACCTGGCGCCACGGTGATCACCAACAGCGACTCGAGTGGCGTACCGCTGGCTGCTTGCGAATCTGGAACAGGGCTCTGCGTCGCCGCAGCCACGAATCAGGACGGGACCACCGGCCTTTATGTGGCCAACGCCACAAGGAGTGCGGTGAGCTTCACCTTCGACGACGAAGGAAACGGCTTCACGTACCCGCTTCGTTCGTCACCTACCTGTGCCACCGGCGCTGCCGAGCATCGCGTGGATCAACGAACCGAAGGAGGTGTCGCCCGAGACAGTGATTCCGTGATCAATGCGTCTCACAAGGGTTGAGAGGCGCCGCAATCGGAGGAAGGATCGGCGCGTCCCGCAGCTCACAGCAACACTCACAGACGCCTCTTATGAGCTCCTCCGGTGCGACGTCTTTGAGCAAAAAGCCCGAGGCGCCCGCCTCCAGCGCGTCGTAGACGTACTCATCGAGGTCGTACGTCGTGAGCATGACAACTCGGCTTGTGCGAGGCGCTCCGGGGCCAGCGATCAGCCGGGTAGCCGCGATGCCGTCGAGGCCAGGCATCGGATGTCCATCAGCACGATCCAGGGAGCTCAAGCGAGTTTCTGGACCCGGCACCTTCCCAGACGACTTGACATCATCTGCGCGTGGGAGTAAAAGAGCGAGTGAATCGAATCAACAGCAACGTTTGGTGAGCATGTCACCTTGCTGTTGAATCGATTCAACAGCAAGCGAAAAAGGAGACCAGGTGCCGAGCACGACCATCGTCGAGGTGGCGAAGCGTGCCGGCGTTTCCCCAGCCACAGTCTCTTACGTTCTCAGTGGCAATCGGACGATCTCGCAAGGCACCCAGCTGCGGGTGAGGCGCGCCATTGAAGAACTCAACTACAAACCCCATGCGGGCGCTCGGTCCCTTCGGGCGGGCAAGACAGACATGGTCGCGCTAGTCGTGCCCTTCTATGACTGGTCCTCCGAGCCAGTGTTGATGCCCTTTGTCTACGGCGTGGTCCAGGCGGCCCGCCAGCACGGTTGGAACGTCGTGCTCCTGACCAGCGACGGAGGGTCGGACGTCAACTCGGTGGTGCGGGGCAAGATGGTCGACGGCGTCGTGCTCATGGAGGTCCGGGTGGGCGACGAGCGCCTGGAGGTCGTCCAGCGATTGGCAGTCCCCTCCGTCGCTATCGGCATGCCCCTGGAGCCGGTCGATATCCCCTTTGTCGACCTGGATTTTGAGGCGGCCGGACGGGCCTGCGTCGAGCGCCTCATCGGTGCCGGCCACGAGCACATTGCCCTTCTTGCCTCCCCGCCAGGGACCTTCGAAAAGAAGCTCGGCTATGCCCGCCGATTCTGGCACGGCGTCGCCGGCACCCTCGAGGCGGCGGGCCTCGGGTTCCACGGTTTGCCTGTCGAGCCCACGATGGAAGGCACCCAAAAAGCACTTGACGCCTTACTGGCGGAGGAACCGGCAGTCACCGGCCTCATTGTCCAAACCGAAGCTGTGGTCGACTTGCTCATACGAGTCCTCCAGCAAAGGGGCAAGTCCATACCTGACGACTTCTCCATTGTCGGTGTCGCCTGGGGAGAGGCTGTCAGGCACCTCGTACCACCTCTCACCTTCGTCAACTTCCCCTCGCTGGAAATAGGGCGTATAGCGATCGAGCTCCTCGCGAAGAACGGGCCCGGGACTTTGTTGCCAGCTGTTTTCGTCGAGGGCGCAACGCTCGGGCCGGCGCGAGAAACCTGACAACTCCACTTGTGATCGACCCGCAGGTACCTGTTTAAACGATTCACCAGTCCCATTGTCCATCAGAAAGCAACCAAGAAACCAGCACAAAAGGAGGATGAGTTGATACAAAAACGCAATTTTGCCCACAGGATTGCTAGGGGGAGGCTCCTGGTAGCGCTCGTCGCTGCCGGCTCAGCTGTCGGCGTCCTCGGCATCTCCACGGCGCAGGCGTCCGCCAGCAGCAGCACGATTGTCCTCACCGAGACCAGCTACTACACGAGCGTCGCCAGCAACGGGGCTATCTACACCGCCCTGAACACCGTTTTTAGCAACTTCGAGAAGACCCACCCTGGGATCACAATCAAGAGGGAGGACATAGTCAACAGCGGCAACTCGTACCTGACGGCCGTCGCCGCCGAGGCCGCCGCCGGGAATCTTCCCGACGTCTTGATGCTCGACAACCCGACCGTCCCGACTCTCGCTTCGTACGGCGAGCTCACGCCGCTCAGCACTCTCGGCCCGACCGCCATCCCGACGCTTGGCGCCGCACAACAGGCGGAGGCGAAGTTCAACGGCACCATTTACGGCTACCCGCTCTACACCAACACGATCGCCTTGTTCTACAACAAGGCCATGCTCGCGGCCGCACACATCCAGCCGCCGACTACGTGGGCGCAGCTCCTGACAGATGCGAAGGCGTTGACCAACGCTCAGCACTATGGCATCGCCTTCTCGGGCGAAACCTGCGCGGGCTGCAACGTGTGGACGTTCATCCCCTTCCTGCTGACCAACGGGGGGAGCCTGACCCACCTCACGACCCCGCAGTCGGTCCAGGCGCTCACTTTGTGGACTGACCTCACAAAGGAGGGGGCCATCGACAAGGACTTCACCAACTGGAACCAGGGACAGCCAGAGGCCGAGTTCTCTGCTGGCAAGGCCGCCATGATGATCAACGGGCCTTGGTTCTTCCCGACCCTCAACTCGGTCAAGGGCCTCAGCTATGGTGTCGTCGAGATACCGGTCAACACCCCCGGCCAAAACGTAGTCGGCCCGATCGGCGGCGAGGTCTGGACTATTCCCAAGAGCAACCCCACCATCGAGAAGGCTGCGTACGAGCTGCTCAATTACATGGCCGAGCCCTCGGTTGACGCTGGCCTCGCGACGGCCTCCGGCGACATCCCGACCGTCCAGGCAGCTATACCGACCTGGCAGAAGACCGCTAGCCCGCTGTACGCGCCCTTGCTTGCCGAGCTGAAGCATGGCTTCGTGCGTACGAGCACGCTCGGTGTCCTGTACCCCAGGGTCGAGACGGCGGTTGGCAATGGCATCGTGTCGGCTCTAATCGGCAAGCAGACGCCAGCAGCCGCGTTTGCTACTGCCCAAGCAAACGTCAACTCCATCCTCGAAGGCAACTGAGAACTTCGAGGCTAATGAGAGGTGAACGGGAAGTTGCCGCGCGAAGAGCTAACTCCTCCTGAGCGACAGGCAACTTGGTCGGTGCGGGCCAAGGTGGGTGCCAACGAAGCGCTCACCTTGGCCCGCCCAGCCGATTATGGCCACGACACCTCGGGGCGCCCGGCCGGCCCGGCTCGCCGGGCCGGGCTGTGGCACTGGATGCGCTCGCACCGGCGCCAGGCGACGCTGATCGCTTTCGTCGTCCCCGCACTCACATACGTGATCCTTTTCTTTGCCTACCCGCTCATCTACGGCTTCATGATGAGCGTCGAGAGGATTGGGTTCATTGCCCAGAGCGGGCCTTACATCGGGCTCCACAATTACAGAGTCGAGACAAACGACCCCGTCACCCGTGAAGCTCTGACCAACACCGCGATCTTCCTGGTGGCGTCGCTCTTTTTCCAGTTCACTATCGGCTTCGGCATCGCGTCGTACTTCAGCCGGCGCTTCTTCCTCTCCGGGTTCCTTCGGAGCTTGATAATTATCCCATGGCTGTTCCCGCCGATCGCCAGCGGGACGATTTTTGCGATCATGTTCGCCGGGCAGGGTGGCATCATCGACGAAACATTGCAATCGCTCCACTTGATCAGCTCCCCTATTTTTTGGTTCGACTCGTCGTTCAAGGCGATGTTCGTCATCATCTTTGTCAACATTTGGATCGGGATCCCCTTCAACGCGGTGCTGCTGTACTCGGGACTCCAGGACATCCCTAACGAGCTGCGGGAAGCGTCCGCGCTCGACGGTGCCGGCGCCTGGCAGCGGTTCCGCTACATTACGGTCCCGCTCCTGCGCCCGGTTTCACTCATAGTCATCATGCTGGGGATCATTTATACGGTAAAGACGTTTGACCTGGTCATAGTGTTGACCAACGGGGGTCCGGACAACGGCTCTCAGCTCATGTCGACCTGGGCCTATACGCTTGCGTTCCAAAACTTCCAGACCGGCCAGGGCGCGGCCGTAGCGAACATGCTGTTCGTCTTTTGTATGATCGTTGCCTTCTTCTACATACGCGCCACGCGGCGTGAGGTGGCGGTGGCATGAACAGGCGCCGCACAATGAACCTATTTTGGCAGCGGCGCGCCCGTCGCTTTGTGCTCCCTATAGGGGGGCTGGTGATCACCGGGCTCATGCTGCTCCCGATCTATTTCACCATTGAGAGTTCGCTCGCGCCGTCGAGCTCGTTCCAAGCTCTCTCGCAGTCCCTCGTGCCGACCCACTTTGTCTTTAGCAACTATAGACTGGCCTTCGACCAGGAGAATGGCAGCATAGTCACAAGCCTGCTTATCGCCTTAGGAGCCGTCGTCTTATCCGTCGGGATCGCACTGCCGGCGGCTTACGGCCTCACAAAGTTGGGCTACCTAAAGAGCCGTGCCGTTGTATCGGTCGCGATCGTTGTGCTGCTGGTTACCCAGATGGTGCCGGGGATATCGCTGACCCTGGCCTTTTACAAACTGTTCTTCCATCTTCATCTCCTCAACAGCATCCCGGGCCTCATCCTGGCCGACTCCACCAACGGGATGCCATTTGCCGCTCTGGTGCTGCGCGCCTACATGGGCTCGATTCCTGCCGAGCTGTCCGACGCCGCGTATGTCGACGGCGCTTCGGAATGGCGCACCTTCCGCTCTGTGATCGCGCCGCTCGCGGTACCGGGGATCGTAACTGCCGGTCTTTTCGTGTTCCTCTTTGCCTGGGGCGATTTCCTCTACGCCTACACCCTCACTGCGGGCGGCAATGTGACCCCGCTGACCAAGGGCATCCTCAGCTTCTTCACTAACAACACCGTCAACTGGGGCGGCGTTCTGGCTACGGTGGTCCTAGCCGCCATCCCGTCAGGCCTGATCTTGAGTTTCGGGCAGCGTTACGTGATGGGCGGCCTCCGGGCCGGTGCGCTCAAGGGCTGAGGCCCCGCGCCAATTTTGAAAGGAAGGCCCACGTGGCGACTTTTGTTGGCAGCAGTTCCGGTTTCTCCGTTCATGACGGGCAGGAGCTACTGGAAGTCCGTGCCTGGGGTGAGAATAGTGCGCGTGTCCGGTCGAGCCTGCACGCTTTCATAAAAGAAACGCCCGGGGATGCACTTGAGGAGCCAGGGCCCAGCAACGGCAAGATCGAGGTATCCGCCGGCGGAGCGCTCATGCGCAATGGGGATCTCGTAGTCGAAGTGCGCGAGAACGATGACGGGGGCTTCTTGCACTTCCCCCCTCTGGTCCGATTCCTCCGCCCGGACGGCGAGGAGCTGTTTTCCGAGAGCGTCCCCCACTTCAGTGCGCCCCCCCAGCGGCGTTACCGGCCTGGACGCGGCGACCTTCATGGTTGTGAGGTGTCGTTCCGCTCCTTCCCAGATGAGCGTTTTTACGGGCTCGGGCAGCACCAGCACGGGCTGCTCGACCAGAAGGGGACCGTCGTCGAATTGGTGCAACGGAATACGGAGGTTTGCGTACCTTTCGCCCTCTCAAACCGTGGTTATGGCTTCCTGTGGAACATGCCGGGTATTGGTCGCGTAGAGCTAGGCGCCAGTGGCACCAAGTGGGTCGCTGAGGCAGCAAGGCAGATCGATTATTGGGTCACCGCGGCGCCCACGCCGGCCAAGGTCGTCAGCCAGTACTCGAAAGCGACGGGACTGCCGCCGATCCTCCCCGAGTGGGCGTCGGGGTTTTGGCAGTCCAAGCTGCGATACCGGACTCAGGAAGAGCTGCTAGCGGTGGCCCGGGAGCACAAGAGACGTGGTTTGCCCCTGTCAGTTATCGTTGTCGACTACTTCCATTGGACCCGCCAGGGCGAGTGGAAGTTCGACCCGGCCGAGTGGCCCGACCCGCAAGCCATGGTGGACGAACTGAAGGAGCTTGGCGTCGAGCTCATGGTCTCGGTCTGGCCAAGCATAAACCCCGATAGTGAAAACTATGGCGAAATGGACCGTCGCGGGCTACTGGTCGGCAACGTACGCTCCCTGCCGCTGAATATGCCGTTCTGGGACAAGGGCAGCAATAGCCAGGTCTTCGTACGGTTCTACGACTCGACCAACCCCGAAGCACGCAGCTATGTGTGGGAAAAGGTCAGACAGGGGTACGGCCGGTACGGGATCCGAGCGTTTTGGCTCGATGCCTGCGAACCCGAGATGCTCCCGGAGGATCCCGAGAGCGACTTGTTTCACATCGGCCCAGGGGCCGAAGTACATAACGTCTACCCGCGAGAACACGCTCGCGGTTTCGCTGAGGGACTCTGGTCCAGCGGGGAAAAGGAGATCGTGACCCTTTGCCGGTCCGCGTGGGCGGGGAGTCAGAGGTACGGAGCCGCGGTTTGGTCCGGTGACATCGACTCGACCTTCGACGCACTCGCCAAGCAGGTCCCCGCCGGCCTCAACATCGGGATCTCTGGGATCCCGTGGTGGACGACTGACATTGGCGGGTTCAAGGGCGGGGACCCGAGCTCGGCCTACTTCCGGGAGCTGCTAGTGCGGTGGTTCCAGTTCGCTGTGTTCTGCCCGCTCTTCCGGCTCCACGGCGCACGTGAACCGAACCCGCAGGCGGGTCCGCCTCAGACAGGAGGGCAAAACGAGGTTTGGTCCTTCGGCGAGGAGGCGTACGGCATTATCCGAGCCCAACTGGCCTTACGGGAGGTGCTGCGCCCGTACGTAATGGACGTGATGGCGGCGGCAAGCACGACAGGGCTGCCCCCGATGCGAGCACTGTTCCTGGAGTTCCCGGGCGAGCCGGAAGCCTGGCAGGTCAAAGATGAGTACATGTTCGGGCCCGACGTCCTGGTGGCGCCGGTCACTACTTATGGCGCGAGGGAGCGGGAGGTCTACTTACCTCACGGCGCCTCCTGGCTGGACGCGTCGACCGGAAAGCCCGTCGAGGGGAAGGGTTGGACGACGGCATTGGCGCCCTTGGAACGCATCCCTGTCTACCTGCGCGGCGGGGGAGCCCTGAAAACCTTGTTGGCCGACTAAGGCGGAGGGGATGCTCTGTGCAGGACAGCCTCGTGCCCGGGTACTCTCGTCGCTGCGCCGACGGGATGGCGGTGGTCCGACGAGGATGGGTGAGCCCTGGCGCTGCTGCCAGTGTGTAGCCCGCCTTGCGGCGCGCGACGAGGACTCCTCAACCCGACCGGGGTGAGTTCCTCGACGTGGATGACTCGGGCCTCATTCCGCCTGCTCAGATGCGCCTTTTCATTCACCTAATCCCGATTGAACACCCGGAGTGCCTGCCAGACCTGATCACTCGCTTGATTGACGCGTCGTAGTTGCCCGGCATCGTTGACGTCGATCTCGAGACCGGAACTCCACGAGGTATCTCCAGCAGCCTCACGGAGCAGAGAAGCAAATGTCGACTTACCGCTGCCATTGATGCCGTAGATCAAGTAGAGGCGGCGTAGCAGCACGGTGTCAACGCTGAAGAAGTCGCAAGCGAGCAGGACCTTGGCCTGAGTGCGGCAGAACTCGGCCCAAGTGGGGCCTGAACGCCTCGGGGAGGGCTCGATGTAGTCGTGCCCATGGTGGTGGTGACCAAGGGCAACGTGATTGGTCTAGCACTGTTTTTCGCCCTGGTAGCACTCGCCTCTGGATTGATGACGACGGTGATTATCGTGATTGACCTGCATAGCTTCGCAAAGCCCGACCTCACTCTCAGCCGGGCAGAGAGAAAGCGCTTCTACCGGACCTTGACCTTTGGAAAGCGCTATGACGCGCGACCAGGGTACTGTCAGACCTGCCTCAGGACTTCCAGAGTGCGACCACGCTTCCGTTCGGATGCAGCAGGACTTCCAGAGTGCGACCACGCTTCCGTTCGGATGCAGTTCGAGAATGGCGCTCACACGGGTAAAGGTGTTCCCAGGGTTGGTGTCGACGTAGATGTCGCCGTTCTCCGCGACCACAAGACCGGTACCGCCGATGAAGATGTTGCCCTTTCCGAGGGCCGCGTCGAGTCGTGAGAAGCCCGCCATTGGTGGTGGGCCTATCGGCTCCCAAGCGCCCGAAGGCAATATGCGGAAGATGCCGTTCGGCACAGAGAGCACGACCGTCTCCCCGGCTGCCTCGGCCAGCGAACCCCAGAATCCATCTCCGCGGAAGACACTCACGAACCGGAGCTTCCCGCTTCTTGTCATTTCGTAGAGACCCCACCCTGGCCCGCCTGCAACGAGCAGGTCACCCTTCCCGTCGAAAGCCAGTCGCTCGGCACCGAGGAAGTCATTCTGGTTCCCAGGGTTGCAGTCCCAGCAGTAGTTCGGCAGGGGTCCTCGTCCGACGACCCAGTGAGGAATCCCGTCGGGACCGAGGCGGTAGACGGCGTTCGCGGCGACGTAAAGCTCACTGTTCGGAGCGATGGCAAGGCCCGCCAATCCCTCGGTGGATGGCGCACTGAGCGAGACGCTCAGCGCAGGCATTGAACCCTGCTCGATTTCCCGCGTGCCGCAACCGGCTTCGGCACGGTGCCAACGCCGAGTTCGATGGAGGGCACCATGATTAACCGAGACCGACGATTGCTCTAGAAAGTTCCGCCTGGCTACTTCGAGATGAGCGAGGGCCAGCAGAAGGCCGCTGCCGTGGAGATGTGGCGCGCCGCCATGACCCAGCTCGGCGAGGACCCTGACAGGTTCATCAGCGGGCGCGCCGCCCAGGGGGAGTGCCACGACCATCAGGTGTAGGTGAGGTCCACCTGGTGGCTTGGAGCATGACGTTGGAGAAGG
>Ga0326727_10010323_pt1 | contig 22327 bp, 18 predicted proteins | sample MB2enrmetagenome_FD_207643 | JGI IMG/M metagenome (GOLD analysis project Ga0326727, IMG submission 207643) | Lab enriched peat soil microbial communities from McLean, Ithaca, NY, United States - MB29MY | ecosystem: Environmental > Terrestrial > Soil > Wetlands > Peat | place: USA: New York...
CATCACGGTCTCGGGTCCCGCCATCAGGGCGGCAAAGAATCCGTCGAGCGCCTCGACGTTCATCGCCTTGCCGCCCTTGCACGCTTTTGAGGAAGTCGCCGAGGTGGTCAAACTCGGCGTCAGTCAGCGGCTCGTTTTGGCTGGACATCTTCATGGGGAAGCATCCGCGTCCAGTCAAGTGGTGTAAAGAAAAGAGTCTCGCCCGCCTGCATTCAGGGATTGCGGCGTTCATGCGTGGGGATTCATTTTCCCACGCACGCTATGGGATTTGCTCTCATTACGGGAATTACGGGACAAGACGGTTCCTACCTGGCAGAGCTCTTGGCTTTTTCATAGCACTCCTGCTATTTCATCGTGAGGTCGACCGAATCCCAATTTCGTTCTCAAGGTCTTCACCATTTCTCCATGTGTTGCGCCTGCCTCCGCCGCTTTCACCAACGCCTCATACAAGTTAATTTGTTTATCGTCGGTTGCACGAGCGAGATATTCCAGAGCATTTCCAACAGATATCTGACTACGTCCCGCCTTGTAGCGGCGCAGGCGATCATACTGAGCAGCAATCAGATCAGGATCGGGGCGCTGCGCGGCGGCCCGACTGCATTCCTCCTCGGGCAACTGGTACTTATTGACGCCCACTACCGTCTGTTGCGATTTTTCGACGCGCGCCTGAAACTCATTCGCGGACTTGCCAATCTCCGACTGAACGTAGCCGGCGCGCGCAGCTTCAAACATGCCACCGAGTTGATCCACACGGGAAATTACTTCGCGCGCCTTTTGCTCCATTTCGTCGGTCAGCGTCTCGATATAATACGAGCCGCAGAGTGGGTCGATCACGTCGGCGACGCCCGATTCCTCAGACAGGATATTCTGAGTCTGGATCGCGATCCGAGCGGTCTCCGGAGAAGGAGTCGCAAAGGCTTCGTCGTAGGCATCTGTGTGCAGCGACTGCGTGCCACCCAGGATCGCCGCCAAGCCTTGAACTGCAACCCGGGCGATATTGTTGAGAGGTTGCTGCCGCGTTAGATCGACTCCGGAAGTTTGCGCATGAAACTTGAAACGTAAACTCACCGGATTTCGTATTCCAAAACGTTCCTTCAGCAGTCGTGCCCACAACCGCCTTCCCGCTCGAAATTTTGCGACTTCCTCAAAGAAGCTCATGCTGATGTCGAAAAAGAACGTGAAGCGGTGGACGAAAGAATCCGGGTCCATTCCAGCCTTGACACAGAGGTCCACGTAATACAGAGCAGAGGAAAGCGTAAATCCCAGTGCCTGAGCGGGAGTCGCACCAGCCTGTTGCATATGCTGGCCGACAATCGAGAGGGGATTCCAGCGTGGCATGTACTTCGTCGTGAAGACGATGTGGTCGAGCAGGACCCGCCGGCTCCCCTCCAACGAAAGCCGATAAAACATATGGTTCGCGACGAAATGTGAAATGAAGTCCGCCTGATTGCTGGTGCCGCTCAACTTTTCCCAGGGCGTTCCCCGTTCTTTCGCCAGTACCAGAATAAGGGCCAGGAGTGTAAATGGACTGGGGTCATTCATGCCGAGGCTGACGTCCCCCAACTCAATTCCGTCCATGGCAATTCGCATATCCTCTAGTGTGTTCACCGCGGTTCCACAAGTGCCAACCAGAAGAGGATCAACGTCATCAATGTCGTAACCTCGGAACACGGAGTTGCACGGGATAAAATTCACGGCGGTAGTTCCCGTAGCGAGCATTTTCTTTTGCCGGCGGTTGAAGTCTTCCGGAGTACCCAAGCCGATCAACATGCGCCGAGACCATTCGCGCCCCCGGTACATCGCGGGATAGATGCCTCTGGTGTATGGCTCCTGGCCGGGATAGCCAACGTCCTCGGCATACCGGCTGCCATCCCAATCACTTGGCGTGTAAAGGGGCTTCAACACGATGCCAGAACGGTTGCAACGAGGGCGCTTGTCGGCCGTGCGGGCGTATTCCGCCTGCCATTGGGCGGCGGGATCGAGTTTCGAACCATTATTAGTCATACCAGCCTCCTTATTCACGCGCCAACCGCTGCATTGCAACCCGAGATTGAATGAACGTTATGATTTCTCCAAGGCTCGTCCCTGGATGAAAAACACGAGCCACACCGCTCTGCTCCAGAGGCGGGACGTCATCATCCGGCACTATCCCGCCAACGATCACAAGAACATCCGCCATGCCCGCCGCGCGAAGGCTGCTCATGAGCTTGGGAATGAGCAAATGATCGCCAGAGAGCGAACTGATGCCGATGACCTCTACATCCTCCTGCCCGGCGATGGAAACCACTTCCTCGATCTTGAGCCAAGGTCCGGTCAGAATGACCTCCATCCCGGCATCTCGCAGGGCGGTGGCCACCAAACGATATCCCCGATCGTGACCGTCCAGTCCGATCTTGGTCAGCAAAACCCTAATTTTGAGGGAAGAGTCCATTAGCGATTGCGAGTTTCCTTTCGCGTTCGGTTTTCCCGTCGTGTTAAAGCAAGCTTTCGTAAGCGTCCAGCGCGATCCGGGCAGTCTTCGCCCACGAATACTCGCGAACTTTTTCAAAGCCGCGTTTCACAAGTTCCGCCCGCAAAGCTGAGTCCTGTAGACCCCGCGCGATGCCATCCGCGATGGAATTAATACTCAAGGGATCGCAATAGATCACGGAGTCGCCATAAATCTCCGGGAAACAAGTATTGTTAGCCACCAGCGCCGGTACCGACTGCCGCTGCGCTTCCATTGGAGGAATGGCAAAGGCCTCGTAAAGAGAGGGAAAAACGAAAAGAGCGGCGTCGCGCATGAGCTTGTCAATTTCCGTCAGTGGCACATAACCCACGAAGTGAATACGATCCCGGTGTTTCAGGCGTCCGAGTGTTCGCTTCAACTCACCATTGCCCCAGCCCCACCTGCCCGCAATCACAAGGTGGTGCGGGAGGTCCAGGCGGCTCTTGACGCGGTCGAAGGCCTCGACCAGGCGGACCAGATTCTTCCTGGGCTGAATCAATCCAAGGAAAAGCATGTAGGGAGTGGGGAGATCCGCTCTAAACGCAGGGATTTTCCCACCGCCATTGTTCCGCTGCTTCACATGATCAGCGGCGTTATGCGTGACAACGATCTTTTCCAGGGGGATCCCATACCATTCATTTATTTCGCGGCGAGCATGTTCCGACACGGTGAAGATGAGGTCTGCCCGGCGGCAGCTCCCCGGAACCAACAGTTTCATTCGCCAACGATCAAGCCACCGGTAATCTTTGGGGCGAAGCTCATAGCTGGTGTCGTGCACGGTGATAACCGTCTTGCAGCGCGTGAAGGGTGGGCTTATGAACGCAACGTGAACAATGTCAAGCTTATGTTTGCTGACGTATAAAGGAATGCTCAGCGGGCGTTGGACCCATTGGGAGTGCGGAAACAAGGATACGAGGTTGGCATTCGGGTGGTCGCGAACAACTTCTTCCATTGCCTCCGGATGATTTATGAAAATGTGATATTCGTTGCGTTGGTCAATCGCCAGAAGCGCGTGAATCAGATTGCGAAAATAGGTCTCGTTGCCCATCCCCAGGCTGTGGCCACCCACCCCGTGTGCATCGATGCCAATTTTCATCTCAGTTTGAACCGGAGCTGCCTATTGGCGTTAAACGTCGGCGGGGCAGCCAGGTGGTGACAAAACGTCTTCTTGTTGGAAATACCCCATCTTAAGAGGCTAACCGCTATTTTGCGGAACCAGGCGATTTTTGCCGCGGCGGGTGTATTCCCGCGACAAAACAAACCGAGAAGAGACGTAACAAGAACCCCACCCAAAGACCAAAATACGACCATGGCGCTTAGCGCCGCCGCGAGAATCCGTCCGCGGTTCTCCCTGGTGTACAACCATGTCGATTGGAAAGCGATTTGGCGCTGGAATCCTTTATCGGGAACCGACTTCGTGCTGCCCCCGCCATAGTGAACGATGGAGGCTGAACCCAAGTAAAATACCAACCAGCCTGCCCGTCGAAGCCGCAAACAAAAGTCCATATCCTCCGCATAGAACAGAGTCTCGTTTAGGAAGCCGATGCGATCCACGACTTCCCGCCTCACGAGCATCGCGGCACCTGAAATTGCCGGCACCTCGCGGTCGCCCTCGTGGTCCCAGTAACCCATTTGTCGGCGGCAAAAGATCCGGCTGCGGGGAAACAACTCAGACAAAAGCGCGAGGTCGCAGAATACATTCCAGATTCCGGGAAACTCGACACCACCCTCATATTGAACGGACCCGTCCGTGCTGTACAATTTTGGGCCTACCGCGCCAACTTCGGGATGCGCCCGCGCAAAATCCACCAGTTTCCGGACGGCACCCGGGTGGACAACCGTATCTGGATTCAGGAGGAACACGAAGTCGCTGTTAGACTGCCAGCAGGCTGTGTTATTTGCCCGACTGAAACCAACGTTTTGTGAATTCGCAATCAACCTCACCCAGGGAAATTCTCGCGCGACCATATCGATTGATTGATCGGTAGAATTATTGTCGACAACGACGACCTCGGCCCAATCGGGCACGTGATCCTCAGCCAGCGACCGCAAGCAGCTTCCCAGTAACTCCTTTACGTTCCATGACACAATAATTATGGTTAACGGATACCACTGCTGGTTCGCCGTCATGGATGCACTAGAAAAACCAAGGTTGGTAGTTGAACTCATACACACACGCCTCAGGTTTGCGTTCTCGGATCTTTTTTGCGGGCACGCCGGCTACCACGTGATAGGGGGGCACGTCGCGAGTGAGAACTGCTCCAGCCGCAACAACGGCTCCTCGACCAATTCTGAGCCCAGCGGCGACCGTGACCCTGGTTGCCAGCCAGACGTAATCTTCGATGATGATGGGATTGAGTATCGGCTTGAACTCGGGATCATCAATATCGTGATAGCCCCCAAGCAAAACGCAGAAGCTGGAGATATTCACGTTGTTGCCGATCTGAATTCTACCTTCGCCACCGAAAAAACACTGGAACCCGATGATGCAATGGTCTCCAATGCTGATCTGTTCTGGCCGGATGATCAGAGATCCTCTCATCATGCACGTGTTCTTCCCTATGTGCATTCCGCAAGCGCGCAAGTAAGAGTTGCGTACCGCATGGAACGGGATTCCGTTCACCATCATGTTGAACGCAGCAGCCCCCAGATGGGAACGGACCTTCCTCCATCCCTTCAATTCTGGTGTGAGCTGCTTGCGAAGTTCGCCTTGCGTTCCGGCCTCCACAGAAAGTTTCGCGGGAATTGACATCGGATTAGACGCTCCTCTCAACTCTGTTTCGGCCTTGCTCGTTGGTCCAAGGGAGAGTGCAACCCTTGGAGTGCGAGTATAGGCAATCTCATTTCTTCCGCGGCGGTTCTACCGCCTCCCACTTGAACATGGTTACCGATGCTGGCGGGAAAGTGTAAACGCCAGTATTGACGCCTTTCCAAGAGCCATGCTGCAGCGTGATGGAATCGGGTAATCCACCTTGCGTCGATCGGCTGAGTGAAACGCCATTAATCGCATTGGGTCCGGGCCCGGCCAAGATGGTCAACTCGGCAGTGGCATCCGGAGGAAGCCCTTCGACGGAGATGCTCGCTTGCATCGGTTGCGAAAGATTCCTGTTGATCACGGCGAGGTACACGCATCCCTGCCCTGTTGAAGCAACCGCATCCAGGTATGGCACATCGTTCCGCGATTCCACCGTGCCCACTTGTTTCGTGGAAAATACCGGGCTACTTGTCTGAACGTTGATCAGGGTATTTCCGAAGTGATTCCGGTACAAATCAAACAGGTGGTAGGTCGGCGTTTTGATTATCCCGCTATCGGTGTCGGTCAAGAGAGCGCCAAACCATTTGCTGACCGCGATATTGTAATTGGCCATCCAAACATGTTCGCGCATGAAGGCATGGAATAGGCTCGATGTGTACAATGCAGAAGCAAGAGTCCGCGACTGATCGAGGATGGCCATCAACTGGTCTGGCGTTCCTCCAAAGAGCGGAAAATGCTCCGTAATTGCGATTTTCGGCGTAGGTAAACGGACCGACGCAGCCGCCTGTTTCACCCGGCGAATGTCTTCCGCCGAAAACATGGCTTGGGCGAACATAGCCTGGTAAGCTTCCTCGCGCTTTTTTTCATTCGTGTAATCGTACCGGCTAAAGATCAGCGGAGCAAACGCGTTGTGGAGCGCGATGAAGTCGATATCAGAGCCGGCCCCGGACAGCAAAGGACTCAGCCAGTTGGCATTTTGTGGACTGGTGTTGTACGTGCCAGCGATGGCCCCGATTTGCGCCTCACGGTCCGCGGCTTGAAGAGCTTTGGACCATTCCCGGAAACCGGCCGAATATTGTTGCGCGGTTTTGTAGATGCGGCGGTCATTGCCCGGAACGGATGCGTGCTCCTTCGGTTCGGCAAGGTAGATCTCGTTCCCGATCTCCCAGAATCTGACACGCAAGCCTTTTTCCAAAAAATACCTCTGCCACTCCAGTGTCTCCTGTAAAGTTCCGGTTCCAAAGTTTGCGGTTACGAGCGGTTCCGATCCCTGCGCTTTGCAGAAGTCGATAAACTCATCCGTGCCGAAACTATTCTCATGCACACTCTGATCCATAGGGTTGGGACGCTTGGGACGCTCGCCGCGCGGACCGATACCATCCCGCCAATGGTAATAGTCTGAAAGGATTCCGCCTGGGAATCGCCACACCGGGATGCGCAGCGGCTTAAGAAGATCAATGACCTCGGGGCGAAGCTGTCCGCGGTTCGGGTCGAAGATGCGGTTGCCGTTTTCGGTCCATTCTACAGAGGCGCCGTAGATGAAAGGGCTAATCTCGCCTTGCGGCTGAGACGGGAAAACTTTGATCCCGGCCACGGAGAGTGCAACAGTCTTTTGCGCGCAACAAGAAGCGAAAATCAGGACAAATGCCCCGGACAACCCAAGGAGAATCGCCACCGTTCTTCTTATCGTTCGCATTCGAAAACATCTCCGTGAGGACGACTCGGTAACTGCTGGAATTCCCTTTTGGCGGCATTGTATCCGGCTACAACATTGCGTCGGAAAACTAGGAAATAGTACATGTCTGTAATGCGATTGCGCCTCGATTGCTCCGCGCCAAGCGCGCGCAGCATGGCAAGGGTGAGCCGATTGTCGATCACCCAAGCGAACGTCCGGCGCGTTAATCGATACAGGTAGGCGGAGGTGGACAAATCAGAGGACAAAATTCGGAAGCGATGTTTCAGTCCAACGTCTGACACCTTACAGCTGAGAGCAAACTGGGCGCGACCCGTCCGCTGGCCCTTTTGCGGAACCCCGGCAGCATTCATCTTATGCACGTGCGCGCCGCGAGCTTCGGGGAGAAATTCCAACCGTAGGCCGTGGGCAAAGAGCCTGTAACCGCATTCCATATCCTCTAACGGATGTAATGACGGATCCTCATCAAACAGTCCGTGCTCCAGCATGAACTCCCGCTTCAGAGAGAGATTGCACGTCCAAAAGAAAAGGTAGCCTAGACGGTCTTTTCGCCGCACCTCATCGTAGGGAAAACTATGGAAAACGGACATCGGGTCGTTTTTCGCGTCCGGCGGCAGGAATAGTTCGCCGAGGGCGGCGCATTCTTTGCCCGGATTGCGTTGGTGAAATTTCCAGTGATTCAAAATGAGATCGCGATCAGGGATCACGTCGTCATCAAGGAACAAGACAACCTTGCCACGAGCCTTACGAACTCCAAAGTTTCTTGGCCTCGAGGGACTGCCGCTGTGCGGCAAAGACAGGTAGCGGATGCGTCCGGCAGAGCGAGCTTCCACTTCGATCAATTCGCGTGACTGATCGCTTGAACCGTCGTCGACGAAAAGTATTTCGTAATCCACACCTTCAGCCTGCTGACCGGCAAGCGCCGCAAGTACCCTGGGGAGGAGTTCCATGCGATTGTAGGTGGCGATGATGACGGAGATTTCGGTCATTTGGTTCGATGATCTCACAAGCCAGACGGCCGTGGAGCGAGATTGGACTCAGGGACCGATCGCTCTGGGCTCCCCAACCAGCCTGGGGCACGAAGATAAGAGCGCATGATGCCCGCAGCAGCGAGCAATAGAGCGACAAGACTCCAGACCACGCGCGCCAGAGTCGATGCCGCGAGAGCATAACCGAAGCTGCCGACCATCGCAGCCGCCAAGGCCGTCCATACTAAAAAGCCGCCGGCAATCTTGTCGCGATAGACGGCAATAAGGGCCGAAATGAAACTACAACCCGAAACGGAGTAGAAGAAGGCCCACGCGGTACCAACCGGCCCGGAAATCGGAATGAGAGCGATGTAAAGCAAAGCGCCAACAGCAACGTTGGTGAGGACAATCCATGCCACGGCTTTTTGTTCGCCTCGCGCAACCAGAGCATCGCCGAGGGCGCGATTAACCCCAAAAGGTACCAACGCCCAGACGAGGATGCGCATGACTGGAATCGCGGCATCAAATTTCGGCCCGTAGAGAATCCGGAGGATGATTGGCGCCAAGAGTGCGCCGCCAACAGCGAGCGGAAGGAGCAGGGCGGTAACAAATTGCACCGTGCGCTCGACAAGATGCATGAAAGCGTCGCCAGTTTTTTCTTCAGCAAGCTTGGCGAGAAGAGCGAACGTCGCGGTCATGACGCCGTCAGGAACTATCAGGCACAGCGTGACTAACCTCATCGCTGCGGTGTACACGCCCACCTGATAATCGCTGGTCATTACCCCCAGAAAGATGACATCCATTCGAAACAGAATGAGCGGTACCACAAAAACGGTGGCGAATGCTGGAGCATTTCGCAGCATCGACCATGTGACACTCGATTGATAGGCAGGAAGCACCATCCGCAAATGCCTGCGGATCAGATACTCCTGTATCAGGGCCGCGAAAAGTCGGCTGGCCGCATAGATGGCGCAGAGAGCAGTGATACCGCCATCCCAAAGGAAAATAGCGAGAATGGAAACGGTTAAGCGAAGGAGATTCTCCGTCAGCGTAACTAGTAGGGTGAGGCGAGCGCGGCCAAGCGCGAGGAAGAGCGCGTCGTTGGCAAAGATATAAGCGGAGGGGATCAGGCCAAGGCACAAAATGAGTGCGGGGAGCGTGAGCCTGCGCAGGGAGCCGTTCGTATGCGCAGCGATGATGAAGATGAGGGGAGCCGTGACGAGAGCTCCGGCAATTCCAATTCTGACCAAACTGCGGTATTGCACCAAAGCTTTGACGTCCTGACGCGCGACTTCCCTCACCATATGTGTGGTGAGGCCGAGGGACTTCAGATTTTCGCAAAGCACGAACAGGGTAATGAGCAGCGTGTACTGTCCCAGCGAAGCAGCGCCTCCCAGACGGGCGATTGCGACCACCAAAACGACATTCAGTGCCGGAACCAAGAGACGCGCGGCGAGTACGGCGGTTGCATTAGCCGTAAGCGAGTGCCATCCCAAATCTGAGCGAATCTCTGCGCCGGCATGGGCAAATGCCACGTCTTGAATCGGAAAGAGTCTTCGCCAAAACTGTCGAATCATGCAAACGTTTCCTTTGCGCAGATCAGACCTGCGCAATCCTCTAAGGCATCACAGATCTCGCGCTGAAATCCCAAGTCACGCACTCGGCGCTATAAGTTGATTTCGGCGGAGTCGTATTGATCCAGTGCTGTGAGGACTGGGACCCCCAAGTGACCTTCCGCGTCGGAATCCGATTTAAGCCGGTGATCGAAAATCTCCAGCAGAAATCCAAAGCCAATCGCGACGATCACTCCCAACCCAAAAGCCAGTTTCATCAACAGTGACGTGTTCGGCTTGACTGGGTTGGGGTCAGCCCATACGGGACTTATCGCAACAACATTAATAATCCCCGTGCGATTCATTTCATCCTGCATTCTTGCCTCTTCATATTCCCTTTGATACTGAAGCAGGCTGGACTCTACCGCGCTCTTGTTGCGACCCAACCGCTGGATCAGCAGCGCATTGCTGTTCAGTTTCCGGATGCGATTCTCGTAGTCGACATACTCCTTTCTCATCGCCTTCTCGAGTGCCAGGTTAGATTGCAGTTCAACTTGGCTGACACTGGCTCCCTGCCGCAGAGACTCGGCAACCTTGTTGATTTCCGTGGTTTGCTCATGAGGCGTATTGTTCAATTCTTGTTCAAGCGCCGCCGCCGCATTGGCCATGTCAGACTCGACTTCCACGACGAGCCGGTTGTCGGGCTGAAATTTCCGCAAGAGTTCTGTGCGCTTTAGCTCCAACTGCAATATCTCGGTTCGCAAATTACTGATCGCCTGTTGATTGACCACGCTCTTGTCTTCTGTCAAGACTCGTTCGGGTGTGGCTTCCAATTGAGTCTTCTGGCTGTCGACGCGCGCATTCTCGCCCGCCGCCATTGCGCGCGCCTTTCGCCATTCGGCTTCAAAATCCGAAGCCTGTTTCAACGCGATCTCTCTTTCCAGCCTCAAAGCGTCGACGCTCCCCCCGGGTTGAATCGCCTCAATCTCGCGTTCAATGCGCGTCAGTTCGGCCGTTTTCAAATTTATTTGAGCCAGGAAGAGGTCCTGCGTGCTCGGGCTCTTGTGGACCAGTAAATCCTGGGCCATGAAATTGTCTCGCAAGCGTTCGAGCGCCGCCTGCGCAAATCGCGGATCTCCCCAGCGCAGCTGTACTTCGATAATGTCCGATTTTTGCTCCGGTGTGACGGTGAGTTTGTCCGCCAACCTTTGCACGCCCTTGACAAGCGGAGTGGGGCTCGGCATTGAATGATAGGAGTCATAGACCGACCGCACGAAAACGAACGGCTTGTTCAAAAGCCGCCAATACCAGCGCTCTGGAGTCGTGTCGATCCGCATGTCTCGCACGGTCTTTTCTAGAACCGCGGAACTCTGGATGATGGCCATCTCCGAATTCAGATCGTCCGCCGTGACGGTAAGTTGGTTTAACATGCGGACGCTGTTCTGGTCCGACGAGATTACGGGTTCTTCCCGGGTGTGCGTTACGAGCAAGCGGACGGCGGCCTCATAAGTGGGTGGCCAAAAAAAGCACAAAATCGCGCAGACCGCCACGATAACGCAGTAGAGTCCGAGAATCGGCCACTGGTGCTTGAACAGGACTCGGAGCACGTCGTGGACTGATATGTCAGGGACAGGCACTTCCATTTGAGCCATGCTGTTACCCCCTATCGCCGCTTGCTACAATTCTTGCTTACGTTCAAGACTGTTGGCCGCGAGCGACGGAAAGGCATGCTCCGCGCTAAGCGCAAGAGCCACCTGCGCCCAAACCAACGAAGTCATGATCGGGATGCGGTAAGTAAAACCCGCCATGTCGGCCAAGAAAAAGCCAACAATCCCGCAACTGATAAAAAGTGCCGCCACTCGGGGAAAGGGAGAAGCGGTGCGGCGAGCGGCGGCGAACATGCACCGCATTGTCAATATCCACAGAACAATGAAAGCCACGCCCCCGAGTATTCCCGTTTCACTGAATTCCAGAAACAGGATGTTGTGGACGGGAAACGCTTTAATACGGCTCATCATCGTTTCGTCATATTGCTCCACAACCGTCACGAACGAGTTCAAGCCAACCCCGAGGAAGGGATGGGCTTTCACCATGCTCCACGACGTTGAGGCCAAACTTGTTCTGAAAGAAACAGCATCCTTGAAGGACTCGCTCCACCGTTCAATGATCGTTGGCGCCTTCATGGCGACGCCGCAGGCCAGCACGGCGGCCATCAAACCGAGGACGATTTTCTTGTGGATCGACAATCGGAATGGTCTCCACATTCGCCAAAAAAAGGCGGCCAACACTATTGCGGCGGCCAAACCAACCCATCCGCTCCGCGAAAGTGTGAGGTAGAACGCCGGCACCGAAAGCGCCAAAGCAGTGCCGGCAATCAGTTGCAGCCAGGAGCGATCCAAAACTATCAACGTTGCCATCGCCACCGGCATCACCAACACGAAATAGAGCGCAAGCACGTTCGGATGAATGAGCAGTCCGGTCGGTCGTTCCCGAACCTGTCCATTCAGTGTTGTCGTTCCCAGATCCACATCCGGAAGCGCGATTTCTCCGTCTACGAGTTCGATGTTCTCCTGTTTACCAGCACCCAAAAAGCTCAGATTCAGCAGCCCCGGACGTTGGGACTGAGTGATCGCGACCGCCGATTGCAAGATCAAGCCAGCCAGCAGTCCACAGACAAAAATCTTGAAGCGACGGTGATCATTCACATAGTTCCGCAGGAACACAAAAAGCGAGAACGCTTGCAGCAGTGCACACAGTTCAAATAAGCCGAGTTGCGGATCGTTGCCCAATACAGCCGAAAGCGCGGCAAAACCAAAGTAGACCGAAAAGGCCAGCAGGATTGGCGTTTCAACTCTTATTCGGATCTTGCGGCTTCTCCAAGGAAGAGCCAAAACAGCCAAAAGGAGCACGAGAAGGATTTCCGTAATCGACACGCGTAGTCCGACAGCCCCGCCTAGATGATCGGTTCGGAAGATCAAGTGCTTCTGTAGACTGATCGTCAGCGTAAAGGCCAGCCCAAACAGCAATCCTTTTTCAATCATCCCTGGAAAGTAGCTGGCGATCGGCCAGCAGGCGATTCCCAAGGCAATCGTGAAGGCCACGGCGGCGGTGGCTGTCGACTGGGACGAAATGAGCAGAAACACACCTGCGAAACACGTCCCCAAACCGGCTACGGAGACCCAAACGATAAGGTTTCGCAGTTTCACCTGACCAAGAGCCGTGAATTGCCCTTCCGATTGCGGCTTGGCGGCAACACTGGCAACTTGATCGGTCATCTCAGATCGCTCCGTCGAATCAACTGCCTTGCCTCGTTCACAGTGCCCGGTACAGCCAGCCGGGGATGTATCGTCTCCGTTTGTTCAACACGATTCCGAAAACTCGCAAGCCCGCGCGCTTGATCGACTCGAGGTTGCGTGCGACTACTTCACGGCGTTCCCTTTCCGCCTCCACCACGAAAATGACGCCATCGATTGCGGGAGCCAAATCCAAAAGGTGGGAGGAATCTCGCATCGGCTCACAATCGATCAAAATGACCTTGCTCTTTTGCCGAAGCTTAGGCAAAGCGTCGCGAAGCGAAAATCCGAAGTCCTGACCGTTGGAGGCGCCCCCCTCAGGAGTGAAGACGGAAATATCGAAGCGAGGAGTTCGGCGGGAGACGAAGTCAACGAGATCCGATCCGGGGACGCCCGGTTCCCGGTCGAGGCCAAAGGTGGCGTTTTGGGAGGGATGGAAGCGATTATAGTCGATGAGAAAGACAGGCACGTTTTCTTCCGCGATCGCACAACTCAGCATGGCCGTAACCCAGCTCACTCCCTCGCCGCGGCAGGTGCTACACACAGCCACACACAGAGACCCTTGATGGTTTCGGAGATTGAGCGTGCTTCGCACGCGGCGGAAGTGATCGCGGATGACCTCGGGGACATTCCACGGCTGTAATTCGGGGGAAGTCAACTGGCGCAACCTCCCGAGAGTGGCGTCCCTAAGCAATTCGACTTGAGTTCCCATATCGTCCAGATACCTACGAATTTCCGCCCTGCAACTGGTCGTCGATTAGAAAGGGTTCGAGTAGATACCAAATGTAACCGGAATATTCTTGGTGACATATTGCTCGACCCACTGATTCAAATTCGCGATATGGGATTTCGGGACATATACGACGTCAAACGGCCGCAGCATCACGTCTTCGTCAGCATACTTGGCTTCCAGAAGGTGTTTCAGGTTTATTTTCAGCACCTCCGGCTTTGGCCCACCGCGTCGAACGATCAGGATTTCCTGAGTGCGCGCAGTCGCTTTTACGCCGCCCGCCTCGGAAATGGCGTCCAGCACTCTCGTCGGCCCCACCAAATTCAGAAGGCCTGGATGGCTCACTTCCCCATCGACAAACAGCTTCTGTGAGGCGAAGGTGCGTACAATCACCGACAGTTCCGGGTTCTTCAGCTGTGTCGCATAGGTTTGAATAAGCGTCTCTCTTAATTGCTCCGGCGTCAATCCTGCTGCAACCACTTCATTTGCCAGTTGGAGCGATATCCGGCCATCCGGTCGTACCGTGACCTGCTCATTGAGTTCACTGTTGTAGAACAGCTTGATATCAAGCTGATCGCCCACCTGGATGACATAGTTCGGTTGAACACTTTCAGCTGCCGAGCTCGCCTGCGACGCCACTGACCCCGCGGGACTGGCCTGCTCGCTGCATTGGGCTACCCCAATGGCCCAGAAAACAAGAAAACAAGTTCGACGCAATGTTCTTAACATCCTGATCAGCCCCAAGGCACCTCGCTCGATCGTCTCCCATTTCGCTCATAGATGCCACCAGAGAACCGCCCGCTAGCGTCCCTGGTAAAGTAAACGGCCTTGGTGTTCTTTTCCATGGCTAGGCCGCCGGGGGCTCTTGGGATTCGACCTCATCGATTGTGTCGGGAATATTAGCAATCTGACCAAGCTGAACCCAATTCCGAGAATTGGCTGGTACCTCTGGCGGCATGTCGGAGCTCTTCTTGAGAATGCACGACGGCAGACGCGCCCCAAACTGCCCCATCGAGTGCTCGTAACGCGCAGCTGCGGCCGAAGGGTTGTACGGAATCTGCAGAATCCTGCGCAACTCCTTTTCCATGAACTCCCGAAGCTCTACGAGCTCGTTAGCTGTCAAATAGTCGGTGAAAACATAAGAGGTATAGCCTCCATCCGGATCGCCCTTGTAGTAGTCGGCGACCTTCGTGTAGTCGACTTCACGGCTGTACAGGCGATCGCCGTGCGCGGTGTGCACCCAAACACCCTCTTGTTCGGGGTGCGGAACGGCGTTGTCGTAATAGGGCGACCCCGGGTAGGTCGTAATAATGGTTGCGTCAAAATCATTGGGACGCATTTTCAGCAACCAATGATACGTCTCCAAGACCGTCTCTCTCGATTCACCCGGGTGGCCGATGGACATGAGCGCTTTTACCTTCAGATGGTGGCGGCGCGCGATTTCCACGCACCGGGTGTTTTCTTCGATCGTCGCCCGCTTATTGATATTCCTGAGAATTCGCGGAGACCCAGATTCAAATCCAACTAATATCCAACGGAATCCCGCCTCATACATAGCTTCGGCCTGCTCATCGGTGAACAACTCCGCCTTGATGAAACCTCGCAGCCGAAACTTTACATTTAGGTCCTTGGCTGTCCTCGCGATCAGCCGCATCATGGCGGTCATCTTCGGATTCACATTCAGTTCGTCGTCGTAGAACATGAATCCAGTCACGCCATAGCTCCGGTTCAGATGGACCATTTCTTCGATGATCTTCTCGACGGACCGCATGCGGACCCGCCTGAGCATGGGAGACAGGCGCCCACCGCAGAACCCGCATCCAAACGGACACCCGAGTTGTGCGATCATGCTGATCGCACGGACACCCTCGATCCAATAGTGGTAGCTGTCTACATCGACCAGATGCCGCGCCGGCAAGGGTAACGCGGAAAGGCTTGCGTTGGTAAGAAACATCTGGGAACCCGGATCGTCCGCGTCTACCAGTTTGGGAGTGCCGGGAGCGATTGCCTGAAAGATTGCTTCTTCCCCGTCTCCTGCAACCAGCACGTCAAAGTAATCGGCCAGAACTTCGAAGGCTCGGCTCGCGCGTCCGGATAATCCTTGCTTCATTTCCTGCTTTCGCGCTGCATTCACCAGCGTGACATGGGGTCCGCCCAAAATGATTTTGGCGTCCGGCCGAGCCTTTCTAATGGCGTCGCAAACGCTAGTGGCCGCAGGTAGCTGCGGAGTGGTCGCGGTTAGGCCAAAAATGCATGCCTCCGAATTCATCGCGTGGGCGCGCGCTACTTCGGCGTAGTTCTCGAACCCTGAGAGGTCCAGCATTTCAACCGCATATCCGGCCTGTTCCAGCATCGCCGCAACCCTCAAAATCCCCAGGGTCATGAATACTCGCTCGTCCAACAGGAAGACGGAAGGTGGAATAATCAGGCAGATCGGCTTCTTCATGCGCGCCCTCCGCAGGAGGGAAGCGTGGTCGAACGCTCGGCATTTCGCTGAAATCGATCGCACTGAACTTGCACTGTCTTCCCTCCCTATATCGAAAGATCCGCGTAATAAACCTGACGCTGTGCTCTTCCGCCCGTCATGAAGACGTCATCGGTTCCGAGCGGCGGCCCAATCCACCCATAACTGGCGCGGCCTTCGCGACCCCGTCGAGGTACTCATCCAAAATAGTGCAGAATCTCGTCCATTCGTAGCGCTGTACGTGAATCCTGCCCGCTTTCCCCATCCTGCGCACGCGCGCGGGATCGTCTGCCAGCATCTCCAGCGCGGCCGAAAAGACCTCCGGCTGCGCATCTAAAAGAAAGCCCGTTTCACCATGTACGACCGTTTCTTGCGGTCCACCGCGGTTTACCGTGATAACCGGCTTTTCCAGAGCCATGCCTTCCAGCGGCACCAGACCCCAATCCTCATTCAACGGCGTATATAAAACCGCGTAACAGGACTGGTACAGGCGGAACAATTCCTCATCTGACGGCGATTCGACAAATTTTATCTGAGAGCATCCGGCAGCCCGCTCCCGTAGTTTCGCTAGATAGGGCCGGCTTTTTTGATCCACGAACCCTGCGATCGTGAGTGTAAAATCGCGCAGGTCGGCGCGTCTGGCTTGAAGATCCAAGATCGCGTCGATGCCCAACTCGATGTTCTTGGTCCACATGATTCGGCCGCACAGCAAAAAGTTCTTCTCGTAAATCCCGGACGGATTCAGCTGCGAAAGGTCAATCCCGGGATAAATCAGGGAGATCTTGTCGGCTGGGTGCAAATTGCCGTTCACGATTCTCCGCTTCACTTCCTGGCTGATTGCGAACACGTGTGTGTAATATTTCCAGGCGCGCCGGTCCGCAACCCGGAACGCCGCTGCCCCTAGCTTGAGGGCTAGGCGCCGGAACCACTGGTTCCCGTGCATCTTGAGGTATTGCTCTTGATAAAACGGGTCGAAGGCAGCCCGCAGCGGCGTCAGGCAAAAACAAATTACCGGAATATCGTGATTTCGAAACACCACCATATCACCCAAGCCTTCGCAAAACACCACTAGGGCGTCCTGGTCCGCCATGTCGAGCTTTTGACCCAGCATCTGGCGAGCGGCGGAGGCCACATGATAAAAGGATCGCTGCACCGAAACACTCGGTAACTCCACTATCTTGGCGCCGCGCAGGCTATCGAAAGTCGAATCGGCTTCGTAGCGATTAGTCATAATCGTCCAGTTGTGCCGGCTCCGGCGAAGGATTTCAGAGACAGTTCTCTCCCCGCCACTTTTCAAATAGAGCCACGGATAATAAAGCGCTACGTTCAATATGCTCCTCACTTAAAGCGCCGATACACACAAAACGCACATTCTTGCCAATCTAATGCGCGCCTTTGCCGCTCAATACCGCCGGAATCGTGGCCGCAAGTATCTTCAAATCCAGGCTGAAAGTCCACGAGTCCAGGTAGCGCAAATCCTGCGTGGCCATCAAGTCAAAGTCCTGTTGGCGTCCCTTCACCTGCCACAACCCGGTAATACCTGGCAGCACGCTGTAGCGTCGAAAATACTTTGGCTCGCGGAGTTGCTCCGCTACCCACACGGGAATCGGACGTGGTCCCACCAAACTCATGTCGCCACGAATCACGTTGATGAGTTGCGGCAACTCATCAAGGCTAGTGCGACGCAGGAACGCTCCTACTCGGGTGACGCGCGGGTCGCGGAACAGCTTGAATGAGATACCGCGAGCGTCATTCATGTGCTCAACCTCCTTCCGAACTTGCTCCGCGTTTTCCACCATGGTTCGGAATTTCACCATTTGAAATACACGTCGCCCAAGCCCCATCCGCGGCTGGGCAAAGAAGACCGGTCCCGGAGAGGTGAGTCTTATCGCCAAGGCGATGACGGCAACAAGTGGCAAAAAAAGCACAAGCGAGATCAGCGCGACCGCCAAATCGAGAGCTCGCTTGGCCAATCTCGGGACTAGATTCAAGGATCGGTGACGATTAAAGGTCATTACAACCGGATCGGACTCATCGTCTGGAGCGGGATCCCAAGAATCGGCGCGTCGGCCCAGTCGAAAGGTGCTCGGGACGCCGAGTTCCTTGCATGCCGCTTCCAAGGCCCGAACTTGGTCAAAGCAAATCCGTTGCGGCAGCGCGACCTGAATTTCGTCAATCGCCTGATCCACAATAACGTCCAGCAGTTCGCCGAACCCGCCGAGCCACGGAATCTCCGGGAATTCTGCGGCCAGTTCCGGCTGGGGAGCCGAGTCAAGCGTACCCATTACGACTGTTTCGCGGGGTGACTCTTGCAGCGCGCGAGCAGCATGCACAGCGCGCCGTCCCGTTCCAATCAACAAGACGCGCACACCGCCCGAGGCAGCAATCGTCCTACCAGTTTTGGCCTTCCAAAGCAGCGGGCGGACATCTGTTCCAAGATGCACTCGGCTCGCTCCTCAACCCAATGGTATGAACCTTCACCAACTCAATTAAAACTTTCATCGATCCGAGAATTTCTTAACAGCCATCCGTGCGGACTGGCGAAACCGAGGCGACAATGACACCCACAATCAGTCCCGGGGGTCGGACCGGCGATCATCTCTTCCGAACATCCTGCCCGCTTCTTGGGGGGTCTAACGAGGCTACTTCAGCCCATCATCAAGCGTTACTCCGCTCAAGCCGGAAGTCTGAAGTAGCGGTCTTCCACGGTGCAAAAGGCAGATTCCGCAGCCGCTGTCCAAGGCAATCTCGCAAAAAGACACCGCCGCGGAAGCGCCCCAGTTTCAGCCGCCGACAGATGCGCGTCGGCTAACTGAGCTACAAAACCATAGACCTTTCGGTAGGTCTCCTCAATTACCCACCTGGATTAGTCCCAAGGTGGAGAGCCCGCGCGGTGCTTAAGGAGCTGAACAATCTGGGGTTGATACCCGGTTGCGCGGATCGGTTGGCCCGACAGAATCCCACCGCCGCTAGTTGCCATTTTTGAGTTATTATTCTAAGAAAATTCGTCCTGTACCCGGGCTGGAATCCGGGAGCAGCGCGCGATCTTTCTGGGGCAGGTATGGCGATCAAGTTTGTGCAGACTCGTGACGCGGACGACGACTCCCTGCGCTTTCAACCAATGGAGCGCTTAAAGGTTTATTTCATCGGGGCAACAGTATTGTTTGCGTCGTTCGGGATGGGGGAAGCAGTCTACCGACTCTTGTTCTCGGAATTTGACGGCGCGACCGATCGTATTCCGATAGAAGTTATATTCGGTTTTGTTTTTGCTTGGCTCGCCATTAGGTTCGTTGGCGATGCTTACCGGAATCGCAAGCAGCGGCGCGCAAGGCTTAACTTCATTTGGGCCCGCAATCATCAAATCCGCAGCGCCTTGGAAGGAATCGCTCCGTCGGCCCACCCGGTGAAAAGCCAGCAGTCTATCCGAGTCATCCGCGAAGAGGTCGACAGGATTGAATGGGCGTTGAAGGAGATCTCACCGCGCTAAGCTTCTCGCGCAAGCTGCAACTTGAATGATTCCGACGTGAGCTATGCATTCCCTATATGCTCCGTGTGTTGCGCTCATGATGAGTCTGTGGCGTTACGCCTATGCTAGACTGATGGTCCGCAATAGAGAATATCTATGCCGCGCAAGGCCCTTATCACCGGAATTACAGGTCAAGACGGATCGTACCTGGCAGAGTTCTTGCTAGAAAAGAATTATCGTGTGTGCGGACTTGTGCGACGAAGCAGCACTATCAATTTTGAGCGGATCGCTCATCTTCAGGACGAGGTCGAACTTATTCCGGGGGATCTTCTTGATGAGAGTTCCCTGATCGCCGCTCTCAATAAGGCCGAGCCCGACGAAGTATACAACCTTGCTGCTCAGTCGTTCGTTCCAACATCCTGGGTGCAACCGGTGTTGACCGGAGAATTCACGGCGCTAGGTGTTAGCCGCGTCATAGAGGCAATTCGGGTCGTGAATCCGGCCATCCGCTTTTATCAGGCGTCTTCCAGTGAGATGTTTGGTATGGTAAAAGAATCGCCGCAAAGCGAAACGACTCGCTTCTATCCGCGCAGTCCCTATGGCGTCGCCAAGCTATACGGTCACTGGATGACCGTCAATGCCCGGGAGAGTTACGGCCTATACGGTTGTTCTGGGATTTTGTTCAATCACGAGTCTCCGCGCCGCGGAGTCGAGTTTGTCACTCGGAAGGTCACCTACAACGTTGCCCGGACAAAACTCGGGCTCCAGCGGAAGCTGAAGATGGGCAACTTGGAGGCTGAGCGCGATTGGGGCTTTGCTGGTGACTACGTCGCTGCGATGTGGCTGATGCTTCAACAGGAGAAGCCCGATGATTATGTAATCGCAACCGGACAGACACACTCAGTGAGACGCCTTTTGGAAATTGCGTTCGAATATGTCGGGTTGGATTATCGTGACTACGTGGAGACTGATGCGGAATTCGTGCGGCCCGCTGAGGTATACCACTTGCGCGGCAACTATGCCAAGGCCAAGAGAGTGCTCGGTTGGCAACCGCGAGTTGGCTTCGCGGAACTGATCGGAATGATGATCGACAGCGATCTCGAACTGCTGTCAAAAAACGCTGCAAAGGCCGCCACTTTATAGGAGTACTTCTAGTTCGACTTTTCGGCTTAGATCGGTTGCAATGAGGATCGAGTGAGGCGCGTTCTCATCACCGGTGGAACTGGATTTGTGGGGGTCCACCTTATCCAGTTTCTCAAAAACAAATTTTCCGATATCGTCGTAATCGCCTTGGGCGATAGCAAGTCTCCGCAAGAGCCGGGAGTAGAGTACTACCATCTTGACATCCGTACGGCTGACGAGATCCGCTCTGTCGTTCGTAAGGTCAGTCCAACTCACATCTACCATCTCGCCGGTATTTCTGCGGTTGATGTTTCCTGGAGCAACCCCAGGCTGACATTCGAAGTGAATGTGGTGGGTACCTCCAACCTCTTTGAAGCAGCGATGAGTCTACCTTCACCTCCCAGGATTCTGAATGTCAGTACGTCTCAGGTGTATGCGAGCTCTAGCCTGATTCTGACCGAAAGCAGCTCTATAAATCCGGGTAATCCATACGCTGCGAGCAAGGCGATGGCGGAACTCTTGCGGGTAGGGTACCGGAAAAGCATCGGTGGGGGCATCATCACGACCCGTTCATTCAACCATACCGGTCCCGGGCAACCGCCCCACTTTGTGCTGCCTTCGATCGCGAAGCAGTTCGCCGAAATGGAAGCGGGTCTACGTCCGCCACGACTCGCGGTTGGAAACCTCGAGGTAAAGCGAGATTTTACTGACGTTCGAGATATAGTTCGCGCTTACTTTGCATTGCTCGATCAAGGTCGAACCGATGAAGTCTACAACGTTTGCTCTGGATCCGCGCTTCGTCTGGCGGACGCAATAGGGAAATTCGAGGCGATCTCCGGGAGAGCCGTCGAGATCGCTACCGATCCGGAACGACTCCGGCCGGATGAGGTTTTGCAGATCGTTGGAGACCCCACTAAGATCCGAGCGGAAACAGGGTGGAGTCCACAAATCCCGCTGGAAAAGACAATTCGGGACCTGCTGGATTACTGGCGACAAAAGATCAAGGGTGAGAGTTCAACCCAAACTCAATAGAACGGCGAGGTTTGGGAAACCACGGACTAAACGAAGCGGGGGCGGAGTTGGTGCGTTTTGCGCGTGCGCGACCGGGAGTTTGGACTGATGACTGCGTGGGAAGGTTTTTAACTTTAGCCGGAGAAAAAACAAATGAATGAAAGGGAAGCCAGGCTTGAAACACGCTCCAGAAATTCGGGAGCCAGACGCATTTCTCAATGACGTCCGTCGGCCGTGCCATCCCCCGCACAACTAACGCCTCCGAGTGTTGTGTCAGCGCCGCCGCGAGCTATTTCTTCTTGCCTTTGCCCGCCGATTTCCCTGCCTTCGCCTTCGCCGCCGTTTTTTTCGCAGCGGCCTTTTTCACAGGCTTCGCTGCCGTTTTGTTTTTCGTCGCTTTCTCGGGAGCCTTCCCTCTCTTTATCGCTGCCGGCGGCGCCGCAGCCTTCGCAGCCTTGGGCGCGGGTACAGTCTTCGCCCCGGGTGCAGCCTTCGGTGGCGGCACAGCTTTCGTTGGCGGCGTAGATTTCGCAGGCGCCTCTAACTTCGCAACCGGAGCAGTCGCAGCCTGTTCCTTCGCTTTCTCCTTGCCCTTCCCTTTTCCCGTTTCCACGGGTGCCGAAGTTGCCCTAACCGCAGCAGCAGCTGCCGCTTTTACTCCGCGTCCGCGCTTGGGCGGAGGCGGTGGAGGCGGCGGGGGCGGAGGCGCCAGCGGCTTCAGATATTTCAGTGTTTCGGTTCGCGACCGCAGCTTGCCGTCAAGCAGCAGCACAAACACGTCGTT
>Ga0326727_10010324_pt1 | contig 22326 bp, 14 predicted proteins | sample MB2enrmetagenome_FD_207643 | JGI IMG/M metagenome (GOLD analysis project Ga0326727, IMG submission 207643) | Lab enriched peat soil microbial communities from McLean, Ithaca, NY, United States - MB29MY | ecosystem: Environmental > Terrestrial > Soil > Wetlands > Peat | place: USA: New York...
TTTCCGGTGGTCATACCGCGAGGGTCACACCCGTTCCCATCCCGAACACGGAAGTTAAGCCTCGCCGGGCCGATGATACTGCACGGGTAACTGTGTGGGAACGTAGGTCGCCGCCGGGATTATTTTACAGAAGGCCCCGTTCTTCGGATCGGGGCCTTTTTCTTGCGTATCGCGGCTATCCGCAACTAGACAAATTTCCTCGCCTCTGCAATCCTCACTATTCATGCCTCCATCTCTCATCGTTCACGGTGGCGCCTGGGACATCCCCGATGACGCCGTCGAAGCCTGCAAGGATGGTTGCCGCCGCGCACTGGAGGCCGGCTGGATAGTTCTCTCCCGCGGCGGCCACGCCCTAGACGCCATCGAAGCCGCCATCATCGTTCTTGAGGACGATCCCGTCTTCGACGCCGGCTATGGCTCGCATCTCAATCTCGACGGTCAAGTGGAATGCGATGCGATCGTCATGGACGCGGCCACTCTTCGCGCCGGTTCCGTCGCTGGGTTGCACCGCGTCAAGAATCCTATCCGCCTGGCCCGTGCCGTTCTTGAAAAATGCCCGCACATGATGCTGATCTCCGAAGGCGCCGAGCGCTTTGCTGCGCAACACGGCATCGCGCTTTGCGATCCAGAGGAACTCGTCTCTCCCGCCGAGCGCGAGGCTTGGCTTCGCTGCAGCAAAGATTCCCACGCCGCCAGGCATCACCGGGGCCACGAGCAAGGCACTGTTGGGGCTGTCGCGATGGATGCACACGGCCGCCTCTTCGCCGCCACTTCCACCGGCGGCACCTGCTGCAAACTCCCCGGCCGCGTCGGTGATTCGCCTCTCATCGGTTGCGGCTGCTATGCCGACGCCGAAACTGGCGGCGTCTCCTCCACCGGCTACGGTGAAGCCATCATGAAAGTGGTCCTTGCCAAAACGGCCGCCGATTTTTTGCGTCCCGCCGCTTCAAGTCCACATCGTGCTGCACAAGCCGCCGTCCAACTCCTCGCCAAACGTGGCAAGGGCACCGGTGGGGTGATTCTCCTCGATAAACTCGGCAACCCCGGTTTCGCCTTCAGTACCCCGCGCATGGCTTATGGCTATGTCGCCCCGGACTCCACCTTTGTCACCGCTGTCTAATCGACTGCGGTTGTTGCCCGTGGAAGGTGGCCGCTAACGCATACCGCGCCTACACAGCCTGCGGAAAGGCTAAAACGCATCCAAAAGGGATCCAAGCAAGCTGCGCTGCGTATTGACCCTTGCGGATTCTGCATCTAACATTCTTGCGATGCCGCGTCCCCGCCACGCCGCACACATGGAATCCATCATGCGTAAAGTTGCGTTTCTCTTTCTCTCTGTTCTTCTTGCTCTTCCCGCGGCGGCACAATCCGCCGACGACATTCTCGCCAAATATCTCGCCGCCCGCGGCGGCTTGGACAAGATCAAAGCCGTGCAATCCGAGCGCGTCACCGGCACCATCTCCTTCGGCCCTGGGGAGGAAGGCCCTTTCGTCGTCGAGCGCGCCCGGCCCCTCAAAATGCACATGGAATTCAATCTCAATGGGCAGGTCATCATCCGCACCTACGACGGTAGGTCCAAAGGTTGGACCTACAATCCCTTCGTACCCAATCCTGCTGTCCAGCCCATGACCGAAGCCGATCTGCGCAGCATTTTCGAGGAAGCCGATTTTGATGGTCCTTTCGTGGATTACAAATCCAAGGGCAATCAAATCGAGTTTGCCGGCAAAGAGGATGTTGAGGGGAAACCCGCTGACAAACTCAGGCTGACCAACCGCAACGGCGATATCAGCTATTTCTTTTTCGACGCTACCTCGCATCTCGTTCTAGAGTGCCGAGGCAGCCGCCAGTTTGATGGTAAAGACATTGCCTGGGTCACTTTCTTTCGTGACTTTCGCGAGGTCAAGGGTCTGAAGTACCCATTCCTGATTGAGTATGAAGAGCCCGGCACGGAAAACGCTCACAAAATTGCTGCGGACAAAATAGAGGTGAACATTCCGATCGACGAAGCCCGTTTCGGCAAGCCGAACCCGCCCTCGCCGCCAGCGCCCCCGGCCGAAGCCCCCGCCGCCGATTCCCCTAAACCCAACTGAACTCTTCTGCAACTGTGGCCCAACTCCCCACGGGGACTTACCCTGGGTTATCTTTCCTCTATGTCCTCCCCGACCAACTCGAACCCCCTCGGTCTCTGCGCCAACTGCGTCCACGGTCGTCCCGTGGCGTCCGCCAAAGGCTCGCAGTTCCTGTTATGCCAGCTCTCTCAATCCGATCCGCGTTTTCCCAAATACCCGCGCCTTCCTGTCCTCACGTGTTCCGGCTACCAGAAAGCTCGTCCGTCTGAGACTAAAATCCAAAGTTGAAGAGGGATTCCTCCGCTCCGGGACGGCCAAAACCGCCGTCCCTCCGGTCGGAATGACAAGTTTTGGAGTGAAGCTCTTCCGCGCCTGCGCAGGCGTCACGGTGGATTCAGTATTCGGTTGCTCTCCTTCATATATTACCTTTCTTGGTCTTGCACCGTGGTATACTCCCCGTCAGGGAGCCCCCATGCCCCAACCCTCCCTTCACCGACTGTCTGCTATTGCTTTTCTACTTCTTTGCTCCGTCGTCCCCTGTTCTGCCGAGTCCCTCAAAATCACCAGCAATCCTCCCGGCGCCAGCGTCGAACTTAACGGCGCCCTCGTTGGCACCACGCCCTTTGAAAAATCCTTCCCGGGTGGCTATTTCCATCGCACCCGCACCGTGATTGGCCAGCGCCTGGAACATCCCCTCGTCGCGCGCGTGTCGCTACCTGGTTATGCTACGCGCGAGATCCAGCTTACCGATGGCCCCATGGATTGGGTCGATCTCCACGGCCACAATCACGGCCAGTATTGGCTCTTCAAATCCGACCATTTTCATGCTGACCTTGATCCCATTGCTTCTACCTTCACAGGCAATGTCGCTGCACCAGACTCTGCGGGACCAGCCTCCCCACGGCCAGAGCTATCCATGGAAGAAACTGTCCGCCGCGCCAAGCCTGCTGTTGTCTGCCTGAAGTCCTTCGATGGTGGTATGGGCTCCGGCTTCTTCGTCACCGAGACGGGCATTGTCGCCACGAACGCCCACGTTGCCCGGGGCGGCGCCTCGCTCCTCGCACTGCTCCCGAGCGGCGTGCAGCTTCAGGCCAAAGTCGTCTACATTGATGCTGACCTCGACATCGGCCTCGTCAAAGTCACGCCACCTTCTCCTGACTTCGTCTTCCCTCTTCTTCCACTCGCCGATCTTTCCTCCATCCACCAGGGAGATGCCGTCCTGGCGATTGGCAACCCCGGCGACGCCATGCTGTTCAGCGTCACCAAGGGCATCGTCAGCGCTGTCGGCAAGTTCGCCTCTGCCGGGCCTGGCACCTGGATCCAGACCGACGCTCCCATCAACCCCGGCAATTCTGGCGGCCCGCTGCTCAATTCCCGCGGCGAAGTCATCGGCCTCAACACCCAGAAACTCATCAAGAAAAATGTCTCCGGAATCGGCTTTGCTCTCAGCTCCGCCGACCTCCTCGCCGTCCTTCACCGTTTCTATCCCGCTCTTTCCGTTCCCCCTGCCACCACTGCCGAGTCGTCGGGCCGCCCCTCCGATTCCCAGGACGCTACAAGCGTGCCATCCTCTGGACCCCCGGCGATTTCTGAATCCACGGCCTCGTCTCCCGCCTCGACTTCTTCGCCCGAAGGTTCTGGCCAAATCACCATTACTTCCGATCCCGATGCCGCCGAAATCTTTGTCGACGGCAAATTCGTCGGCAACACGCCTGCGACCTTGAAACTGTCCGCTGGCCCGCACCTCTTCCTGCTCAAATCTCCTACCCGCCCTGATTATTCCCGTACCGTCGAAGTGCCCAAGTCCTCCAAACTGACGTTGAAAGCGCTCTTCGACCCCCTGCCACAATCCGGGAGCAAATAGATGGCAGAGAAGTCTCAGCGCGCCATCGGCTCTTTGTGATGCCTTCTCGCCCGTAGGGAATGGGTCAGTTTCCGATTAGGCGACTTACCGGGACTTAGTGCAGTTTCCCATTTGCGATGGGTATGGAGCGGTCAGTCCTACGTCGTTCTGGAAGACGCAGGAAAGTGAGAAGATGGCTTTTGCGAGTAGTATGGTCAACGGATGAACACAAAAGTAAGGAGCAGCGCAATTGAAAATGCGAATATCAAATCGGGTCGTTATTGCATCGGTACTTGTTGCCCTCCTTCCTCATCCCGGCGCGGGGCACCAGGACAAGAATCAAGCCTCTACTCAGGTTGCCTCACAAGGAGTCCCGGACCGTTTTATAGGCGTTTGGAAACTGCGCGTGGACAAGGCGCCACATGCTGGAACTTTCAGCCAAGTAATAACCATCGAAGGCCAAGGGAAAGACTATAAATTCACGTACGACCAGTCGGCCGGGAACGGCACGGAATATCACTGGTGGTATGTCACCGATATGAAAGGCGAAATTGTGAAGCCCGTGCAAATAAACGGACAACCAATGCCCGGCAAACCACGTATTACTCGCATAGATTCCAGCAGCTTCAAAGTGGAAGGGGAAATCCAGAAGGACGTATACAAGGTCAGCTCCGACGGCCAAACCATGGAACTTCAAAGAACTTACCTAGTGCAGACCGCACGCCCTAACATGCTGCAGGATGTTCGCTTGCTGTTCGACCGTCAAAAGTGAGCTCGGCGGACGTGCAAAGCATTTAAAGGACGCAGCAAATAGTTCGCTTAGTCCTGATAAACGCGGCCCGCTACGCCCCTCGCTCCGTTGCCCCTGCCATTTGCATGTGCTAGCATTTTCACGTTAAGAAGAGCGGACCAGGGACTTAGCGTTTTTCCTTCGCCCCGCTTTGCGGGACCCAGGCAGGGCCTCGCTCTCCTTCAAACCAACAACCTCGCCAGGCGCAGGCCCGCGCCTGCTGTTATGTCGGCGGACCGTCGCCCGGTGACCTCAGTTGGCCACACCTACGCGGAGGTCTGTAATGAAAATCTATCCCACCAAGGACATCAGAAACGTTGGCATTGTAGGTCACGGCGGCACCGGCAAGACGCAACTGGTGTCGTCGTTACTCTTTACCGCCGGGGCGACCCAGCGCTTTGGCAAAGTTGCGGAAGGCACCACCACCACGGACTGGGACGACGAAGAAATCGCCCGTAAAATCTCCATCCAACCCGGCCTTGCCCACGCCGAATGGGCCTGCACTCTTTGCGCGGGCAATACCGTCAAGATTAATTTTCTCGATCTCCCCGGCTATTCCACTTTCATCACCGAAACCAAAGCTGCCCTCGTCGCCGCTGACGCCGCTCTTATCACCGTGGACGCCCACGTTGGCGCACAGGTCACCACGGAAAAAGTCTGGGACTATTGCGCCGAGTACGACATCCCGCGCGCCTTTGTCCTCACCTGGATGGATCGCGAGCTTTCCAGCTTTGAGCGCTGCATGGAATCCCTGGTGGAACTCTTTGGCCGCACTGTCGTCGCTCTGCAGATGCCGATCGGCTCCGAAAAAGGTTTTCGCGGCGTGGTGGATCTCGTGGCCATGAAGGCCCACGTCTACACGCCCGATGGCGATGGCAAGGCTAGCATTGAAAATATTCCCGATGCGCTCCTCGATGAGGCCAAAGAAGCCCACGAAAAGCTCGTCGAAATGATTGCCGAAGGCGACGACGAAATGATGGAGGAATTCTTCCGCGAGGGCACCATTCCCATTCAGGACCTCATCCCCGCGGTCCGCAAAGCCATCGTCGCGGAAAAGATCGTTCCCGTTCTGATGATCTCTTCCACGCGAAACATCGGCAACGCCAGCCTGCTGACCTTTCTCGCCGATGTTTTCCCGCATCCGGACGAGCACGCACAGGTCGGCTTCACGGAACCCGGCGGCAAGGGCGACCGCATTGACCGCAAGTACGACGACACGCAGCCTCTTTCGCTCTTCGTTTTCAAAACTCTTGCCGATCCTTTCGCCGGCCGCATCAACTATTTCAAGGTCAAGAGCGGTGTCCTCAAGAACGACGCCACGCTTCTCAATTTCAATCGCAATGTTCCTGAGCGGTTTCAGCACACCATGGTCGTGCAAGGGAAACAGCTCACCGAAATTCAGGAGCTCCACGCCGGCGATATCGGCGCCATCGCCAAACTGAAAGAAACCATCACCGGCGACACCCTGGGCGACAAAAACGCTCCCATCTACTACCAACCTGCGCAACTTCCGGAACCTTCTATCACGTTTGCGGTCGAGCCCAAGTCCCGCGCCGATGAAGACAAAATCGGCGTCGCCATTCACAAGATCATGGAAGAAGACGCCGCGTTGCGTTTCTCCCGCGATCCGCAAACCAAGGAATTTCTCCTCGCCGGAAACGGCCAGCAGCACGTTGAGGTTGTTGTCGCCAAGCTGCAGAAACGCTACAACGTCAACCTCACCCTCAAGCCGCCGAAGGTTCCCTATCGTGAAACCATCCGCGGCAAAGCCGACGCCGAGGGCAAACACAAAAAACAGTCCGGCGGGCACGGCCAGTTTGGTGTTTGCCGCGTCAAGTTCGAGCCCACCGAGCGCAACAAGGGCATCGAATTTGTTGACGACATCTTTGGCGGTGCTATTCCGAACAACTGGATTCCCTCCGTCGAACGCGGCATCCGCGAAGCCGCCGCACGTGGCCATCTTGCGGGTTTCCCGATGACCGACTTCCGCGCCACGCTCTATGACGGCAAGTATCACGATGTCGATTCTTCGGATATCGCGTTCAAAATTGCCGGCTCCCTTGCTTTCAAGGAGGCTATGAAGCAGGCGCGGCCCGCTCTCCTCGAACCCATCATGCACGTGGAAGTCTACGCTCCGGATCAGTATTCCGGCGACCTGATGGGCGACCTCAGCTCACGCCGCGGCCGCATCGAAGGCAGCGAATCGCGCGGCCACAACGTCATCGTCAAGGCCATGGTGCCGCTCGCGGAAATGCTTTCGTATGCGACGGACCTCACCTCCATGACGCAGGGCCGCGCCAGCTACGCCATGGAGTTTTCGCACTACGATTACGTGCCCGGCGAGCTGGCGGACAAAGTCATCGCCGCCCACAAAGCGGCCCACGGCGAAGCCCTCGTCGAAGAAGAAGCCTAAATTCTCTGGAAGAATTGCCTTCTGTCGCAGAGCCCGGTGTTTCCTCGCCGGGCTCTCTTGTTTCATGGCTCACACAACAAAGGTCCTAGGGTCCCGCCCCGGAAGTATCTTGCATTTCTCTTTAGGAGGCCGGGGCTTCAGCCCCGGCGTAAAGCCAGTAGAATGAATTGGGCTTTAGCCCCTGAAAACTCTGAACTTTTGCACGATATTTTCGGGATAGCATACTAGCATCAGCCGCACCCGCCATATTGGTGGTTGCCGATGGGGACCCCGCAGGCCAATAATCGGTGCCATGAAGAAGAACGAGCAATCCCCCTTAAGTCCCGCCACTCGCGCCATTCATGCCGGTGAACCCCCGCGTCACGGCGTGGATGCGCCGGTCAGCGCCGAGATTGTGCGCTCCTCTACCTTCACCTTTTCCTCCAGCCAAGAGATGAAACGCTGGGCCGAGGGAAAGAGCAAAGCCTATATCTACACTCGCTACGCCAATCCCACTCTCGCCATTGCTGAACGCAAAATAGCCTCTCTTGAGGGCGCCGAAGCCGCCATCGTCACCTCCTCCGGAATGGCGGCGATCTCTCACTCGCTTCTCAGCGTGCTGCAGCATGGGGATGAACTCATTTCTACTGCGCAGCTCTATGGCGGAACGTACCGGCTGATGCGCGACGTCCTTCCCCGCATGGGCGTCACCGTGCGTCACACGGGAACCTCCCTCGAAGGCATCGAGTCCCTGGTCACCCCGAAGAGCAAGTGCCTCTACATCGAAACGCCCACAAATCCCACGCTGCGTCTCGTCGATCTCCGCAAAGCGATCGCCTTTGCCAAGAAGCACAAGCTCGTCAGCATCATTGACAGCACCTTTGCCACGCCCCTCCTTCAGAAACCCCTCGCACTGGGATTCGATATCGTCGTGCACAGCGTCACGAAAGCCCTTTCCGGACATTCCGATCTGATTGGAGGCGTCGCTTCCGGCAGCCACAAGTTCATCGATCCCGTGCGGCAAATGGTGATCTATCTGGGGGGTTGCATGGATCCGGATGTGGCCTTCTTGCTGATTCGCGGGATGAAGACCCTGGGTGTGCGTGTCCAGCGGCAGTGCGAAAACGCCATGCGCGTCGCGAAGTTCCTGGAGAAACATCCGAAAGTAGAGCGCGTTCATTACCCGGGATTGAAATCGCACCCCGACCACGCGCTCGCCAGGAAGCAGATGAGCGGTTTCGGCTCCATGCTGGCTTTTGACCTGAAGGGCGGGCTGTCGGCGGCGCGCAGGTTCTGCGACCGCGTGAAGCTATTCCTGCTGGCGGTAAGCCTGGGGGGCACGGAGTCGCTGGTATCGCTGCCAATTTACAGTTCGCACTACCGCATGAGCGAAGCTGAACTTCAGCGCGCGGGCGTCAAATTGGGCACGGTGCGCGTCTCGATCGGGCTCGAAGATGCCGGTGATCTCATCCAGGATTTGCAGCAAGCGCTGAACTAAGCTCCTTCGCTGCAGCGCGTCAAACGGTTCCTCCACTGACCGGGGCTTCCGTGGGAGCTTCCCATTCCTGATTCTCCGGAAGCATGGACTTCACAATGTCCTCGAGCTCATGTGAACTCTTCACATCACCCGGATAATTGTGCGCCGTCAGATCGAAGCTGAATCCATACTTCGCGCGTGCACCTTGCAACTCTTCCTGTAGCCGCACGGCGATACGCTTGGCGTTCAGGCTGTCGGTTTCTGGAAGCACGATGCCAAAAATATCTTCAGCGAGGTGGTAGATGGAATCCGTGGGGCGCAGCCGCTTGGATATGGCTTTCGCCGCATCGCTCAGCGCCCCTTTCTGGTCGCTGAGGGAAGCATGCCCTCCTGGTCTGGCCTTCACCAGCACCAGCGAAAGATTCTTCTCCATGGTCATGGCGCGGCGGAACTCCATCGTCAGGCGATCCCAGAAGTAATTCTTGTCGGGCATGGAATGCAGCAAATCGGTGCTGGCCTGAATCTGCAGTTCGACGTAGCGCTCCAGTTCGGCAAGAAGATGCTGCTTCAGTTTGCTGAAGGTGCGCTGGCGATCGAAGAGGTACCCGACAAAGAGCAGCGTCAGCGCGCAGAAACCAAAGTAGACCACACGCAGCGTCCACTTGTTGTCTTCCGGGCGCACAAACACCAGGGGGTACATGAACATAGCCAGGCCGGTGGCAAGCACCAGCACGAACACAGCGGAGAGAATCGTAAGCTGCATGCTGCGCCGCTCAAGACGGTCGAGTTCTTGACGATCAATGGTCGCCATATGCACACCTATGTGAGGCAACTTCCCCCAAGGGAGTCCTGGAGTTGCCGAGATATAGATAGGTTCCGTTTCGGCAAGGAGGATGGCAATAGGCGTGGCGTACTTCTGTGGCGGAAGAGGAAACAGGGTACCTGTACCAAATGGATAAAGGCGATCACCCCATCCCTTGCCAGGTGGTGAACTCCGAGTTGTAAACCTGGGGGAGAGGAGTTCTCCGCCGGGAAGTCGCCAAAGTCAAGGAATAGCGGACGATGCCCGGTCGCGGGGTGGGTCTGAGGGCCTTGCTCAAGGTATGCTGCGACGGCGTGTGTTAAGATTAAATTTTGTGTTGATGCGGTCCTGCCTGTTTGAGGAGCCTGCCGGAATGCCTGCCACGATGAAAGCTCTGCGCAAGACCAAAGCGGGGAAAGGGCTGGAAATGCAAGCGGTGCCGGTGCCGTCGATTGCACCGGGGGACGTGCTGGTGCGCGTGAAGGCCACCTCGATCTGCGGCACGGACCTGCACATTTACGGGTGGGATCGCTGGTCGCAAGCCCGGATCAAGCCCCCGGTTACCCTGGGCCACGAGTTTTGCGGCGTGGTGGAGCGCGTCGGTGAAGAAGTTGCGGCGGTGAAGCCGGGCGACTTCGTCAGCGCGGAAATGCACGTGAATTGCGGCCATTGCCACCAGTGCCGCATGGGCCAAGCGCACATCTGCCAGAACGTTCGCGTGATCGGAATTGACCAGGACGGCGCATTCGCGGAGTTCGTGAAGATTCCCGCGACCAATATCTGGAGGCTGGACCCCGCCATCCCCGAACATTACGGCGCCATCCTCGATCCGCTGGGGAATGCCGTGCACACCGTGCTGGCGGGAGCGATTGCGGGACAGACCGCGTTGGTGACGGGCTGTGGTCCGATCGGGCTGATGTCGATTGCCGTGGCCAAAGCGTGCGGCAGTTCCACCGTCTTTGCCACCGAAACAAATGATCATCGTCGCGCCATGGCGAAGCAGATGGGCGCCGACGTGGTGCTGAATCCCGCTGAGGGAGATGCGGTGAAGAAGATTCTGGAGGCGACGGGCGGCACTGGCGTGGATGTGCTGCTGGAAATGAGCGGGAACGCCACAGCGATCCAGCAGGGGTTCAAGGCGTTGCGCGCAGGCGGGCGCGCCTCTCTGCTGGGCATCCCGACGGAAAACGTGCCGCTGGACTTGGTTAATGATGTGATATTCAAAGGCGCCACCGTGCAGGGAATTTATGGGCGGCGTATGTACCAGACCTGGGTGCAGATGACCGCGCTGCTGAAAGCGGGGCGCGTGAATCTTGAGCCACTTTTTGGAGAGCGCGTGGCGCTGGAGAAATTTGAGGAGGCTTTTGCGAAACTGCAGAGCGGTTTAGCGGGGAAGATTCTAATGTATCCGAATGGGATGCCCAAATAAGAGGGAAATTCCACTTCAAAAATACGCAGATGGCACGACAGCCGGCCTGAAACGCAGAGTTCACCACCGACACGACAGAGAAACCGCGAGAATCACGCAACTTTGGGAGCAAGAACATGAGCGAATTGGGAACGCCAGCGACAAGTAAGAATCCGCTGCAGTATGTCAGCGAAACCCTGCAGGAATTGCGCGCGAAACGCGTGGCGCCAAAGCTGCGCGTCCTGGAGGGCGAACAGAAGCCCGTGTGCATCTTCGACGGGCACGAGGTGATCAACCTGGCGTCGAACAACTATCTGGGACTGACGACCCACAAGGCGCTGCGCAAGGCGTCGGTGGAAGCAGTAAAGAAGCTGGGCGTCGGTGCGGGAGCTGTGCGCACCATTGCCGGCACAATGAAGCTGCACATGGAACTGGAAGAGCAGATCGCCAAATTCAAGCAGGTGGAAGCCTGTGTGGTGTTCCAGTCGGGATTCACGGCCAACGCCGGAACAGTTTCGGCTGTCCTTGGGAAAGAAGACCTGATCGTTTCAGATGAACTGAATCACGCGTCCATCATCGATGGCGCGCGGCTGTCGAAGGCCACCATCAAGGTGTTCCAGCACAAGGATCTGGACGATTGCGAGCGGATCCTGAAAGAGACGGCGGGTTGGCCTGGCCACAAGCTGATCATCACCGATGGCGTGTTTTCGATGGATGGCGATATCGCGCCATTGCCGGCGCTGTGCGGTCTGGCGGAGAAATACGGTTGCATCATGATGGTGGACGATGCGCATGCAAGCGGCGTGCTGGGGCGCGGTGGGCGCGGCACGGTGGATCATTTCAATTGTCACGGGCGCGTGCACATTCAGGTGGGCACGCTAAGCAAGGCCATCGGGGCCATGGGCGGATATGTGTGCGGCTCGCGTGACCTGATCGATTTCCTGTATTTGCGGGCGCGGCCATTCTTGTTTTCGACATCGCACCCGCCTGCCACCGCTGCGGCCTGCAAGGCGGCGTTTGCGCTTCTTGATTCGCCGGAAGGCGAAAAGCTGGTGAAAAAACTCTGGGCCAACACGAAATTCTTCAAGCGCGAATTGAAGAAGCGCGGATTCCAGTTCAAGAGCAGCGAGACGCCGATTATTCCGATTCACGTTGGAGATGCCGCAAAGGCGTTTGAATTTTCGCGCAAGTTGTTTGAAGCCGGTGTGTTCGCCCCGGCGGTAGGCTATCCGACAGTCGCGGAAGGAAGGGCGCGCCTACGGGCAATCGTCAGCGCCGTGCACAAACGTGAGCAGTTGCTGAAAGCGGCGGAGATATTGGGAGAAATCGGCAAATCGCTGGCGATCGTTTCCTAAGGGATCTCCTATGGCTAGCGGCCATCTGCTGCCCTTCTCATACAAGGATCCGGGCAAACCGCACGGCAAAAGAAGACCTGTTATACTCGCGCGATGGCGCCGAAAGAACAAATCTCGAAAAAACTCTTCCTGGTGGATGCCATGGCGCACATCTACCGCGCCTTCTACGCGCCGATGGTGCGCATGAATGCCCCCAGCGGCATTCCCACAAAAGTGCCGTTCCTCTTCGCGAATATCCTGCGGCGCTTGATCAAGGACTACCAGCCGCAATTCCTGGGAATCGTATTTGACACCAGCAAGCCTACCTTTCGCGACAAACTCTTCGAAGCCTACAAGGCGCAGCGCCCGCCGATGCCGGACGAAATGAAAGTGCAACTGCCCTATGTCCGACGGCTGTGCGAAGCGATGCACCTGCCGATTCTGGAGCTGGATGGCTACGAAGCCGACGACGTTATCGGCACGATGGCCAAAAAAGGCGCGGAGAAGAATCTGGAAGTGCTGGTCATCTCCAATGACAAGGACATGATGCAGCTTGTAGGTCCCGGCGTGCGGATACTGCGCACGGGATCGGGCGGCGCGAAGGCCGACATGATCGTCGATGCGCAAAAGGTCGAGGAAATCCTGGGTGTACCGCCCGGGAAAGTCATTGACCTGATGGCCTTGCTCGGTGACACCGTGGACAACATTCCCGGCGCAAAAGGAATTGGCGAAAAAGGCGCGACAGAACTCATTCAGAAATTTGGCAGCGTGGAAGGCGCGCTCGACCATGCCGGCGAAGTAATGAACAAGAGGTATCGCGAGGCCCTCCAGCAGCAGCGAGATCAGGTGATGATGAGCAAGAAGTTGGCCGCGATCGAGACGAATGTGCCACTCGAACTTGACCTTCCGAGTTTGCAGGTGCGCGAACCCGATGCCGCAGCATTGCTTGCCCTGTATCGCGAGCTTGGATTCAATTCGCTCCTGAAGGAATTGCTGGCTGCCGGAGCGGCTGAGAAAAACGTCGAGGCTGGGGCGCAAACGGGCGGGCAGCCAAGGGCGAGCGGCGAGCAGGCAAAAGATTACCTGCAGTTCCAGGGAGTAGACGAGTTTCGCGAGTATTTGAAAAAGCTTCCGGCAAAACGCTCGCTGGCCGTTTGGCTGAACCTGGAAGCGGGCGAACGCGAGGCGGAGGGATTTGGGACGCGCGTCAGTGGGATTGAAGTGTCCTCGAAGGCGGGTGAAGGACGGGCCGTGTGGGTGGACGAAAAAGGCGAAGTGCTGAAGGCCCTGCAGTCCGTTTTGCACGACGCCAAACGCGCCAAAATCGTGCACGATCCGAAGCTCTTTCATCTGTTGGCCGGCAAATCGGAATCTATCCAGCACGCCACCCAAATCTATTCGTACCTCTTGCGGCCAACCACCGCGAAGCACGACTTTGCCGAAGTGGTCTTCCGGCAATTCAACGTGCCGCTGGGCGGCGGCGCGGGCGAACGCGCGGACTATCTGCAACGCATTGCGCCTGTCTTGCGGGAGCAGATTGCAGCACAACAACTCACCGAAGTGTACGAAAAGATCGATTTGCCGCTGGCGCCGGTGCTGGCGGAGATGGAACGCGCCGGCGTCCGCGTCGATCCCAAAGCGCTGCAAACGATGTCGCACGCGATGGAAAAAGAGGTCAGGCGCTTGGAGAAGGAGATCTGGGAACTGGCGGGATTAGAATTCAATGTGAACTCACCCACGCAACTGGCTGAGATTCTGTTTGACAAGTTGAATTTGCAGCCACCGGCGCGCCGCGGGAAAGGCAAAGTGCGTTCCACCGCGGCGGACATTCTGGAAGAGATGGCAGGCCAGCACGCGCTGCCGCGCAAGGTGATCGAGTACCGCGAGATCGCCAAACTGAAATCCACCTATGTGGATGCTCTGCCGAAGCTGATTCATCCGGAGACGGGGCGGCTACACACCAGCTTCTCTCAGACGGGCACGGCGACAGGTCGGCTGAGCTCAAGTGATCCGAACCTGCAAAACATTCCCATCCGCAGCGAGCTGGGCCGCGAAATTCGTGCGGCATTCGTCGCCGAAAAAGGGAACATCCTGCTCTCGGCGGACTATTCTCAGATCGAGCTGCGCGTCATGGCGCACCTTTCCAAGGACCCTGTGCTTGTGGAAGCGTTTCGCCATGGCGAGGACATTCATGCGCGGACAGCACAGGAGGTTTTTGGCGTTGGGCCGCTGGCGCAGACCGCGGAGCACCGCCGCGCCGCAAAAGCGATCAACTTCGGCATCATCTACGGGCTTTCGGCGTTCGGCCTCGCGCAGCAACTGGGAATCGGGCAGAAGGAAGCTGCGCAATTCATCAACGCTTATTTCACGCGCTACCGCGGCGTGAAACAGTACCTCGAAAACGTGCTCGTCGAAACGCGCAAAACCAGCGTGGCGAAAACCCTGTTCGGCAGAATCCGTCCCATCCCGGAAATCAATGCTCCGCAGATGCAATTGCGGAATTTTGCGGAGCGCACCGCGCTGAATTCGCCCCTGCAGGGAACTGCGGCGGACCTGATCAAGCTGGCCATGATCGCGATCCATGATCGGCTGCGGAAAGAGAAACTTGCCGCTCGCATGATCCTCCAGGTGCACGACGAACTGCTCTTCGAGGCGCCGGTAAAAGAGCGCGAAGCGCTGGAAAAGCTGGTCAAGGAAGAGATGGAAGGCGTGCACAAACTCGCCGTGCCGCTGGTTGTGGAAATTGGCGTCGGACCAAACTGGCGGGACTTGGACTGAATCCCATCTCAAAACAGAACCAGCAACCCCGCGCCAAGTTCGCCAGATAGCAAACCAGCCCTTCCCTCCTTCACGGAACTTTCCTGGAAATACTTCGCGACCAAACCTGTCCACAAGGACAGGAACTCCATACGGCACGTCATTCGAAGCGCTCCGCTCTTCAGAAGAAGACCACATGCTACGCTGGCCACGCGTGGTCGATTGGGGAGAGTCTATGCGCCGAATCTGCGAATTCCTTTTCGTTCCTACACTTGTTTTGTGCATTGCCGGCTGCAGTGGATTGTCGGATATCAAAAACAGTGGCGGTGGTACTGGCCAAGCTACCGGCGTGACCGTCTCGCCGTCGGCCGCATCGGTGGACCCTTTTGTGACACAACAGTTCGCCGCCCAAGTCCAAGGCAGCACCAATCAGGCTGTGACTTGGCAGGTCAATGGCGTCACCGGTGGCAGTGCCACGACTGGAATTATCTCCACCTCAGGGCTCTACACCGCACCACATGCCATTTCTTCGAGCCTGGTTCCCGCCACCAACGCCCCGATTACCGTGACGATCACCGCGATTTCTCAAGCTACCGCGACCGCCACGGGCACCGCAATCGTCACCCTTACGACGCAACAACAGCAGACTCAGACCGAGCCGATTGAACTGGGGACCTCCGGTGGCAATATCAATGACGCGAATGGAAATTATTGCTGCTCCGGCACACTCGGGTCGTTGGTAACACGGAATGGCACGCTATACATCCTCAGCAACAACCACGTGCTGGCGAAGAGCGACACTGGGATAGCAGGAGATCCCATAACGCAGCCCGGATTGATCGAGGTGAACTGTCAGAGTGCTTCGACGCACACGGTGGCGAACCTTTCGGAATTCTTCAATCTGCAGACCGGTCCCATCCCCAAGATCGACGCCGCCTTGGCGCAAATCGTGAGCGGCGCGGTGGGCACTAGCGGCAACATTCTTCTGCTCGGCAGCACACTTACGAATGGTGTTCCAAATCCCGGTCCACCGACGTCCGGCACCGGCCTTACTCCCGTCCAGGCGACTGGCGCCCCGTACAACGGCGCGGTGGCCAAGAGCGGCAGGACTACCGGCTTGACCTGCTCGACGATCATCGGTACAAACGTGGCTTCCAGCGTCGATTATTACGCTCACTGTGGCGACACTAACGCAGCCTTCACCGTGAGCTATACCGACCTGATCTCCGTTAACGGCGGAGATTTCAGTGCCACTGGGGATTCGGGTTCCCTGATTGTGACCCAAGATACGGCCGAGGCGGTGGCACTCCTTTTTGCCGGATCCGATACGGACACCGTCGGCAATCCCATCACCGACGTGCTTCCCGATTTTCTGGGTGCGGGCAACGCCACGCCGACGATCGTAGGCGGCGCCGCGCACCAGGTGATCGGCTGCACCCTGCCGGCATTGAAGGCAATCACCACGGTCCCGCAGGTGAAGGCGGCATCCGAATCTATTCAGCAGGCCAGCGCGGTGCGCGACCTGCACGCTCCTCAACTTCTGGCAATCCCGGCAATCAAAGCGGTGGCCGTGGGAGAGAGCTACGATCAACCAGGCAAAGCGTCAATCCTCCTCTTTGTCAGCAGCGGTGAATCGCATGCCGGCATTCCCCGGACGATCGACAGTGTGCGCACGCGGCTGATCGAAGGGAATAATTGGGCGCATCAGGGGCTCCTGAGCAGCGAAGAGAGCGCGGACCTGCTGAGCACCGTGAACAGGCCGCAAATCGTCTACCCCTTGCAGCAGGGCGAATACCTGCGCGCCAAGGCCGTGCACACCGCTCACGTGACCGAACTGCTGAAGCAGGCGGGAATCCTTGGCATAGGCATCACCTCCAGCGTGGACGCGCCGGGAGAAGCGGCGCTGCTCATTTACGTCCTACGGGGAATGCCGCAAGACAACATCCCGGCCGAAATCGACGGCTTGCGGACTCGCGTTCGCGAAACGAGCCCTTTCACCACGGGACGCCGCGGCAACGAACCTGCTCGGAGTTGCAAGATGCCTGTTGCCAGAAGCTTGCTCTCAAAAACAGACCCGTAACCCCAGCAAAACGATTCGCAGAGAGCGCCTCCCTTGTTCTGAGCGCCGCCGCCGTCTCAATTTACCCTGGACCTTTCTTTGTGCAAGGCGCGGTTGTAGAATCACGCTAGACGGTGTCGAACTTGCTCCCTCGACCCTTCCTTCCACTCAGGGGGTATTTATGCGGCGAAATGCGATTTTGTGCGGTACAGTTCTGCTCCTGGCCTTGGGCATCGGATTTGCGCAAGAGAAAGACACCAAGGACAAGGCCCAAGCACCCGAAGCGGCCCCGCCACCAACTTCCGCGGACGATGCAGCGAAGAAGAATCCCGTGAAACCCACACCCGAAGGCCTCGCTGAAGCCAAGCGTCTCTACGGCTATCACTGTGCGATGTGCCACGGGAAGGACGGCGACGGCAAGGGTGACTTGGCCGTTTCGATGGATTTGAAGTTGCACGATTGGCGCGATCCCAGCACCATCGAGAAAATGACTGATGGTGAGCTCTTCTACATCATCACCAACGGGCGCGGAAAAATGGTTGGCGGCGAAGGCGACCGCACCAAGGAAACAGTACGCTGGAATCTGGTGAACCTGGTGCGTTCTTTCGGCAAGAAGAGTGGTACATAGAACGCCGCACGACGAGAGATACGACTAGTGCCGTTTCAACTTGTTCCAGCAAATCCCTTTGGGAATACTCTCTCCGTGTTTGCATCAGATGCTTGGACCCTCATTTGGCCCAAATAGTTGGAACGGCACTAGCACGGTTTGCAGCTTTTCGGGCGCTCCGAGGAGTTTGGGGCGCCCTTCTTTTTTTGTACGGCAGCAGGGCATGGTAAGCTTTTTGGAGCAGTTGAAATGTTGGGGAGGAAGACATGGCACACGCTTTGAAATTTCTGGCATTGGTGAATGAAGCGAAAAAACGCGTAAAGGAAACCAATGTGGCGGACGTAAAGCGCCGCTTGGACGCCGGCGAAAAGATCGTATTGGTCGACGTACGCGAGGAGAGCGAGTGGGCCGGTGGCCACTTGCCGGGAGCCGTGCACTTGGGAAAGGGCATCATCGAACGCGATATTGAGCAGCGCGTGCCGGACACCAATACCAAGCTGATTCTTTATTGCGGCGGGGGTTTCCGGTCCGCTCTCGCAGCGGACAACCTCCAAAAAATGGGCTATACCAGCGTCGAATCCATGGACGGCGGATGGAAAGGCTGGCTGGAAGCAGGCTTTCCGACGCAAAAGGGCTAGGACCATCCTCCGAAGCGAACGTGCACGGCGTGACCCGCGGCCGCTAGAGAGTTGGCTGGGGCGGAAGGATTCGAACCTTCACCATCCTCATTAACAGTGAGGTGTCCTACCGGTTGGACCACGCCCCAGCGGCGTTCAATGGCCGCCCCGGGAAGAGCCGGGGCAGCAGTGCTTCGCCGCAGAAGCGGCGAGAGATATTGCAAGAATAGCACGCCACAAGCCATCAGCGAGAGTCGAATGCGTTAGGGCCACTCATAAGGAACACTTATGGAGCTATTGAACGCGAAACTCGTGCAGATTCAGGAAGGATGATGATGGCGGAGTAGGCGTAACTCCGCTTCGGAACGAGTCGAAACAACGTCCCTCAACTTTGCTTTGTTTTTGAATCCTCCGAATCGAGCAAGTCTTTTGAAACAGTGAACGCTGAAGTTGGCCGAGAGTTCCTTTCTGGCTTTCGGGTTGCATTCCAGAGGAAATTGATAGAAACTATCCGTTCGTTTCGGCCTGGCCCTGCGCTGTCCGGCATAAGAGTGGAAGATTCTCCCGAGAGTTACGACCCTTCCGGAGAAGCAATCTGCCCAAGCGCAACGCTGACATGGCACAAATCTTTCACCGTAGTGCGAATTTTCTAGCGAGATTTAGTCTGCTCGGAGCGGTCGTTCTCGGCGGCTTGGCGCTGACCGGCGTATTGGTCGTGGCGAGGTCACCTTATATCACCAACGAGCGCGTGTCCCGGAATCAACCCATACAGTTCAGCCACAAGCACCATGTGGGAGATGAAGGCATCGACTGCCGCTACTGTCATACCAGCGTGGAGAGTTCGGCTTACGCGGGCATACCTCCCACCAAGACCTGCATGAATTGCCATTCCGTTCTCTTCAACAACATCGGTTATTTGGAACCCGTTCGGGAAAGTTACCGCACGGACCAGTCCATCCAGTGGGTTAAAGTGCATCGCCTGGCCGATTACGTGTATTTCAATCACAGCATCCACATCAACAAGGGCATTGGCTGCTCCTCCTGCCATGGCTCGATCAATCAGATGCCCCTTGTCTTTCAGGCTTCTCCGCTCACGATGAGCTGGTGCCTGGATTGCCACCGCAATCCTCAGGCGAACCTTCGCCCCAAGGGCGAGATTTTCAATATGGATTGGAAAGCGCCGGCGGATCAGGAAGAAGCAGGAAAGAAACTCGCGGCGGAGTACAAACTTCGGACCACGGCCGAGCTCATCAGTTGCTCGACCTGCCACCGTTAGTTTATGGATGCTATGAGCGAGCACGCAAACGACAAGGAACTGCGCATACTTCAGGGCGCTCCGCATGGCGCGTCTGCTCCTGATCACGGCCATGATCACAAGCATGAGGATCATGCCGAAGACGACACGTTGCGGGACTTCACCCTGGACCTCGCGGCTGTTCGCGAGAAACTGAAGGGAAAATCGGGCAAGCAATACTGGCGCACGCTGGAAGAGCTGGCCGACGACCCTCACTTCCAGGATTTGCTCCATCGCGAATTCCCCCGTCATGCCTCCGAATGGGACGACGCGGTCGACCGGCGCGACTTCCTGAAATTGATGGGAGCGTCGCTGGCCTTTGCGGGCCTCGCGGGTTGCGGGCGCCCTGATGAATCACACATCGTGCCGTATGTGAAGCAACCGGACGGCATGGTGTTGGGCAAGCCGAATTTCTACGCGACCGCCATGCCGTTTGGCGCCGATGCCGTGGGCGTGCTCGTGGAAAGCCACGAAGGACGCCCCACGAAGATCGAAGGCAATCCAGATCATCCCTCGAGCCTCGGTTCCACCGATGCCCTTGTGCAGGCTTCGATCCTGAATCTATACGATCCAGATCGTTCGCAAACTGTTCTAGAGAATGGCGAAATCCGCTCGTGGTCCGCATTTCTGGACGCGGCCTCAGGACTCTCCACAGCCATCAAAGCACAGAACGGCGCAGGCTTCCGCATCCTGACGGGCACGGTCACTTCACCCACGCTGGCTTGGCAACTGCGGAAACTTCTCGCGCAGTATCCCCTGGCGAAGTGGCACCAGTGGGAACCCGCTTCCGGCGAAGGTGCACGCGAAGGCTCCAAACTCGCCTTTGGCCGCAGCGTTAACACGGTGTACGTACCGGGCAAAGCAAATGTAATTCTATCTCTCGACTCCGATTTCCTGGCCAGCGGCTCCGGCCATATCGCCTACGCCAAGCAATTCGCGCGGCGGCGAAAACTCGATGGCCCCAATGACACTCTGAACCGCCTCTATGTTGTTGAGCCCACCCCGACGGTCACAGGCTCTTCCGCGGATCATCGCTTGCCGCTACGGGCGGGAGATATTGAACTCTTTGCCCGCGCGCTGGCCGGGGAAATCGGCTTGAGCAGCCCAGTGCCCCTCTCCGGAGAAGCCGCAAAGTGGCTCGACGCGGTTGCCAAGGATCTGCAGAAAGAACGTGGTGCATCGCTCGTGGTCGCCGGCGAGTACCAACCGGCAGCCGTCCATGCTCTCGCCCACGCCATCAACGCGTCTCTCGGCAATGTCGGCACAACCCTCTATTACACAGAACCCGTGGAAGCCGAACCCACTGGAAACCTCGAATCACTGCGCGAACTTTGCGCCGACATGGACGCCGGCAAAGTTGATCTGTTGCTGATTCTGGGCGGGAATCCGCTTTACGACGCGCCCCACGATTTCGATTTCACTTCCAAGCTGAAGCGCGTGCCTACCGCAATCCACCTCAGCCCTTACTACGACGAAACTTCCGTCTATTGCCACTGGCACGTTTCCGAATCGCACTACCTGGAAACGTGGAGCGATGCGTGCGCCTACGACGGCACCGCAACGATTATTCAGCCCCTCATCGCGCCCCTCTATTACACGCGGTCGGCCCACGACGTTGTGGCCGCCTTCAGTGACAAGCCCGGTTTGCCCGCTTACGATGCCGTGCGCGCTTACTGGACGGAAGCGTCCACACATCTTGGTGCTCCCATCGACATCGCTTGGCGGAAATGGCTGAATGACGGGGTCATCCCCGGCACGAAATTCACGCCGATCACGCCAGAACTCAAGTTCAGCGCCACGAGCCTTCCTGTGTTCAACCCGCTGCCTGCGGACCAAATCGAATTCATTTTCCGTCCTGACCCCAACGTGTACGACGGCCGCTTTGCGAACAATGGCTGGTTGCAGGAATTGCCAAAACCCTTGACGAAATTGACCTGGGACAATGCCCTGCTGGTGAGCCCTAAGCTCGCCCAGAAGCTGGATCTTGCCCACAAGATCGCCTCGCGCGGCGGAGAGCACGGCCAGGTGCGCTCAACGGTTGTGGACATCGCGTTGAATGGCAGCAAAGTGACCGCGGCAACCTGGACTTTGCCGGGCCAGGCCGAAAACTCCGTCGTGCTGCCGCTCGGCTACGGCCGGACACTCGCAGGTATTACGGGCTCGAACAAGGGTTTTGACGCGTATGTCGTGCGCACCTCGAACGCCCTGTGGACCGCCAGCGATGGCAAGATTACCCCCACGGGCGACGATTATCCGCTAGCCTGCACGCAGTACCACTTCAACATGGAAGGCCGGCAGATCCTCAGCACGGGAACGCTCGCGCAATATCACAAGAATCCGGCGTTCGCGCACGAAGGCGCGGAAGCTCCCGCGAAAAACGATTCGCTTTACAAAGAATTCGAATACAAAGGCTATGCCTGGGGCATGGCCATCGACCTGAACAAGTGCAACGGCTGCAATGCCTGTGTGGTGGCCTGCCAGTCAGAAAATAACATTCCCGTGGTGGGCAAGGATCAAGTGATGCGCGGGCGCGAAATGCACTGGATCCGCATCGACCGCTACTATACGAACTCCGAATCGGCTACCAACGGCAAAGCGACCGGCGATCCCACCGAGTACAATCCCTCGCTCGATAATCCGCAGACGTTCTTCCAGCCCGTGCCTTGCCAGCAATGCGAAAACGCGCCCTGCGAACAGGTTTGCCCGGTCGGCGCAACGGCTCACAGCGCAGAAGGCCTAAATGACATGGTCTACAACCGCTGCATCGGCACGCGCTATTGCTCCAACAACTGCCCGTACAAAGTGCGCCGCTTCAATTTCCTGCGCTTCCAGGATTGGGATACGCCCCAACTGAAACTCCTGCGGAATCCCGAAGTC
>Ga0326727_10010327_pt1 | contig 22314 bp, 19 predicted proteins | sample MB2enrmetagenome_FD_207643 | JGI IMG/M metagenome (GOLD analysis project Ga0326727, IMG submission 207643) | Lab enriched peat soil microbial communities from McLean, Ithaca, NY, United States - MB29MY | ecosystem: Environmental > Terrestrial > Soil > Wetlands > Peat | place: USA: New York...
CGCCAGGAGCATCGGAACCAGACAAAATCTTCGGCAGACTGCGGATCCCAGGGTGCGGCGCTTGCTGTCTCGTGATATGATACCAATCTTGATAGACATTGGAAGTATTCAGTTTAGGGCCGGGCACCCCAGTTGTCCAATGCATTGTTGAGATGGAATCAATCGCTATGGCCGATGCCGCTAAGCTGTGGGGGCCGCGCCCGTTACAACCGAAACAATTCTCTATGGGAATGGTCTACCGACATGGAACTGCGCCAGCTCGATCTGTTTCGCGTCCTCGCCTACGAATTGAATTTCACCCGTGCCGCACGGCAGGCCCACTGCGTCCAGTCCAATGTCACGGTGCAGATTCGCAACCTCGAAGAAGAACTCGGCGTGCCGCTGTTCGAGAGGCTGGGCAAAGGAGTGCGCCTGACCTCACACGGCCAGCGGCTGCTCCCGTATGCGGAGCGCGTCCTGCAACTGCTCAGCGAGGCCAAGGGCGTAACCGCGGGGCGAAGCAAGCCCACCGGAAGTCTGGTGATAGGGTCGCCAGAATCCGTGCTTACGTACCGGCTACCTCCGGTGCTGCAGGCGTTCCGGACGAGCTATCCGGAGGTCAGCCTGATGCTCTCGGCGACCGGCAACTCTCAGCTTGTGACGCATCTTGAGCAAGGCAAGCTGGATCTGGCGCTGGTTATCGACGATCCTCTGCACTTCCCGCAGCTTCGAACCGAAACACTGTGCGACGAGCCGCTCGTGCTGCTGGCGCGTCCCTCCCACCGCCTGCTCTCGTGTCCCAGGATTCAGGCCGGCGATCTGCGGGAGGAAACGTTCTTGCTGACCGATCCCGGCTGTGCATACCGCACCAAACTCGAACACGCGCTGGCGCGAGTCGGCGTGCGGCCGGGATCGATCATGGAATTCAGCAGCGTGGAGGCCATCAAAGAGTGCGCCGCGTTGGGCATGGGGATCGCGTGCCTTCCCGCCATCGTCGCGGAGTCCGAGGTCGCCGAGGGGAGACTGGCCGCTCTGCCCTGGAGCGCTTCCCACCTGGTCATGCAAACCCAGGCGGTGTGGCACAAGGATAAATGGCTCTCTCCGGCCATCCAGGCCTTCCTGTCGCTGCTCCGCGAGCGTCTGGCGTCTCGGCCGAAGCATTGAAGATCCGCGCGGCGCGGGTGCTGGCACATTGATAACACAGCGCTAAGACGAGACTTGCCGATGGCGGGACTTGACAGTCCGGCTGGCATTACCCTATAGTCGATAGAGTAATGGACAATCGGATCGGAACCGGCCCCATACGCGAGTCTACGACCGTGACCCCGAACGCCGGTATGCCGGAGACTCGATGAACTTCAGGACCATAGCAATTCACTCGGGATACGATCCCCAGCAACACCTGGGCGCGGTGATGCCGCCGATCTATCAGACATCGACCTTCGCATTCCGGGGCGTCAACGAGCCGGGGCCGTTTGACTACTCCCGCAGCGGAAACCCGACCAGGAAGGTGCTCGAGTCCTGTCTGGCGGCGCTCGAAGGTGGCTCGGCGGGATTCGCTTTCGCCACGGGGATGGCCGCCGAGGCGACCCTGCTGATGATGTTCGAGGCCGGCGACACCGTAGCGGTCCACAACGATCTCTACGGCGGCACTTACCGCCTATTCGAAACCGTGTTTCGCAACAAGCAGATTCGTGCCGAGTACGTCGATCTGCGCGACCTGGCGGCATTGCGCGCCGTGCTCGACCGGGGCGCCAAAGCGGTCTGGATCGAATCGCCGACCAATCCGCTGATGAACCTGGTCGACCTTCGCGCCGTCTCCGAGATCGCCCACGAATACGGCGCGATTGCCATCTGCGACAACACGTTTCTCTCGCCCTATTTCCAGCGGCCACTCGAGCTGGGCGTCGACTTAGTGGTGCATTCCACCACGAAGTACATCAACGGCCACTCGGATGTGGTCGGCGGCGCCATCGTCGTCAAGGACCCGCAACTCGGCGAGAAGATCGGGTTCCTGCAAAACGCGATGGGGACGTGTTCCGGCCCGCAGGACTGTTTTCTGGTTTTGCGCGGTATCAAGACGCTCGCGGTCCGGATGGAGGAACACAACCGGAACGCGCTGGAGGTGGCGCGCTGGCTTGAAGGCCACCCGGAGGTTTCGGCGGTCCTGCATCCGGGACTCGAGAGCCACCCGCAGCACGAGCTGGCGCTAAAGCAGATGGGCGGTTTTGGAGGAACTTTCTCTTTCCGCCTCGCGGGCGGCAAAGAAGCTGCGATGCGCTTGCTCGGACGCGTGCGCTTGTTCACGCTGGCCGAATCGCTGGGCGGCGTCGAATCGCTGATCGAACACCCGCGCACGATGACGCACGCTTCGGTGCCAGGGAAGACGCTGGACGCAATGGGCATCACGCCCGACCTCATTCGCGTCTCGGTCGGCCTCGAGGACGTGGAGGACCTCATTGCGGACTTGAAGGCGGCGCTCGCATGAGCGTAGCGTCGCGAACGAATTGAACAGGGGACCAACATGGCAAATCAAGAATCCAGGCCGGGCGCGGCGGTGACCGCTGCGCCGGCGGTGTATGCAGACAACTCATTGAGCATCGGCCGAACGCCGCTGGTCAAACTGAACCGCATCGTGGGAGGCGCAAGCGCCACGGTGCTTGCCAAGATCGAGGGACGCAATCCGTCCTATTCGGTCAAGTGCCGCATCGGTGCGGCCATGATCTGGGACGCCGAGCAGCGGGGTCTGCTCAAGGCCGGCGTCGAACTGGTTGAGCCGACCAGCGGCAACACCGGCATCGCGCTGGCCTTCGTCGCCGCATCGCGCGGCTACGCGCTTACGCTGACGATGCCGGAGACGATGTCGCTCGAGCGCCGCAAGGTACTCAAGGCTTTCGGCGCGAATCTCATCCTCACCGAGGGCGCATTGGGGATGAAGGGCGCTATCGCAAGAGCCGAAGAAATCTACAACTCAGACCCGAAGCGTTACCTGCTGCTGCAGCAGTTCCGCAACCCCGCCAACCCCGACATCCATTTCAGAACCACCGGGCCGGAGATCTGGGACGACACGGCAGGCCAGATCGACGTGCTGGTCAGCGGCGTGGGAACTGGCGGCACGATCAGCGGCGTTGCCCGCTTCATCAAACAGACGCAGGGAAAGAAGATTCTAGCGGTCGCCGTGGAACCGGAGACCAGTCCCGTGATTACGCAGCATCTCAAAGGCGAGCCGCTCAAGCCCGGTCCGCACAAGATCCAGGGCATCGGTGCCGGCATCATTCCGGACACGCTGGACCTCTCGCAGGTGGACCGTGTCGAAACGGTTTCGAGCGAAGAGGCGATCGAAGTAGCCCGGCGTCTGGCGCGCGAAGAAGGAATTCTGAGCGGAATCTCGAGCGGAGCGGCGGCGGCGGTAGCGAACCGTCTCGCCAGGCAGCCGGAGTTCGAGGGCAAGACGATTGTCGTGATTCTACCCGACTCCGGCGAGCGCTACCTGACGTCGGTGCTGTTCGAGGGGCTTGTGTAGGCGCGGCCTTCACGGTACCGTGGCATGCTGGATGAGACCGGTATAGGAGGCTGGCGCCTCCCGCGGGCTGCAAACCCGTTGCGCGCTCGACCAAGATCGGCGCGGCTGGGTTCGATTCCCAGCCCGGTCTCTGAGCTATCATTACTCTCGGCCACATGAATCTCTCAGGCAAAAGCGAATACGCGCTGGCGGCCATCTTCGATCTCGCGGCGCACCACAACGGCGAGCCGATCAAGATCGCGCAGGTCGCCAAACGGCAGAAGATCCCGCAGAAGTTCCTCGAGCTGATTCTGGCGGCGTTGAAGCAAGGCGGATTCGTCGAATCGCGGCGTGGCGCCGAAGGTGGCTACCTGTTGGCCCGTGTTCCCGAACTCATCACGGTCGGCGAGGTGCTGCGGTACATCGAGAGCTCCCGGGAGGCCGGCGCCCGAGGAGGCCATCGCCACGTGGAAACGCCGTTCACCGGGCTGTGGCGGCAGGTGGACGATGCCGTCTCCGGAATCCTGGACCACAGAACCTTCGCCCAACTCGTGCGCGATTGGACCGACCGCCAAAACCGATTTGTCCATGACTGGACGATCTGACCGGCCTCAAATCTGATAGTCCAGCACGAAGCTCTCGCGCGACTTCTTTGAAATGACTTTGACGTTCGCCGCTTCCAGGACGACCAGGGAGTTCGGCGGAACGCTGGTCGTGACGAAGACACTGGCGCCGATGGTGCTGCCCTCGCCGATCACCGTGTCGCCGCCCATGATCGTGGCGCCGGCATAGACGGTTACCCGATCTTCGAGGGTCGGATGACGTTTCTGGCCGCGTAGCGCCTGCCCCGCAGCGAGCGATCGCGCGACCAGACCGACGCCCTGGTACATCTTGACGTGGTTGCCGATGGTAGTCGTCTCTCCGACCACCGTCCCGGTGCAGTGATCCACAAAGAAGTGCGTGCCGATTTGAGCGCCCGGATGCAGATCCATTCCGGTCCGCGAATGCGCCCATTCGGTCATGATGCGCGGGATGAGCGGAATGTCGTCGAGATACAACTCGTGTGCGAGCCGCTGCACCGCAATCGCTTCGATGAAGGGATATGCGACGATCACTTCGTCCTGGCTGGACGCGGCGGGGTCGCCGTTGTAGGCCGCCTCAACGTCGGTCTGGAGTAGTTCCCGGACTCGAGGCAAGTTGCCGAAGAACTTACGTGTGAGTGTGTGTGCCCTCTGCGCCAGGTCCGCCTCTTCGACTCCGGCGGGTGGGGCATACTCCAGGCTCTTCCGGATTTCGCTTTCCAGACGGCCAAGCACGCTATGGAGCAGCGCGATGGTTACGCCTTCGATCTCGGAGGAGTGAATCAGCCTCTCGTCGAAGAACCCGGGAAATAGCAGCCGCAACAGATCGATCGTGATATCCGCGATCGCGTGCTTGGACGGCAGGTTCTTGCGGTCCACGTGATTGATGCCGCCGCCGCGTAGATAGGACGCCAGCAGGCGGTCGGCCAACTGGGCCACGCTCAAAGACTCGGGGGCGGGGCTCATACTGTGCGGTGGCGCCGCGCGACCTGCAAGCGCTGGAGCGCGGCCACCAGCGCGTCGATGTCCGCGCAGTTGTTGTAGAGCGCCAGCGATGCGCGGACCGTGCTCTCGATGCCGAAACGCCGATGTATGGGTTGCGCGCAATGGTGCCCCGCCCGCACGGCGATGCCCTCCTGGTTCAGCAGATCGCCGATCTCTTCCGTGCGGACGCCATCCAGCACGAACGACAGGACGCCCGCCTTTTCACGGGCCGTGCCGATGATCCGCAGGCCAGGAACGCCCGCGAGCGCATCCGTGCCATAGCTGAGAAGGTTGGCCTCGTGGCGCGTGACATTCTCCATCCCGACGCGGTCGAGATAGTCGATCGCCGCGCCCAGTCCCGCGGCAGCGCCGATGTTGCCCGTGCCGGCCTCAAAGCGCGCGGGCGGCACGTTGTAGGTTGTCTTTTCGAAAGTCACATCCTGGATCATGTTCCCGCCACCCTGCCAAGGGTGCGTGACCTCCAGGATTTCGGACTTGCCGAATACCACCCCGATGCCCGTAGGTGCGAACATCTTGTGCCCGGATAGCACGTAGAAATCGCAGTCCAGCGATTGCACGTCGACGCGCATGTGCGATACTGCTTGCGCCCCATCCACGAGCACTTTGGCGCCGTGCCGGTGAGCCGCCTGGATGATCTCATTCACCGGGGTGACGGTGCCCAGCGCATTGGACACCTGGGGCACGGCGACCAGCCGCGTTCTCGGACCGAGCAGCTTCTCGTATTCTTCGAGAATCACCTGGCCCGTGTCATCCACCGGCGCCACGCGCAGCCGCGCCTCCTTCTCCGAACACAGCATCTGCCAGGGCACGATGTTGGCATGGTGTTCGAGCCACGTGATGACGATCTCGTCGTCCTTGTGGATGTTCTGGCGTCCCCAGCTTTGGGCCACCAGATTGATCCCCTCGGTCGCGCCGCGCACGAAGAGGATCTCCCGCGACGCCGAGGCATTTAGAAAGCGGCGGACTTTTTCGCGGGCGGATTCGTAAGCGTCCGTCGCCCTGGCCGCCAGTTCGTGCGCGGCGCGGTGGACGTTGGAGTTCTCGTGAGTGTAGAAGTAACTGAGGCGATCGATCACGCTCTGCGGCTTCTGGGTCGTCGCGGCATTGTCCAGCCAGACCAGCGGGTGGCCGTTCACGCGTTCCCGCAGGATCGGAAAATCCCGCCGGATGGTCTCCACGTCGAAGTCCCTCGACGACAGGTTCAGGGCCGCGGGCTCGGGCCGAACGTCAGTCGCCGAGAGCGCGGGCACGGGCCCCGGCGCCGAAGGCGGATACGAAAACAACGGCCTGGCCTCCTCCAGAAAGGAGAACGCAGGAACCGCGGAATCCACCGCTCCGAGGACGCCTGGCACTGTCGGCGTGGGAGGCCCACCGATCTCTGCCGCTTGCGCCGGAACGCCGCCCGGCTCCCCGAAAAGCGGCCGAGCTTCCTGCAGGAACGAGAAGGCGGGCGCCTCCGGGGGCTCGACGCCAGGAGCTGCCGGCGGCGCAGCTACGGCCGCCGACGGCAGAGCCCCCAAGAACTCGGCGGCCATGCGCGCGAGCACTGCCGGATCCGGCAGACCGGATCCCCATCCAGCCTCACTTGTACTCATGGTAGTTACTCACGTCCACGTCTTCGAGCAGGGCGATGGCGTCGTCGGTCAGCACGGCACTCGAGCAATACAGCGAAATCAGGTACGAGGCCAGCGAGCGATTGTCGATCCCCATGAACCGGACCGACAGCCCCGGGCTTTGCTCGCCGGGCAGTCCGGGCTGAAACAGTCCGATGCATCCTTGTTTCCGCTCTCCCACGCGTAACAGCAGGATCTTGGTCTTGTGATCCGAGTTCTTGACCTTTATCTTGTCGGTGGGAATCAGTGGGATGCCGCGCCAGGTGAGAAACGGGCTTCCGAACAGCGTGATTGTCGGCGGGGGGACGCCGCGAAAGGTGCATTCGCGCCCGAATGCCGCGATGGCGCGCGGGTTGGCCAGGAAGAACGACGGTTCCTTCCACACCTTGGTCAGCAGTTCGTCGAGATCGTCCGGCGTGGGCGGGCCTGTTCTGGTCTTCAGGTGCTGGCCCGGCGCGACGTTGTGCAGAAATCCGTAGTCGGCGTTGTTGAGGAGCTCGCTCTCCTGCCGCTCCTTCACGTTCTCGATGATGAGCCGAAGCTGTTCCGCGGTTTGGTCGTAGGGCTTGCTGAACAGATCGGAGACGCGGGTATGAACGTTCAGCACCGCATTAATCGCGCTCAGTTTATATTCCTTCGGGTTCTCCTCGTACTGGACGTAGGTTCCCGGCAGGGCGCCCTCCCCAACCTGGCCGCAAGTGACTTCAATGGCCTTGCCCTCGTCCACGCGGTTGCGGCGAAACGTGCCGGCCTCGAGCGGTTTCCAGTCCAGAAGACGAACCAGCCAGCGCGGGGTGATCGCCCCGTACTGAGGGACCGTCTTGGTGACATTTGCGAGTTGGAATGCAGCCTGCTCACCTAATGCAGATTGCTGCGTGACATTGTCGTCGGCCACGGTATCTCCTTTAGTTTCTTACGCCCCAAGGGTGCTGGGGCAGCGTCGGAATCGAATAGCCATCAGTGTATCATATTCTCTATAGACTTTGGGGCCAATGCGTGCGAGAATAGAGCCATAGAGGAGAACGAAGCAAAATGAGCGTATCCGCGATCCAGGCAGAGGAACTGAAGCAGCGGCTGGATGCCGGCGATAATCTGCTCCTGCTCGACGTCCGCGACGAAGACGAATACGAGATCTCGAACATAGGCGGTCAACTGATTCCCTTGGACGAGCTGCCTACGCGCGTGCGGGAACTCGATGCCAGTCGCGAGATCGTCGCGCTCTGCAAGATGGGGACGCGCAGCGCAAAGGCCGTGCAGGTTCTGCGCCAGGCCGGGTTCCCCAACGTGCGCAGCCTCACCGGCGGCATTCACGCCTGGTCGGATCGGGTGGACCCGAGGGTCCGCAAATACTAGCGGGTTCATCCGCCTAACCCGCCCGTTCATAGAATCGCATCAAGTCGGAGCGGGTCAGAATGCCCGACAGCCTTCGTTGCCTGGTCACCACAATGGCCGGGTTCCCCGCCAGCAGTAGTCTATAGGCTTCCTCGATCGAGACCGTGGCTTCGACCGCCGGAAGCGGACGGGCCATCACCTCGCGCAGGCGCGCCGCCTTTGGCAGGACGTCCCGATGCAGTGCATGCATGATCGTGATTTCGTGGACGGCGCCAACCATCTGGCCTGCCTCCACCACAGGCGCCTGGGAGATGCTCTCTGCCACAAAGAGGTCCGCCGCTTTGCCCAGGGTGTCGTCCGGTTCCAGGTAGATCAGCTTTCCGTCGCGGCCCAATGCGGCCACCACGTCGGCGACGGTGATGTGTCCGGTGGGCTGTTCGATGAACCCATTCCGAGCCAGCCATCCGTCGTCGTACATCTTCGACAGATAGTTGCGGCCAGTGTCCGGGCAGAAGACGACGATGAGGTCTTCCACGGTGCACCTCGGCGCGTAGCGCAGGGCGGCCGCCAGGGCGGTGCCGCTCGATCCACCCAGCAGCAGCCCCTCCTCGCGGGCCACTCTGCGCGCGGTCGAGAACGATTCCGCGTCGCTCACCCGAATCCACTCGTCGATCACCTGGGCGTTCAGCGTGCCGGGCACAAAGTCCTCGCCGATCCCTTCCACTTTCCAGGAACCGGGCGCGCCGCCGCTCAGAATCGACCCCTCGATATCGGCCCCAATCACGCGAATTCCCGAGTTCTTCTCCTTCAGGTAGCGCCCCACCCCGCTGATGGTGCCGCCCGTGCCTACGGCCGCCACAAACACCGTAAGCCGGCCCTGCGTTTGCTCCCAGATCTCGGGGCCGGTCTGACGATAGTGGGCCTCCGGATTGGCCATGTTGCCGAACTGGTTCGGCCGCCACGCGCCCACGATCTCCCGGGCCAGGCGGTCGGCCACACCGTTGTAGCTCTCCGGCGAATCCGGCGGAACGTTGGTGGGAGTGATAACGACCTCCGCTCCGTAAGCCCGGAGCAGGCGGACTTTGTCGTCACTCATTTTGTCCGGCATCACAAAAATGCAGCGGTAGCCTCGAACGGCCGCCACCAGCGCCAGGCCCAGGCCGGTGTTTCCAGCCGTGGCCTCGATCACCGTGCCACCGCGCTTGAGCAAGCCGGTCCGCTCGGCTTGCTCAATCATCGTCGCAGCGATCCGGTCCTTGGAACTGCCCCCGGGGTTGAAGGCCTCGACTTTGGCGCAGATCGAGGCGTCCAGGTGAGCGCCCAGCCTCCTCAGGCGGACAATGGGCGTCCAGCCGATGGTGTCCAGGACGGTTTCGTTGATGGTGTTTTCCCTCAACTCTGGGAAGCCCGCAAGGCCTGATCCAGGTCGGCCTTGATGTCTTCGACGTCCTCGATACCGACCGAGACCCGGATGTACTCCGGCGTCACGCCGGTCGAGAGTTGGTCCGCGTCGCTGAGCTGCGAGTGCGTGGTCGAGGCCGGGTGGATCACCAGCGTTTTGGCGTCGCCGACGTTCGCCAGGTGGCTGGCCAGCTTCACGTTGTTGATGAACTTCACGCCGGCATCCTTCCCGCCGCGAACCCCGAAGCCGAGGATGGCCCCGGCGCCCTTGGGCAGGTACTTCTTCGCCAGCGCGTAGTGAGGGTGGCCGGGCAATCCCGGGTAGTTCACCCACTCGACCGCAGGGTGCTTCTGCAGCCACTCCGCGAGCGCCTGCGCGTTCTGGACGTGACGCTCCAGCCGGACGTGCAGGGTCTCGATGCCCAGAAGGAAGAGGAAGGCGGCGAACGGGCTCATCGACGCGCCCGTGTCGCGCAGCCAGTGCGTGCGAATGTGGATGATGTAGGCCAGGTTGCCGAGCGGCTTGAGCGCCTCGGCGAAAACGATGCCGTGGTAAGACTCGCTGGGCGCATTGAACTCGGGCCACTTCTCCTTGTCGTCAGCCCAGGGGAACTGGCCGCTGTCCACGATAGCGCCGCCGATGTGCACCCCGTGGCCGCCCAGAAACTTCGTCGTCGAGTAGATGGCGATATCGATGCCGTGCTCAAAGGGGCGGAGGAGCGCCGGCGTGGTGACGGTGTTGTCGATCACAACCGGAAGGCCGTGTTTGTGGGCGATGTCCGCCAGCTTTCGGAAATCCGGGACGTCGTTCTTGGGGTTGCCAACGGACTCCAGATAGACCAGACGCGTGTTGGCGTCCACCAGCTTGTTGATCTCTTCCGGATGGTCCGGATCGAAGAATCGCACCTCGATGCCGAGATTCTTGAGCGTCTGCGTGAACAGAGTCCAAGTCCCGCCGTAGAGGCTGGTCGAGGAAATGAAGTTCTGTCCCGCGTGCGTGATGGTGAGAATCGCCGCCGTGATTGCGGCCTGGCCGGAGGCGAACGCCAGCGCCCCGATGCCGCCGTCGAGCGCGGCCAGCCGCTTCTCCAGTACGTCGTTGGTGGGGTTCATCAGCCGCGAGTAGATGTTGCCGAACTCCCGCAAGCCGAAAAGCGCCGCGGCGTGTTCGGTGTCTTTGAACACGTAGCTGGAGGTGGCGTAAATGGGGACGGCGCGCGCCGTCGTCGCCGAATCGGGCTCCTGTCCTGCGTGAAGGGCTAGCGTGCCGAGCCCTGGTTTCCGTTCTGTAGTAGCCATGATGTATTCTTCCCTTTCTTAGAATCCGTAAGAGATGCCGAGCGCGAACTGGTGGCGGGCGTTCAAGTCCACACCGGGCAGGATCTTGCCGGCCGCCTGGGCCACGCCGAAGTCGACGTTGAACTTGGCTTTCTCGGGTAAGGGGACGATGCGGGCCGCATAGGTGATGGTAGTGGGAACATCGGCGCCCGGTAGATTCCGCACTTCCCGCGGCTGCTGCGCGAACTCGGAGCCCAGGATGATCTGGCTCTTCGCCGGGCCCTTCAGGACGAACGCGGCGGCCCCGAACAACCGTCCCTTGTATGCGGGAGCATTGCCCGCCAACCCGAAGACCGACGCGTTGGTCGCCTTGTAGCCCAGGTTGAAGACCAGCGGCAGGCCTTTCACCTGCGTGACGGTCTTGGTCGCCACTGCGTAGAAGTCGAAGTTATTGTACTTCTTGCCGCCCAGCACTCCGCTGACGTGATCGTCTTGCGTACGCGCCACTAAGCCAGCCGACAGCGCCGGCAGCCATTTCTGTTTGGCGGAATTCTCTTTGACCAGGTTGACCTTGCCGTGTACGATGTTGAAGCCGCCCTTCCACAACGGGCTCAGGCCGGCCGTATCGCCATCCTGGTGGAACGTGCGGGTGTAGCCGAACTCGACGCGAGACAGCAGGCCCACCGTGACCGAGGCCGTGTGGAACCCGCCCAGCACGTCGCCGGCGTCGAGGTAGTGGTAAGCCGCGATGGGCTTGCCAATGCTGTTCGCGGGCGAGGCCGCGGTGTAAGCCAGCGGCGTCACGAACACGCCGGTTTGCCCTTCCCAGTTGAGGCTTTGCGCGGATGCTACAACGCTCGCGGCCACGAGGAAGAGGATGAAGGTTGGGATGTGTATGCGAATCATATTGAGTTCTCCTTGTGCTGAATGCAATGCACTGTGAAAAGCCGACGTTGTCGTGGAGTCGACCGCGCCTAGGAACAACAACAGGTGAGCGGCATCAAGGCGGGACAACAGCACATGGCGAGGGAGATCCGCCGCGCCCGCTGGGGCGTTGGCCGAGTCGCCATGAGAGTTGTCATACTGTGCATTGTAGATCTAGTTTAAGATGATTGAGGCCCGAATGCAAGTCCTAGATTACGGGTTCAGCGCCGGGATGGGTCACAAAGACGAACAGGGATTCGCGACGTCCGCGGTTGTCCGCAGCACGCGCCGGGCAAGCTCTACTGCTCGTTCGCCGGCTCGCGGGGTAATAGCGAACACCCAGAAGCGCTCGGCATCGTGCTTGCCGTGGTCCGTCTGGAACAGCCCCTGCGATTTGTGTTCGGCAATGACCCAGTTCGCGATAATCTGGTAAGTCAACAAAATGTTGTGTCCAAAGCCCTTGTTCCGGTCGAATGAGAACACCGGCGCGGGCGAGGCTGTGCGCGTCAACGGGTGGCCGGCCAGTCCTGCGAAGGGATCGGAATCCTCTTCCGTTACGCCCGCTTCCACTCCCAGGACCACGGGACGGCGCTCTTCGTCGAGATCCACAACGGCATCGAGCACGAACAGGGCCACGGCCCGGTGATGGCCGTGCGCATCTTCCCTCGGCAGCAGCGTGAAGACGAAGTCGTACCGTTCGCGTCCCAACAAATCCGCGAGGGCCGCACGGATGCGCCCGCAATCCCAGTCGGAACAGCTTGCGTCCGCACACCTCCCGGCAAAACCTGAGTCGGTCTGGTCGAGGAAATAGTGGTTGCGAATTCCCAGGACTCGACCGGCGTCAATGGTCTCCCGCTTCCGGATTGCCGGCAGGTTGGCGCGTCCGTCAGGCTCTCGAGCGATCGCGACGCCATAGACGGCTTCGGCCAGGGACGCGTATCTGTATCCACCTTCACCGTTGGTGACCACGACGTGGTCCGCCACTCCGCCGATCTCGCGGGTGATCCGGTAGGTGGTAGCAGCCAGCGCGTACTCGTCGTCGGGGTGCGCCATCACAAGCAGCGCTTTGGGCCACGCCGCGCGGTGGTGTGGCGGCGCGGGTGCAATCCCGGTCATGATGCCGCCCTCCAACGTTGTTCGGAAGCGTCCGCGATCAGCTCGCGCAAAAGCCGTCGGCCCTCGGGCCACGGGCCGTGACCGGAATCGACGTTGATGTGCCCGGAGTGTCCTGCGTTCACCAGTCGGCTCTTCCAGCCACGCGCGGTCTCCTGGGCAAACTGCAACGTGCCGTAAGGGTCGTTCTCGCTGGCCACAAGGACGGAAGGAAACGGCAGCGCCGATCCTCTACCAGCGAACCGGCGCAACGGAGGCGGGCATCCCGGGCGGGACCCAACATCAGGCGGGGCAACCAGGAGCGCGCACTTCACTTGGGATGCGCTCCGGGGATGCAAAGCCGCCCAATGGTCGACGGTGAGGCAGCCCAGGCTGTGCGCCACCAGCACAACATCTCCAGCGCGCGCAGAGATGGCCGCCGCCAGCCTGGCGGTCCATTCCTCAACCTCCGGGTTCTGCCAATCGCGCTGGTGCAATCGCTCGTAGCCGTTGTTGCGTTCCCAAATCGTCTGCCAGTGGTTCGGCCCCGAGCCGTTCCAGCCCGGAACAATCAACACCCTCATGCCTGCCTCCGCGTGCCGGAAAGATCGAAGTATCTATTTCAGATAGAGTATAGGATGATTTAGACATAACGGCAAGTCCTCCCACTCGTGAGCACGCACGGCCCGAGACAGCGCAGCTTTGAAGAGCGGCGCCATCAGAAGTGGTTCTTGAAAAAGCAAGCCTTGTAATTTCAGCATTTTGGGAGGAACGCGTCTCACCTGGCGAGCGACGAGGCGACAGCGGAGCCGAGGCGAATTATAGTAGTACAGTATTTTGATTGACATTATGATGTACGATGAAGGTGATGCCTGCGGTGGTGGTCTCTGGCAACCTCCGTCGCAGGCGAAGCTGGATATAGACACTCAACCTGAGGAGAGTCGCATGAGCACCGACATCACGAGACGTTCCTTGGCTTTCACTCTGCTGCTCGCTGCGCCCGTGTTCGCGACGGATGGCTACTTTGCAACGGGCTATGGCATTATCCAGCAAGGGCAAGGAGGCGCGGGCGTTGCGTTTCCGCAAGACAGCCTGGCGGCCGCAACCAACCCCGCGGGCATGGTTCTTGTCGGGGATCGCTTTGACTTCGGCGTGACGTTGTTCCGTCCGATTCGCAGCGCCACGATCACCGGGAACGACTTTCCAGGCGTGGACGGCGCCTACGACGCCAGCCGGAAGAAGAACTTCTTCATCCCCGAGTTGGGATTCAACCACCTGATCAACCCAAGAGTCGCGCTGGGCGTCTCAATCTTCGGCAACGGCGGAATGGACACCGCCTACACCACTCCGATCCCGCTGCTGGGCAGCAAATACGCGGGCGTGGACCTGGTGCAGTTATTCGTAGCTCCGACCGTTGCGTTCCAAGCGAGTGCACACAATGCGTTCGGCGTCTCGTTGAACATTGGCTACCAGAGATTCTCCGCCAGCGGCCTCGAGAACTTCGACAACGCGAACTTCTCGGTGGCCCCGGGCGACGTGACCGGCCGTGCCGGCAGCGGCTCCTTCGGCGCCGGATTACGCGTGGGCTGGCTGGGAACCATCAACAAGTTCCTGAACCTCGGCGCGGCCTTCCAGAGCCGGACCTACATGCAGAAGTTCGACAAGTACGCGGGCCTGTTCGCCGAGCAGGGCGGGTTCGACATTCCGGCCAATGTCGCCGGCGGTGTGGCGCTCAAAGTTCACCCCAAGGCGACTATTCTGTTCGACGCCGAACGCATTTTCTACGGGCAGGTGAAATCGATCGCGAACCCGGACTTCCCCATTCAGGCGCCGCTGGGTTCGAGCGGTGGCCCAGGGTTCGGATGGCATGACATCACCGCCGAGAAGGTGGGTTTCGATTACAAGCTGAGTCCCAAGCTGACGCTGCGCGCAGGATACAACCACTCGGGCCTGCCTTTCGACGCCAGCCAGACCTTCTTCAACCTTCTCGCTCCGGCCGTGGTTCAACACCACCTGACGGCGGGGGCGACCTGGGGACGCCACGACGGCAAAGAGATCAGCATCGCCTACCAACACGCCTTCGCGGCGACTGTGAATGGCGCGAACTCGATCCCGGGCGGTTTCCCGCCTCAAGGCTTCGGCGGCGGCGAGGTTAACCTGCGCATGTACCAGGACTCGGTCGGCGTCAGCTTCGGATGGGGGAAGTAGACTATGCCGTGGTACGTAGCCGGTCCGTTGATCGGATTGTTCGTGCCTGCGCTCTTGATTCTGGACAACCGCGTGTTTGGTGTTTCCAGCAATCTGCGGCACTTGTGTTCCGCGGTTCTTCCCAGCCGGCTCGACTATTTTCGTTACGACTGGAAGCGAACCGGCCTCTGGAATCTTCTATTCGCGGCCGGCATTCTGCTGGGCGGCTTCCTCGCCTGCCATTGGGGGCGGCCTCAGAGCGTAGCCATCTCGGACGAGACCAGGCTCGCTCTGACGAAACTGGGCATTCACGACTTCTCCGGGCTTGCGCCGCGCCAGTTGTTCACGTGGTCCGCGTTGCTCAGCCTCAAGGGACTTGCCTCAGTCATCGTGGGCGGGTTTCTGGTCGGCTTCGGCACGGCGTATGCGGGAGGGTGCACCTCCGGTCACGCGATCTCGGGTCTCGCGAACCTGCAGCTACCGTCGTTGATCGCGGTGGCGGGTTTCTTCGCCGGCGGTCTGATCGCAACGCATTTCCTGCTCCCGCTGATTCTGTGAGAATGTATGCCCACTAATCCAGACACCGACCAACCCCAAAGCCAGACCGGGATCGCCCTGGTGGCTTATCTGCTTCTCGGCGTTTGCTTCGGGATTGTATTGACGAAGTCCGAGGTGGTTTCCTGGTTCCGCATCCAGGAGATGTTCCGCTTTCAGTCGCCACGCATGTACGAGATCATCGCCTCGGCCGTTGTGGTTGCCGCCGTTTCGGTCGCGCTCATCAAGCGGCTGGGGGTGAAGACCGCCTCGGGCGAGCCGATCGCGATTCCCCCCAAGAGGCTGGGGCTCGGCGTTCGCTACGCGGTTGGCGGCACGCTGTTCGGCCTGGGGTGGGCGCTAGCGGGAGCTTGTCCGGGGCCCTTGTTCGCGCTCGTCGGTAGTGGCGTCACCGTGATGGTCGCCGCCATTGTCAGCGCGCTGGCCGGAACCTGGCTGTACGGATTCCTGAGGCCGAAACTCCCGCATTGATTGGCCTCCAAGAAGGCCAGCGGTACACTGAGCCCATGCCAAGAACCAGCACCCGGCTGCGCCACTTCACTGAATCCGTGATCCGCCGGATGACTCGCGTGGCGAACGCCTCCGGCGCGATCAATCTCTCGCAGGGCTTTCCGGATTTCGATCCTCCGGCGGCGCTCGTTGAGGCCGCCGAACGCGCCGCGCGCCACGGGCCGCATCAGTACGCTGTCACCTGGGGAGCGCCGAACTTTCGCGCCGCGCTGGCCCGCAAGCAATCGCGGTATATGGGTCTGCCGCTCGATCCCGATGCCCACTTTGTCGTCACCTGCGGCAGCACGGAGGCGATGATGGTCGCCATGATGACGGCCTGCGACCCCGGCGACAAGGTCGTAATCTTCTCGCCGTTTTACGAGAACTACACCGCCGATGCGATTCTGTGCGGCGCGGACCCGATCTACGTGCCACTGCGACCGCCGGACTTTCGCTTCGATCCAGACGACTTGCGCCGGGCCTTTGCGCAGAAACCGCGAGCGCTGGTGCTGTGCAACCCCGCCAATCCCTCGGGCAAGGTGTTCACACGCGAAGAGCTGCTCTTGATCGCCGGGCTCGCCCTCGATCACGACGCATTCGTGCTCACCGATGAAGTTTACGAGCACATCGTGTACGCGCCGAATGAGCACGTCTACTTTGCGTCTCTGCCGGGCATGTTCAAGCGGACCATCTCGTGCAGCTCGCTTTCGAAAACCTACTCGATAACTGGCTGGCGGCTCGGCTACGTGATCGCGGCGCCGGAAGTGGTCAACGAGGCGCGGAAGGTGCATGACTTCCTGACCGTGGGCGCCGCCGCGCCGCTGCAAGAGGCCGCGGTGACCGCCCTGGGGTTTTCCGACACCTACTACGAAGGGCTGCGGGACGCCTACACCGCGAGGCGCGATTTGTTCCTCGGCCATCTGGATGCGGCAGAGCTTCCATACACCAGGCCGGAGGGCGCCTACTACGTCATGGTGGACATCTCCGAGTTCGGCTGGGACGACGACACTCGATTCTGCGAATGGCTGGCGCGTGAGGTGGGCGTCGCAGCGGTGCCCGGTTCCAGTTTCTTTCGCGAACCCGTCCGGCATCTGATTCGCTTCCATTTCGCGAAGCAGGCGGAAACGCTGAACGCCGCCGGGGAGCGCCTGCGCAAACTGCGAGAAAAGGCAATGGGGCATTATTGAGGTGCTATGGCGCGTCCTGGCCGGCCAAGACGGCTGGCCGGCCGCAGCCTGAGCCGGCGCCCGCTTCGGAGTTGTTCCGCTTCGCCTCCCAGACGTTCACGATGTGTTGCGAAGGCCTGCACGCATCACGCGCCACAGGGCCGACGCGAGTGGAGCCCGATGGCGTGCAGCGCCAGCAGGGCTCACTCTCGATTGCCAGCCACGCGAGGGCTCTGAATCGCCATGCCCCACACCAACACGGCGGCTCGCATCATCTCGTTCCTCAGTTGCTCCGATTCTCCGCGGACAACGTGAACTGGCGCTCGCCAGATGGCGTCCGGGGCGGTACGCGTGTACTCCTCATGATGGCTGTAGCGCACATCGGCGACCTTCGAGTCCTGGATTTCCACGTGGGCGACAGCGATCGTCTTGCGAAGAGGCTCAGCGAGGTCTGTGCATTCGACGCTTAGCCTCCAATGGTTCGGGGATTCTGTTTCGACCAACTCGGTGATCATTCGGGCGCCCGATCGCTTGACCGCGGCCGTCGGCCAAGCGCCTGCGGACTCCCATCCTTCTGCCACGACCTTAGCCTCGTCCCAAACCACCCGCTTCGTGTTGACACGCCGGAAGTACCCGCCAATGGTTCCGCTCGCATAGATGGGGCAGGAGCACCTCTTCCACGCCCTTCTCCGTTCGTCGCTTTCGTAAGTTTGCGCATCGGGCTGGTGGCCGCCCGCGCACTTGCCTGGAACTCGAGAATGCCTGCGGTAGAGGCTCAGGGACATAGATTACATTCTACACCATTACCCACTATTCCCCACTGAATCGCCCGACTTTCCTGTAAGCTATTGAAAACAAAGGTGCGGAGAGAGAGGGATTCGAACCCTGGAAGCGCATTGAAAACACGCAAGTTATTCGATCTGCGTTCCTCTCAATCCTCCCAATCCTCCAGATCCTCTACATCCTTGCACCTGATTGCACCTGAGACATGATGGACCGAGTGACACCCCGGAGAGCTCCCCGATCGGACATGCGGGGTTGTTTCCGACCCGGAAGTGTGTTCATATGCTAGGAACATGGAAGCCCTGTTGAGGCAATTGGCCGACATCTGTGACAACCACCGCTGGCAGCCCAAGTGGGTCATTGTCCCGAGCCACGCATTGGGGCGCATGTTGGGCGAGCGCTTGGTGCGCCAGGGTGTCAACTGGGCAAACCTTCGATTCATCCCCCCCGCGGCTCTTGCCATTCAAATTGCTGGGCCGAGACTGGCCGTCAACGGCGTCAGGTTTCTCGACGAGGACTCCGGGCCGGCTCTTGTGCTGAAGCTGCTGCTCGATCTGCCTGCGGATGTACCGGCCTATTTTCGCCCACTCGCCGATCAGCCGGGCATGGCTGAGGCCTTGTGGTCCGCTCTCCGCGATACCCGACTCGCCGGGCTTGCTGCGAGTGACCTCACGCCGACTGCATTCCCAAGCCCAGCAAAGCACGCCGAGGTCCAGGCTCTCGCGACCGCGTACGAACAGTACCTGGCCAGCGGCGGTCTGGCAGACACAGCGGCTACGCTCCGCGAGGCAACGCGCTGGGCGACCGAGGGTCCGATTCATTCCGGCGACGTTCTGATCGAGGTGCCCCCCGCCTGCACGAGCCTGCTGGAGCGCCAGTTTCTTGACGCCCTGCCCATGGCCCCAATTCCCGTGCGCACTCTTCACATCCCAGAACTGCGGGAACCCAGGCGATCACCCTTCCTTTCCCCACCGTTAGAACGGCGCGACATCGCGGCCGAGGGCCTGACCGATGCGCGAAGACTCCCTTGGCTCCTAGCGTCGGCGGCGGCACCACCACCCGCTGGAGATGGCACTCTCGAGATGTTCCGAGCAGGCGGCTCGGAGGCCGAAGTTGAAGAAGTGTTCCGCCGCATCGTATCGAGGCATCTCTCACTGGACACTGTCGAGATCGCGTGCGCGCAGCCCGCTACGCACGCTGGGCTCCTTTGGGAGAAAGCCCAGCGCCACGGGTGGCCGGTGACATTGCAGATGGGTGTGCCTGGCACGTTCACTCGTCCTGTGCGAGCTCTTCTTGCGTTTTGCGACTGGATCGAAAGCGACTTCTATGCCGAGCTCCTCGTCAATATGTTGCAGTCTGGAGACCTAGATCCTGCATTCGGTGAGGGTCTGAGCGCCACTGCCGCGGGTAGGATCGTGCGCCGCTCGGGAGCGACGACGGGCCGCGATACCTATGCATCTTGCTTGTCGGCAGAAGCGGCTGTCGAACACCTGCGCGCGGAGGCTCCCGAAGTCGAACCGGAGCGTCGGGCCTATTGCGCAGCGCGTGCAGCCCAGGTGGAGTGTGTTGCGGCTTGGATCGGCGATCTCCTGACTACTATCCCAACCGCATCCGCCGCTAATGTCGTGAGGGTAGGCGACCTCATCGATGCATGCGCTGCATTTGATCGACATTCGGCAATCCGCAACGTAGAGGATGGCGTGGCTGCAAAAACGATCGTCACGGCACTTGAAGCTCTGCAACCTCTGGCCGACTTTCGCCGGCCGGCTTCGTTTGCCCTCGAACTCGTGCGGAACCGTCTGAGAGCTGTGCGCGTGTGCACAGATCTGCCGCGTCCAGGCGCATTGCACGTGAGCTCGCTTGCCAGTGCTGGCCAATCCGGCCGCCCTTTCACGTTCGTCGTTGGTCTCGAAGAACGGGCTGTATTCCCTCGCGGCCTTGAAGACCCCGTGCTATTAGACGCAGAGCGTTCAGTCCTATCGCCCGTGGCGCTCACAACGTCGCAAGATCGAATCGACGAGGCCGTGTACGCATCGCTTCGGTGTCTCGCGAGTCTGGAAGGCAATGTGTGCTTGAGCTTCTCATGCCGCGACTTGCGGAATGGCCGAGAGACATTCCCGTCCTGGATTCTGCTGCATGCGATGGTGCTCACATCTCCTGGAGCGAAATTGGCCTACCAGGAACTCAACCGACACCTCGGCGAGCCAGTATCTGTGGTCCCGAGGGATGCCGCACTGGCGTTGACCGATGCCGATTGGTGGCTTTCAACGATGCGCGGCGCGGGAAGAGCGTCTATGCCGTCGGTACTACGCGCTTTCGAGGCGCTGGGGCGAGGTGCGACAGCCGAGACCAGCCGAGGAAGGCTTGAGTTCTCTGAGTTCGACGGCTTCGTGCCGCGGGCCGGTCCTGTGCTCGACATCTGCAATCCGGCGCGAGCGATTTCTGCCAGCACTCTCGAGAGCTTCGCGGCGTGTCCCTTCCGGTATTTCCTCCAGTACGGCCTCGATGTCGTTGCGCTTGAGAGTCGCGAAGATGATGCTGACGTGTGGCTTCAGCCCCCCGAGCGTGGCCGACTGCTACATACCGTTTACGCCAGGTTCTTGCGCGAGGTCCGGGACCGCGGCAGGCTTCCAGCAGAAGGCGACCGCGACCACTTGCAGCAGATTGCCACAGAAACCGTGGAGGAGATGCGTGCTCAGATACCACCACCGTCGGAAGGCGTTTTCGCGCGGGACGCCGCCCAGATCCGGCGTGATCTGGACTTCTTCCTAACCGCCGAACTTGAGCAGCCCTGCCGCATGCCCGTGGCTATCGAGGTCCCATTCGGCTACCGGGACGAGGATAACCCCGAGCCGCTGGCGAGACCGGAACCCGTGGTCGTCGATCTCGGCGATGGTAGGCAGATCTCGCTGCGCGGCCGTATCGACCGCATCGACAGGTTTGAGGATGGCCGATACGAGGTCATTGACTACAAAACCGGATTCCTGTACAGGCCACGGTACAGCGGAACGTTTGCTGGCGGCACTTTGCTGCAACATGCACTTTACAGCCGCGCGGCGCGAGAGGTGCTGCTGAAAGTCGATCCAGCCCCAAGAGTCGCGTCGAGCATCTACTATTTCCCCACCGAACGCGGCGCGGCTCAGCGTGCGTCCTTCCCTGCGGATCTGGATGTTGCCCCACTGTTGCGCGACCTCGCAGCAACGATCACCAGTGGTTCGTTCCCACAAGCAGTGGCCGATAGAGACTGCAGGCGCTGCGACTACAGCCGCGGTTGCGCGAAGGATGGTGTGGCGCAGTCAGCCGCCAAACTCCAATCCGGCGACACCACATTGGCGGCCTACAGGAGCCTCGTCGCTTATGCCTAGAGACCATCAACTCAAAGACAAGCTGGCTCGGGACGCTATCACCGAGCGGCTTGCTTCCAACATGCTTGTCGAGGCTGGCGCCGGTGCAGGGAAGACGGGCAGCACCGCACGTCGAATCGCGGCCATGATTGCTTCGGACATCTGCCGGATCGAGGACATCGCGGCGGTGACTTTCACGCGCAAAGCTGCCGCCGAGCTAATCGGACGTTGCCGCATCCAGCTAGAAACACGACTTTCAAACGAAACCGGCGAACCCGCTCGCAGGCTCAGCCAGGCCTTGGCCGGCATGGAGCGCATGTTCGCAGGGACTATCCACGCCTTTTGCGCACAGTTGCTGCGCGAGCGTCCAGTAGAGGCCGGCATCGCGCCGGGCTTTACGGACCTCGACGAGGCGGCGGATGGTCTCAGGCGACTTCAAGCGTGGCGCGAATTCCTGGAACGCGAGCGCCTAGCCGGATCGCCGACTCTCGCTGAACTCGAGGCCGCGCGGATACAGCCTAAGGACCTCGACAACGCCTTTCGGACTCTCTGCCTCTATCCAGAAGTCGAATTCCCGCCAGGTACCGGGGACCAGCCGGTCGCTGCGGCGACCTGGCCTGCTGTAGAGCGCTTCAACCATCGCCTATGTGAGCTGTTGCCTGGAAGCATAGATCCCGACACAACCTGCGGCGTTCAAAAACAGGCACGCGAATTCCTGCCACTGCTGCGGTGGGCGGATCGCACCCGCCCCGCCATACTCGCTGGGGTGCTGTCAGGCTGGGATAAGAGTTGCGGCGTAACGCAGAAGTGGTGGAACCCGAAGGTGAATGCGATCGAGGCGGGCAGGTTGGTTCAACAGTTTCAGGCAGAAACGGTCACGCCTTTTCTCGCAGCATGGCGGTGCTATCTGTACCGCCTGATCGTCACTTTGGGCGTCCAAGCTCGCGAGTTCGCCGCCGAGAAGCGGCGGCGAGCCGCCGAGCTCAACTACGAAGACCTCCTACAACGAACTGCTGCCGTCTTGCGGACCAACCGTGAGGTACGAGAGTCTCTCCAGCGCAAGTACGCCCGCATCTTTGTCGA
>Ga0326727_10010329_pt1 | contig 22311 bp, 24 predicted proteins | sample MB2enrmetagenome_FD_207643 | JGI IMG/M metagenome (GOLD analysis project Ga0326727, IMG submission 207643) | Lab enriched peat soil microbial communities from McLean, Ithaca, NY, United States - MB29MY | ecosystem: Environmental > Terrestrial > Soil > Wetlands > Peat | place: USA: New York...
CTGACGGCGCCTAACCAGGAATGGGCCTTGGACTTTGCCAGCGACGTGACGGCTGCCGGGCAGCGGCTCCGCGTCCTGGGCGTCATCGACAGCTTCACGCGGCAATGCCTGGTGCTGGAGGTGGCAAGGTAGTATCCAGAGTTTTTCGCACTTTCGATTTTCCGTCTTATTCAGGAAGGTTGTTGGGTTGGGGTTGTTTTGCTCCTGGTCCCCGCGGGGGCCAGGAGCAAAGCGGTCAGGCGATGGCCACGGCTTCAGCCAGCCGGTCCATCTGCAGATAGCGCTTGGCGCCCCACTTGGTTGCGGCAACATGCCGTAACCGGGCCGCAACCAACATGAGCGCCGATTGGCCATCCGGGAACGCGCCCACCACGCGCGTTCGTCGGCGAATCTCCCGCATCAGCCGCTCCAGCGGGTTGTTAGTCCGCAGGCAGCGCCAGTGTTCCGGCGGCATGTTGTAGTAACTCAGCGTTTCTCCGATGCCGTTCTCGACGATCTCCGCGGCCTTGGCCAGCCGCATGGCGCGCAGCTTTTCAACTATCTGGAGAGCCTTTTCTTTAGCTGCCTTGGCGTCTTCCTGGGCATGAATGGCCTTTAGCATGGCTGCCACTTCCTTTACCTTGCCGGTGGGCACAGCGGTCCACACGTTGCGGTAGAAATGCACCACGCAGCGCTGCCACAAGGCGCCGGGATAGAAATCCGCCAGATTCTCCACCAGGCCGAGGCACTTGTCGGAAACGAACAACTCCACGCCCTTCAGGCCGCGCTGTTTCATCTCGCGCAAGAAGTTGGTCCAGCTGGCGGTATCTTCCTTGGCGCCCTCGCTCACCGCCAGAATCTCCCGGTAGCCGCTCTGCGCCACGCCTATGGCCACCAGCACCGAGACGTTCTTCACCTCGCCGCCCCAGCTCCGCTTCAGCCATAGGCCATTGAGGAACACATACGGGAAATCGCCCACCAGTGGCCGCTCCCGCCACCCGTTGATCTTGCCGTAGATCTTCTGGTTCAGGCCGCTCACCGTGCTGGCGCTCACCCGCGTACCCCACAGCGCTTGCGTGATGTCCTCGACCCGCCGCACGCTCACCCCGGCAAGGTACATCTCGATTAGCGCTTCTTCCACCGACGACTCCCGCCGCCCATAGCGCTCGATGATCGCCGTCTCGAAGGGCAGCGTGCGCAGCTTCGGCACCGTCAGCGTTACTTCGCCGGCCTTGGTCTGCAAATGCCGGTCATAGCTGCCCGCCCGCGTGTCCTTCCGGCCCTCCGTGCGCTCGTACTTCCGGGCTCCGCACAGATGATCAGCCCCGGCATCCAGCAAGGCGTTCAAGGTCTCCTCGACTGTCGATCTGACCACCTCGTCCAGGTGATCGCGGATGCGCCCTTCGTCGATCTTTACCACCGGCCCCAGCGGCGCTCGTGTCCCGCAGGCCGGCTCTACTCCCGATTCCATGGTTGGCTCCATCGTCCCCGCCTCGGAGGTCTTGCTCCTCATGCTTGTACCAACCTCCAAGCATAAAACCTGATTCAAATGTGCGAAAAATAGACTACGTTATCGGCAAGATCTGTGCTATCCCAGGTGCCCAAAAGCGAGGCACCTGGTGCACCCATCTTCAGTGGTTGTGCGCACAGCTACCCCGGCACCTGCGCCACCCGCCAACCATCTACTGGCTCCCTTTTACTCCGCCCTTGACAGTGCATTGCAGCTGTCAGCGGGGGCTGGATGTCAGAAACACCTTCTCCCCCGGCGGTTCAGGGGAAGTGTTTTTTCTTGACATCCCCCTTTTATAGAACCCGCCCACCTGCCCATCCGCCTTCACCCGCACCCGACACGAGTCCTTGGATTTTCTGCACAATATCCCTAGGACCATTTATCGACAATCCTACATAGGTCTCTGACTCGACAAACACTTTATGCCCCTCAATGATGATCTCCAACTCTTCGATCTCTTGGGAACCAACAACGGTTTTACCACTTGAACTTACACGGATCGCACAGAGCTTTCGTAATATATCCAGTACCTTCGCCCGTAACACATCGTCATACTCATCACCGAGAACGACCGTTACCCTATCGCTATTCGCTTCATCAGAATGCAAGGTCCTTACCTCCAGCTCGAGCAGCTGACTCAATGATCTGCTCCCAGCTTTTCTTACCTTGGGTGCGAAGCCAATCGATGGATGGTCCGAGTTTGTCTCCATACTTCGCAAGGTTCCGCTCGTAAATCCTGGCACGGATATCTGGAGGCGTCAAGTCCTTGAATCGCTCGCCAATGGCGCGACGCTCCGCATGCAACATTCTCGCAATCGTCTCCGAATCTGCACCGCCAGCCCGAAGCGCTTCGGCCATGGGCCTCAACTCCGAAACGGCCTCGAAATAGGCGGAGCCACATACACTTTTGTTGATCCGTGCTCGCTTTTCTCATGCGGTATAGGAGCGCGATACTCTGTCTCAACAAACCTCAGATGAGTAAACTCACATTCTTGTCTCCCGGTGATCATTGAAAGAGCTCTAGCAGGCGACAATAGCAGCTTTGTACGATATTCCAGGTCATACCCAGACCTTTCCAGTGCATTAGCTATCACTACATCCATATATTTTCTTGCTCGCTGTTCTTTCGACCACGCGCTATCTTCCTTTCTAGCGAAAGCTAACTTCCCGATTTTCCTAAATGACCCAAAATGAGGGTCTGTTTCAACCAGCAGTTCAAATACTCGCTTGACTTGGGGGGTTATCTGCTCCTCCTCTGTCATCCTTCGGACCCAGGACTTATCACGGTTTGACGACTTCCTAAAGGTATAGTGAAGGTCATCAAAAACCACCCATCCCCCGCGCTTCAGCAATCTTTCCACTAGACAGAAGGCTAATCCTGTATCATACCAAGTATGTCCCCCATCTATATAGCACAGGTCAAAGCTTTCATACTGCCCTTCTTCGAGAAGCTTCATCAGCCTCCAATTATAGGATTTCTGCTCATAAATTACTTGTACATATCTGCTCAGTTCTGTTATTTCTAGAACCCAACTGATATTGGGCGTTCTCTCGGCCGCTGTAGTAAGATCAATGGTGGTTAGATTCCCAATGCCTAAATCCTGAATAGCTCCAGCAATGTAGGCTGTCGATACTCCATGAAAGAAACCTAGCTCCAAACAGTTCGCAAGTCGATTCTCAGTAATAAACTCATAAAACATGACTGCTTGTTCCAATCGCATATAAGGCAGCGTGCCAATGCGTTCAAATACCATTTCAGGACGCATGATCCCCCCTTCGTACACCTATAATACCCGGCATGCCGAGCACGGAGAATAAGTAGCGTGTCTCTATGCTCGACTGAACTCCCCGCTAGCCGCTCACGGAAGTTTCGCATCTGTAAAGCGGGATGCCATAGGCACGCGGTTTCGGTACGCCAATCAAATTATGTCTACCCAGCCTCGTGATTTCTTGCAACAAACCACCCTCGTAACGGAAGGGTCTCCTTGACAGTATCCAACGCGACATACATAGACGCAAATTATGAGGGACATCATCAATCGTTCCATTTGCAGCCAAATGGTTATTGATGAGCCACATGTGCCGTGAAGATGATCCGACGTCAATTACCGACAGTACCGCATGTGGTACATCGGAGGCTGACGAATCAAAATGGGAGTCGATCCAAAGCATCGCTCGGTTTGCCGCACAATGCGCCATTGTGCCAGTTACAACGATATACCTGTGATGAAGAACAGTTACATACCCCGGTTTGCTCATATACGCTCTAGCCGTAGGGTGTATCGGCCGGTTAAACCAAAACGGGGCGCTCATTCCCGCAAAGGCACCGTCCATCAGCAAGCGAAGCCGCCGTCTCGACAAAAGTGCTGAACTGTACGCTCCATCGAATCGCCTTAGCCAGCTCGGAGTGACGGTGGCCATATGTTCCGGAATTGACGCATTGGAGGACATCGCTTGACTGATCGCCCGTAGCGGCGACAACATGGTTACCCCCAGAACTCCAGCAGCACTGCTGAATATGAACTCGCGTCTGTTCATGACTCTCCCTCTCCTTACCGTTTGCCTGATGCACTTGTCCATACATCTGACGCTTCCACGCCCCTCGCACATTGCGCACCACGAATGCGATGTTGCTCAATGTCGGAAAGGATCACATCGGCGCCGATATGCAATCCATCCATATTCAGTTCCGTGAAACGGCTGTTGGGCAGACTGCTTTCCCGTAAACAGTCATCAAGTGCAATGTCCAAATTGCTGAGTGATTCTACTATGCGAATATCGCGAAATTCTGAAAGTCGCTTTGCATGGTTAACCTGCTCGTAGTCGGTCATGATAGGAACCACAATGATGCGCCCCTCGCCCATACACGCTTCGATCAAGGAGTTATAACCTCCGCGGATAATAACTACATCGGCGGCCGCGTGCATGAGCGGTAACTGCCTGTCATCCGATGGAAGTAAATGTATTCGATTTCCATCGGCCCATACCTCAGATTCAAGCATGAGCCTGGATCGGGGGCCGACTACAATGTCGAAATAACACTCTGGGAATATCTGCGCCACTTCCCAGCATCGTTGGATAAGTAATTCACCTTCTTTTCCGCCTCCTGCCGTGCACACGACCCATTTTGCATCCTTCGGAAGCAATCGTCTTGACCGTATGCCCTCAATTGCGCCACTACTAACAGGTTCAGCAGCATATCCAACATATGCAATCTTGTCCACGATACCAGCTTCAAGCGAGTATTCTTGCGCCATGTCAGCAATCTTGCTATCGGACATAACTAGAATCATATGATACGCATCCCGCAACGACTGCACCGCAGAAGGCGTTAGCACATCTCGGTAAACCTGATCGGGACTTCCAAGAATGCCGCGGGAAATAAAATACTTCCTGCATTCCGGCGTGCCTGATATGAACTCCCTCATTTCCTCGTCCATACCAAGGGGGAGATAGTCGAGAATGATAGCATCGGGACGGAACCGCTGAATAATGCCATAAATCACATCCCGGCGCAACGCGCGCCCAACTGACAACTCATCGGACAAGAAGGGCTTACGGCCCCACTGGCGACTTCGTCTTGGATCGAGGCTATCGAGGTTTGGCAAATGAATATATTCACACTCCGGGGGGACAAGCCATGATGCCTCCCGATGTCCTGTTATGAACAATACGGCAGAGTGTTGCTGTAAAACTTTTCCTAGCCGCCCCAATCGCCTAAGATGGCCGAGACCACGACCATCATGTGTAAAGATGAGAATGCGAGGTTGACTCATGCTGCACCACCGCAGGGCCGGATTGAGCGAGTACACATAATCGTCAGCGTCATGCAGATTGACACCCACAATTTCACGAATACCGTGCGATCTCAGCCACAAATACATTGCGGGCCAGAGCTGTGCCGGCACAATCGGCCCTGAGATGTGCTTGCTCAAATGTATCTCAAGGCAATCCAATCTACGACTGCTCCTAGACAATGCCACGAATGCGGCGCGAGTCTTTGTTGCTTCGCAGTCAACCCACAATAGACCCCGGCTTCCACCCCCATAAGCATACACTCCGGAAAAAACAGCATATCGTCCTTGGTCCAGTCTTGGCTTATCCGGGTAGGATGCTATAAATTCACAAATAACTTCCGGCAGCGGCGTATCGTCACAATATGCGACTCGCGCTTCGTTTGAGAAGCTAGCGGACAGAAAGTCCTTGAAACGCTGATGCCAGATAATAGCGGAATTAGATCTCTGCGCCTCCTGTTTCAGCCATACCATCTCTTCGCCCACAGTTTCATGGAAACTCGGCGCCGACGTATGTGCTACCTGGCTCTGGTCAAACATCCCATGCCTCCATATATCCGTTTTCCACATATACAGCCGTTCCGCTTTCTATACGCTAGGCTCTGGGCTATTGCCAAGGTAATCCGCGTACACTTGAGCTAGTTTGTTTATGGCCGCACTCGATGATCCATAAGCCCTCAACGCGGCAATAGCATTCTTCCACTGGCCTTGCGCCAAAAGCATAAATGCCTGCGACATTCCAAAAGACGTGTTCGTCAGATTCATCGCAGTCATTGCGGTCTGATAGTGTAATGGCAGCATCGCGAACGTGGTTCCTGGTATAACATTGAATTGGGTTACAAGCTGGTTATATAAACTAGCAATAGTGTTGGCGCTCCACGAATAGTAGATATTGTCGATCATTTGTGCCTCTCCTGATGAAATGGAAAGAGGATTTGCATTTAACACTGCCGTAGCAGCCGGGCCTACGAGTGAACCGCAAGATGATGCAAGATAAGGCGCCCATCCAGCGACTTGTGTTGATGGGAATCCCATAGCGAGCATTTGCGACGACGTATAAATTCCCAAATCGAACCCTCCCGCGATTGTAACCCCCGAGGTTGGTCCTGGAACATATCCGGCCAGAGCGTCGCCTCCATTTTGGGTGAGAATAAAGCTGAAATCTACCTGACTGAAGCCTGTTCCAGTATCGTACACAGTACACTGCTCCTGCGCAGCAGCCGAAGCCGCGAAGAGGCCGGGGATTCCTGCAAATGCCAGCGGCAGTGCAGTTAATAGCTTACGCAAACGCCCAACACACTGTGCGCTTGCCAAGCTAGACGATGATAAATTTGCATCTTCTCTTTGTTCTGTCAAATGCCGAATATGAACCGTTACGTCCTTCTCGTATTTCAAGAGCGCCACTAATTCGTGGATGTGACGGTCTTGGAGGCGCATAGAATCGGAGGTGATGCGAATGCTTCCATCCGCGTCCTGGGCTCCACCATGCATATAGAGTGGTTCCGCACCACCGCCGATTGCACCGGGTTCCTCACCAACCCATGGTGCCAGTGCGATGATCCCATATCTTCCAAATTCCTCAATATCGCCCAAAGAGGCACCTGCCATTGTGTGGATGTCTTGCACCACATAAGCTCCAGATGGTATTCCTCCCGTGTCCAACTCCTGTTCTGTATCCTTAAAATCGCACTCCACGGCGCACAACCTGCCTGCAACAGGAAAGGGCCCAAGGATCGTCCGACGGCCTTCGTCAAGCACTGACAATGTACCGTTCTGGCTCGGGTAACAACTCAGTTCAATCTCAATTTCATCCAAACTCCCCACCTCCTGTCATCACTCACATCTTCGGCACTGCTGACTCGCAAGTCTCTGACCTTGTAATCGTGTACCTTGAACTCGTACTAACCAGGGCTTCAAAACCGAGATCTGGGAACCCATAGAGTGACTCATTCTGTCAAGCAAACAATGTGGACGCCTATCCGACCATTGCGAAGCCATGGTAGACATCGAACTTCACGTGCACAAGCCCATGGATAATTGCACGAACGAGTCCCAACTTCTTTGGATCCTCCGGCAACTCGGGATAGCGCAAGTAGCCACTACTGGCGTCAGTGCATGGACATGCGGTTGCTGCACACCCGCCAGTTGTAGTTGATACTGAGCCTGATACGCAGAAGAGCATCCCTACGCCTCCTGCGCCAACAACGTTTACCCATTCCATATTGGTTACGGACAATGTTACCTGGTTTGTACCGGGCACACGGCTTGATGGATTAAATAGCTCCCCTACAGCATTTGGTCCTGCGGGGGCACAATTTGCGAAGCTGCTGCAGCCTCCGGCAACACTTAGCGACACAGCGTTTGTACTGGTAAGAGTTCCAGTCGGCGGACTCACCGAGTTGCCGTTAGTGAGGCAACTAATGGTATAGTTATAGGTGTTGGTATAAGGAACAGCCGTGACATACGGTGCTCCGGTGCCACTGCAGGTATTTGTCACACTCCCCGTTGGATTGTACGAGATGTCAGCATAACTGCAATTGCTGGACTGAGCATCCGTTCTTGCCCAACTTAATCCGACGACTATCAACATCGCTGCAAACCGAACGGTGTTCATGTGCATTCTCCTCGATTACTTCTGAATTGGTTGCGGTTTCGGAAGAAGCGTAGAATTGGTTAGAGCGATCCGACGGTTACTCCGCTCCACAAAAAAGGAAAGATAGGCCTCAAGATATTCCTTCGGCATGTTCGAATGCGCGATATTGTTAAGATTTGCCAGAAGTTCGGGGTATACTGGTGGCTCTTCTGCGATACGACTTCCCTTTATCTTCGCTCCTCGTTGAGGTTTCTTCACACGAGGCGTAATATCTTTGAGGAGACTGACATCTTTTGTTATTTCACTTATCCGGTCTTGAACATCTGGATCTGCTTGGTGTGCATTCAGAATCGATATAACCCTAGCTTCATTATTTGCAGTGTCTTCTCGTAGAACCTCATGCTGATTCATGACGGTTTGATCGGGTCCCTCGACACTTCCATCGGACCAGATAATTCCCGTTACGGCGACCTGCACCACAGGTTTTGAGTCTGTTATCTTGGTTCTATCGAGGCCGGCTAACACCGATTCAGTATAGATGTCTCCAGGCTTGATGGCCCCGTCCCAGGAGGTATCTGAGTGAGCTTGGCACCGTGCGTTCAGAACGGTATTCAACATATCCAGGCCATACCCAAAGCGTTGTATCACATTGCCTCCGCTGGAAACCGTGATATTGACGCTGTATGCGGTTACGGACTTTAGGCTATTGTTTACCAACCTGAAGACAATCCTATCGGTATCCGATGCGTATGTTGCGCTTAGCACCTCTAAAGCCTGAGTATTGGTCGTCTGCGACGACTGCGCCAGCACTAGAGAATTAAGCGATAGGACGAGCATAGCAAAAGCAAACATAGGGAGCCAAAGAAGGCGAAAGTTTGGACGTCTGATCATAGATTCTCCTTCTACACTGCAAATGAGCATTATGGCTACCATCCGTTCAACCAACTCGAACAGTCTGGAGCCACTCTGTCGGTGTTGACAATCATTCAGAGCAACCCGTGATGATGTAGGCTGCCGAGGCACGTGCGCTTTCAGAATCCCCTTGTGCTAGTGCGATCGCGGTCAAGGTCTCTGAAACACTTACCGTGATCGGGCCCGTGTATGCGGTCGGCGTTGACCCACTGATGCTGTAGTAAATCGTTGCTCCAGGAGTCGTATCACTGATCGTAACAGTTTGTTCGCTCTTGTAGGTACCTGCCGCGGGGTAGAAGGCAGGGGTCGCAGTTGGAAGCAAGATGTTATAGACCCCAGACTCTTCTGCGCTCACAGATGCTCCCGATGCTATTGCGCTAGCATTCAGTGTTTCCGTCGTGGCTACATTGATCGGGCCGGAGTATATTGTTGACGAGGAAGTCGGAGTCAACCCGTTGGTGGTGTAGTAGATGGTTACGGCAGGAGTAGAGTCGCTGATGGTAACCGTTTGAGCGCTGCCGTAATAACCTGCCGACGGGGAGAACGTCGGCGTGGTCGGGATTACCATCAAGGCGACGGTGTTCGTAGCAGTGTGGTAGTCGGTGGTATTGGCGGGCGTAAATGTCACTGAAAGCGTTTGCGTTCCAAGAGTTGTGAGCACCGTGCCTGACGCAGGGCTATAAACAAATGTTCCCGCCACGCTGGCGGTTGCGTCCAACTGGGTCGCGCTCAGCGCTGTGCCATAGGTGACGGCCGCGGGCGTCGCCCAGGTAATCGTCGGCGTGGCCATGTTCACCGTCAACGTGACGCTGCTCGTAGCAGTGCCGTAGTCGGTGGTATTGGTGGGTGTAAATGTCACTGAGAGCGTCTGCGATCCAGCGGCAAGCACCGTGTCTGACGCGGGAGAATATGCAAAAGTGCCTGCCACACTGGTGGTTGCATCCAACTGGGTTGCACTCAGCGCCGTGCCGTAGGTGATGGCTGCAGGCGTAGCCCAGGTGATCGTCGGCGTGGCCATGTTCACCGTCAACGTGACGCTGTCAGTAGCGGTGGTGTAGTCCGTGGTATCCGTCGGCGTGAAGGTCACGGACAAGGTCTGCGTACCAAGAGTTGTGAGCACCGTGCCTGACGCAGGGCTATAAACAAATGTACCCGCCACGCTGGCGGTTGCGTCCAACTGGGTCGCGCTCAGCACTGTGCCATAGGTGACGGCCGCAGGCGTCGCCCAGGTAATCGTCGGCGTGGCGGGTCCGGAAGATGATCCGCAACCCGTACAAAGGCTCAAGCCGATGATGCTTACCGCAAGCAGAAGCATGATCTTGAGGCAACGGCGCTTTCTGGAGCCAAGGAAGCACAGCGCGACGGCTAACATCGCCGCACCACCAGGGAACAGCGGACTGGAGTTGTTCGGGCTGCGTGTGTTAAGTCTATGCTTCGATCCGGCGTCTTTCATCGCTTTTCCTCGCGGGCTTCCAAGCCAAGTTGCTCTCTGCGTTGAGGCATTTTAGTGGGCATCATCGGATGCATTCAGCAGATTAGACAGCACTGGAACGCTTGCGGTTATGCCAATTATTTTAACATGGAAGACGCAGTTGACCTTGCTCACCAGCCAGGACACGGCCATCTCCAGCCTGGGAACGCTGCTGTCGAACTTGTCGAACGACGTGAGCAGCCTTACCGAAGCGCAAGGGGGGACAAATTGTCCCCCCCTTTGAAGGCTTCGGCCTGGGAGGCGTCGCGGCGGCGCAGCTTCTTCAGGTAATCGGTGGGAGCGGGCGAGTCCGTCAGCGCGCTGACAATGGCGGTGAGAACAAACCACGACTCCTCATCGTGGAAAACCCGGCGCACCGGCCGTTCTTTGAAAAGGGCCATCTCGCTCATTTGAAATCCTTCCCCTCTTCTCTGCGAAGCGCAAGGCGGGCCACCATACGACTCGCTCTGCGCAAAACGCTGTGTGGCGGTCTACGCATTCAGGCAACTGCGCCAAAAATGCGCCGAAGAAATGGCATTTTGGGCATTCTGGCATATCTGACCGCTTTTATAATCAACAACTTACTGAAACTAAAGGGGCTAATCCGGGTTCGACTCCCGCCGCCTCCACCATGAATAACACCGTTAGAATCATATATTTAGTCTGTTGAAAGAATACGATTCTTGAATTTGTACCAGATTTGTACCAGTGCTGAATTGTAAGCATCATGCTTACGGTCTAGAACCAGTCTCATAAATAGCGAAGTGGAGATTTCTCTCATATCTTGGACGAAATAGTGGCACAAAAGGGGGTAGCTCTGACACTCTCCCAAAGTACCGATGCGAGGACGAGGAGAAGTCACAAACGAGGAGTGGGCGGTCCTGGAGCCGCTGCTGCGGTTCCCGCGGCGGTCCGACGGGCGGGGTCGTCCACCCAAGGATGCCATAGGCTGATATTTCCATAGGTCGTTAAGATAGGCATAATTGCCGTTGACATCGAAGCCAGTGCCCCCGAAGAGCCAGAAATTGCCATCGTTGCCGGTCCGGCTCACGGCGTATTCTCGACCTCGGGGGATATTTCCGGCGGCTGGCGATCCCAGCGTGCCGTACACACCGGCTGGCAGCACGATGCGGAACTGACCGCCTATAAGGGTTTCCGGCGGTTGGTCTGGGCTCACGCCATGACCATCGGTCCCGATGGCCAGACCCGCATCTGGCGCCATCTGGCGCACTCTACGGCCGTGATGGCAGGGGCCAATGTTCGGCATACCCACTCAAATCTCTTGAGCGTTCACTGCCCCAAGAATGTACCCCTTGTCAAGGGACATTGTCTATTGGGGGAAATTCATCTGCCATTCTCTTCCGCGTTCTGTGTTCCAGATCACTCCCTCAGTTCAAAGGTTCAGTACTTCGGCACGGACCGGTCGATTCTCTCGGCCCAGGCCAGGATTCCGCCGGCCAGGTTGGTCGCGCGTTTGAAGCCCGATCGGCGCAGAAAGTCCACGGCCTTTGCACTGCGCGCGCCGCTCTTGCAATGCACCACGATCTCGCGGCTTGAGTCGAGTTCATGCACCCGCCTCGGCAGATCGCCGAGCGGAATCAGGTGCCCGTGGATATTGCAGATTTGATACTCATGCGGCTCGCGCACGTCGAGCACGAAAATGTCTTCTTGGGCATCGAGGCGGCGCTTGAGTTCCTCGGGCTGAATCTCGGGAACCTTTGTGCTCGTGGATGCCTCGGACTCTTGGCCTCTAATGCCGCAATACTGGTTGTAATCGATCAGTTCCTTGACCGTTGGATTCGCGCCGCAGACCGGGCACTCGGGGTTCTTGCGCACGCGCAACTCGCGGAAGCGCATGACCAGCGCATCAACCAGCAACAGTCGGCCTATCAGCGGCTCGCCAACGCCAAGAATCAGCTTGATAACTTCGGTAGCCTGTATAACCCCGAGCAGTCCGGGAAGCACACCCAGAACTCCGCCTTCCGCGCAGGAGGGAACAAGGCCCGGCGGCGGCGGCTCGGGATAGAGGCAGCGATAGCAAGGGCCAGATTCAGCGGCAAAGATACTGGCCTGGCCCTCAAAGCGAAAGATCGATGCATAGACATTCGGCTTTCCGCTTAGCACGCAGGCATCGTTGACCAGGTAGCGCGTGGCGAAGTTATCCGTACCGTCCGCGATAATGTCGAAGCCGCTGAAGATGTCCATCGCATTCCGGCTGTTGAGATAGGTATCGAAACGCTTGATTTCGACCAATGGATTGATCGCGGTCAGCTTGTCGATGGCCGAGTCGAGCTTCAGGCGCCCCACATCGCCGGTGTAGTGGAGTATCTGGCGCTGCAGATTGGTGTAATCGACGACGTCGAAATCGACCAGGCCAAGAGTGCCCACGCCCGCCGCGGCAAGATACAAAGCCAGCGGCGAGCCAAGACCGCCCGTGCCTACGCAAAGCACGCGCTCTGCCTTCAGCTTCTTCTGGCCTTCAAGGGTCACTTCAGGCATGATAAGGTGCCGCGAGTAACGCAGAATCTCTTCGTTGCTCAGCGTTGCTTGACTACGGTCGTTCAATGCTGCCACCGATTCCCTCCTCTAAAAGACTTGTGGAATGCATCTCCGTGCTGCCGCCTAGATTCCGCCGGCTACCGAGGGAACGATAGTGACAGTGTCCGTCTCCTTGACCGGAGTAGCTTCCTTGCTCAGGTAGCGAACGTCTTCGTCGTTCAAGTATACATTTACGAAGGAGCGCAGCTTTCCGTCTTCGGAGAAGAGATGCCTGCGCAGACCGGGATGCTTGGCAACGAGGTCGCTCAACGCCTCACCAACTGTCTTGGCAGTTACTTCAATGACGGACTGCTTACCTGCGTAGGGGCGGAGAGGCGTGGGAATCAAAACTTTGATCGGCATATTGTTCCTTCCTGAGAAGTTCTAGCTTGCATTGTTTACTGCTCGATTATGTCGAGTTCTTCGTCTTCAAAGCGCTTGGCTTCTTCCTGGTCCAGCAACAGAAATGAGTTGGTCAGCGCGGCGCGCCCGTTTTCGACGCTGGTGATCACATATGAACAGCCGGTCCAATGCGCCTCGGCAAGATCGGTCGCCGACCATTGGGCCGGATGATCCGGATGGGAGTGGTAAAAGCCGACTATGTCGCGACTGGCAAGCATCGCATCTCGCTGAATGCGTACCAACTCCGCCGGACTGATCTGATAGCGATTGGCAAGCGAGTCTGTGCGCGTGTTTCCGCACTGCACTATGGCCCCGACGACCTTTTCGCCCGCTTCATCAAACTCACCCAACAGCACACCACAGCACTCGTGCGGATAACTCGCCTCGCCGTGCTGGCGCAGCTGATTGTAGAGCGCGTTCGGTATCTTCAACGCCATAACCATTCGCCCTGTGCCTTACGCGGTCTGATCCCAGAAGTGTTCGCTCAGATACTTGTCGCCCGAGTCGGGAAAGATGGTGACCACAACCGATCCCGCGTCCGCATCTTTCGCAACCTGCATTGCTCCAACCAGCGCGGCGGCCGCGGAAACGCCTATGAGCAAGCCTTCTTCCCGAGCCACTCTTTTGGCCATCGTGTAGGCTGCTTCTGTTTCGATGCCCAACTCCGCGTCGGCGATGCTGGCATCGTAGATCTTGGGAATAATCGAGGTCTCCATGTGCTTCGTCCCTTCGATGCCGTGAAAGGGCGAGTCGGGCTGCAGCGAGATGCAACGAATCGCAGAATTCAGCTCCTTCAACCGGCGCGAGGTCCCTACGAAGGTTCCGCTGGTTCCGAGGATAGCCACAAAGTGAGTCACGCGCCCCGCTGTTTGCCGCCAGATTTCATCGGCAGTTCCGTTGGCATAGTGCGCGCGCCAGTTGGCATCGTTGGAATACTGATCCGCGTAGTAATACTTCTCCGGCTCCGCGGCCGCAATCTGCTGTGCCTTGCGGATCGCGCCATCGGATCCCTCGCAGGGATCGGTGTAAACGATCGTTGCTCCATAAGCGCGCAGAATCCGCTTGCGCTCCTTCGACACATTCGAGGGCATGCACAATGTAATCGGAATGCCGTAGGCCGCCCCAAGCATGGCGTAGGCTATGCCGGTATTTCCGCTGGTGGAGTCCAACAGCGCTTTGCCTCTCCCCAGCTTACCGGATCGCAAAGCCTCGTTCACGATCTCCGATGCGGCTCGATCTTTGACCGAGCCTCCAGGATTAGCCCACTCCGCCTTGGCCAGTACCTGCACATCTGTCAGGCCGCGTGTTGCGTCTTCCAGGCGCAACAACGGCGTCGAGCCGATTCGTTGTTCTATATTGACACCCAATAATGGAGCCATGAGATTTTCGCCGTTCCTCAGAGTTTTACTATGCCGTCATAGTTGCTTCAGCAGGAAAGCGAAGCGAGTTGTTCATGCTCCGGTCGAGGGCCTCGACTGCACCGAGCAACTCGAAGACGTCCTCCTCAAGACGACCAAGTTCTTCGATGTTCTTTTGATGCGCCTTCTGAATCACGGATTCAAAGCGCCTGTCGATTAGCCCCGCGTGAATGAAATGTTCTGCAAAGTTCTCAAAGACGGCGGCATCCGTCTGCGCCTCCATTCCGCGCGTAATCGGCAATGAGCGCAGCGAAGGGTTATGCCGTAGAGGGCTTCTTCGCTTTCCGCATCGCCGGAGCGAAGCTCTTCACGCAACTGCCTTGCGCCGTTCAAATCGACCTCGATCAAGTCAAACAGTCCACCCGACCACTCGAAGACCCAGTTGCCCAAGGTCTGCTCTACCACTCCCAGACTGCGTGCAACTGCCGCCTGGCTCTGGCCCGACTCAACAAGGCGCGCCGCCTCTTGCTTGAACTCAAGTGTGTAACGTCCCCGTTTCGACTTCGTCATCTTCGCTACCCTTTCGCATTAGAACAGCTTGCTAAGGGATGCGTTTTGCGCAGGCAAGATCGAAGGCTGGATGAAATTGCGATGATTTTCAACCCGCCCGCTACGAATTTAGTTGACAACTTGAGGTCCGCCGGATAACACTCACCTCACTCGGGCAGGGCCACTCTTGCGGGCTGTCCGGGAAGCTTGAAGTTGCGGCGATGCTCGCTTCCCTAATCGCCGCGAACCGTGAGTCCATTCCCCTTTTGGGGCCAAGCCCGCTTGGTCCTTTTACTTCCACAATCAGTGTCCAAGTAGAGACTGTTTTTTGTAACGGCTAGTGAGACCGTTCTGAATGCAATCGCACTTCCGCGCGGGCGCGACTTTGCGCGGGAGAGTACGGAGTTGTGTCTGTAGTCCGCTGGAGCCGAGCTCTGGCGAGAAGGATGGAGGACGTAGCGATGGCTGCTTTTACATATCCTGGGGTGTACATCGAAGAGATTTCGAGCGGACAGCACACCATCTCCGGCGTGGCGACCTCGATTGCGGCGTTTGTCGGCTGGACCAACCAGGGTCCGGTGGGCAGCCCCACGATGGTGGAGAGCTGGCCGCAGTATCAGGCGCAGTTTGGCGGATTCATCCCAGGCAACTACCTGGGCTATGCGGTCTACCAGTTCTTCAACAATGGCGGATCGCAGGCCTACATCGTGCGGCTGGTGGACGCGGCGACGGCGGCGACGGCCGGCAGCCTGATCGGAGGACTGTACATCTTTGCCAACAGTCCGGGGAATTGGGGCAACGGCATCACGGTGGCGATCTCCAATGTGGTGACCACGGGTACAGTGACGACCTTCAACCTGAAGGTCTTGAATTCGAGCGGGCAGACGCTGGAGAGCTACACAAATCTTTCCACCTCCAGCGCCTCCCCGACCTATGCGCTGACGGTGATCAACAACGATTCCAATTACATCTCGTTCAACGTGCCGGGGCTGGGGGCGGCGACCGGCTTGCCGATGACGATCGCCTCGGGAGGGGCGGTGACGGGCACCTTCTCGGCGGGAGAGCTGGTGACGCAGGGCGGCACGGGGGCGACGGCGACGCTGGTGGTGGCGCCGACCGGCTCGAACCCCATGGTGGTGCAGAACGTATCGGGCACGCCGAGCGCATCGAGCGGCGACACGTGGACGGACACGGGCGGCGCGACGTTCACGCCGTCGGCGGTTCCCACGCTGACGGTGACCGCTACCAGCGGGACGCTGGGCGCGGGGACGGAGCCATTGACTGGCGCCGACGGCACGCCGCTGGTGCCGAATACCTCGGGCTTTACCACGGCGCTGATCGGAGCCAACGGCTACCAGTTGCTGGCCAACGTGCCGATCTTCAACATTCTGTGCGTGCCGGGGGAGAACGATGCCGGACAGATTCCGGACATTGTCAATTTCTGTCAGGCCTATCGCGCCTTCATGATCGTCGATGCCGATCAGACGGCGACGCCGACGACGCTGGCTTCCGGTCCGACGGACTACGCGGGCACGAGCTATACGCTGGATAATCCCAGCTACGCGGGGTTTTATTATCCGTGGATCCAGGCGCCGGACCCGGCGGTGGGCTTCCGGCCTGCGCTGTTTCCTCCCAGCGGCTATGTGGCTGGAGCCTTTGCCGCAACGGACGCCAATCGCGGAGTGTGGAAGGCGCCGGCCGGCATTCAGGCCACGCTAGCCGGCTCGCTGGGATTGCAGATTGCGCTCAACGACGCGCAGAACGGCAACCTGAATCCCTATGCGGTCAACTGCCTGCGGCAGTTTCCCATCTACGGCAATGTGGTGTGGGGTGCGCGGACGATGGATGGGGCCGATGCGGTGGGCTCCGAGTACAAGTATGTGAACCTGCGGCGGCTGGCGATGTTCATCGAGTCGAGCCTCTACCAGGGGACGCAGTGGGTGGTCTTCGAGCCCAACGCCGAGCCGCTGTGGGGCCAGGTGCGGCTGAGCATCGGGACATTCCTGCAGCAACTGTTTCTGCAGGGCGCATTTGCGGGCACCTCGCCGCAGACGGCGTACTTCGTCAAGTGCGACGCGGACAACAATCCGGACGCGACCGTCTCGCAGGGAGTGGTGAACATCACGGTGGGCTTTGCGCCGCTTTATCCGGCGGAGTTTGTCGTGATCCAGATTACACAGATTCTGAACAGCTAAGCAGCGCGGCGCCGGCCGTCGAATGGCGGCGTCAAGGAGAGATGCCATGGCAATGTTTCCGACAAACCCGACGCGTGTGGACCCCTACAAGAACTTCAAGTTCCGGCTGAAGTGGGACGGGCAATATGTGGCTGCGGTGAGCAAGATGAGCAGCCTGAAGCGGACCACCGAGGTGGTCGAGCATCGCAGCGGAGGGGATCCTTCGACCGCGCACAAATCGCCCGGCCGGCAGAAGTACGACGCGATCACGCTGGAGCGCGGCCTGACCTGCGATACGAACTTCCACGATTGGGCGGGGCTGGTGTGGAACTACGGCGCAGGACTGGGGTCGGAAGTGTCGCTGGCCAACTTCCGCAAGGACATCTACCTGGAGTTCTACAACGAGGCGGGGCAGCTGGTGATGGCTTACATGATCTACCGCTGTTGGGTCTCGGAGTACCAGGCGATGCCCGACCTGGATGCGAATGCGAATGCCATCGCGATCGAGCACATCAAGCTGGAGACCGAGGGCTGGGAGCGGGATCCCAGCGTGCAAGCGGCGGCGGAACCGACGCTGAGCGTGTTTTCAACCTAGGGACGCCCTGCGCACGTTTCGTTTTTGCATGGAAGTTGCCGTGCTCAAGCCCGCGTAGGCTTTGGCGCATGTGCGGCGCCCCTTCGATAGGCTCAGGGCAGGCATACAAGCCGCGTCTTTTCCAATCGCTGACTGAATCAGAGGTTCCTTAGAGCGATGCGCACCCTGACCCAAACCGATCTTCTTGCGCTGTGGGAGAGCGGCCGCTCGCGGCACTGGCTGGACCAGGGAGTGCTGGCTGTCGAGACCGCGTCCGCCGAGGCGCAAGAGAACGTGGCGGACTGGCCGCTTGGACGGCGCAACCGTGCGCTGCTGGAGATTCATGCGCGCATCTTTGGCGGGCCGCTGCGCGGCTGGGCGGCCTGCCCTCGATGCGCGGAAAAACTGGAGTTCGAGCTCGATGCGCGGACTCTGGCCGCGGGATTGGAAGGAGAGCAGGAGGCGACGGTCGAGGTGGATGGAGAGCGGTTTCGGCTGCCGACCAGCCGCGACCTGGCCGCTCTGATTGGCGAGGGGGATGCAACGCAGGCAGCGCGGAGCCTGCTGCGGAGGCTGCACACGGCGGGCGGAGCGGCGTGGAGCGATGCGGAGATGGAGGCGTTCGGCGAGCGGCTGGCGGAGGCCGATCCGCTGGCGGAGATACGCATCGGCTTCACTTGTCTGAGTTGTGGCGAGGTCTTTGCGGAGAGCTTGGAATTGCCGTCGTTTGTGTGGTCGGAGTTGGAGGCGCGCGCGCGGCGGGTCTTGGCCGAGGTCCACGAGCTGGCCTTGGCGTATGGCTGGAGCGAGGCGGAGATTCTGCGCCTGACTCCGGCGCGGCGCGAGCTTTACCTGGAAATGGTGCGGGGATGAGCGGATATCTAGAACGCATGGCGGCCAGCGCCGCGCGACCCGCAAGCGGGGTGCATCCGCTGCTGGCCGGACGTTTCGCCCAGCAGCCGCGCCCAGCTCTGTCACCGGAGCCCGGCGAGGTGGAGATGCTGGTGGAGACGGCGCGTGAGCCGCTGCGCGAGGCGCCTGCGATGCCGGTGTTGGGGCCGTTGCGGCCAGCGAAGGCTACAGAGCGGGTCGAGTCGGTGCGGGGGGCGGCGCAGGAGCAGGCTGAGATGAGGCGAGAAGAGGGGGAGACAGTGGGCTCGCAGTGGAGGCCCCCGGCAGAGGCTGCGATGGAGACGGCGAGTCATGCGTTCAGCTCTCCACGCGTGGTTCGTGAGCCGCTGGTGGCCGGGTGGAGAGAGGTCGCAATGCCTGCGCGTAGCGTTCCCGCGCGGGAGATGAGCCGGGAGATGCGCATTGAATCGCGCCGCGCGCGCGAGGAGGGCGACGAAGCCCCCGCCGCGGCCGCGCAACGGGGAGACCCGAGCGCCGGGTTCCAGGGATCGCCGTTGCAGGGGTCGCCGTTCGTTCAGAGCGCGGGGCAGGCGGAGGGCGCTCAACGCCAAAAGGCGGCGGCGCAGCGCAATGCGGCGGAGCCAGTCGCGGCCAGCCCCGTTGCGAGTTTTCCCGCGGTGGAGCGCCAGCCGCCGGCGGCGACCCTTGCCACTGTCCCTGCTCGCCGCGAGGGGGCGCCCCCGCCACGCACGCCGGGAGACGAGGCGCAGCGCGGCGGCGAGGAGATCCAGATTCACATCGGGCGCATCGAGGTGATCGCCGTTCCCCAGTCTTTGCAGCGCGCGGCGCCCGGCAAGACGCAGCGCGGCGAGACGCTGGAAGCTTATCTGAGGCGGCTTGACAGGCGGGCGCGATGAGCAATGCACTGGCCATCTCGGCGGTCACGGCGACCCTGCAGTACTACCTGACCTATATGTACGCAACGGCGGTTGGCGTGCCGCAGCCGGTGACGGTTTCGTGCATGGCGCCGGACCAGGTGCAGAAGGCTGTGGGCGGTGCGAGCGACGCCGAGAACCAGGTGAACCTGTTTCTGCACCAGGTGACGCACAACGCGGCGTGGCGCAACGCGGATTTTGCCTCGTTCAGCTCCGATGGCACGCGCTGGCTGTCGAATCCGCCGCTGGCGCTGAACCTGCACTATCTGCTGACCGCCTATGGCTCGGACCCCTGGCAGGCCGAGGCGCTGCTGGGCTATGCGATCCTGCTGCTGCATGAGTGCCCGGTGTTGGCGCGCGGCGACGTGACGGCGGTGCTGACGGAGCTGACCAAGACGCCGTTGCACCCCGGGCCGTTCCCCAGCAATCCGGTCTCGCCGTATCTGTCGATGACGGGACTGGCCGACCAAATCGAAATGATCAAGATCACGCCGGAGCCGCTGGGCCGGGAGGAGATGGCGTGGCTGTGGTCGGCGCTGAAGGCCGACTACCGGCTGACGTTTCCCTTTCAAGTATCGGTGCTGCTGATGCAGCCGCAGAACCCGGCGACGATGGCGCTGCCGGTGCTGCGAACGTCGTTTGCGGCGCAGCCGATGGTGGCGGCTGAGATCGGCGGCTTGCAGTATCTGAATCAGCAGACGGCGGCGCTGCCCGGCGATTTGGTGACCGTTACCGGCAGCAACCTGACCGGTGCGTCGCAGGTGATGGTCAGCAACCAGCGCTACGGGGTCGAGATGCCTCTGGCGGTGAGTCCGGCTCCCGGCGGGAATCTCACATTCACGCTGCCGCTGGAGACCGTGCAGGTTTATCCGGCCGGTGTCTATGACCTTGCAGTGCAGTTCCTCGACCCCACCAACACCTACGCGGTGCAGACCAGCAACACGCTGCCGCTGGCGATCTCGCCGACGCTGCCCAGCCAAACGATCGGCACATCGCCGATCAGCGGCACGAACCTGATCTCGGTGACGGTGACGGGTATCGCTCCGGTGGTTTACGAGGGGCAGAGCGTAACGCTGGGGCTGAGCACGCAGAGCGCGCCGCTGGCCAGCAAGAGCGCGATTGCGCAGCCGTTCACGGGCAATGTCACTGCGCTCACCTTCGAGTTCGATCCCGGGCTGACGCTGGGCGCCAATCTTCTGGCACGGCTGCAAGTGGATGGCGTGACCAGCCAGGTGGCTGTGAATTGGACTCCGTTCCCGCCCACGTTTGCGGGGCCCTGGGTGGTGCTGCTATGACCAGCGCGAGCGTGAGCACGAGCATGAGATCGTGGGTGGAGCAGAATCATGCCGCGCTGCTCCGGGAGTTCGCGGCGCTGCGGCGGAGGCTGGGCGATGAGACGGTTGCCGAGCGCAGCGCTAGTTACGAGGACGAGGAGTGGGAGCGGCCTGCGGCGATCGATGCGCTGACCGAGGCCTTCGGGCTGAGCGTGTTTGAGCGCGAACTGCTGCTGCTGTGCGCGGGCGTGGAGATGGAGCCGGCACTCGGGGAGCGTTGCGCGGAGCTGACCGGACGTCCGCAGCGAGGCGCGGTGACCTTCGGGCTGGCGATGGCCGTGCTCACTGAGGCACACTGGGCGGCGCTGTCGCCATCGGCGCCGCTGCGCAGGCACCGGCTGATCGAGATGGAAGCGGGCCACGGCCTGATGGCGGCGCCGCTGCGCATCGATGAGCGCGTATTGCATTATCTGGCCGGCATGAACGAACTCGACCAGCGGCTGGAGGGCATCGTGGAGCGCCGGGAAACGCCGAGTTGGCTCTACGAAGAACACTGGCGGATGACGGTGGAGACCGTCGAGGCGGTGCGCAATCGCCGGGCCGCGGAGTTTGCCGTGCATCTGTTCGGCGACGATGCGGAGGGGCAGGAGGCGATGGCGGCGTCGCTGGCGCGCCAGTTGGGGCGCGCGCTGTTTGTGCTGCGCATGGAAGACACGCCGGCCTCGGGCGCGGAGATGGAGCAGTTCTTCACGCTGTGGCGGCGGGAAGCGCTGCTGCTGCCGGCCATGCTTCTGCTTCAGTGGGAGGATGAGACGCCGACGGCGATGGCGCGGCGGCTGGCCGAGCGGCTGGACGGGCCTTTGGCGATCGCCAGCCGCGAGCCGTTGCGCATGCACCGCGCCGTGCGCCAACTGGAGGTCAACAAGGCCGATCCGCTGGGGCAACGGCAGATGTGGAAGGCGATGGCGGGCGAGACTGGCGCGGCTCATCTCGACGAGGTGGCTGCGCAGTTCCGGCTCAGCGCAGAGACGATCGTGCGGCTGGCCAAGGGGACGCCGGCCGAGGCTCTGTGGCCGGCCTGCAAGATGGTGGCGCGGCCGCGCCTGGAGTCGCTGGCACAGAGGATTGTGCCCCAGGCGCGATGGCAAGACCTTGTGCTGCCGGAGCTACAGATGCGCTTGCTCGAACAGTTGGCGGCGCAGTCGCGAAACAGGATGCTGGTCTACGAGCAGTGGGGATTTGCGGCGCGCGGGCGGCGCGGGCTGGGCCTGAGCGCGCTGTTTGCCGGCCCCAGCGGCACGGGCAAGACGTTGGCGGCCGAGGTGCTGGCGCGTGAATTGGGATTGGACCTCTATCGCATCGACCTCTCGGCGGTGGTCAGCAAGTATATCGGCGA
>Ga0326727_10010330_pt1 | contig 22309 bp, 16 predicted proteins | sample MB2enrmetagenome_FD_207643 | JGI IMG/M metagenome (GOLD analysis project Ga0326727, IMG submission 207643) | Lab enriched peat soil microbial communities from McLean, Ithaca, NY, United States - MB29MY | ecosystem: Environmental > Terrestrial > Soil > Wetlands > Peat | place: USA: New York...
AGATTACCCACGTGTTACTCACCCGTACGCCACTTTACTCACCAGGTTGCCCCGGCTTTCTCGTTCGACTTGCATGTGTTAAGCGCGCCGCCAGCGTTGATTCTGAGCCGGGATCAAACTCTCATTTGATTCAATGAGAATGGCTGGGGCATGCCCCAACCCAATATCGCTTCGGTTTAACTCAGAGTACTGACGAGTTCTTCTTTACTGCATCCAACCAGATTGTCAATGATCTGCGCTCGCCTTCCCCGGCGTCTTTACGATACCGGAACCGGCGGCAGGCCTCGAAACCCGTTTCAACCGCGGCCTCCGCGCACGGACGCCTGCGGCTGAGAAACTTTAGAACTTTAAAAAGAACCACACAGGAAGGCCGTATTCCGCTCCGCGCGGTGGCCCGCACAGAGTTTTGTTACCATTCCTTACAGGAGATCCCTCTTTCCTTTATACCACCGGCGCCTCTTCGCGGCAAGTCCTCCGCAAGGCGCGCCACTCCTCAGATCTCCAATTCGGCGACTCATTCAGAATACCAGAGAGCGGCCGGGGGCGCAAGTGCTACTGCCGAAAAAAGATCCGGAATTCTCGGCTATAATGCCTGGACCCCAGCAACATATTATAAACAAATGGCTTATCGATTTGATAACGGCCCGCCTCCGGTCGCATTAAAATAGAGACATGTCGCTCTTCCCGGCCGCCCTGCTCTCTATGCTTCTCGCTATCCAGGCGCCCGCGCCACAGCCCACCCTGCCTGAGATCCTGGACCGCGTTGCCGAGGAGGCCGAAGTGCTCGAGCAGAACGCTCCCAAGGCCCTGACCCAGGAAACCCTCGAACAGCGCGCCCTGATGCCCCCTCCCCGCTTTCAGCCCCGAATCGGACAAGCCGCCACGGTTACGCCTAAGCCGCGGCTGGTGGTGCGCGAGATCGTCTCCGAATACAGCGTCGGCACGTTAAAGGAATCGGACTCGCGCGACCTGCTCGAGTTCCGCCAGGTGGTCTCCGTGGACGGCCGCAAAGTCCAATCGGTGGAGCACGCCCGGCATGCGCTCTCCCTGGGCATCCAGTCCCCGGACGATCGCATCCGCAAACGCATGCTCGAGGATTTCGCGAGGCACGGCCTGGTCGATGTCGCCACCGACTACGGGCTCATCCTCCTGGCATTCACCAAGCGTGGTTTGGCGAACATGCAGTTGAAGCTCGCCGGCGAAGCCCGTGTGGGCGCCGAAGTTGCGCTGGTTTTCTCGTGGCGGCAAACCTCGGCGGCTGGTGGAGAACTGGAATTCTTCGGCAACCAGGCCGTGCGCCGTCCCTTGCAGGGCATGCTTTACGTCCGCAAGTCCGACGGCCTGCCGCTGCGCGTCCGGGCTTGGGCCGAGCACCAGGATGCGAAACGGATGATCCGCGACGAAGCTGCCGTGGATTACGCGCTGTCCCCCCACGGCTTCCTGATGCCCGCTTCGGTGGTTCACCGTCACCTGGTGGACGGCCAGCTCAAGACCGAAAACCTGTACCGCTACGAGCCCTTCAAACTGTTCAGCGCCGACGCCGAAATCAAGTTCACCGAAGTGCCCGACACGCCTCCACCGCCGCCGGCGCCGCCCAAGAAATGAGCACCGGCGCCGCCGCCCGAAGGGTTGTGGTGCTTATCCCTCGAACGTCCCGCAGATGGAAACCTCGATTCCCATCTCGCGGAACATCGCCGCCTTGGTCGCCAGCGCCAGGTCGGCCCCCTGCGCATCGGGAGCGTACGCCACCAACACGTGGTTGGCCTTGTGCCGCGCCATCATCTGGTCGCGAGTGACGCCATCGAGCACCGCGTGCATCATGGGCCACTGCGGCGTGGTGATGCGCCAGCGCCGCTCCGTCTCCTCGGGCGGAAGCTCAACGGCCCGGCCGCGCCCCAAGTCCGCCTTCAGCCCGCCATCCACGAAGATCCGGCTCCATACCATCTCACCCGGCTTGCTCACGCCCTTGATGCCGCCACCGCCCAAGCGGAAGTACATCGGCGGCTGGCGCTCGCTCACCGCGCCGGCGTATCCGCCCATCAGGTGCGCCGGCGGCACCGCGCCCGAGATCTCGAACAGCCAAACGAATTCCCCGGGCCCTGAGGGCACTCCGTTCACATGGTACCGCTCGCCATAGCGCACATCGTGCAGCGTGCACTCGGGGTCGTAGCCCAGCTCGCTCCAAATCCGGTTGGTCGCCAACGCGTCCAGCCCCGCGCACTCGTCCACTTCGTTGAAGTGCGGCAGCGCGCGGCCTTCGTAGAGCACGCGCCCATGGTCGCGTGCCGCGACCGGCGGCCGGTCGATGTTGTTCAATAGGCCTTCCGCCAAGTCCGACGCCGGCGCCAGGTCCTTTAGCCCCTGCTGATACTGGATGCCGATCGTGTCGCAACCGAAATCGTCCGCAATCCGCAGCGCCGCGATGTACATCTTGCACTGGCTGAGAATCTGGCCGTCCGTCAGGTCGGTTTCCGGATTGGGTCCGGTGATGAACCGCATCCCCTTGCGGTCCAGCCACTTTCGCACCGCGAGCGCCTCTTCGTCACCCACCTGCTGCATCTCGGCGAACAGAGCCGACTGGCTCAGCCGCTCCTTGAAGACGCCCGTCGAGTGCAGCAACTCGTCGGGGATGATGGCGTTGTACATTCCCATGCACCCCTCGTCGAAGATGCCCATGATGGCTTTGTCGCGCCCGAGCGCCTGCGCCAATCGCGCCCCCGTTTCTTCCGCCCGGGCGGGAAGCCGGAACTCTTTGAGCGGATGCACGTGGCTGAGATCGTGGTGCACGGCTTCGCCCGCCAGCCATTGGCGCAGCCCGCTGAGGAAGAACTCATCCGTGAAGTCCTCGCTCCACAGCGTGCTGTAGGCGACTCCGGCCTTGGTGAGTGAGCCATTCAGGTTGAGCATGCCCACTAGCCCCGGCCATTCGCCGCTCCAGTTCGCCACCGTCAGGATCGGCCCGCGGTGCGTGTACAGGCCGTGCAGAATGTGGTGCGTGTATTGCCACACGGCTTCCACCACCACCAGCGGCGCGTCCGGAGGAATACTGCGGAAAACTTCCATCCCGCGCTTCTGGCTGTCTATAAACCCGTGGCCCTTCCGGGGCTCCCAGGCGTGCCCGCGGCGCACGTCGCGGCCCTCGCGGCGGATGGCATTCATGACTGCTTCCTCGATGCGGGCCTGCGCCGGCCAGCACATCTGGTTGGCGGCCAGGCGCAAGTCCCCACTCGCTATAACGATAACGGTGTCGGACATGCTCTCATTTTTACACCGGGCGCGTCGGCGCGTCCAGCCCTTAAGGCTCCCGGCCTGTAATCGCTGTCACTCGGGAGAAGCCTTCCGCGACGTCCGGCGGCGCCAGTTTCGCCGCCATCTTGGCCATGGCGTCTTCCGGCACCACGCGATGCCGCCGCGCATTCCGCGCGCGGCACACATCCAGCGGCACGTCGAAGAACACCGCCTCCACGTCGCACCCGTACGCCTTGCCGATCCCTATGTACGGCCGCCGCTCCTCTACGGTGAGGTTGGTGGCGTCGATATAGGTCGCCGGGCGCCCGATCGCCAGCCGCTGTCGCAGCAGGTAACGCAGCGTCTGGAAGACGCGGTCATGGATGGTCTGGTCGGTTTCGTCATCCGCCAGCAGGCTGCGGATGGCGTCCGAGGAAAGTCCCGTGAGTCCCAGTTGCGCCAGGTACGTGGACTTCCCGGAGCCCGGCAGCCCTACCAGCACCACGATTCGCATCACCGAACGCATAACTCGTGCTGAAGGAGGTGTCCGGCCCGCGCGAAGGCCCCGAGGGTGCGTACCCCCCGGGGCTTCACGAACAACCGGCCGCCTCCCGGGCCGCCTGGTTGGCGGGTCTTCTTAGCTGGTTGGGGCGGGCGGAGGTGTGCCGCCGCCGTCTTGGGGACCGGCCACCGGAGGGGGCGTAGCCGGAGGCGCCGCAGGCGCGCTGGCCTGTGGGACCACCTTTGCGACGGGCTTCTTCACAGCTTTCTTGACCGCCCTCTTCACGGCCGGCTTCACGGCCGCTTTCTTGACGGTCTTGGGGGCTGCCTTCTTTACGGCCTTTTTCACTGCCTTCTTCGCTACTGCTTTCTTTGCGGGCTTCTTCGCCATTCTGGTTCTCCTCAAGTTCATTAGTCCCTGGGAGGCTCACACTATCTTATCCCGAATCTCTCAAATAGCCAATCCTATCTCTCGGATTTTTCAACTTTCACGCGCGCCGGGCTTAACTGAACAAACCCGCCAGCGATGCGCGACCCAACACCAAGATCGCCCACGGCAAGGCCACCGCCGTCAGCGCGCCGCCGAACGAGAGCTTCTTCCCGCCCGCGGCCTTCAGTCCCGTGGCCACCAGCAAAATCGTCCAGATCGTAAACAGGTCGAGCGAACTGGCAACCGAGCGGAGGAACTTCAAGGGGCTCTGCGGGTCCATGAAGGCGCCCGGATTGAACACCAGAGGGTTCTGCAGATTGAACTCGTCCGGGTTCTTCAGGAACATGACCGCGATCACCAGCACCGTGAATATGAGACCCGGCAAGCTGGCATAGCACATGATCGCGAACACCTGCTTGAACCTGACGGGCGCGGACATGATCCCGCGCACGATCCCCAGCAGGATGCCGCTCACAATCAGATAGGAAATCGGCACGCCGAGAACCCCTCCCACATAGCCGAAGATGGAAGCCATCTTGACTTGCATGTCCATGGTCTTCGAGACAGCCTCACGCTGTGCATCCGACATCTGCGCCATGCGCGGCTCTAGTTGTTGCCGCACCACCCGGTCCCAGCCGATGCGCTGCGAGATGGTGATAGTGAAGGCGAGGCTGGCCGCAATCATCAGGATCAGCGGAACCCAGAAGTTCGGCCGCTCCGCGATATCCGCAAACGTCTTGCCCGGCTCGAAAAAGACACCGGCCAGCCTCGAGAATTCGCTCATCTCCGCCGATTCTGGTTCCACCGCCGGTGCGTTTTCAGGTGTCATATCAGCACGATTGTACTCCAGTCCCGCGCCACCTGCTCGGCTAACGTGGAACAAACCGCGCACCGGTCGCGTATCCTGTGAATCGAGGTCAATTATGCGCGTGAGGCTCCTTCTCCCCATCCTGGCGGCCGCCCTGCTCTGCCTGGCAACCTGCGATTTCGAGGACCTGGGCGGGTTTGACCGCTATCGTCAGGACTTTCACTACAGCTATCCCCTGAAATCCGGCGGGAAGCTCTCGGTCGAGACCTTTAACGGGTCAGTCGAGGTCTCCGGCTGGAACCAGGAAACCGTGGACATCAGCGGCGCCAAGTACGGCCCCACCCAGGAAGCCGCCGACGCGCTGAAAGTCGGCATCGACAACAGTCCCGATTCGGTTTCCATCCGCGTGATGCGGCCTTCCGACCGCCACGGCAGCATGGGAGCGCGATTCGTCATCAAGATCCCCCGCACGGCCTATGTGGACCGCATTTTTACTTCCAACGGTTCCATCCGCACGCTGGATGGCAGCGGTCCGGCCCGGCTGCGCACTTCCAATGCGCAGATCCGCGTCGAGGCGCTGCGCGGCAGCCTGGACGCCCAGACCAGCAACGGCTCCGTCGAACTGATCGACATCGACGGCGACGCCAAGGCCCACACCTCGAACGGCCGCCTCCGCGCCGAGGGGCTGCGCGGAGGGCTGGAGGCGGACACTTCGAACGGCAGTGTCAACGCCCGCCTCGAGCAAGTCCCGGCGGGTCGGCCGGTGCGCCTGGAAACCACCAACTCCAGCGTCGAATTGAGCCTGCCGGCCAACTTTGCCAACGATATCCGCGTGAGCACCAAAAACGGCGGGATCACCCTGCATATGCCTTACCAGGTGAACGCCCACGTCATGGCGCGGACCACCAACTCTTCCATCTCCTCCGACTTCGAAGTCAGGATGCAGGGTGAATTCAGCAAGAACCGGCTGGAGGGTGTCATTGGAAACGGCGGCCCGCTGATCGATCTGAGCACGTCCAACGGGAGCATCCGGCTGCTGAAGATGTGAAGTGGAGCGACTGAAGCAGATCCTGGTGAGAGTACGATTGAGCGTCCGGGCTCGGGGCGCCATCGGGTGCTCCCGGCCCGGACGAACAACCCCTGGTGCAGGCCGCCCCGCTACGCAAGCGGGCTCCAACTTAACCCAGCACTTTCCAAAGAAGAAACAGCATGCCGGCGGCAAATCCCGCGCCGGCTTGATACTCTTGGTTCCTTAGATACAGGGCTGTTTGAAAAGGATTCGGGTTTTTTGCGGGGGCCGGTGTTAGACGGGGCCACAGAGCGGGCACCCGCTCGGCATAGGAGGCGTATTCCGGAAACAGCTTCCGCAGGTGCTGCTCTTCCAACTGGATCACCGGCAGATAAACCAGCAGAAAAATGGCTATAAAGATGATACCGAGACCGATGTTGCGGGAGGCCACCACCAGACCGGCGGCCACTAGCAAGGTGCCTAGATAGAGCGGGTTGCGCGTGTAGGCGTAAGGCCCGCCGGTGGCCAGTTGCTGGTTCTTGGCGAGACAGCCGGCGGCCCAGGCGCGCAGGGCGAGTCCCGCCAGCCCCAACGGCAGGCCCAGGGCGAGCGAATGGGATGTGGGGCGGGAAAACCAGGCGAATACCACCACCAGCACGAAACCGCTGGGGACGCGCAGCCGGGCTACGGCATCGGCGTAGCGCTTGGGGAAGGGCGGCATCACACCAGGCACCGGCGCTCGCCGAGCATGGCCTTGAGCGCCTCGAACACCTGGCCGGGAGAGACCGCGCGCATGCTTTCTTCGATGGATCGGCCGCGCTTGTAAGTGGTGACGGCGGCGGGACTGCGAAGGACCCGCAGCGAATTGCCATAGGGGCCGTTGCGCGCGGGGTCGGTGGGGCCATAGATCGCCACGCCGGGCTTTCCGAGTGCCGCGGCCAGGTGCAGCGGACCGCTATCGACACCCACCACGGCCGCGGCGCGCCGGGTGGCGTGGATCAAGCCGGGCAGGCCGGAGCAGTGCCCGAGCCCCGAGCCGGGCGGGCCGTCGAGCACCAGCGGGATGCCGAGTTCGCCTCGCAGGCGCCCGCCCAGGGCCTGGTAGTGTTCGAAGGGCCACTGCTTGCCGCGCCAGCCGGCCAGGGGCGAAGCCAGCACGAAATCGCCGGGCGGCAGCACACCTCCAGGACGGCCCGCCGGCAGCGGGAACGTCCGTAACGGAGTGGTGGCGCCGGCGGCGGCCGCCAGGTCGAGGTTCTTTTCGACCACATGCGCGGCCCGGCTGAACGTTTTGTCGGAGTAGAAGAGCGCAGCGGCGCGCTCCCGAAGCTGGGTGTGATGGAAGCCGAAGATGCGATCCGGGCGCGCGGCCCAAGCCACCACCGCGGACTTGATGAGGCCCTGAAAGTCGACTGCGAAATCGTAGCGCTCCACTCGCAGGCTGCGCCAGCTTTCGATAAGGCCCGCAACGGTATCGCGGCGCAGCAGCACCAGGCGATCGATGAAAGGGTTGTCTTCGACGAGAGGCGCCCATTTCGGCTCGACAATCCAGGTGAGGCGCGAGCCGGGAAAGCTGTGCTTGAGAGAGGCCACGGCGGGCAAGGCGTGGATGATGTCGCCCATGGCGCCGAGCCGCACAACCAGGATGCGGCTGCTAGCTGGCTTGGCGGCGGTGAACATGCTCCATCAACTCGCTGGCGCGGCGTCCATGAGCCGCCTCCAAGCGCACGAACTCCACGGGCCGGAGCCCAACGACAAGCCTCTCCACATAGGCATCATCCGCAGTCACCACGTAGTCTACCACGCGCAATGCGGCCACCAACTCGGCGCGGGCGCGCTGCGAAAGGATCTCGTTGGCGAGGGGCAGAACGATCACCAGGAGGGGATGATGACGCACCCGGCCGAGATCGCGGGCGTCTTCGGCGCGAAGCACGTCGAAGTAGCCGGACACTATGGCGACGGGCGGCCGGAGTTCGAGCGCCGCGGCCAGGGTCAGAATTTTGCTTCGTGTGTCCACGCGGGGGCGGATTCCTCCCATAGTTCGAGCGCCACGGCGGCCACTTTATCGGCGGTGACACGCGTCATGCAACGGTGATCGATGGGGCAGTCGCGGAGCAGGCAGGGGCTGCATTCGGCATGTTCGCGAACCACCCGCGCCAGCGGGCCGGTGGGACCGGTGGTGGCGTCGTCGGTGGCGCCGAAAATGGCTACCGTGGGGACGGCGAGGGCCGAGGCCACGTGCATGGCGCCGGAATCGTTGGTCAAGAAAAGGCGGCAGGCGGCGGCGAGGTCGATGAATTCGCGGAGCGTGGTTTGGCCGGCGAGATTGCGGGTTTCGATGTGGTTGCGGCTCAGGGCGCCGGCGACCTCTTCACATAGCGGGCGCTCGGAGGCGGAGCCGAAAACCAAAACGGCTGCCGACATCGGCGCGAATTTCCGGGCTACTTCCGCAAAGCGATCGGGCAGCCAGCGCTTGGCGTTGCCGTAGGCCGCGCCGGGGCTGATTCCGATGACGGGGAGGGCCACGCCCATCGCGGCCAGGTGGCGCACGCCGGATTCGCGCGCGGCTTCGATGCCTTCGAGACGGATGGCGTCGGTGGGGGGAAAGCGCTCAATCAGACCGGCGCGGCGCAGGAGTTCGAGGTAATAGAAACGCTCGTGGCGGGGAATGTCGCCGGGCTCGGGGACGGGAATGGCGCGCGTGAGCAGCAGGCCGCGGGCGTCGCGATTATAACCGATGCGCTCGGGGATGCGGGCCAGCCACGCGATGAGCGCCGCGTCAAAGGCGTTTTGCAGCAGGATGGCGCCGTCGAAACGCTCCTCCCGGAGGCGCGCGGCGAACGCCAGCCTAGAGCCGGTGTAGGGAATGATGCGGTCGATGGAGGTTTCGCGGGCGTAGAGATCGGCCACCCAGGGACGCGCGGCGATTGCGATGTGCGCGTGCGGAAAAACCTGCCGGACGGCGCGGATGGCGGGCAGAGACATCACCGCGTCGCCCAGCCAGTTGGTGGCGCGCACCAGCACCTTCGACATTGAGGACGGGTTGAACGGCACTGCTTTTTCAGGATAGCTTATGCCACTCTGAAGGAATGGGGTTCCGGTTGGTGGTCAATTACCGGCCGCGGGGCGATCAGGAGACGGCCATTGCCGAGCTGACGCGCGGCATCAGGGAAGGCGAGCAGCACCAGGTTCTGCTGGGCGTCACGGGGTCCGGAAAAACGTTCACCATGGCCAAGGTGATGGAAGCTATTGGGCGGCCGGCCCTGGTGCTGGCGCATAACAAGACGCTGGCCGCGCAGCTTTACCATGAGTTCAAGTCATTCTTCCCGGATAACGCGGTGGAGTATTTCGTCAGCTACTACGATTACTACCAGCCGGAAGCCTACATTCCCGCCAGCGACGTCTACATCGAAAAGGAAGCCACCATCAACGATGAGCTGGACAAGCTGCGGCTCTCGGCCACCAAATCGTTGTTCGAGCGGCGCGACTGCGTGATTGTGGCCAGTGTGAGCTGCATCTACGGGCTGGGGTCGCCGGAAGCTTACTACGGCATGTTGTTGATGCTGGAGAAAGGGCAGAAGATTTCGCGCAACCAGATCGTTTCCAAGCTGGTGGAGATCCTGTACGAGAGGAACGATGTGGATTTCCGGCGCGGCACGTTTCGCGTGCGCGGCGACGTGATCGAGGTCCATCCAACCTACGACGATTACGCCTATCGCATCGAGCTGTGGGGCGACGAAGTCGAGAGCCTGGCGCAGATCGACCCGCTGCTGGGGCAGGTGAAGCAGACCTATCACCGGCTGCCCATCTATCCCAAGACGCATTACGTGATGTCGGAGGAAACCAAGCTCAGCGCCATGGAGAGCATCCGCAAGGAGCTGGACTGGTGGCATAAGGAGCTGGAGAAGCAGGGGAAGCACATCGAGGCGCAGCGGCTCTACCAGCGCACCATGTTCGACCTGGAGATGATGAAAGAGATCGGCTACTGCCACGGTATCGAAAACTACTCGCGCCATTTTTCGGGGCGGCTGCCGGGCGAGGCGCCGCCGACGCTTCTGGATTATCTGCCGCACGATTCGCTGATGTTCCTCGACGAAAGCCACCAGACGGTTCCGCAATTGCACGGCATGTACCACGGCGACCGGTCGCGCAAAGAGACGCTGGTGGCGCACGGATTCCGATTGCCGAGCGCGCTGGACAACCGTCCGCTGACGTTCGAGGAGTTCGAGCACCGCGTCAACCAATTGATCTACGTTTCGGCGACGCCCGGGCCGTATGAGCTGACGAAATCGGCGGGCGTGGTGGTAGAGCAGATCATACGGCCCACCGGGCTGGTGGACCCGAGCGTCGAGATCCGGCCGGTGAAGGGGCAGGTAGACGACCTGCTGGGCGAGATTCGCAAGCGCGTGGACGCCGGCCAGCGGGTGCTGGTGACCACGCTCACCAAGCGCATGGCGGAGGACCTGGCGGAGTATTACTCCGAGGTCGGGGTGCGCTGCCGGTACCTGCATTCGGAGGTGGACACGCTCGAGCGAATACGGATTCTGCGCGATTTGCGGCGCGGCGAATTCGATGTGCTGATCGGGATCAACCTGCTGCGCGAGGGGCTGGATCTGCCGGAAGTCTCGCTGGTGGCCATTCTGGACGCGGATAAGGAAGGCTTCCTGAGGTCGGCGGGTTCGCTGATTCAGACCATCGGGCGCGCCGCGCGGCACGTGGAGGGACACGCCGTTCTGTACGCCGACGTGATGACAGATTCCATGAAGAAAGCGCTGGACGAGACCGCCCGGCGGCGGCGGGTGCAGGTGGAGTACAACGAGCGCAACGGCATTGTGCCGCAATCGATCGTCAAGCCCATCGACATGAGCCTGGTGGCCGTGGCGGAAGGCGATTACGTGACGGTGCCGCTGGAGGGAGACGAGGATGTCGAGGGGCTGACACCCGAGCAGCGCCAGCGGTTCATCGGCGAACTGGAAGAAAGGATGAGAGAGGCGGCGCGAAAGTTCGAGTTCGAGAAGGCGGCGCAACTGAGGGACCGGGTGAAGGCGTTGAAAATGGAAGTGGCGTAAGGAGTGGAGAGCTACGAAGAGCTTCCCCCGAACTCCCGCACGGCATCCATCATCGCCACCACGTTTTCCACCGGCGTTTGCGCCTGGATGTTGTGGATCGCGTTGAACACGAATCCCCCATTCGCGGAAAACACTTCGCAGCGTTCGAGCACCTGCTCGCGCACCTGTGCCGGCGTCCCGAACGGAAGGACTTGCTGCGTGTCCACGCCACCGCCCCAGAAGACAATTCGATCGCCATACCGTTGCTTCAGGTGGACGGGGTCCATGCCCGCCGCCGAGCACTGCACCGGGTTCAGAATGTCGAACCCGCACTCGATGAAGGAATCGATGAAGCGCTCCACGGAGCCGCAGGAATGCTTGAAGGTCTTCCAGTTGGTGTTCTTGTGGATCCACTCGTTCAGCCGCTTGTAGTACGGAAAATACAATTCGCGGAAAACCGGCGTCGAACAGAACGCCGAGGTCTGCGTGCCGAAATCGGTGCCGCACGTAAACACCGCGTCCACCGAGTCGCCGACCGCCACGCGGATTTTCTCCAGGTTTTCTAAGGCGATGTCGCACTGACGCGAAAAAACCCGATGGACATACTCCCGCCTGCTGTGCGTCGAAATGTACCATTCTGCGACGTCGCGGATTCCCTTCGGATCCTTGAGAAAGGGCGCCGGGACCAGGGCGATGTCGCCCAAGGCAGTGCCTCCGAAGTTGGCGATGACGGCTCGCCCGGTAGCGCGAGCGTTGCGGGCCGAGCGCTCGAACCACGCCAGGTCTTCCTCGGTGATGGCCGTGAACTCTTCCAGGTTGTCGGCGGGATCGAGCCTGTCCTCGTCGATCTGCTTCTGGCGCACGATGGAATCGAAGAAGAATCCGTCCTTGGGCATGCGGCCGCTGGGAGCCGCGGAGGTGTCCCCTTTGGGATAGATCAACGTGTCGCCGTTCTGGTCGACGGTGGTATTGAAGTCCGCCGGCACCAGCACCTCGATCCCTCGAAAGATCCACGGCTTCCAATTCTCGATGGGGAAGCCGAACATCGTGTTTCTGGGAAAGACGCCTTCCACGTCGATGCCCATGGCGCGCTGTAGGTCGTCTTCGAAAAGCCCGAGCATCTGGTACGGTTCGTGGACCTTTACGGGCCGCCGCTCGAGACCGTAGCGCTCACGCAGGGCTGCCACGCAACTGGCGTGGATTCCGGTAACAGCAGTGCTGCCGAAATCGACCGGTATGCGCCCGGCGGTGCGATGATTCAGCGCGCTAACGACTGCATCCCGGCCCGATGCGCTCATGCCGAAGACTCCAAGAAATCCGTGATCACCGCCGCCGCGCTCTCGAATTGTCCCACCTCCGGTCCCTGAATGAACTGTCCGGAGCTCAGGATGCGGCGGAGAGCTTCCAGCAACTCGGCTTCCATCGGCAGGTTCTGAAACCGCAAGCCCAACAGTGGAGCTTTCATATGGGAACGAACATCATAGCAACACGGTGATACAGAAGATCACCTTGTGTCGCCATGCCTCGGGCGCCCCTCGAGACGAGCAGATGCGCGTCAACCCAGCCCCGTCCTCGTCCCCACATCCGCCGATCATCCGCACCGTTAAGCGACCTCGGCGTACAAATGTGATTCGGAGGATCAAAAAACGGCGGCTGGTGTATCCTGAATAGGAGTTGGGAGTCTAGAATGGAAATTCCGGCTTGCCGGAAGTGACGCGCTGGCTCTGGCGCGACCACCCGTCTCCGTGGACTCCAATGAAATGGAAACAAGGGAGGAAATCATGCATCGATTCAAAGCGGCGGTATTCGGCACCGGTTTCGTGGGGCGTGTTCATCTGGAAGGCATTCGCAGGCTGGGCTACGTCCAGGTGTATGCCATCGGCGAAAGCGAGGCCGAGAAGGCCACGCGGCTGGGCGCCGAATTCCAGGTCGAGAAGATCGACTCCGATTACCGCAGGATTCTGGAAGATCCGGCCGTGGACGCAGTGCACATCTGCACACCTAACTTCATGCACTTCCCCATGGCCAAAGACTCGCTCCAGGCCGGCAAGCACGTGATTTGCGAGAAGCCGCTGGCCACCTCGGTGGAGGAGGCGCGCACGCTGGTGGCGCTGGCGGGCCACACCCAGCGCCGCAATTGCACCTTCCACAATCTGCGCTTCTACCCCATGGTGCAGCACATGCGCCGCATGAGGGAGGATGGCGACCTGGGCGAGATCCTGGTGGTGCAGGGCACCTATTCCCAGGACTGGCTGCTCTACGACACCGATTGGAACTGGCGCCTCGATTCCAAGACCAGCGGCCCGTCGCGCTGCCTGGCGGACCTCGGCTCGCACTGGTGCGACATGGCCGAGCACGTCACCGGGTTGCGCATCACCTCGGTGTGCGCCGATCTCCAGACCTACCACAAAACCCACAAGCGCCCCAAAGGACCGGTTGAGACTTTCGCCGGCAAGATGCTCACGCCCGAGGATTACATCGAGACGCCCATCGACACCGAGGATTTCGGCGCAGTGGTGTTCCGCATGGGCGACCGCGCCCGCGGCGTTTTCACCGCCGGCCAGGTTTTGGCCGGGCGCAAGAACCGTCTGAGCATCGAAATCTACGGGACTAAAGCCGGCATGGCCTGGGACCAGGAGCGTCCCGACGAGCTGTGGATTGGCAACCGCAACACCAACAACCAGGTCATCATCAAGGACCCGTCGCTGCTGAAAGAGCGCGCGCGCTCCTACGCGGATCTGCCGGGCGGCCACAGCGAAGGTTACGACGACACCTTCAAGCAGGTGTTCCGCCGCTTCTACCAGTCGATCGGGGAGCCTGGCTCCGCGCCCGAGTATCCGCAGTTCGCCGACGGCCTGCGGACGCTCACCATCCTCCAGGCCGAGTTGGACAGCCACCGGAAGCACGCCTGGGTGGATGTGGCATAAGGATCCCGCCACTAACGATGCGCTGTTACGGATAAGCGCCGCCTGGCCGGTGGCGACGGCGCCAGGACTCGCAAACTCGACTCAAACACTTGAAACTGAGGCAGGTGTATAATCCTTACGCAGCCTGGGGCCGAAGACGGAAGTCCTGGCTGAAGAGGCCCCCGGTGGCATGGGACGCCACTCGCTTCGCCGATGGCTTTTGCGGCGTCATACGTTTGCAGCGGAATCTGCAGACCGCACATTTTAAGGAGACGATAATGAAAAACGGGAATGGATTGACGGATTCCCTGAGCCGGCGCAGTTTGCTGGGGCAGGCGGTTGGGGCGGCCGGCGTCATGTCGGCATTGGGGTCCGCGGGCCAGGCCAACGCGCAAACGCCCGCGCCAGCGCCGCCGGCGCGCGGTGGCATGGGAGGCCGCGTCAGGGACTCCTTCGACTTCGGCTGGAAGTTCTTCAAGGGAGATGCCCCTGGCGCGCAGCAACCGAATTTCGCGGACGCCAATTGGAAAGACGTGGACCTGCCTCATGACTGGAGCATCGAGGGGCCTTTCAGTGAGCCGGCTGTGGCGAGAGATATGTCTTTGCCCACGGGTATCGGCTGGTACCGGAAACACTTCAACGTTCCCGAATCTTACAGTGGCAGAAAGGTAGTCATCCAGTTCGACGGCGTTTATCAGCTCAGTGAGGCGTGGATCAACGGTCAGTACCTGGGCAAACGGCCGAACGGCTTCATCGGGTTTTCTTACGATCTCAGTCCGCACTTGAAGTACGGGGGCGACAACCTGATTGCGGTCAAAGCGGACAACTCCAACCAACCTAACTGCCGCTGGTACTCGGGGTCCGGAATTTACCGGCACACGTGGCTGCTGGTTACGGGCCAGGTGCATGTCGCCGAGGGGGGCACGTTCGTCACTACGCCCCAGGTGGAGATGGACTTTGCCACCGTCCAAGTTAGGACGAGGATTCAGAATGAAGGCAAGACCGCCGTCGAGTGCCGGGTGACCAGCACCATACTGGACCGGGATGGCAACCCGGCCGAGGGCGCGCAGCCGAGTGAGGCCAAGAGCATCCCAGCCAACGGAGAATACGAGTTCGTGCAGCAGATACGGGTGGATCAGCCGAACCTGTGGTCGCTCGAAAATCCCTATCTTTACACGCTGCGCACCTCGGTGATGGGTGGTGGTTCCGACTCGTACGACACGGTTTTTGGGATTCGAAAAGTCGAGTTCGACGTGGATAGGGGATTCCTGCTGAACGGCAAGCACGTGAGACTGAACGGCGTGTGCCTGCATGACGACGGCGGTTCGGTGGGAGTCGCGGTGCCGGAGCGGGTTTGGGAACGGCGGCTGGAGAAGCTAAAGGCCATGGGCTGCAACTCCATTCGAACCGCGCACAATCCTCACGCGCCGGAATTCCTGGACCTGTGCGACAGATTGGGCTTCATGGTGATGAATGAAATGTTCGACGAGTGGAAGCAAAACAAGACTCCCAACGGATACGGCAAGTACTTCGACGAATGGTCGGAGCGGGACATAACGGCCTTCGTCCGCCGCGACCGGAATCGCCCTTCTGTCTTGCTTTGGAGTGCGGGCAATGAGATCGGCGAGCAGGCCGCCACTAACGGCGTAGAAATGCTCAAGAGGCTGGTCGATATCTTTCACCGGGAGGATCCTACCCGGCCCATCACCATGGGTTGCGACAGGATCGCCGCAAATTTGACTGGACGCGAAGTCGCTACGCCGCCAGAGTTCCTGGGGCTCCTGGACGTGGTTGGTTACAACTATTTTGACCGCCGGAACAAGCGGGCGGAAACATACTGCAGCGACGACCGGCACGCCTACCCGCAGAGAAAGTTCATCGGCACGGAGAATGGGTCCATCGGTGGCATCCGGGGCGACTATCGCGGGCTTTTCCCGCTGAGCCCCGCGGCCGGCCCGGGCGGGATGAGCAGCAATCGAGGGATTGATGCCGAGCAGTTGTGGAAGTTCCGGAGAATCTACGAGTACGTGACCGGCGACCATATGTGGACTGGTGTTGACTACCTGGGCGAGTCCGCGTGGCCCAACAAGAACAACACGTCGGGAGTCCTGGATACCTGCGGTTTCGAGAAAGACGGTTACTATTTTTATCAGAGCCAGTGGACCGATAAGACCGTGCTCCACGTCTTCCCTCACTGGAATTGGAAGGGCAAGGAGGGCGAAGTTATCCCGGTACTTTGCTACACCAACTGTGACACCGTGGAGCTGTTTGTGAACGGCAAGTCCTTTGGGGTGCAGGGCTATTGGTTCCCGCGCGTGGGGTATTGGCCCCGCCAGAGCGGAGGAGACCGGAGCAGCGCCCCGCGCACTACGTCGGATCTGCACCTGACATGGACGGTGCCTTATCAACCGGGCACGCTGAGAGCCGTGGGCACCAAGGACGGGAAGGTGGTCGCCGAGGTTGAGGTCACGACCACGGGAGAACCGGCGGCTGTTGAACTCTCCGTGGACCGGGAAGCCATAGCGGCGGACCGCCGGGACGTGGCCCATTTTACGGTTAAGATACTCGACGCGCAGGGTAGGGTAGTACCGGGCGCCGACAATGAGGTCGCCGTCGAGATTCAAGGCGAAGGCAAACTCATAGGGCTGGACAACGGGAATCCGGTGAGTCATGAGGATTTCAAGGGCCGCCGCAGGAAGGTGTTTAATGGGCTGTGCCTGGCGATCGTGCAATCGACTGCCAAAGCGGGCCGGATACAACTGACCGCGACTTCGCCCGGGCTCAAGTCAAGCACCGTAGCCGTGACTACGAAGGCATAAGCCGGAACCGGTAGACCGCACATTTAAGGAAACAAGGAAACGATGATGAAAAACGAAAGTGGAATGACGGATTCCCTGAGCCGGCGCAGTCTGCTGGGGCAGGCGGTCGGGGCGGCCGGCCTACTGTCGGCATTGGGGTCCACCGGCCAGGCCGACGCGCAAGCGCCACCGGCGGGCGGCGGCCGCATGAGGGGCCGCGTCAGGGATTCCTTCGACTTCGGCTGGAAGTTCTTCAAGGGCGATGTGCCCGGCGCACAGCAGCCGAATTTCGCGGACGCGGGCTGGAGAGACGTGGACCTGCCTCATGACTGGAGCATTGAGGGGCCCTACAGTGAGGAGCCGCGTGTGCCCAGCGGAGGCGCGCAGCACCTGCCCATGGGTATCGGCTGGTACCGGAAACACTTCAACATTCCCGAATCCTACGGCGGTAACAAGGTGTTCATCGAGTTCGAGGGCGTCTATCAGCTTAGTGAGGTGTGGATCAACGGTCAGTACCTCGGCAAACGGCCGAACGGGTTCATCGGTTTTTGTTACGATCTTACTCCCCACCTGAAGTACGGCGGCGATAATGTGATTGCGGTCAAAGCGGACAACTCCCATCAACCCAACTGCCGTTGGTACTCGGGGTCCGGGATTTACCGGCACACCTGGCTGCTGGTTACGAACCTGGTGCACGTCGCCTACTGGGGCACGTTCGTCACCACGCCCCAGGCGGACATGGATGCCGCCACCGTCCAAATCAAGGTCAGGGTCCAGAATGAAGGCAAGAGCGCCGTCGAGTGCCGGCTGACCAACACCATACTGGACCGGGATGGGAACCCTGCCGAGGGCGCGCAGCCGACCGAGAGCAAGAGCATCCCAGCCAACGGAGAATACGAGTTCGTGCAGCAGATACGGGTGGACCAGCCGAACTTGTGGTCGATTGACAATCCCTATCTTTACAAGGTGCGCACTTCGGTGATGGATCCGGACATGGTGGTCGACGCGTACGACACAGTTCTGGGGATTCGACGGGTTGAGTTCGACGTGGACAGGGGATTCCTGCTGAACGGCCGGCACGTGAAACTGAACGGCTTCTACGGCCATCAGGACGGCGGTTGTGTGGGAAACGCGGTGCCGGCACGGGTCTGGGAGCGGCGGCTGGAAATCTTGAAGGAAATGGGTTGCAACTCCATTCGGACCGGTCACAATCCTTGGTCGCCGGACTTCATGGACTCGTGCGACAAACTGGGCTTTATGGTCATGAATGAGCTATTCGACGAGTGGAAGCAACCTAAGCTTCGATACGGATACGGCCAATACTTCGACGAATGGTCGGAGCGGGACGTAACCAGCTTCGTCCGCCGCGACCGGAACCACCCTTCCGTCTTGCTCTGGAGTGCCGGCAATGAGATCGGAGAGCAAGCCGCCACTGACGGCGTCGAGATGGTCAAGAGGCTGGTCGATATCTTTCACCGGGAGGATCCTACCCGGCCCGTGACCATGGGTTGCGACAGGATCGCTGCCAATCTGACCGGACGTGAAGTGGCTACGCCGCCGGAGTTCCTCGCGGTCCTGGACGTGGTTGGCTACAACTATTTCGACCGCCGTCGCGAACGGGCTGAAAAATACTGCACTGACGATCGGTACGCGTTCCCCAAGAGAAAGTTCATCGGCACGGAGAACATTGGCATGGCCGGCACCAGGGGCGAGTATCCCGGGCTTTTCCCGCCGGTTCCCGGGGTCCAACTCTGGGGGATCGACGCCAATCGAGGCACTGATGTCGAGCAGTTGTGGAAGTTCACCAGGCTCAACGACTGGGTGACCGGCGACCACACCGGTAGCGGTGTCGACTACCTGGCTGAAACCCAGTGGCCAAGAATCTGCCCCGCCGTGGGATCGCTGGATACCGCCGGCTTCGTGAAAGACGCTTATTATTTTTATCAGAGTCAGTGGACCGATAAGACCGTGCTCCACATCTTCCCTCACTGGAACTGGAAGGGCAAAGAAGGGGAAATCATACCGGTAATCTGCTACACCAACTGCGACAGCGTAGAGTTGTTTTTGAACGGCAAGTCTTACGGGGTGCAGGGCTATTGGTTCCCGCGCGTGGCGTCCTGGCCCGAACGGCGCGGGAGCGAGTCTCGGAGCAACGCCCCACGCACCACGTCGGATCTGCACTTGACATGGCCGGTGCCTTATCAGCCGGGCACGCTGAAAGCCGTGGGCACCAAGGCAGGGAAGGTGGTCGCCGAGGTCGAGGTCACGACCACGGGAGAACCGGCTGCGATTGGACTCTCGGCGGACCGGGACGCCATAGCGGCCGACCGCCGGGACGTCGCTCATTTCACGGTTCAGATACTCGACGCGCAGGGTCGGGTAGTGCCGGGTGCCGACAATGAAGTCGCCTTCGAGATTCAAGGCGAGGGCAAGATCATAGGGGTGGACAACGGAAATCCGCTGAGTCACGAGAGTTTCAAGGCCAACCGCAGGAAGGCGTTTCATGGGCTGTGCCTGGCCATCGTGCAATCGACGGCCAAGGCGGGCCGGATTGAACTGACTGCGACTTCGCCCGGGCTCAAATCAAGCAGCGTCGCCGTCACTACGAAGGCATGAGCCCGGACCGCGGCGCGGAGCCGGCAGACGGCACATTTGAGGAGACGATGATGAAAAACGAGAGTGAATTGACGGATTCCCTGAGCTCGCGCAGCTTGCTGGGGCACGCGGTTGGGGCGGCCGGCGTACTGTCGGCATTGGGGTCCACGGGCCAGGCCAACGCGCAAGCGCCGCCGGCTGCCGGCGGCATGGGAGGCCGCGTCAGGGATTCCTTCGACTTCGGCTGGAAGTTCTTCAAGGGAGATGCATCCGGCGCGCAGCAGCCGAGTTTTGCGGACACACGCTGGAAAGACGTGGAGCTGCCTCATGACTGGAGCATCGAGGGGCGCTCAAGTGAGCCGGGTGTGTTGAGAGGTTCGTCTTTGCCCACGGGTATCGGCTGGTACCGGAAACACTTCAACGTTCCCGAATCTTACAGTGGCAGAAAGGTAGTCATCCAGTTCGATGGCGTTTATCAGCTCAGTGAGGTGTGGATCAACGGTCAGTACCTCGGCAAACGGCCCTACGGGTTCATCGGTTTCTCTTACGATCTCAGTCCGCACTTGAAGTATGGCGGTGACAACGTGATTGCGGTCAAAGCGGACAACTCCAACCAACCTAACTGCCGCTGGTACTCGGGGTCCGGGATTTACCGGCACACCTGGCTGCTGGTTACGGGCCAGGTGCACGTTGCCGAGGGGGGCACTTTCGTCACCACGCCCACGGTGAACATGGATTCCGCCGTCGTCCAAGTCAAGACCAGAGTTCAGAATGAAGGCCAGAGCGCTGCCGACTGCGTGGTAACGGCCACCATACTCGACCGCGATGGGAACCCGGCCGAGGGCGCACAGCCGAGCGAGGCCAAGAGCATCCCAGCGAATGGAGAATACGAGTTCGTGCAGCAGATGCGGGTAGACAAGCCGAACTTATGGTCGCTTGACAATCCCTATCTTCACAAGGTGCGCACCTCGGTAAGGGGTGGTGGTTCCGACTCGTACGACACGGTTTTTGGGATTCGAAAAATCGAGTTCGATGTGGAAAGGGGATTCCTGCTGAATGGCAAGCAGGTAAAGATTAACGGCGTCTGCCTGCATCAGGACGGCGGTTCAGTCGGAGCGGCGGTGCCGGAGCGCGTTTGGGAACGGCGGCTGGAGCTCTTGAAAGCCATGGGCTGCAACTCCATTCGGACCTGTCACAATCCTTACGCGCCGGAACTCATGGACCTGTGTGACAGATTGGGCTTCATGGTGATGAATGAGGTCTTCGACGAGTGGAAGCAAAACAAGACTCGATACGGTTACAGCCAGTACTTCGACGAATGGTCGGAACGGGACGTAACCAGCTTCGTCCGCCGCGACCGGAACCACCCTTCAGTCTTGTTGTGGAGTGCGGGCAATGAGATCGGCGAGCAGACTGCCACTAACGGCGTAGAGATGGTCAAGAGGCTGGTCGATATCTTTCACCGGGAAGACCCTACCCGGCCCGTGACCATGGGTTGCGACAGGATCGCTGCCAATTTGACCGGCCGTGAAATTGGTACGCCGCCGGAGTTTCTTGCGGTCCTGGACGTGGTTGGCTACAACTATTCGGACCGCCGGAACAAGCGGGCGGAAACCTATTTCAGTGACGACCGGCAGGTGTACCCACAGAGAAAGTTCATCGGCACGGAAAACGGCTCCATGGGCGGCACCAGGGGCGAGTATGCCTGGCTTCTCCCGCCGGTTCCCGGGGTCAACTCGCGCAGGTACGAACATCGAGAAACCGACTTCGAGCAGTTGTGGAGGTTCGAGCGGGTCTACGACTACGCGTCCGGCGACCACATGTGGACAGGTATTGATTACGTGAGCCAGTCAGGGTGGTCTTCAACGCCCTCGGGGGTGCTGGATACCTGTGGCTTCCCCAAGGACGGTTACTATTTCTGTCAGAGCCAATGGACGGATAAGCCGATGCTCCACTTGTTCCCTCACTGGAACTGGAAGGGCAAGGAAGGAGACGTCATCCCGGTACTCTGCTACACCAACTGTGACACGGTAGAGTTGTTTGTGAACGGTAAGTCCTTCGGGGTGCAAGGTTATTGGTTCCCGCGCGTGGGGTATTGGCCGCCTCAGCGCGAGGGCCGGAGCACTACCCCGCGCACCACTTCGGATCTGCATTTGACATGGACTGTGCCGTATGAACCGGGCACGCTGAAAGCCGTGGGCACTAAGGACGGGAAGGTGATCGCCGAGGTCGAAGTCACGACCACGGGAGAACCGGCTGCGATTGAACTCTCCGTCGACAGGGACGCCATAGCGGCCGACCGCCGGGACGTCGCTCATGTCACGGTTAAGATACTCGACGCGCAGGGCCGGATAGTGCCGATCACAGACAATAACGTTGCCTTCGAGATTCAAGGCGAGGGCAGGATCATAGGTCTGGACAACGGAAATCCGGACAGTCATGAAGATTACAAGGGCAAGAGCACGAAAGCGTTCCATGGGCTGTGTCTGGCGATCGTGCAATCGACGGCCAAAGCGGGCCGGATTCAACTGGCTGCGACCTCGCCCGGGCTCAAATCAAGCAGCGTCGCCATCACTACCAAGGCATAAGCCGGAACCGCGGCGGGGGCGGCGATTCGCCTGTCCGGCAACTGCTACGCGATCAGATCTTTCTTGATGGTGACACCCAATCCCGGCCCTTGCGGCAGGTTGAGATACCCCTCCTTGTCCACCAACGGCGGGTCTTCCATGATGGCGAAGCCGTTGGTATATGCGGCGATCGGCGGGTCGTGCAGAAGCTCAATCCAGGGCGAATGCGGCCAGCCGGCGATGGCGTGGAGTTGGGCAATCGTCCCCAGGTTCCCACCGCCGTGATGGGGAATAATCCTGAATTCCGAAGTTGAGTGATAGTCCTCCTTTCAGAAGGGCACTCTGGCGGGACCGTTCGGCATCAGGTTTCGAGGACGGAAACCAACTTCGGCGAAGTTGTAAACTCACAAGCCAGAATG
>Ga0326727_10010331_pt1 | contig 22307 bp, 14 predicted proteins | sample MB2enrmetagenome_FD_207643 | JGI IMG/M metagenome (GOLD analysis project Ga0326727, IMG submission 207643) | Lab enriched peat soil microbial communities from McLean, Ithaca, NY, United States - MB29MY | ecosystem: Environmental > Terrestrial > Soil > Wetlands > Peat | place: USA: New York...
GCGCGCCACACTGCGCCTCGCCCTCGGCGGGCAGGAACCCACGGGTGCCTGACATGAGCGCCCCGCCGCGAGTCGCCTTGTTCGCCGACACCTTTCACGAGGTGAACGGCGCCGCCCGCACCTGCCGCGAATGGCACTCTTTCGCGCTGCGGCGCCAGATCCCGTTCTTTTGCGTGCGTTGGGGCGCGGCGCGCGGCGTCAGCGAGGAAGGCCCGGTGCGCACGCTCGATCTGGTGCGCAGCCACTGGGCGTTTCCGGTGGATCCCGACTTGCGGTTCGACCCCTGGCTGATGCGCCAGATCGAACCGATCGAAGCCGAGATCAAGAGATTTCGTCCCGATTACATTCATGTGACCAGCCCCGGCGATCTGGGCATCGTCGGAGTCATACTGGCGGCGCGGCTGCACATTCCGCTGGCGGCGTCCTGGCACACCAACCTGCATGAGTTCGCGGCGCGGCGCGTGGCTCGCATGCTGGAATGGGTCCCGCGCGGCTGGCGCGCATCGGCGGCGCGCGCGGTCGAGAGTTTTGTGATGGACCGGGTGTGCTGGTTCTTCGCGCGCAGTTCGGTGATTTTCGCGCCTAATCCGGAGTTGGCCGCCGTTCTGCGCCGGCGCACGGGAAAGCTAGTCGTCCCCATGCGCCGCGGCATCGATACCGGGCTGTTTCATCCCTCGCGGCGCACCCGCTCCGACAATCGTCTGGTGGTCGGCTACGTGGGCCGCCTAATGCCGGAAAAGAACCTGCGGCTGTTGGCGCGGGTGGAAGCGGCATTACGCGCGGACGGTTTTGCCGATGCGCGTTTTCAGATTACCGGCGCGGGCAGCGAGCGTCAGTGGCTGGAACGCAACCTGTCGCGCACCACCTTCACCGGCGTGCTGGCCGGCGAAGGCCTCGCCTGCGCTTACGCCGATATGGACATCTTCGCGTTCCCCTCCCGCACCGACACCTTCGGCAACGTGGTGCAGGAGGCTCTGGCTTCCGGAGTGCCCGCCGTGGTGACCGATGCCGGAGGCCCGCGCTATATCGTGCGCGACGGGGAAACCGGCTTCGTGGCAGCGAGCGACGAAGAGTTTTGCGACTGCGTGGTGGCGTTGGCCCGCGACCAGTTGTTGCGCCAACGCATGGCCGCCGCCGCGCGCCGCCAAGTGGAGAATCAATCCTGGGATTGGGCCTTCGAAGAGGTGTATGCCGGCTATGCAGGCAGTCTTGTATCGGCCTGACCAGATGACAGTAGGGCAGGCGGCGGTGCGGGTGCTCACCCGTCCGTGGAAGACCTTCGTGGTCGATTGGAATTGGAAGGCGGCGCTGCTCAGCGCTTTGTTTCGCGGCATTCTCTTCCTGATAGTGGCGTTGCCGCGCGGTCCCGGCGCCATGCGCCTGGTCTGGATCGAGCTGGCGTTTCGGGTGCTAGTGGGCGGCTTCTGGGGATCGCTCTTGCAAGCGTTTCGCGAGGCGCGCCCGGCGTGGCTGGCGGGCCTGCTGGCTGCCGTACTGCTGCCCGCCGCGGCCCACATGCTCGAGTATCTGGCGCTCCAGGCCGGACACGCCACGCACATCGGCGCCGGCATGGTGGTGTCGATCGCGGTCAGCGTCGGGTCGCTGCTGCTGAACTGGTTCCTGATGCGCAAGGGAGTGCTGATCACCGGCGACGGCTCCGGCTCGCTCGGCGCCGACCTGCGGCGCCTGCCTCGCCTGCTGGCGGCATTCTTCCTGGCGCCCACCGTCGCGCTGTGCCGCCTTGTCCGCGGGAGAGTCTGATGAGCATCAAGACAATTCACCTGACCAACAACTGGCACGCCGAAAGCGGAGGCGTGGCCACTTTCTATCGCCAGATGTTGAAGGCTGCCGAACGTCGCGGCCGCGCGATGCGGTTGGTGGTGCCGGCTGCGACCGATCATGTGGAAGATCATGGCCGTTTTGGCCGCATCTACCATGTGGCCAGCAGGCCCGCCCTACTTAGCCCGGGTTACTGGATGATTATGCCCGGACAGTACCTGTGGCCCCGTTCGCCGCTGCGGCGCATCCTGGCCGAGGAACGCGCCGACCTGGTGGAGTGCTGCGACAAATACACGCTGAACTACTTGGCGGCGCTGCTCCGGCGCGGGTGGCTGCTGGGCCCCGGCTATCGGCCGGCGGTGGTGGGCTTGAGCTGCGAACGCATGGATCGCAACATGGCGCTATACGTTTCCGAAACGCGAACCGCCCTGGCCTTTTGCCGCCATTACATGAAATGGCTGCATTTCCCGATGTTCGATCATCACATCGCCGTTTCGCCGCTGGCCGCCGAGGAGTTGCGCGTGGCGGCCCGCGGCCATGCCGTCCGACGCGGAGTGTGGGTACGGCCGATGGGCGCCGATTGCGGCCTTTTCTCTCCGGCGCGGCGCACCGCCGCCACGCGGGCGTGGCTGGAGAGACTGACCGGCGCGCCGGAACGCAGCCTGCTGCTCCTATACGCCGGCAGGCTGGCGCCCGAAAAGAACCTGCAACTGCTGCTGGACACCATGCTGCAACTGGAAGCCGACTCAGCCGGCAAGTTCCACCTGGCGGTGGCGGGCGACGGCCCCGGACGCGCTGGATTTGAGCGTCAATGTGACCGGCTGCTGCCAGGCGCCGTGCAGATGCTCGGCTATGTTCGGGCCCGCGAGACGCTCGCCGACGTTTACGCCAGCAGCGATGTGTTCGTGCATCCCAACCCATGCGAACCTTTCGGCATCGCACCGCTCGAGGCGATGGCCTCTGGGATGGCCGTGGTGGCGCCTGACCAAGGCGGCGTCACCTGCTATGCCAACAGCACCAACGCATGGCTGACAAAGCCGGAAGCCACCTCGTTCGCAGCCGCGGTCCACGCCATCGCCGCAGATCCGCAAGCCGCTGCCCGAAAACGCATTGCCGCGCGCGCCACGGCTAAAGAGCTAGACTGGATGCACGTCACCGACGGGTTCTTCGATCTCTACGATCAACTCCACGCTCTGGTTCTCGAAGGGGCATCGCAGCCAGCGCTCGCACCGGCGTTCTATTCCACACCCGGCGACCGATGGGGGTACGAAACGTGATGGCGAATCATCGAAGACCGGCGGTTGATGGTCGGCGGCGGACAACGCGACGCGAGTGGGTTAGGCTGCTTGCAGGCGCTGCGCTACTGGCGGTGGCCCGGTCGAAAGCTCGCGCCGCCAGCTTGTCATGGGATATGCGGGCCCGCGTTGGCCCGGGCGCCGAGCGCAAGTACCGTGTGGATGCGCAGGTAGTGCTGTTTTCCGTGCCGCTGCTGCGGCGCGCCCGGGGTGGGCGCGGGTACAGCCGCATGGCGGGAATCCAGCGAAGGAGACGGCACCACGCTGGTTCTCGAATTCGCCGCGTACTCGTTACCCGACCACCCGGCCGGCTTGAACCGCCTCGGGTTCATCCAGGAGAGGATCAGCCTGGCCGAAGTTGTAATGACCGAAGCTATGGATTTCGGTCTGATGACGGCGTCGGCCGAAGAGAGCGCCGAGGAAGCCCGCCAGGCGCTCCACTCCACCGCCAGCCAGGTGGCGTACACGGCGGTAGACGCCCGCATCCAAACTCATTCGATGGAGACTGCGACAGCTCATTTCACGGCGCCTTCGGCGCTTTCCGCCGGGCACCGCACACAGTTGGAGCAGATGGCGCGCCGGGCTCTGGCCACGGCTCCACGCAAATCGGTGGGCCTGTCTCTCGACGGCGAGACGCCGCCTCCGTTTCTCCAGGCCATGGCCCAATTGCTGCGCCGGCCGAACGGCGGCGAGGCCCGCTATATCTACAATTGCCGTCTCTATCGCCTGCGGCTTCGCCGTACGGCCGACGCCAAGGCCGGCGAGCATTTCCGCTCCCGCGGCCTGGCATCGGGTCCGGTCGTTGCGGTCGACGGCAGATTGCAACCAGCCGCCGGCGGTAAAGCGATCGACTTCCGGTTGTGGGTGGACGGGCCGGCCGCGAATCCGCTGCCGCTGCGCATCGAGTACCAGCCGAAGTCATACCTGCGGCTGGCATTCGAAGCGGAGGCATGAACAGCGCTTGAGACGGATCAGTTCCCGCTGCGGATCTTGTCGAACGCAATGGCGTCTTCGACGTGAATACGAAAGCCCACTATGGATGCTGGGCCACGGTCCCGGTTGTAGCCGGGATTCGTCACGTGCTGGTAGTCGATAGCAACCGAGATCCCGCGCCAAACGTGGGCAGTGTAATAGGTCTCGAAAATCTCTTCCAAGCCATAGTTCAACCCACCATCGCCCAGAATGAATCCCTCTCCGCCCAGGGCCAGGTAGCGCCTGTGGTCGCCGGAGATTCCGTTTGCGACGAATGCGGCGCCCACTTTGTCCTGAGGACGGCGCCAAGGCTTGCCCGCGAAATCACTGCCAATCTCCGCGATCCGATCGATTTCCGTGTAGGCGAACGACTCCGTGGCCCCATCGTTCCACCCAAGACGCCCGAAGGCCCTCCACAAGGCAGTGAGCTCCTGCTCGGCATTCAAACCGAAGCCGTATTTTACCCTCCCTTGCTTCCGGTAGCGGGTCACGTCAGGAACCGCATCCTCGCCTGACAGGTAACCGTCAATAGCTTCCCGGTAGCTGCCCATATCGGCATGATTCACGAACCCCAGCGCCCGCACCACGCTTGCCCGCTTCGGAAGCAAGGTCGGGTGATACTCGAATTCGAAGTTTTCGCCACGAGCGCGAGCGATGTCCCAGTCCAACTGGATGCCGTTGGCCACCGTCGGCATCAACATCTCGCCAAATCGGGCGGCCCAGAACTTGTCGAAGTACTCGGCCACCAGCCCGTAGGTGTATCCGCGGGTGTCTGCGGCGTAATCATAAGCGCCATTGTTCACGATCGCCCAGTTCATGAACTGGAGATGGCTGTCGCTGCCAATCGAGTTCAGGTCGAAAAAATCGACGGTACTCATCTTTCCCAGTCGGAGTTCAAGACGCCTGGCGGGAACTACGGAGGCGAGCGACAGGGGATTGCGCGTGGCCTCGGCGGTCTCGCCGCTTAAGGGGATCGTATAGTGCAGCATCACCCGTGCGACATACGGGTCCTCGCTCAATGTTGGATTGCGAACCACGTCCACATTCGGGAAACCGGCGATACCGAGCGCATTGCCAAGGCCGGCTCCGCCGGCGCTTTCGATGTCGGTCAGAATTTCGAGCCGCTTCGTGATCCGGAAGCCGGTGTAGAGCGTCTCGACCCGCGACGTCGCGTGCTCCTTGTCCGGCGAGAAACTGTTGGGCCCGGAGTACAGTGCATCGAACGCTGGATCCTGTTGGCGAATGAAATTCGCTTGCATCGAGACCCAGAACCGATTCCAGAACGGCGCTTCGTCGGACGCAGAAAGAGCCGGCGTGCCGTCTTGCGCGCACAAGAGCAAGGGAACAAGAACCAGGAGGGCCGGGGAATATCGCAAGCTCCTTCCATGGTTGGGCATGCTGAGAGGCGATGTCAACGATTTCGCTCACGCTGCACACAACCTTCATGGATTCGTAATCGTGACGTAATCTGCGGCCCTCGGATTCGATGTCAGGATCGAGGATACTGACAACAATGACCGTCTTTTGGCCGAAGTGGATTATTCGTTTTGCCTGCTGCTGGGCCTTGGCTGGCTCCCCGCTTGCTGCAGCCGGGCAGCCTGGAACGATCAGACGGCTCTACGTCGAGACGTTCGTCACCAACGCAGGAGCGGAAAACCTCAGGGAGGACGTGGTCGCCGAACTCCGAAAGATGACCTCTGTCTCGCTGGTCGGGGTCGAATCCAGTGCGGACGCAGTATTAGGCGGTGGCGGAGAGATTTGGGTCAAGGGCTACCGTAGTCTCAACCCTCGATCCGGCACGCTGCCCTCCCACGGGACGCCGATCTATACAGGCTTCCTGTCGGTAGAGTTGCGAAATCCGAAAGGCGAGACGCTTTGGTCGTATCTGGTAACACCAGGGGGTGCGTCCGATGACGTCTCCAAAGACCTCTCGAAGCGGATTGCGAAGCGGGTGGCGGAAGCGCTGGACCAGGATGCTGCGCCATTTCAAACGGCTCCCCTGCTTCAAGCCACGACCGTCCTGAAAGCGGCCGGCGCCACATTCCCGTACCCCGTCTACGCCAAATGGATCACCAATTACAGGCGCGAGTCTCCGGCTGTCGAGATCGTCTATGACGCGGTCGGGTCGGTGGCGGGCGTCCGCCAGTTGCTCGCCGGCGGTGTGGATCTCGGCGCTTCGGACAGCCCGGAGGTCATTCGCCAAATCGCTCCCGGCCACGAGAACCGGTACCTGCTCTTCCCGTCGGTTGTCGGCGCTGTCGTTCCTATCGTCAACATCCCCGGTCTCGCCAGTGACATCAAGTTCACGCCGGAGACCCTGGCCGGCATCTATCTCGGGAAAATTAAGAAGTGGAATGACCCGATCCTGAAACAGGCGAATCGAGGGCTTCGTCTTCCGGATCTTGATATCGTCGTGGTTCACCGGGCTGACGGCAGCGGCACCAGCTATGCCTGGACCGATTACCTGTCCAGGACCAGCCCCGAGTGGAGGGCTTTGGTCGGCTCCAGCCTGGCTCCTAACTGGCCCGTCGGCCGGGCCGCCAACGGAAACGACGGCGTGGCCAAACTCGTGAAGGAACTGGGCGGATCGATTGGCTATGTCGAATACATCTTCGCGCTGCAGAACCATCTGAGCCTGGGAAAAGTCCGCAATCTGCACGGCGAGTTCGTCGGGGCCAGCTTGGAAAGCATTGTGGTTGCCGCCAGCCGTTCGGTCGCGATCGGCGACGACTTCAAGGTGTCCGTGGTGGACCCTCCGGAAGCCGGCGCTTATCCGATCACGTCCTTCACGTGGTTCATCGTTCCCGCTCACATTGGGGATGACACCAAGCGAAACGCGATCGCAGATTTTCTCAGATGGATCCTCGGCCCAGGCCAAAGGCAAGCCGCCGCACTGGGTTACCTAGCACTGCCGAAGTACATCGTTAGCAAAGAACTGGACGCGATCGGCAAGATTCACTGAGTTCGCCGGCGGGCGCCTGGCTGTCCGCCGGCGGGCACTCGCATCCGCGACGGTGGTTTCGTTCAACCACGATGCCTTCGTGTCGGGATTTGCAAGGGCGAGGCTGGCCGCAAGCTACGACACCTGGGGCCAGACGCAGATCGAGGTGGCGCGGGTATCGCCGAGCAGGAGCATGCTGCTGACTTGTGGCTATCGTAGATCCGATCTGCGGCGGGAAGTGCTGGCGCATAAGGCCCCCAACAGCATGTCAGAAGGCTGGGAATGGCGCTCCGCGGCGAAGTTCAGGAAAGGTGAGCCCGATGAACCGCCGCCCCGCCTAGAATTTCTCTCTTGTGGGGCTCCAGCGAACGCCGCCGCCGACCATCGGGCCGTAAAACTCACGCTGCAACACATACTCGGGAGATCCGTTGTAGAACCCGAAGATTTCGTTGTTCAGATTGAGACCCGACTCGAACGCTCGCCTGGCGCCGTTGTACGAGATGCCGACGCGGAGCGACAGGCGGCCGCGATCGTAAGTCGGGCTGACATTCCAGGTGGTTGGCGCCTGGCGCTGCAGCGGGGGATTATCGGATCGCCCCGGAACGTCATTAGCTTGCGACATATAGAGCCAATAGAGCGTTTGGAGTCGGCGATGGTTCTTCGTAATCAGCAGGTCGCCGGTTCACCCCGGCGGGTGGCTCCATTCTAACCGTCTAAGAACAAATAACCTTGCCTGAAATCCTGAGCGGCCGCTACGACGCACGCGGGGCTGAAATGTGTGCCAATAATGTGTCAATTTGGGCAACCCCACCTGAACAGGTCCGACGACGGGTCGATGCTGGCGACCGGGCGCCAGCCTTGAACGATGCCCGGCGATTGGATCTTCCAGGATTTCGGTGGCCATTGGCCGATACTGTTGTATGCGCGAGGCATCCAGCGCTGCCGGAGCTGGCCCGCGCGATTCCCGCCGGTCGGCGATCGGGCCGGCGGCACCGTCAATTGTCCGCATGGTCAGACCAACCTCCCCGACGATTGAAATTCCATCCGCAACGGCCGTCTCATGCTGCTGCGTTCTCCCGAAGACAATGCTATAAAGAGGATGCCTGTGTTGCCGTGGTTCACAGCCTAGCCAATGTTGAGAAGCAGCCATAAGGGCAGATCAGTTATTTTTCGCGCGCCGGTAGTAGCCGTAGCGCTGGCGGGCGCACTAGCCAGCGCAAGTACGCCGTTTGCCTGGAAAAACGTCAACATCCAGGGAATGGGGTATGCCACGGGGCTCGTGATTCACCCCAAAGCGCCGCACGACATCTACATCCGCACGGACGTCGGCGGTGCCTACCGGTACGACCGCGGCGGCGAGCGGTGGCTGCCTCTCGCCGACCGCGCGGGTATGGGAGCGCCCGGCTTCGAGGCCATCGGCGTGGATCCCACCGATGCGAACACTATATACGGTTCCGCCGGCGTTGCCTCCGGCGCCAATACCTACGCGGAGGTTTTCGTCTCCCACTCGCGTGGCGCGTACTGGGTCCCCACCGGCCTGGCGTCGGCGCAACTCTACATCGGCGCCAACGACGCCTATCGCGGCACCACGGGCGAGAGAATCGCCGTCGATCCGAACATGCCGCAGCGCATCTTTCTCGGCACGCGGCAAAACGGGCTCTGGTTCAAGGACGGCACCGCAGCCTGGCAGAGCATTCCGGTCATACCCCTGAGCCCGCCGGACAGCGCGGGCGTCTCCGTGGGCGTCACATTCCTCGTGTGCGATGCGCAGGCGCAACGCATATACGCGGGCGTTTGGGGCCATGGCGTGTGGATGAGCGCGGACGATGGGAACACCTGGACGAGTATCGGCAGCCAGCCGAATCCCGCGCGCGCGGCGGTCGCGAGCGACAGCACGCTGGTGGTGACGCTCGGCGGCGACGAGGCAGCGGTCACCGGCGCAGTGCAGCGGTACCAGGCGGGCGCGTGGAAGGATATCACTCCGTTCTCGCTGAGCGACGGGTATTCGGGCGTGACCTTCTCGCCCGGGAATCCGCGCGAGTTGGTGGTGTGCGCCAATCATACCCAAACGATCTACCGTTCGACCGATCAGGGCGACACATGGACCCTGCTCGCCATCGGCGGAGCGGCTGACCAGCCATCCTACTACCGGGCGTATTCCACCGGCGTTAACACGGCCAAATCGGCGAGCTGGGGCAATGGCACCGTGACCATCGATCCGGTGCAGCCGACGCGCCTGCTCCAAACCAACGGCTACGGAGTGATCGGGACCGAAGACTACACGGCGGCGGAGACGTCCTGGAGTTGGTGGATGAACAACCTCGAGGAACTGTGCGTGCAAAGCGTGAAGGCGCCTCCCGTCGTAACGGTGCCCGGCTCGAACACGCCGGGCGCCGACCTGATCAGCGTTTCGATGGACATGGTCGGCTTCCGCCACGCGAGCCGCGACGCCGTGCCCTCGGCCACCATCGCGCAGTTCGACTGGGTGGCGCAGGGCAATTCGATCGCCTACAGCGCGCAACATCCCGAATACGTTGCCTTCGTCGGATGGGATGAAACGAATGCCGCCGTGGCCGAGACCGGGTTCAGTTCGGATAACGGGCAAACATGGCAGCCGTTCGGCAGCGCGTCGCCGGGCGTGGCCGGCAATATCGCGATGTCATCCACCGACCCGAATAACCTTGTGTGGGTACCGGTTAATGCGGCGCCGGTCTACTCGACCGACGGCGGGAAGTCATGGAAGGTGTGCCCGTCGCTGCCGCCATCCTGGCAGGTGAGCAACCAGTGGTGGGCGCCGCAGATTGTGGCCGCCGATCCCTTACAGGGCGGCACCTTCTATTACTACCAGCAGGGAGACGTCTATTCGAGCGCCGACGGCGGGGCCACGTGGACGCTCCTCACCACTATCCCGGGCGTGCAGTACACCGTACAGGTCACACTGATGCCGAATCCCGCGAAGGCGGGCGACCTCTGGATAGCCCACAAGCACAACGCCAACCAGCCATTGCCATTTCCCCTGTATCGCTCGACCGACTTCGGGAAGACTTTTGCTGCAGTACCCGGCGTGGCGGCCTGCAACTTCGTCGCGTTCGGAAAAGGAAACTCGGCGGACACTCCGTTCCTCTATATCCACGGGCAGCCCACGGGCTTCACGGACGAAGCGATTTACAAATCCCAAGACCTGGGCACGACGTGGACCCAGATCAGCGAGCCTACCGAGCAGGCCTTCGGATCGATCACCGCGCTGGAAGGCGACATGCGGACCCAGGATCTCGTATACGCCGGCACGGGGGGCCGCGGGATCTTGTACGGTTACGGTCCCGGCGCTGGGTTCTCCGTTCCCTCATTGGACGCCGCGGCCGTGACGAATAGTGCTGGCTATCAAGCGGGAATAGTGGCGCCCGGCGAGATCCTGACCTTTTGGGGCAGCGGCATCGGGCCGGGGAGCATCGCCACCGCGCAACTCGATGAGGCCGGCTTCATCGGCACCGCGATCGGCGGCACGCAGGTTTTCTTCGACGGCTTCCCCTCCCCCATGATCTACGCCTCGAGCGGGCAGACCAGCGCCATCGCTCCTTTCGGACTCGCGGGACTTACCACTACCACGATGCAGGTCGCCCTGGATGGCGCGCTCTCGGCTCCCGTCGCCCTGCCGGTGGTCGCGGCGGTACCGGCGATCTTCACGAATGACTCCTCCGGCCAGGGCCAGGCGGTGGCGGTGAACTACTCGGGTGGGCAGTTGAACTCGCCGGCGAACCCCGTGAACCGGGGTGACTACATCATCTTCTACGTGACGGGCGACGGTCAGACGAACCCCGCCGGTCTCGACGGCTGGCCGGTAAGCGGAACGCTGCCGTGGACCGCGCAGCCGTACAGCGCGACAGTCGGCGGAGCGCCGGCGGCCGTAACTTACGCGGGCGGTGCGCCCGGGTTCGTGATGGGCCTCGCGCAGTTCAACGTCCGGATACCCGACGGCGCTCCGACAGGGTCATCGGTGCAACTGGCGGTTACGGTCGGCGGGGTTGCGACGCCTGCGGGTGTGACGATTGCAGTGCAGTAATCCGGTCGCGTCACATTCCGCGGTTGGCCGGAGAAAATGCGATAATTAGCCATTCCATCAAACGACACCCCAAGGATTGGCGCGTGGCGCGGTTTCGCCAGAATCAGAACGCGTTATACGCACGCGTGTCAACCTCTACAACGGAGTCCCGGAGGCGCTTGTGAGATGTCTCATCTTAGTTAGTCTGCTCATGACCACGGCATTCGCGCAGCAACGCCCAATCGATTACGGCAATCTCACCGAAGGCCAAGCCATCGGCGGCTTCAAAGCCGTGGCGGTTTACGTTGACGATTCGGATCGCGCCATCGGTGCGCGATTCCAGCATCTGCGCAGCGGGTTCACGCTCGACCTGCTGCAGATCCAGACCGTGCCGCAGGCGTTCATCTGGGCCACCACCTATCCCACGTCCGATATGGGCGAACCGCACACGCAGGAGCACCTGCTGCTCGGCAAGGGGAACAAAGGGCGGCAACTGGCCAGCATGGAGTCGATGTCGCTGATCGACTCGAGCGCTTTCACCATGCAGTGGCGAACCTGTTACTTCTTCTACGCGCCCGCCGGACCCGCATCCTTCTTCCAGCACTTCGAACACACGCTCGACGCGCTGCTCGACCCTGACTACTCCGACGACGAGATTCGCCGCGAGGTGCGCAATTGGGGCGTCAGCGCGAATCCCCAGGACGGTTCGCTGCGCCTGGAGGAAAAGGGCACCGTGTACAACGAGATGGTCACCTCGATGGACCAGGCCGGCAGCCGGTTGTACCGCGCGGCGGGGCTGACAGTCTACGGCCCCGGCCATCCGCTATCACTCAATTCCGGTGGACTGCCGGCGGCGTTGCGCATCCTGCAACCGGCGGACATCCGGAAGTTCCACGCGGAGCACTACTTCCTGGGCAACATGGGAGCCATCTCCTCGCTGCCGAAGGATGTGGATCTGCCGGCTGCGCTCGAGCGCTTCGACGCTGCACTTAACCGCCTGGAACCGCACAAACCAAGTTACCCTGTCGTGACCGAAGACAAACTTCCTGCCTTGCGACCGGCCCCGGCGGGGCGCATCGAGAGAGTGGAATACCCGTTTCGCAACGACCAGCAGCCCGGCACAGTCATGTTGCCTTGGCCGGCTGACCGGAAGCTGACCAACCGCGAGCGCACCTTGCTCTCCCTGTTTCTGGACAACGTGGCGGGCGGAGCCGACACCAATCTTTACAAGCGGTTCATCGACAGCCGCGGGCCGGACGCCGCCTTCGGAGCCAAGGGCGTCGGCGCGTTCGTGGACGCCGATTTGGGCAACGCGGTTTACATCATGTTCCGGGACGTGCCGCCTGCGCATATGAACGACCACGATCTCGCCGACCTGCGCGCCAAGATCTTGGACGAGTTCGCCAGAATCGCGGCCTACCCCGACGGATCTCCGGAGCTCAAGGAATTCAACCAGCGCCTGAAGGGCCGGATTCTCGAGCAGCGGCGCGGCCTTTCGAAGTTCGTGAACTCGCCCCCAGGGTTCGGCTTCCGCAACACCAGCTCGGAATGGATGGAACACCTGCTCCAGCTCAACAAAGAACCCGGCTTCCGGAAATCGCTCACCGAGAAAGCGGACCTGGCCGCGATCGAGGCGCTGATCTCGAGCGATCGCAACATCTGGCGCGACTATCTGTCGCAGTGGAAAATCGCCGGCGTGACGCCCTACGTGGAGGCATCCAAACCGAACCCCGACTTGATCCGTCAGGAGCAGAAGGAGCGCGAGGAACGTGCGGCGGCTGAGACGGCCAGGCTCAAGGCGGCCTACCACGCGGCAACCGACCAGGAGGCCTTGCGGCGCTATCGCGACGAGTATGACGCCACCACAGCCGCGCTGGAGAAGTCCGCCGCGAGCATGGCGCCGCCGAAGTTCATCGACAACCCGCCGCTGACGCTCGACGACCAGCTCGATTTCAAAACCAGCGCTCTAGCGGGCGGCGTGCCGCTGGTGGAATCGATCTTCGACAGCATGACCAGCACAACCAGCGGAATCGCGCTGCGTCTGGATGGCGTGCCGGAAAGCCAGCTTGTCTATGTTTCGCTGCTGCCGCAACTGCTGGCGCGCGTGGGCGTGATCGAAAACGGCAAGCCGGTCTCCTATGAGGAAATGACGCAGCGTCTGCGCAATGAGATCCTCAGCCTGGAGACCAGCTTCAGCGTAAACGCCGCCACCGACCGCTACGAACTGGTGGTCCGCGGCGCCGGCAACAACGTCGCGGAATCGCGGCGGGCCATCGAGTGGATGAAGCTGGCGCTCTTCCATCCCGATTGGCGCGTCGAGAACCTGCCGCGCTTGCGGGACCTGGTGGACCAGACTCTCGGCACCCTCCGCGCCACCACGCAGCGCAGCGAGGAGAGCTGGGTGAACGGCCCGGCGCTGGCCTATCGCCGCCAGGATAATCCGCTGCTTCTCTCGACCGCCTCTTTTATGACGCGGAGCCACAACCTGTTCCGGCTGCGGTGGATGTTGAAGGACGGCGGCTCGGCCGCGTTCATCGCGTTCCTGGCGGACCTCGGAAAGGCGGGCGGTTCGCGCGCCGAGAGGAAGGCGCTGCTGGCCTCGATCGGCGACGGCAAGTACACCGGGATGGAGAAACTGCCGGCTGCGGAGCGCGCGATGGCGGTGGACGCGGCCCACGACCTGGACACCACTCTTGCCGACATCCCCGATTCGAGTCTGGCGGCGGACTGGAGCGCCCTGTGCAGCGAGATGGCGGCCGGCCTCCAACTCGGGCCGTCCAACGCGCTCGAAGCGCTCGATCGCGTGCGGCGCTCGATTCTGGTCACGGGCGGCGCGCGAATGTTCGCGATCGGCTCGGCGGAATCGCAACAAGCGATCGAGCCCGGCATGCGGGACCTGGCCGCGTCGCTCGATGGTGCGCCGGCCAAGAGGGCTGTTTACGCCGCCACGCGGCGCGTCGACCAAAGGCTGCGCGACCGCGAGCCGGCAGCCGTCAAGCCGGTGTTCGTCGGGCTGCTAAATACCAATTCGCAGGGTGGCGTCTTTCTGAACTCCGCGCCGGGGACCAGCTACCTCGACACCAGCCGCGACAAGCTGTTGGACTACCTGGCGTCGAATCTCTATGCGGGCCATGGCGCGCACGGCATCTTCATGAAGACCTGGGCGGCCGGTTTGGCCTACAGCAACGGCATGCGCGTGAGGCTGCTGGACGGCCAGCTCAACTATTACGCCGAGCGCACGCCCGAGCTGCCCCAGACGCTGAAGTTCGTCATCGGCGAGCTGAACAAGGCGCAGCCCGACGCTTCGCTGACAGACTATGCCATCGCGGGCGCCTTCGATGGCACGCGTTCCGCCTCGTCCTACGAAGAGCGCGGCGAATCCATGGCCAACGACCTGGCCGACGGACTGACTCCCGAGGTAATCTCGCGTTTCCACCGGGCGATTCTGGATCTGCGCAAAGACACCGACCTCCGCGCGGAGTTATTCCGCCGCATGAACGCGGTGTACGGCAAGGTGCTGCCGGGGATGAACGTCAAGGCCAAGGACGTGGAGGGCGGCGTTTACTTCGTCATCGGACCGGAGCCGCAATTGGCGGCCTGGGAGCAGTACCTTAAGCAAGCCGACACGCCGGACGCCCGCGTGTTCCGCCTGTACCCAAGGGACTTCTGGATGTGATGTAAGGAAGCGGGCAGGAGGTTTCGTCCAGCGGGGTTTCGAGAAACTCCGCCGATTCGCGGAGGTTCCAGCATTAACGTCCGGCCAGGCCAGTCTCAGAACGGAAGCGACACCGTTGACTTGACTACTCGCGGCGCGCTAGCGTTTCTAACACATGCCAAACTCGCCCTCCGCTCGCCCGTACCGATCCACGCGCCGGGGTTTTCTGCTGGAAACGGGCGCCGCCACGCTGGTTGCGTCCGCACCCCTTGCCGGCGCATCGCCACAGAAGAGCGCCGCCGTCGCGCCAAGCCCATCGGACCTGATCCGCCGCACCTGGCGCGCAAGTTGGATCACCGTGCCGGGCGCGCCGGCCACCGAATACGGCGTCTACCATTTCCGCCGGACCTTTGACCTGCCGGCCAAGCCGGAACGGTTCGTGGTCCACGTGAGCGGCGACAACCGCTATCAACTGTTTCGTGAACGGGCGCCGGGTAGCCTGGGGGCCGGCGCGCGGCGACCTGTTTCACTGGCGCTACGAAACCGTTGACGCCGCGCCCTACTTGGAGCCGGGCAAGAACGTGTTTGCCGCGGTCGTTTGGAACTTCGGCGAAATGGCTCCGGAGGCCCAGGTGACTTTCGAAACCGGATTCCTGGTGGACGGAGATACTGCCGCTGAGAGCATCGTGAACACCGGCAAGGACTGGAAATGCGCTCGCGACGATTCCTATTCGCCGGCGCCGGTCGCCGACTTGCGCGCCTATTTCGTGGTGGGGCCGAACGATCGTGTGGCAGGCTCGCAGTACCCGTGGGGTTGGGAGGGCTTGGAGTTCGACGACTCGCATTGGCCGGCGGCGGTGGTGGTGGGCCGGGCGGCGGGACGCGAAGCCCGCGATGCCCACACCCGCTGGATGCTGGTGGAGCGGCCCATTCCGGCCATGGAAGAGCGGCCCGAGCGATTGCAGCAACTCCGCCTAGGAGGCATTTCACCCACGGCATTGCCTGCCCGGGCGGAACCCTTCCAGGTGCCCGCTCGCTCGCACGTCACCATGCTGCTGGATCAAACCTATCTCACCACGGCGTATCCCGAGTTGACGGTCAGCGGCGGGAAGGATGCGGTGATCGCCCTGGGGTACGCCGAGTCGCTCTATCTGCCGGCCGCGCCCGGAAGCTTCGGCCGCGAAAAGGGGAACCGCAACGAAGTCGAGGGCAAGCAGTTCATCGGCGCCCGCGATCAGTTTATTGCCGACGGAGGAAGCCGCCGCACTTTTCGCCCGCTGTGGTGGCGTGCGTACCGTTACGTGGAACTGGACGTGGAGACGAAGGATTCGCCGCTCACCATCGAAGATTTGTGCGCAATCTCCGTGAGCTACCCGTTCGAGAGGCGCGCGGAGTTCGACGGCGGATCTGAGGAACTCAACCGCATTCTCGACGTGGGCTGGCGCACGGCGCGCCTGTGCGCTCACGAAACCTACATGGACTGCCCGTATTACGAACAGCTTCAATACGTGGGCGACACACGAGTGCAATGCCTGATTTCAATTTTCAATTCCGGCGACGCACGCCTGATGCGCAATGCCATCGACCAGATCAACGACTCGCGGCTAGGCGATGCCTGCACCATGAGCCGCTACCCGACGCGGCTGGAGCAATACATACCGGGCTTCTCGTTATGGTGGATCGCGATGGTGCGGGATTACTGGTGGTATGTCGACGACCCCGATTTCGTCCGCCGCATGCTGCCCGGCGTCCGCGCCGTGTTGAGCTTCTTCGAGGGATACCAGAAGAAAGACGGCTCGCTCGGCCCGCTGCCGTGGTGGCGCTACTTCGACTGGGTGCCGGAATGGCCCTCAGGCGAGCCGCCGCAGGAAGCCGACGGATCGTCGGCCCCTTACGATCTGTTGCTGCTGCTGGCCTATCGCTGGGCAGCGGAGTTGGAGACTGCGTTGGGGCTGCGCGGGCTCTCCGAGGTCTATCGGTCGCGAGAGACGCAGCTTCGCGAAACGGCGCAGCGCCTTTACTGGGATGCCGGCCGGGGCCTGTACGCCGATACGCCGGCCAAACAGCAATTCTCGCAGCACACCAACACCATGGCGGTCCTGTGCGATGTGATCACGGGCACGCCAGCGCGCGACCTGATGCTGCGCACCCTGACGGCGCCGGGGCTGGCGCAGGGAGCGCTGTTTTTCAAGTTCTACATGAATCAGGCGCTGGCCAAAGTGGGCGAGGGCGACAGCTACCTGGATCGGTTGGGCGACTGGCGCGATATGCTGGCCCGCGGGTTGACCACGTTTGCGGAGACCATCGACCTGCCGGGCCACCCTTCGCGTTCCGACTGCCACGCCTGGAGCGCCAGCCCGAATATCGAGATCTTCCGGACGGTGCTGGGCGTGGACTCGACGGCGCCCGGCTTCAGCCGCATCGTGGTGCGGCCCCATCTGAATAGGCTGAAGTTCGTTTCCGGTTCGGTGCCGCATCCCAAGGGAAAAGTGGAGGTGCGGTTGGAACCGCAGGGAGCGGGGATGGCCGCGGACATCACACTGCCGCCGGGCACACCAGGCGAGTTTGTGTGGCGCGGCTCGCGCCGGGCACTTACGCCAGGCGTCAATCGGTTTCTGTTATAGATCTGGATTCGCCCAAGCTCTCGCAGCCGTGCCGCACTCGCTCCGTCTCAGGTGCCGGTCCCTTCCATCAGCGTCGATCAGAATGCACGCTTGTACTGTACCGGGGGTGCGATTTCAGTGCCAAGCACCCTCGCGGCATGCAGCGGAAAGTAGGGATCGCGCAGAAACTGGCGTGCCAGGAGCACAAGGTCCGCGCTCCCGTCACGGATGATCGCATCGGCCTGTTGCGGTTCCGTGATCATGCCCACCGCGCCGGTCAGGATGGCCGACTCGGTACGGATACGTTCGGCAAACGGCACCTGATATCCGGGTGCAACGGCGATTCTTGCGTTGGGTATCAACCCGCCGGACGAGCAGTCGACCAGATCGACGCCCAGCGGCTTGAGCCATTGCGCCAGCTTCACGGAATCGTCGATGGTCCACCCGCCCTCGATCCAGTCGCTGGCTGAAACACGGATGAATAGCGGGAGCGAATCGGGCCACACACCGCGAATCGCTTCCGTAATCTCCAACACGAAGTGGATGCGGTTCTCAAACGATCCGCCGTACTCATCTCGCCGATGATTCGACAACGGCGATAGGAATTCGTTGATGAGATAACCATGAGCGGCGTGGATTTCGACGACCTGGAATCCGGCAGTAAGCGCCCGGCGGGCCGCAGCGGCAAACGCGTCCACAGTATTACGAATTTCGGCCCTGGACAACTCGATCGGCGGGGTGTCGGTTTCGCGAAAGGGGATCGGGCTCGGCGCGAAAGTCGGCCAGCCGCCCTCGCTCTCGGGGATGAACGATCCGCTATCCCATGGCACGCGTGTGCTGGCTTTGCGACCCGCGTGGGCGAGCTGAATTCCCGGGACACTCCCCTGTGCCCGAATGAAGGCGGCTATGCGCGCAAGGGGCGCGATGTGTTCGTCCTTCCAGATGCCGAGGTCGCCGGGAGAAATGCGGCCCTGAACCTGTACTGCGGACGCTTCGGCGATGACCAGCGCCGCACCACCGATCGCACGACTGCCCAGGTGCACCAGATGCCAATCGGTCGCGAACCCATCTTCGCTCGAGTACTGGCACATCGGCGACACCGCGATTCGATTGCGAAACACGATCCCGCGAATCGTCAACGGCGAGAACAAGTGTTGATGTTCCGATGGAGTGTGGCCCATGTTCAAAACTGCCTGATCAGGTCCCATTGTTCATGCAATGCGCTCGCCGCTTACGGAGATGCGGCTAAACTCATAAACACTCGATTGTACCTTAACCCTGTCTCTTTCCAGACCAGACGTTCCTCCCGGTTGGGATCGTTCACCAGTTTGCATTCTGCATCCAGAATCAAGAGATAGGCGGGTTGCCTGGCCGGCCGCCGTCCCGCGCCGCCCGCGCGAGCGTCCAACGGCTCTCGACGCGGCACCGAAGACTGCGTGCGCCGCGGCGGCACCTTTAGTGGCGGAAGTGGCGCACGCCGGTGAAGACCATCGCGGCGCCCAGGCGGTCCGCGGCGGCGATCACTTCCTGATCGCGCACGCTCCCGCCGGGCTGGATGAACGCCGTCGCGCCGTTCTTCACGGCCTCTTCCACGCCATCGGCGAAGGGAAAGAACGCGTCGGACGCCACCACCGTGCCAGCCAGCGGGAGTACGGCTTTCATGGCGCCGATTTTTACCGAATCCACGCGGCTCATCTGCCCGGCGCCCACCCCCGCCGTCTGCCCGGCCCGCGCATAGACAATCGCGTTCGACTTCACGTGCTTGGCCACCACCCAGCCGAACTCCATCGCGCGCCATTCTTCTTCCGTCGGCGCGCGCTTGGTCTTCACCACGGCCGCCGCGCGGTCCAGCGTGACGCGGTCCGCCCGCTGCACCAGAAAACCGCCGGTGATCGATTTCACCACGTAGCGGTCCAGTCCCGGCGCCACTTTCATCAGCCGCAGGTTTTTCCTGGCCGCCAGCACCGCCAATGCTTCCGGCTCGTAATCCGGCGCGGCCACGGCCTCGACGAATAGCTTCGCCATCTCGCGTGCGGTTTCGACATCGACTGTCCGGTTGATGCCAACCACGCCGCCATACGCCGATACCGGATCGCACTCGAGCGCTTTGCGCCACGCCTCCGCCAGCGTGGCCTGCTCGGCGCATCCGCACGGATTGGTGTGTTTGATGATGGCCACGGCGGGCGCCGTGAATTCGAGCGCCAATTGCCATGCCGCGTCCAGATCCACCAGGTTGTTGTACGACAGCTCCTTGCCCTGCAACTGCGCCGCGCCGGCAATTCCCTGCCCCGCCCGCCCGTAGAGCGCCGCCGGTTGGTGCGGGTTTTCGCCGTAGCGCAGGTCCATCACCTTGGGTGCGCGCAGCGCCAGGTCTTCCGGCAGCTCGCCCGCCGCGTCTTCCTGTTCCAGGCGCGCGCTGATGGCGGCATCGTAATCGGCCGTGGTGCGAAACGCTTTCTTGGCCAGGCGCCAATGCGTCTCCGGCTTGAGCTCGCCGCCGTTCGCGCGCAGCTCGGCCGCGATCGCTTCGTAATCGTCGGGTGAAACCACCACGGCCACGTCGTGATAGTTCTTCGCCGCCGCACGGATCATGCTGGGACCGCCGATATCGATGTTCTCGATCAGCTCCGCGCGCTCGACGCCGGCCTTCCGCGCCGCGTCTTCGAACCGGTACAGATTCACGACCACCATATCGATCGGCAGGATGCCGTGTTCGGCGATCGCGCGCATGTGCGCCGGGTTGCCGCGGATGGCCAGGATGCCGCCCGCCACATGCGGGTCGAGCGTCTTCACACGCCCGTCGAGCATCTCGGGAAATCCGGTCACTTCCGCGACATCCTTCACCGGCACGCCGCCCTCGCGAATCAGCCGGGCCGTTCCCCCGGTGGAAATGATCTCCGCTCCAATGGCATGGAGCGCCGCGGCGAACTCCAGGACCCCAGTCTTGTCGGTCACGCTCATCAAAACGCGCTGAATTCTAGCCATCCCTGCCACGATAACAGACTTGCACTTTTTCGGGGACAGTCGTGTAATGAGGCGCTGCCGCATCCGCCCAGATGAAAATGGCCGCCCGTCGAATGAAGAATCAACAGCTTGCGGGCCATTTTCGAGAGAGGCTACGAAATTCCGCAATTCGGCGGCTATCTTATTTCGGAGTTTCGTAGTCCCCGAATATCCGGGGTGCTTCGCGCCTGCCCTTCCAATTCACTGGAAAACGCTCAGGTGATAACGCTACTGGAGCGCTCGGTCGATTCACTTAGGCGTTGAGCTTGGGATTTTCTTGAGAGATCCGTAGGCTCCTCGGCACCATCTAGCCAGATGAGCCGAATCGTCGTGGCTATTCTTGCCGCTGCTATCGCCTCAGCCCAGACGGCGACCACGACAATCCCGACGCCAACCCCCATCGGTAAGCATCACCTTGGCGAGACGATCCAAGAATGGGAGGAAATCAACAACGACGCCGTCGATTGCGACGGATACAACGAGCGCTGGCGCTGGAATAAATGCAAACCGGACGTTTTGATGTCGCTAATAGAGAAAGGGGAGTCTGGGGTACTCAAGGGTCCCGGCGGTGACGGCTCCGGCTGGCAACATGAATGGACATTTGTCGCGGGCAGGTTGTCGGAAGCAGTGCATTTTGCCACTATGAGCAATCAGGAGATAAGGTTCCTAGTCCAGGCGTACGGAATACCGGGCCGCCGGGAAATCATCCCCCATCGCAACGCCTTCAATGCGCGATGGGAGACCGTTGACCTGTACTGGGAACTAAAGAACGGGGATGGAATCCTCGCTAGCCAGTTGGCTAACGACGTCGGCAGGCTTGCCGTTTTCTTTGTATCTAAAGAAGCTCGACGGCGGCCACGGGAGCCGGAGCGGAAGAACCCATACCAGTAAGCTCTAGCTATATTCCCGCCTTCCGCCTGAGAACTCCACTGGTGTCGTGGAAAGCTGGGGACGGGGAAGCCGGGGGCAGGCGGGACGTTGACGTCGGCCGGTCCTGGCGCCGTCAAACGCGGACGGCGCAGGGTCCACACCGCTTTGTCAGCCGGACGGAGAATCGAACTCGGCATCGAGAACGGCGGCGACCTGGCCGCGCAGCACGGGAACCTGTTTGACGGCTGCCAGCCATACCACGCCCCAATCGATGCCGAAGTACGCGTGCACCAGAATATTGCGGAACGCGATGATCTCCGGCCAAGGGATTTCAGGATGCCGCGACCGCAGGTCCGTGGAAACGCGTGCGGCTGCCTCGCCAATCACGGCCAACTTCTGCACGACGGCGCTGCCGATGAGGTCGGACTCGCGGAATTCCGCCGGGGTCAGGCCGAGGATGAATCGGGCAATCGAGTCGGAGGCCTCGCAGATGTCGCGCAGGTACAGCTCTTCACGCCGCATATAGCGGGAGGGCCTCGCTCAAGATGGCATCCCGAAGCAGCGGCTTCAAGGCTGGCCTGGAGACCAGGTCCACCTTGCGGCCCAGCAGCTCGGAGAGCGCCAGCATCAAGCCGGCGTATTCGATGAAGCCGATTTCCGCTTCTGGGCGGAATTCCACCAGCAGGTCCACGTCGCTGTCGGGCCGTAGCTCTCCCCGCGCGGCCGAACCAAACATCGCCAACCGCTCGACCTGGAAGCGGCGGCAGACGGCGGCCAGTTGGACCGCGTCGATGTCGATGTTTGGTGTGCCTGGCATAGCGCCCTACAGAACCCATTATGGCGCAAGCGGGCCAGTCACAGCTCAGGGTGAAGCATCGCCGCTATTTGAGTGAGCGGTCCAAAGAAAAGCCGAGACGAATCTCGGCTCAGCAGGCAAGACTGCCCGCGCCACAAAAAAAGCCGCGGGCCGCTCCGGAATTTACCGGCGCGAGCCCGCGGCTTTCAATTCAAATCGCGCGGCGCCTATTCCTTCTCGTCCTTCTTGCCTTCTTCCGAATCGAGGCCTTGCTGCCGCGCCTTTAGACGCTCTTCCTTGCGCTTGGCGCGGTCGGCGGCGCGCTTGACCAGCTCGGAACCTACCAGCTCGATC
>Ga0326727_10010333_pt1 | contig 22304 bp, 24 predicted proteins | sample MB2enrmetagenome_FD_207643 | JGI IMG/M metagenome (GOLD analysis project Ga0326727, IMG submission 207643) | Lab enriched peat soil microbial communities from McLean, Ithaca, NY, United States - MB29MY | ecosystem: Environmental > Terrestrial > Soil > Wetlands > Peat | place: USA: New York...
CGTCCTTGAGTTCGAATTCCTCTCGCGCCCACGCTCCGCCAAGCAAACAATGAACAACTCTGCTCGACGTTGGCGGTGGACGCGCCAAAGCCGCTCGGCGAGTTGCCTCGCGCGCGCGTAGCGGCGTAGGCTCGCGGGCCAGCAATCAAACGGGAGCCCCCCGCATGACGACGTCGTTTGCGGTCATCCGCGCCCGCGCGGAGCAGCGCAAGGGCGGCGCCGCGGCGCTCGCCGCGCTCATGCCGCCGGCGCCGGACCCAGTGGCGCTGACCGCGCTCGCCGACGACCGCGCGCTGGCCGAGATGGCGCGCCGGGTGTTCTGCGCCGGCTTCGCCTGGCGCGTCATCGACCAGAAATGGCCGGGCTTCGAGGCGGCGTTTCTCGGCTTTCAGCCCGCCGCGCTCGTCCATCAGCCGGACGAGTTCTGGGAGAAGCTGGCAAGCGACGCGCGCATCGTCCGCAACAGCCCGAAGATCCTTTCGGTGCGCGACAACGCGCGGTTCGCGCTGGACATCGCGCGCGAGCATGGAAGCTTCGGCCGCTTCCTCGCCGCCTGGCCGAGCGCCGACGAAGCGGGTCTGCTTCTCCTCCTGGCCAAACGCGGCGGCCGCCTCGGCGGCCTCACCGGCCAGATGCTCTTGCGCTCGCTCGGCTGGGACGGCTTCGTCCTGTCGCAGGACGTCGTCCTCTGCCTGCGCGACGCCGGGCTCGACATCGCCGCCGACGTCAAGTCGAAGTCGGACCTCGCCAAGGTCCAGGCCCAATTCAACGCCTGGGCGGCGGAGACAGGGCTTCCCTACGTCCATCTGTCGCGCATCTGCGCGATGTCGATCGGCGACAACTACGCCGCGCGCGAGCGCGCCGAAACGGGCCTCGGTCGCGCCGGCGGTTCAGAGGCGTAAGGACGCGGGTTCGGCGACGCCCGAGCCGTGACTTCCCGAAGGAGCGCGAACCGAACGTCTTGAATGCGCTGCGCAGATGGCCGCTTCGCGCCCATCCCGGTCGGTCCCGGCCGGTGCGGCGCATTTCGAAAGCGGACGCTTCATGCCGGCGAGGCTCTTTCGGTCCGAAGCGCTGACCTGACCCTAACCTTGCTTGGAGGTAGAGCCGTGGCCCTCGAGGAACCCGCTTTTCGGACAGTTCCTCAGGATAATGCGTTCGAGATTCGGGACTATCCCGCGCTCGTCGTCGCCAAGGTCACCGTGACCGGCGAGCAGAAGGAGGCCGTCAGCAACGGCTTTCGCCTGCTCGCGGGATACATTTTCGGCGGCGACAGGCGGCAGCAAAGCATCGCCATGACCGCGCCAGTGACGCAGGAACCGACCACCGAGAAGATCGCGATGACGGCGCCCGTCACCCAAACCCAGACGGCTGGAGAATGGGTTGTACGATTCACGATGCCGAGCAGCTATTCGCTGGAGACGCTTCCCGAACCAAACGACTCCAGAATTCGTCTGCGCGTGACGCCGCCCGCCCGGTTCGTCGTCATCCGATTTTCTGGTCTGGCCCGGCCGGATGACGTCGCAGCGAAGACCGCCGAGCTATCAGCGTGGATGCAGCGCCGCCATTTGCGTCGTGCCGGTCCCGCTTCCCTCGCTCAATACAATCCGCCGTGGACCCTTTGGTTCATGCGGAGGAACGAAGTGACGATCCCGATCGAACCTTAACGACCGATTCTCGAGAAGTCCCCTTCACGGGTTGGACTCCTCACATTGGCCGGGGTCGGCCGTCGCGCGGGTGGCCGCCGCTCGCTCTTGGCGATGTCCGCAAGCGCTGCAGCGCAGGACTTCGCGTTGGATCACGCGGGTGGGATCGCCGCACCGCGCACTGGGCGGGCCAGGAACGCGCTCGGCAACATCAATGCCGGAGATATGCACATTTAGACCCTTATCGAGCATTAGCGTTGTCGGCGACAACGCGCCGTTCAAAGAGGAAACGCTGGTCTGCGGCGACTTCGTGTCCGCCCCGCAGGGCGCAGGAGTCTTTCACTGGCAGTCGAGTGTCTCGTGAACGTTCGAGGCGAAGTGAACCAGAACGTGGCTGGGTTCGTATCCCCGTCCAGGTGGGCCCCTCAGGCCGACTTGGAGACCGTTCGTCACTTGGACCAGGAATACCCCTTCGCCATGAGCAACAGGGAAGACGCCTCCTTCGAATTGACCGACAACGGCGCAGATGACCGACGCCCGGCTTCTGCGCGCGCCGCCCGCCTCATCGAACGCCTCGTTTCCGGGCTGCGCGCCGGGCAATTGAGGATCGTTCTGCCGTCGGGACGCTCGATCGATTTCACCGGCGGAGAACCAGGGCCGCATGCGACCCTGATCCTTAACCGCTGGCGGCCGCTTCGCCGATTGATCCTTGGCGGCGCTGTCGGCTTCGGGGAATCGTATGTCGACGGCGACTGGACGAGCCCCGACCTGGTCGCGTTCATGCGCCTTGTCGCGCGAGACATGGCGGCTTTCGACCGGACGATCGCCGGCTCGCGGTTGTTGCGAAGCGTCGAGCGGCTGCGGCTTCTCCTGCACGGCAACTCGCGGCGCGGCAGCCGCCGCAACATCGTCGCCCATTACGATCTCGGCAACGCTTTCTACAGCGCGTGGCTCGACGAGGCGATGCAATATTCCTCGGCGCTGTTCGAGAGCAACGCCGATACGCTCGAAGCGGCGCAGGCGCGAAAGCTCGCCCGCATCGTCGATCTCATGCGGCTCGAGGGCGGCGAGAGCGTGCTCGAGATCGGCTGTGGCTGGGGCGGGCTCGCCATGCGTCTGGCGGTCGAGAAGAACGCCCGCGTCACCGCCGTCACGCTATCGCCCTCCCAGCGCGATTGGGCGAACCGTCTCGCGGCCGCCAGCGGCCTCGCGGACCGCATCGACGTGCGCCTGCTGGACTACCGGGACGTCACGGGAAGCTTCGACCGGATCGTCTCGATCGAGATGCTGGAGGCTGTCGGCGAAGCCTGGTGGCCGACTTACTTTCGCACGCTCGCGGACCGCCTGAGCCCGGGCGGACGCGCGGTGCTGCAGGCGATCACCATCGCCGACGAACGCTATGAGGGCTATCGCCGCGCCCCTGACTTCATCCAGAAACGCGTGTTCCCCGGCGGGTTCCTGCCTTCCCCCTCGGCGCTGAAAGCGCAGATCGTCGGGGTGGGCCTCCGCATCGCGCACTGCGAGACATTCGCGTCCTCCTACGCGCGCACGCTCGCCGAATGGCGCGCCCGATTCGTCGCCGCTTGGCCGAAGATCGCGGCGCAAGGATTCGACGAGCGCTTCCGCCGGCTGTGGACCTACTATCTCTGCTATTGCGAGGGGGGATTCGCGGAGGGCGCGATCGACGTCGGCCTCTACGTGATCGAACGCGAACCCGTCTGAAGACAACCCGCTCGGCCCCCTGATCCGAACCGCCTCAAAATACGTAGTCGCGTTCTGACATAGTTCCAGTCGGAGACGATGATGACGAGCCGTCGGGCTTTTCTCGGGCTTTTCGCCCTAGCGGCGGCGGCGCTCAGTGCGCCTGCCGCGGCGTTCGAAATCCGGCCCTACGATGAGGCAGTCGCTCAGAAGGCGATCGAGTCCGGCCGGCCGGTCATCCTTCACGTCTATGCGCCGTGGTGCCTGCAATGCCACATCGAGGCGTCCATTCTCGACGGCCTGAAGACGGATCCTGCCTACGACAAGGCGGAATTCTTCCGCGTCGATTACGACAACCAGAAGGATGTCGTCGCCAGGCTCGCCTGCCCGCGCTCGACCGTCATCGCCTACAAGGGCGGCAAGGAGGTCAAGCGCATGTCCTGGGGCGTGACGCAGGCCTCAGTCGTCGACGTGCTCAAGGCGGCGATGTGACGCCGCTCGCCGCTCTGCCGCTCGCCTTCGCGGCTGGCGTTCTGACCATCCTCAGCCCCTGCGTTCTTCCGCTCGCGCCGATTGTGGTGGCGGGCGGCCGCCGGCACGGCCTTGCTGGATCGCTGGCGCTGGTCGCGGGACTGGCGCTCACCTTCGGCGTCGTAGGCGGCGCGCTCGCGTCGTTTGGCGTCGAATTCGGCGACTTGAGCGTTCTTCGCGCCGTCTCGGCGCTCATTTTGCTCGCCATGGGCTCGGCGCTGCTCGTTCCCGCCATCGGAGACGCGTTCGAGCGACGCCTCGCGCCAGCCGGCCGGGCCGCCGACGCGCTTCGCGCGCGGTTGCCGCAGGCCGGGCTCCTTGGCGAAGCGGCGACCGGTTCGGCGCTCGCCATCGCTTGGGCGCCCTGCGCCGGGCCGACGCTCGGCGCTGCTTTCGCGCTCGCCGCCGAAGGCCGTTCGCTGGCGGCCGCAATGGCGACGATGGGAACTTATGCTTTGGGCGCCGCCGGCGCGCTCCTGGCGATCGGCTACGGTCTCGGCCGCCTCGCCTCGCGTAGCCGCTGGATCGCTTCGGCCGCCGGTTCGGCGGGCCGCGTCGCTTTCGGCCTGCTGCTGGCGCTCGTCGGCCTCGCCGTGCTCACCGGTTTCGACCACCGCATCGAATCCGCGCTCGTCGCGGCGCTGCCGGACTGGCTCGCCGCTGTGGCGACGACGCTGTGATCACGCCCGTCGAGCGCGTGAAGCGTTCGCGGCCGGCCCAGCGTGACCACGGCCGAGATAGGCGACGCCCTTCAGCCACAGGCGCGCCGCTTCCCAATGGATCGCCGTCATGGTCTTGATCCCGATCGCCGGGACGGCGAATCCGGCCCGCAGCAGCGCGCCGTCGCTCAGTTCGCGCCGCTCGGCGGTCAGCGCGGCGCGGAGCGTGACGCCGTCGCGGCCGCTGGCGCGAATCGCCACAACGACCTTCTCGCCTGGCGGCGCGACGCGGAATTCGTAGCGCAGGCCCATCGGCAGGAAAGGCGAGACGAAGAACGCCTTGGCGCAGCTCTGAAGTACGCCGCCCGGCGCCGGAGTCGCTGGCAGCACGTAGCTGTGGCGCTCGCCGAAGGTGTTGTGGACCTCGTAAATCAACGCCGCCAGGGCGCCGTCTCTGGCGTGGCAGAAGTAGATGCTGAGCGGATTGAAGACGTGACCGAACGTGCGCGGCATGCAGAGAAGCCGGATCGCGCCGCCATCGAGACCGACGCCGCTTTCGGCGAGCAGCGCCTCGGCCTGCGCGCGCAGCGGCCTCGCGCTTCCGTCGCCGTGATCGCGGTCGTGGAGGCTGAACAGAGCGCGCCGGTTGTGCGCGAAGAGGTTGAGCTCGGCGTCGAGCCGCGGCAGTTCGTCGAGGTCGATCAGCAGCCAGTAGAGCCGATAGCGGAAGCGATGCGGCCGCGGAGTCAGGCGACGATGGAATACCGAGCCGACATAGAGGCCTGAGGCGAACGTCACGCCGCGGCCTCGCTACTCGGCTGCGTCGTCGGCGCCGTCACCACGATGCGTGAGGATTCGTCCGCAACCGTCCACGGCCGCCTCACCCCGCCGAGTTGTTCGGCGACGGCGAGCCCGGCCTGGAGTCCATCCTCGTGGAAACCGGCGCCGAAATGGGCGCCGCAGAACCAGGCGTTGCGCGACCCCTGCAGGCCCCACAGCCGCTTTTGCGCGGCGATCGCCGCAGCGTCGAACATCGGATGATCATACGTCCCTTCAGCCACAACGCTCCCCGCGCAAGGCGCGCGCGGCGGATTGAGGGAGACAAAGAGATTGGTCTTGGTCGGAAGGTTCTGCAAGCGGTTCATCCAGTAGGTCACGGAGACCTTGTGCGCCGCCGCCCTGTCGCCGATGTAGTTCCAACTCGACCAGACTGAACGCCGGCGCGGCATCAGGCTGGCGTCGGTGTGCAGAACGGCCTCATTGCGGCTGTATCGGAATGCGCCGAGCAGCGCCCGCTCCTGCGCGGTCGGCTCGGCCAGAAGCGCCAGAGCCTCGTCGGCGTGGGTGGCGATGACGACGTGATCGAACACGGCGCGCGCGCCATTCGCTTCGACGACGATCGCCTTGCCGCCCGTCCGCTCGATGCGGGCGATTCTCGCGCCGTGGCGGATGCGGTCGGCGAAAGTGCGCGTCAGGCGCTCGACATAGACCCGGCTGCCGCCGCTGACCGTGCGCCAGATCGGCTGCCCGGCGAGGCGGAGGAGCCCGTGATTGTCGTAGAATCTCAGAAAGGCGGCGGCAGGATAGGCGAGAATCTCCCTGGGCGCCGCCGACCAGATCGCGCCGGCCATCGGCAGGATATGGTGGTCGCGGAACGCGGCGCCGTATCCGCCGCGCTCAAGATAGTCGCCGAGGCTCAGGCGCTCGTCCGCGAGGCTGCGGGCGTCGCGCGTCGCCTCGCGGTAGAATCGCGCGAGATCGGACAGCATCGACCAGAAACGCGGGCGAAAGAGATTGGTGCGCTGACCGAACAGGCCGCTCAGGCCCGAGCCGGAATATTCCACCCTTCCGCGGTCGATCGACACCCCGAACGACATGTCGGAAGGCTCGCTCGGCGCATCGAGGACTCGCAACAGCTCGACAAAATTGGGATAGGTTTGCGGGTTGAAAACGATGAACCCGGTGTCGACGGGGATATCGCGGCCGTGGACCGGGACAAGGATCGTATTCGCATGACCGCCGATCCGGCTCGACTTTTCGTAGACGACGACGTCATGGCGCTCCTGGAGAAGCCACGCAGCCGACAGCCCGGAGATTCCCGTGCCGATGACGGCGATGCGCATGCGGGGAGGTAAAGTCATGTTCTTCCTGTCGGCGATGGGGCGCGGCGCGGACCCGCTGACAAACGAATTACGCCGCCAACCGCCAACCGGATCATCGCCTGGTGATCTAAATCGTATCGAGTCCCGTAAGGTTGGGGATGTGCGCCAGCCTCGCCTTGACACGATCCTCGGAATTGCGCCCGCCCGACGGAGCCCTTCTGTCGATCGTGGCGCCGGCGCGTGTCAGACGGTTTGGGCGCGTCATGCGCGATAGCGGCTCCATAAACCGAAGGGACGACCCTTGGGCGGCCTCCGTCGCCGCCATCGCGTCGCGCCAGGACCGCGCCGCCTTCGCCGAGCTGTTCAGCCATTTCGCGCCGCGGGTGAAATCCTATCTGCAGAGACGCGGGGCCAGCGATTCGCAAGCCGAGGAGATCGCGCAGGAAACGATGCTCGTCGTATGGCGCAGGGCCGAGCTTTATGACGCCGAGGCGGCGAGCGTGGCGACCTGGGTCTTCACCATCGCGCGCAATCTTCGCATCGACGCCGGCCGGCGCGAGCGTCGCGGCGGAGCCATTCGGGTCTCCGACGTCGAGGCCGAATTTGAGGCCGACGAGACGCCGTTGGCCGACGCCCAGCTCGCGGCCGCGCAGTCCGAGGCGCGGGTGCGCGCCGCGCTGAAGTCGCTGTCGGGCGACCAGCTCAAGGTGATCTCGATGTCCTTCTTCGAGGACAGAGCTCACGGCGAAATCGCGCAGACGCTGCAAATCCCGCTTGGCACGGTGAAGTCCCGGCTGCGCTTGGCGATGAACCGCCTGCGCGGTCTCCTGGACGAGGAGCTATGACGATCACCCGCCATCCTGACGAGGCGATGCTGGCGGCCTATGCCGCGGGCTCACTCGATCTCGGCCAGCATGTCGCGATCGCGACACATCTAGCGAGCTGCGCGCATTGCCGCGCCTGGGCGCGTTCGCTGGAGCGCGTCGGCGGCGCGTTGCTCGACGAAGAGTCCCCGGCGGCGCTCTCGGACGGCGCCCTGCAACGCGCGCTCGCACGGCTCGACGACCCCGCCGCCGTTTCGCCGCCGGCGGCTGGCGTCCTGCCGGACGCTCCGCCGGGACTTCCCCGTTTCGTCAGGAGCTACGCCTTTGGTCCCTGGCGGCGCGTGGCCCCGCGCATCAGCGTCCGACCGATCCGATTGCCCGAGCCGAGCCCAACCCGCGTCTTTCTCCTGAAGTCCGCGCCGGGCGCCAAACTGGCGCCGCACGAACATACAGGCCTGGAGATGACTTGCGTCCTCTCCGGCGCCTTCAACCACGAGGGCGGGCGCTTCGGGCCGGGCGATTTCGACCTCGGCGATCCGGCGATCGCCCACGAGCCGCAGATCGAAGCGGGCGTCGATTGCGTCTGCCTCGTGGCGATGCAGGGCGATCTCAGGTTCAGCGGCTTCCTCGGCCGGCTGATGCAGCCCTTCGTGCGATTGTGACGCCGGCGATCCAAAGATGACGCTCGGCGCAACGCTCGCCGCGGCGGCGGCCGCCGAGATCGGTCTTGCCGTCGTCATGGCGGGCGCCTGGCTGGTTCAGCGCCTCACCGGCGCCTCGGGCTGGATCGACGCGATCTGGACCTTCGGCGTCGGCCTCGCGGGCGTCGCGCTGGCCTTCGGCTTCGGCGGAACGAGCGGCGGCGCCGCATGGCGCGTCGTTCTCGTCGCCTCGCTTGCGGCGGCCTGGTCGCTGCGGCTCGGAGCCCACATTGTCGCGCGCACGTTGAAGGCGGGCGACGACCTGCGCTATCGCAGACTCGTCGAGGATTGGGGCGATCGCGCCCAGTGGCGTCTCTTCGCCTTTCTGCAGGTTCAGGCCGTCGCCGGGGCGGTGCTGGCGCTCGCCGTCGGACTGGCCGCCTCGTCGGCCGCAACGACGCCGCGCATTCAGGACGCGCTGGGCGTGCCGCTGTTTGCCGCGGCGTTCGTCGGCGAGGCCGTGGCCGACGCCCAGATCGCGCGCTTCAAGGCTAATCCCGCCAATCGCGCCGGGATCTGCGAGGTCGGGCTGTGGCGGTTCACGCGCCATCCGAACTACTTCTTCGAATGGCTGACCTGGGTCGCGTTCACCGTTCTCGCCGTCGACGAGAACTGGATCGGCTGGTTGGCGGTTCTGGCGCCGACGCTCATGTACTGGACGTTGCGCTACGCCTCGGGAGTCCCGCTTCTGGAGCAGCACATGCTGCGCAGCCGGGGCGAGGCGTTCCGCGCCTATCAAGCGCGCACGCTCGCGTTCTTTCCGTGGTTCCCGCGGAAATAAATTCGCTTCATGCGGGCGCCGAGAATTGGCTCGCGGCGAGGTAACCGATGGTCGCTGCGACGCCGCTCAGCGCGAAGCCCCAGGCGACGTCGATGAGAGTCAGCTGGGTCGACCAGGCGCGCAGGGTCGCCTGATTGGTCAGGTCGTAGGTGGCGTAGGCGAAGAGGCCTAACAGTCCGCCGTAGAGCGCGGCCTCTCCGATCGCGCCGACTTTCACCGCCGGCGCCACAGCGAAAATGGTCAGTCCGGCCGGAAAGATCAGATAGAACGCGATCGCCGCCGGCAGGTTGACGGTCGTCGCCAGAATGTCGCTGAGAGCTGGGCGATAGACGCGTTCGACCGTCGCGCTGAGCCAAGTCATGTCCAAGCCGACAAACGCGACAAGGGCTGCGACATATCCCGCAAGAAAGGTCATGGGCATGGTCTTCGTTGACCTTTCCAAGGCGACTTAGACGTCGGAGTTGGTCATCGCCAAGAATTCCGAGCGCGTCATCGCATCGTCGCGAAAGCAACCAAGCATGCGGCTGGTTACGAGGTCGGCGCCCTGCTTGCGCACACCGCGGCTCAGCATGCAATGATGCGCCGCCTTGATCACCACGGCGACGCCGCGCGGTTTGAGTTCGCGCTCAATCGCGTTGGCGATCTGCGCCGTCATGCGCTCCTGAATTTGCAAGCGTCGGGCATAGGCCTCGACGACGCGCGCGAGCTTGGAGATGCCAACGACGCGGCGGTCGGGAACATAGCCGACCCAAGCGCGGCCGATGATCGGCGCCATGTGGTGTTCGCAATGGCTCTCGAACGCGACGCCGCGCAGCACGACCATCTCGTCGTAGCCGTCGATTTCCTCAAAAGTCTTGCGCAGAATCGCTTCCGGCTCCTCGTCGTAGCCGCAGAAATACTCGCGATAGGCTTTGACCAGTCGGCCAGGCGTCTCGCGCAAGCCATCCCGGTCTGGGTTCTCGCCCATCCAACGCAGAATCGACTTGAACGCCGCTTCGGCCTCAGCGTCGCTCGGGCGTAAGTCGCCCTCGGGCGAATCGACGCACGCCAAACCCTGCGAATGAAGTCTTGACACATTCAGCATACGCGCATCCTCGCAAACGGCCCTGCAATGGACCGCAAAAGGCATCTACGCTCATGCGCGCACAATGGATCACATCGAGAGCGCCGTCCGCTATCTGGACGTTGATGTCGAGGACGCCCTCACGCTTGCCGAGGGCGCGGAGGTGGAGCGTTGCCTGATCGGCTCCTCGACCTCAACATCGAGGAGCCTTCTGCCACGATCCGTATGGCTAGATTGCGCCCAACCTTGCCACTCAGCCGATCGTCGCTGCACCTCGGAAGCGGACGTTGAGTCCGGGGGCCCTTCTCGGCGGCTGTGGGCGGTGAGCGGACGTTCGCGCGCGAAGTCGCGCAGCTTTGGCAAACCTTAAGTCGAACCGGCCAGCATCCTAATACGCCGATTTGAAGGTCGAACGATGGGTTGTTTATTGACAATCGCCCGCGTGGTGACCGCTCATCTTGCGGTGCCGTTCACAATTGCAATTATTGTCGCAGAAACAAGCTTTCCTATGTTTCTTTCGTCTTTCATCAAGGCCGATGGCGTTTGTAGACAGGGAGGCAGCATCGTCTGGATTTATCCGACCTTCTACGCACCGATCGGCATTCCCGCGGCGGTGATGGCGTTTTTGCTGTTCCTGGTGCGGCGCTAGTAACGGGCGATCCCTCAAAACGCCCGGAATTTAGCCCGAATCCGGTGACTGGAATTTCTTGATTTCTGCACTGTCGGGCATGTCTGCAAAGGCTCGAACGCAGCCCTCGCAACCCGCCGGTTGCGGGCGCCAAGTGTCAGATTTCGACCACCAGGAAACACGGTGCGTGCGACGAACCTACACATGTCCCGTGGAAATGATCCGGATTATTCTCTCCGCGCCTCAATTCCACGACCGTACGGTCAAGGATGGATCGGAGAAACAGCGATGTGCAGGGTCACGACGGCGTTCGCTCTGATTGTCGCGGCGGCGAGCCTCTGCGCCGCGGCGCCGGCGGGTGCGGAATCGATCGATTCACAGTGCTGTGGCCCGCTCAGTTACCACATTCAGAGCGATGGCACGCTCGTCGGCGTCTATCCGAAGCAGAAAGGTGAGATCGCAGGAGATATGGCGGCCGACGGCTCGACCATGGGTGTCTGGATTCAACCGCGCAGCGACCACCCCTGCGCGCAGGCGCGCGGCGGCACTTACGCCTGGGGCCGTTTCGTTTTTCGCAATGTCGGCCGAAGCAACATGGCGGGCGAGTGGGGCTACTGCGACGACGTTCCGAATCATCCTTGGGGGTTCAACTGAGTCCGGCCTGAACCCGCGTTCCACTTAGAATTACGTTGACAGCGCCTTCAATACGGCGGTGCGTTTTGACCGTCGCGCCACCGCCAAGCAATTTCCGCTTCGGGTCGACAGGAGCCGAGCGCCTTTCGAGAATGAATGGCTGCGTGGCCCCCGTCCGTTCAGAAACCCGCCAGTCTCCTGTCGGCCAAAACCGGTCGTTCAAGCGCGGCTGGCGGAAGGTTCGAGTTGGGCCGAGCGGGCCCAATCGACAGACGACTCGACAGGGCGTCAAGCGAAAAATTCGGACCACTCGGGAGTCCCGCTCCTGGCGTCCCAGCGGCGTCGTCGCGAGGAAATCGCGGCTCAACGCTTGCGAGGGCGCGCGGTTCGACGCGATTCGGGATCTCTTTCCGCCGCCGCTTCCTGAAATAAATCAACAACTCCGATGGCCAACCGATCGCCCGGCCCTGTTCGGCGCAAATCCACAGAACATCACCACCCGCGAATCACTTTCGAGATCGGAAGTTCAAGCAAATCTTGCGCCCCGTGCTTGAGCAGGTCTGGTATAACCTCATTGAGATTCTGGCGACCTATGACAGAGCTGATCGAGTATCCTTTCCCATGCGCCAGACTGCTTACGGTAGGCTCCTTCAGCGCCGGAACGCGCTTGAGGATGGTTTCCTTCTTGCGCGTCGGGACGTTCATAACAAGAAGAACCTGGTCACGGGCGTCTTGCGCACCAGAAAGAAGCAAGCTGATAATATGTATTGCTTCCTTCTTCTGCTCGTCACGTTGCACATCCTGATTGGCTATCAGCACGGTATTGCTTTCAAAGAGCTTGCCGACAATCCTCAGACCGTTCGCAGCGAGGCTTGATCCGGTCTCAGTTACGCACACGCCGTAGCGGTAATCGCTCGGGATGTGGGCTTCGGTGCCGCCATAAGAGAACTCGACGGTAACCGGAACGCGGAGTTTCTCGAAAAACCGTTTTGTCCATTCAGGATATTCACTCAAGATCGCGCTACCCGGAGGAACGTTCTCCGGAGTTGATGTCGTGTCGTTTTCTGCGGCGACTAGCACAACCTGCACTCCGCCAAGAGTCCTTCGGCTGTAGTAAAAGTATTGGAGAATCGAGACTTTTGCATCGCTCTCCAGGATGGAATCCTGGCCACAGACGCCAAGATGGTACGTCCCGTGCTCCACCAAGCGCGGAATATGCTGGGGGCGCATGATGGTGACGCGAGAAATCCTCGGGTCCTCAATCTTCGCCCCATGCTGTCGGGGCGCACGGAGCACCTTGAGATTTGCTTCTTCAAAAAGCTTCATGGTGCCCTCTTCGAGGCTGCCGTTCGGCAATGCAATGCTTAACATATTCACAATCCTTTGGACCCGCCCCACGAAGTGGTCCATTTGGAATGTTAGTGTAACTGGGGCCGAGGGGCCAGCACGGGCGACGGAGCTGGCTCGGGTTGGGTTGTCGCCCGCGCTCGCCTGAAGCTGGGCGGCCCCCGCGCGCGCCGTCGGCGCCGTGATAAGGAGACGCGCGGTTTCCGATGGGCTTCGCGCGAAGGGGACGCGAAATGGCGCCCAAGCGCCTGAAATCCTTCGGTGGCGAAACCGGATTGGCCGCGCGTCGTCCGCCCTCGCGCGACCTGCGGCCGGCGCGCTATGATCCGCCCGCAGCGCTCTCGCCGCTCAAGGACTTTTTCGCATGGCGTTCCAAGGTTTCTGCCCGCAGGCGCTGCCGTTCTTCAAGGCGCTCGCCTTCCACCAGACGAAGGAATGGTTCGAGGCCAACCGCGCCATCTACGACAGCGAGGTGAAGGGGCCGCTCGGCGACCTGGTGGAAGACCTCGCCGCCGCCTTCGCCAAGGCGAAGGTTCCGCTCAAGGGCGACCGCAAGGCGTCGCTGTTCCGCATCCAGCGCGACGTGCGCTTCGCCCACGACAAGAGCCCCTACAAGACCAACGCCGGCGCGGTGCTGACGCGCACGGGAGCGAAGGACGCTCCCGGCCTCGTCTATGTCCATGTCGCCGCCGACGGCTGCTTCTCGGCCGCCGGCTTCTGGCGGCCCGAGCCCGAGGAACTTGCCCGGCTGCGCGCGGCGATCGCCCGCGCGCCGAAGGCGTGGAAGGCGATGGTCGCCAAGCTCGCCAAAGGCAAGCTGGCGATCGAGGGCGAATACGCGATCAAGCGCGCGCCGCGCGGCTACGAGGAGGTCGCCGACCCCGAGATCGCCGCGGCGCTGCGCAACGCGTCGTTCATCTGTTCGCGCGACATCGCCGACGCGCGGCTCGCCGAGCCGGCGCTGGTCGGCGACCTCGCCGCCTTCGCTCGCGACGCGCTGCCGCTGCTCGAATGGGGCTGGGCGGCCCTGGCCGACGCGCGCTGATCGGCCGGCCGTCGTTTTCGCTCGGCTGGGACGGCTTCGTCCTGTCGCAGGACGTCGTCCTCCGCCTGCGCGACGCCGGGCTCGACATCGCCGCCGACGTCAAGCCGAAGTCCGACCTCGCCAAGGTCCAGGCTCAGTTCAACGCCTGGGCGGCGGAGACAGGGCTTCCCTACGTCCATCTGTCGCGCATCTGCGCGATGTCGATCGGCGAGAACTACGCCGCGCGCGAGCGCGCCGAAGCGGGCTTTGGCCCGCCCTCGCCGCCGCCGCGCGCCTGAGAACGCGCGCCGGCGGCGTCGGCGCTCAGCCGGAAGCGCGCGAGCAGGGCGCTGAGCCCCTGGCTCTCGCTAGCGAGGCCGGCGCCGGCGGCGTTCATCTCTTCGACCATCGCGGCGTTCTTCTGCGTCATCTGATCGAGGTGGTTGACGCTCTTCGTCATCTCGCCGAGGCCGGTCGACTGCTCGCGCGCCGCGACGGCGATCGCGTCGACATGATCGTCGACCAGTTGCACCAACTGGGCGATCGCCTTGAGGGCTTCGCCGGTCTCGTTGACCAGCTTGACGCCGTCGCCGACCGCCGTCGCCGAGGCGCCGATCAGCGTCTCGACCTCCTTCGCCGCCTTGGCCGAGCGCAACGCCAGCTCGCGCACCTCCTGCGCCACGACGGCGAACCCGCGGCCCGCTTCGCCGGCGCGCGCCGCCTCGACACCCGCGTTCAGCGCCAAGAGATTGGTCTGGAAGGCGATGTTGTCGATCATACCGACGATCTGGGTGATCTGCTTCGACGACTGCTCGATGCGGCCCATCGCCTCGACGGCGCTCCGCACCACCTGGTCGGCGCTCTCGGCGTGGCCGCGGGTGTCGCGCGCAGCCCCGCGCGCCTCGCTGGCGCGTTGCGAGGTAGCGGCGACGTTGGTGGCGATCTGCTGCAGCGTCGCCGAGGTTTCCTCGAGGAAGGTCGCCTGCTGTTCGGTCCGCTGGGCGAGATCGCCCGCGGCGCTGGAAATCTCGCCGCTGCCGTTGCGCACGGCTTCGACCGAACGGCCGACGGCGGTCATGGCCTCGCGCAACTTCTTGAGCGACGCGTTGAAGTCCTCACGCAGCCGTTCGTACTGCGGCGCCAGCGTCTCCTCGATCGCGCACGCCAGGTCGCCCGCGGCGAGCCGCTCGAGGCCGTTGGCGAGCGCGTCGGTCGCGTGGGCGAGCCGCTCTTCGGCCTCCTTCTCGGCCCGCGCCTGCATTCCCGCGCGATCGCGCTCGGCGCGCGCGCGGTCGGCCGTCGCGGCGGCCTCCAGCTCGCGATTGCGCAGCGCCGCCTGGCGGAACACCTCGACCGCGCGGGCCATCTCGCCGATTACGTCGCGGCGCGCGACCAGCGGCACCTCGGTCTCGGCGTCCCCCTCCGCGAGCGACGCCATCCTCGAAGCGATGCGGCGCACCAGGTCGCCGATGCCGCGAATGGCGAGCGCGCACAACAAGAGCACCGCCAGCGTCACCACGCCGGCGCCGCCGGCGTGCCAGATCAGGCTGACGCGGCTTTCCGCCGCGCGGTTTTGCGCGAGCGCGTCGACCATCGCCGACGCCTTGGCGATCAACTGCTCCATGGTTTGAGCGCGCGCGCCGGTGGCGGCGACCCAACGATCGAGCATGTCGGCCGGGAAGGCGGCGTCGGGCGCGTTCTTGTTGAGGCTCTCGCGCACCTGGGCGATCGTCTGGCCCTGCGGCCCGCTGACGAAGTCGTCGTAGGCCTTGACGATCTCCGCCGGCGCGTTGTCGCGGAACTCCGGCCGGTAGATCTCCCGCTGGTACAGCCCGTGCAGCAGATAGGAGTAGTACTCGTCGCTGAGCTTCTTGTTGGCAAGATAGGCCTTGCCGAAATTGATCTCGATGAGCTCGCCGTCGTTCGTCTGCATCAGCGCGTGCAGGCCGTCGATCAGGCGGCCGAGCGTCAGGTCGTTGATGGTCGCGCCGACGCGACGGGTGAGGTCCATCCCCGCCGCGCCGCCGCGCTGCAGCACGCCCATCGTTTCTTCGTGGGTGGCCGAGCCGGCGTCGACGTGATCGCGGAACGGCTTGATCTCGTCCTGCTTCTTCTTGATGACGTCGAGGTCGCCCTCGATCGTCGCGTCGGCCGCGCCGGTCGCCTTCCAGACGTCGTAGGCGCTGAGCACGGCGGCGAAGGCCGCGTCCGATTCTCCGCGCCGCTCGCTCCGGTTCGCCGCCGTGGCGAAAGCTTCCTTCGCCAGCATCTGCGAGAGCTTCGCGCCGGCGCTGGCGAGCTTCTGCACGATCAGCGCCTGGTTGATGTTTTGGTAGTCGCGGAAAGCGTCGAGCGTCGCCGCGCCGGCGAGCAGAACGAACGCCGCCAGCGGCGCGATCGCCAGGATGAGCAGGAGATTGCGGATCGATAGCCTTGACATGCCTCGCCCCCTCGCGGCCGCCAGCGTGAACGGTTGAATTGTCGCCCGACGTAAGGTTCTTTCCCGTTCTGTAAGTAGGTTGTTTTCCCTAACCGACTGTTAAGCGCGGCGGCCGAGCGCGGCCGCGACCGTCGTTTTCGGGTGGCGCAGCGCGTCGCTAAGGGCGATGCTCTGCGTTCGGATCAATGGACGAGGCCGATGCTTGACTTTCCTGTCGCCCCGATCGCCCCCGGCGCCGACTACGCCGTGGTGCGCAGCGCCATCGAATTCATCTCGACGCGCTGGCGCGAGCAGCCGACGATCGAGGCGATCGCCGACCACGTCGGGCTCTCCGCCTCGCATTTCCAGCACGTCTTCAAGCGCTGGGCGGGTTTGACGCCGAAGGCGTTCCTGCAGGCGATCACCATCGAGCGGGCGCGCGAACGCCTGCGCGATTCGGCGAGCGTGCTCGAGACCGCCTACGACGTCGGCCTCTCCGGCCCCAGCCGGCTGCACGACCTGTTCGTCGCCCATGAGGCGATGACGCCAGGCGACTACCGCCGCGGCGACCTGACGCTCGCCTACGGCTTCCATCCCTCTCCGTTCGGCGAGGCGATCCTCGTCGTCGCGCCGCGCGGCCTCGCCGGCCTCGGCTTCGTCGACGAGGCGGGCCGCGCCGCCGCGCTCGCCGACATGCGCGGGCGCTGGCCGCGCGCGCGTCTGGTCGAGAGCGCCGAGGCGACGGCGCTCGCCGCCGCGCGCGTCTTCGATCCGCGGCTGTGGCGCCCCGACCAGCCGTTGCGCATCGTCATGATCGGCACGGACTTCGAAGTGCGGGTGTGGGAGACGCTGCTCGCGGTGCCGATGGGTCGGGCGACCACCTATTCCGACGTCGCGCGGCGGCTCGGCAAGCCGAAGGCGGCCCGCGCGGTCGGCGCGGCGGTCGGGCGCAACCCGATCTCGTTCGTCGTCCCCTGTCATCGCGTGCTCGGCCGCTCGGGCGCGCTGACCGGCTACCATTGGGGCTTGGCGCGCAAGCAAGCGATCATCGGCTGGGAGGCCGGGCGGATCGAGGCGGCCTGAGGGCGCGGCTGCGACAACGGACCGCCGTCTCATCCGTGCGCAGTCGGGGCGCGGCGCTTGACAGAGTCCGACGCGTAAATGACGCTCGGCGTCAACCGGCGCGTGGACTGTTTCGCCCGCTGCCGCTTCCTCGGACGCAGGAGCGACCCGACGTGAAACTCCTCCTGGCGCTGGCGGCGATCGTCGGAGCGAACGCCTCGCAGTGGGCGTGGGACGAGGCGTTGCTTGCCTGGTCGAGCGCGACCGCCGACGGGTGGAGCCGCAGCCGCCGCGATTGCGATCCTGTGCGCGTCTTCGAAGCGACCCTGCCCTTGAGCCAGGACTGTCCGCGCTCGACGGCGCCTCGCTGACTCGCGCGCCCGCCCTGAATTGGGGGAGACGATAGGTGTCTGAGAGCGCCCAGGCTATGGCCGCGACCGACGGCGGCGAGCGGGAGATCGCCGTCGGCCGCATCGTTCTGGCGAGCCTCGTCGGCACGGCGATCGAGTTCTACGATTTCTACATCTACGGCGCCGCCGCGGCGCTGGTGATCGGCCGGACGTTCTTTCCCCAATCGGCCCCGGGCGCTCAGGAGCTCAACGCCTTCCTCACCTTCGGCGTGGCGTTTCTCGCCCGACCGATCGGCGCCGCGTTGTTCGGCCATTTCGGCGACCGCGTCGGGCGCAAGGCGACGCTGGTCGCCACCATGCTGACCATGGGCGTGTCGACGACGCTGATCGGCGTCTTGCCGGGTTACGCCGAGGCGGGCGTCCTCGCGCCGTGGCTCCTCTGTCTGATGCGCTTCTGCCAGGGCGTCGGGCTCGGCGGCGAATGGGGCGGCGCGGCGCTGTTGGCGCGGGAGAACGCGCCGAGCGGCCGCGGCGCGTGGTTCGGCATGTTTCCCCAGCTCGGGCCGCCGCTCGGCTTCTTCATGTCCAACGGCCTGTTCCTGCTGCTGGCGGTCACGCTCGGCGAGGAGCGCTTCGTCGCCTGGGCGTGGCGGGTCCCCTTCCTGGCGAGCGCGGCGCTGGTGGCGATCGGCCTCTATGTGCGCGTCTCGCTGATCGAGACCCCGGCGTTCCGCGAGGTTCTCGCGCGCCGCGAGCGCGCCGCCGCACCGCTTCTCGACTTGCTCCGCGACCATTGGAGGCCGCTGATTCAGGGCTCGCTGGCGATCGTCGTGTGCTACGCGCTGTTCTACATCGCCACCGTCTTCGCGCTGAGCTACGGCGTCGCGACGTTGCGCATCCCACGCGCCCAGTTCCTCGGCATGGAATGCGTCGCGGTGGTCTTCATGGCGCTGGCGACGCCGGTCTCCGCCGCCCTCGCCGACCGTTTCGGCCGCCGCGCGGTTCTGCTCGCCGCCAGCGCCTTCGCGGCGCTGGTCGGCGTCGCGCTGCCGTATCTGCTCAGCGCCGGGACGTGGGGCGCGCTGACGTTTCTCTGCCTGTCGCTCGGCGCGATGGGGCTCACCTTCGCCCCGCTCGGCGCTCTCTTGCCCGAGATGTTCCCCGCGCGCGTGCGCTACAGCGGCGCCTCGAGCGCCTATAATCTCGGCGGCATACTCGGAGCCTCGCTCGCTCCCTATCTCGCGCAGCGACTGCTGGAGCGCGGCGGCCTGCCCTGGGTCGGCGCCTATATCGTCGTCGCCGCCGCGATCAGCTTCGCCAGCCTGCTCAGCGTCGGCGAGACCGCCAGGCCCGCCGGCGGTTGAACGCCGCGCGGCCGCCTCGACGAGGGCGCGCGCGTCGGTTATTTTCCCGGCGCGTCGATTCGCGGGCCTCGCCGTCCGCTGCGGTCTTTTTGAACGTGCGGGCGTAGCGACATGAAATACGTCACCGCGCTAGCGCTGATCTTTGGCGCGAACGTCGCCCTCCTCGGCTGGGGCCAGGCGCTGTTGGCGTGGTCGACGTCGACCCCCGACGGCTGGAGCCGGAGCTGCCGCTATTACTACCCGGTGCGCGTCTTCGAGGTGACGCTGCCTCTCAGTCAAAGCTGCCCGTATTGGCGGCTCGCGCGCTGACCGGGCCGTCTCGACTGGGATAATTGTCATAAAATATAATTAAGAAGCGATCAGACGACGCACGTGAAAAGACAAAGCAATCCGTTGAGATTTTGGTGACGCTATTGTCGAGATAGCGCGCCAGAAAGTTGACGCGCGCTAACTTCCTCGTCACATTGGCCGCGCGACGCCCATAGGATCACCGTCCGCATGACGAAGATTTCCCATTCGACGCACGGCGCTGGAGCCGACAGCCGAGGCTACGAGCGCCGACATTTCGCCCCAGAGGTTCTACTCAAACGACTCGAGCGCTGGGACTCGCGGCGCGGCGCCGAGCGAAGCGGCGCGTTCGCCTCCGCTCCGGCCCGCCCCGACGCCGAGCTGCTCGAGCAGGGCGAAGCGCTCGAGTCCGCCTGGGCGCGCGAGATCGCGGCGCTGATCGCGGTGAGAAAACGGGGCACGCCGAAGGCGGTCGCCGCGGCGTGCTTCGCGCGCGCCGCCACCGCGCAGGTCGCCGCCCGCATCGACACCGCCGACGCGACCACCCTCGACGGCCTCAAGGTCAAGGCGCGCGCCATCCTCTGGCGGCGCAACGGCGAGCCGCTGGCGGCGATCGCCCGCGGCGAGCCTCTCGCCGCGGCCGCCCCGCAGCGCGTCCACTGATCGTCCTGCGAGCGCTCGTCGTCGCGGCGCGCGACCGCGCAGCGCCTCGACCTCCTAATTCCCGCACGCTCTAGGACATTTTGCCGCACCCGTTCGGCGCGGGCGTCAACTGGGCCGCGGATTCCCTGTGACAAGGACCTTAAGGGAAAGCGGCGGAAATTCGACCGCCGCGAGGGCGTTCGCGTTGCGGCGAGGCGGCGCGCCCGCGCACGCTCGGCGCGGCGGACTTGGGCGCGCGGCGATCTGGCGCAATCCCGCGAGACCCTCGTCCGGCGCTTCGCGCCGCCTTCTCCCGCAAAGGGGAGAACGTTGGTGCGAGGGCCCGCCTCGACCCGATTGCGGCATGCTCTGAGGTCGAGCGACGCCCGCTTGGGTCGGCGGGACGGAACTCGCCCAACCCCGCAACGCCGCGGCGCGGCGCCGCGCTATTCAGCGCTTCACCCGTGCGGTAGCCTCGCGGCGGGCGAGGCGCGCGGGCCGCGGGGGCGGGAATGCTGAAGCCGGTCGGATTCTGGAGCTATGCGCGGCAGGACGACGCCCATAGCGACGGACAGCTCAGCCAGTTGCGCGCGCTGATCGGCAAGGCGGTCAATCTGCGCTACGGCGAAGAGCTGACGCTCTGGCAGGACATCGCCGCCATCCCCTTCGGCGCCGACTGGGCGGCGACGATCGAGCGCACGATCGGCCAGGTCACCTTCTTCATCCCGATCATCACCCCGCGCTATCTCAAGAGCGAGAACTGCCGCTCGGAGTTCCGCGCCTTTCGCGAGCGCATGGGCGCGCTGAAGCGCGACGACCTGATCTTTCCGATCTACTACGTCGACGTCGAGAACCTCGCGCCCGGCGACACCGCCTTCGGCGACGACCTCGTCGCCCTGCGCCGTCAGCAATGGGCCGATTTCCGCCCGCGGGCGTTCGACGACCCGAAGTCGCCGACGGTGCGGCAATGGTGCGACCGCTTCGCCGCCGGCGTGCTCGAGGCGATGCGGCGCGCGCCGACGCGGGAGCGCCCGGCCGCCGACGCGCCGCAAGCGCCGCTCGGCGAAGCGCCCGCGGCGAAAGTCGAGACGCCGGCCGCCGCCGAGGCGCCGCCCCCGCCCGGCGAGCCGGAGGCGGCGAACGAGCGCGCGCGGGCCGCGGAAGCGCCGCCCGCCGCCCCGGCCGCCGCCGCCGCTTCGGCTTCCGAGCGGCCGACCGTCGCCGCGCCGCCGCGGCGGCGGCGGCCGATCGAATGGGAGACCGACCCGAAGCGGATCGGCTTGCGCTTTGTCGCGGGAGGCTGGTTCTTTACGCTCTTTCTCGCGGCCTATGGCCGCAATTTCGACTTCGCGGCGCCGGCCGTGCTGTTGCTCCCGCCGCTGGCGTTGTCGCTTTTGCGGGTGAACCTGCCCTATGCGACGGCGATCACGCTCCTCGCGATGGCGCTCTCGCAGCAGGCGCTCGGCCAGATCTTTCCCGCCTGGGGCCTCGGCGACGATCGGTTGGCGGGAGCGATCGTGCTCGTGATCCTGTTCGCGATCTATCTCGCGCTGTCGGCGCTGCTGTGCTGGGCGTTCTCGCTCGGCCGCCGGCTCGCCCGACGCCGCCCCGCCTCCCCGCCGCCGGCGCCGGGGCCGTAGGGCAGGTCGGGGAATTTCGGCGACAGCTCATTGGACTGCGCCCTACCGTTGAGACACGCCAATTCGGCGACGGGGCGGTTCGGAGTTGCCGGTGAATTGCGGCGGCCCCCGCGGTTCGAGCCTGCGGCAGTCGACGCCGTCCGCGCGCGCAAACGCGTGTTCGCGCAGACGCCGCCTCCGCCTGATTCGCGCTCGGCGTCCGTAGCCCGTCGAAAGACGGGCGTCCTTTCGGACGCCCTTTGGCCAAGCCCGCTGACGCGGGCCTCCGCTTACGCGGCGCGGCCTTGCCCCCCGCGCGTGGATTAGACTGCTCGCCACCCATGAGTTTTGCCGAGACCGCCGGCCCGAAGGGCCGGTCGGCTCAGCAAAACTCACGGGTGGCCAAACGCCGCGTCGGAACGGCGGAGTCGCCGCGAAGCGGCCGGAGCGAAACGGAGGAGCCGCCCGCAGGGCGGCTTGACGCCGACGGGCCGACGCGGCCCCGGCGGCGGTCGGAGGCTTGGGCCGCAGGCGCGATCGCCGATCGCGCCTGCGGGAACGGCCGGCGGCCATGCTTCAACAAAGGTACAGCTGAGCCCCGGCGGGGCGCGCGGCTCGCCCGTCTGCGCTCGCAAATCACCTCAGGAAAGTGGTGCCCAGGAAAGGACTCGAACCTTCACGGCTTGCACCGCTGGTACCTGAAACCAGTGCGTCTACCATTTCCGCCACCTGGGCACGGGGGGGCTTCATACTGGCGGGCGCGGCGACCTGTCAATGCTCGGCCGGCCGCTTACAGGGCTCCGAACTCGGGTTAACGGGGGTTAACGGGTTGCGCGGGGCGTGATTCGATGGGGCGGTTCTGATTCGGGAGCCGTGGCCATGAGCCTTGCCTTTGAGGTTTTCGCGGAGAAGTCGCGTCT